>OISE01000006.1_pt1 | contig 139274 bp, 108 predicted proteins | sample 1586401 | NCBI WGS metagenome assembly OISE01 (sample SAMN02675048, study PRJEB24791) | human gut metagenome, SKBSTL034 | isolation source: stool | host: Homo sapiens | place: USA
GCTTCGCTCCACCCTGGGCTAAGTCCCTTCCACCCCTTCGGGGTTCACATGTTGGTGCGGGGGGCAAAGGTACGTTCGTGGGGTAATATGTATGTAAGCAGTTACAATCCCCCTTTGCCGTATTCAGCTTCCACCCCTCCGGGGTTCGAATGTATTTGAATGGGCGTTTGGGTTAACCCAGGGTTCCGCTTCGCTCCACCCTGGGCTAAGTCCCTTCCACCCCTTCGGGGTTCACATGTTGGCGCGGAGGCAAATGTACGTTCGTGGGGTAATATGTATGTAAGCAGTTTCAAATGTACATTCGTTGATGTAACATGTACAAGCGAGTGTACCAATCCACCGTGTCGTATTTTCTTTCCCATTGATGCCAGCGCGTATAGGAAGAACCCCGTAGGGGTGATAGGGACTTAGCCTAGGGTGTAGCGAAGCGAAACCCTAGGTAAAGGATTACGACCTTTAAAAAGTATCGAACCCCGGAAGGGGTGGCAGCCCCCAACGAATGTGTATCGGATGGAATCCCCCTTACCTTATTCTGTAGCCGTAGTTGCGTTTTTGTCGCTTACAGTAATGTTTGCATTGCCAGAAAGGCCTTTGATGTTTACATTGACCTTATACCAAGCGGAGGGGATGAGAGGCTTTTCTTCACCTTGGGGGGTAAGCGTGATTGTATATAAATAATCTTTTGTTGAACCATCTTTCATCTTCCCAGTCAACTCGAATTGTATCACAGGTGTCGTCACCCCGTCGGGGAAGACGTAATGATATACTCTGCCGTTGCGTTGGCTGACGGGAGAAGTGTTGATAAACTTCTTCGATCCGATAAGTGGTTGGACGTTTTCGCTGACCAACGTAGGAAAGAGACGACCCGAACCAGCGTCCGTAGGGGCTGGGGTTGCTTTGGGCTTGATGTTCACCTGTTTAACCCTTACTTCGTGAATACCTGCCGCATCGACTGCATCCCACTGAATGTCAAGTTTCGTAGCCAGACGTTTCAAAGTCAACTTCGCAAAGCGTTCGCCAGGTAAGAGTCCATCCCCGGGTTTGATTTCATAGGGAGTGATAGCCCCCGTAGCCACACTCAGCATTTGGCGAAGATGGTTCTTGTTAGACTCCCATTTATCGCCATTTTTCGTTTGTTCGGCATAGCTATTGGGTATTGTCAACGCCTCTATTTGTTGTTTCGCTTTTGTCCAGTCTTTGAGAGCTTGAATTGCTGTAAGCTGTTTATCAATCTCCTCTGCTCCTGAAGCTTCTGCCGTATAGGTCAGTGCATAGAGATAAACCTTGCCAGGCAACATCTTTGTAATTTGAATCTTGCGGACGTTGGTATCGTCATACGTTGGAAGTTGGTTGTATTCTTCTTGTGTATATGACAACCGCCGGACGGTCGGTTGATCCCCAAGGTGTTGTTCAGCCACAATCACGATGTCAATCTTATTCCAGTCTGCTTGTTCTTCAGGCTGCGAGGTACCAGGGTCTCCCGGTGTGCGCATCAGCGGTGTGGGAAAAGCATCACTGATTAGGATGTCCACTGTTTCGTAGTCTCCTTCGGGCAACACAGAGGCTGTGTCCTTATCACAGGAAAGAAAACCTGTCAAAAGGAAGATAAGCAGGATGGCATGGGTGTATGTAAATCGTTTGATTATCATGTTTCAGTAAGTTGGTAAAGCTTAGGATAAACTCCCTTCCGCCCAGTAGGGCGGGAGGCTAAACGGGCGGTAATGCAGTACGGTCGCGACACGCCGCGACCCATTGCAAAGTTCTTCTTCAGATGATAGAGAAGTTACTTCTGCTTTGGGTCGCGGCATGCCGCGACCGTACAACATCTGCACCCGAACTTGTGCGTAGGGAAGGAATTTATCGGATTATTGAGTTGTTGAGGTTATAGTGGTGAGAGCTTACAAGGACTTCGAGCAGACTCGATTTAAATCGATATATATCGACATCATTCGATTTCATTTGACTCGTGGCAGCAGAGGTAACCTCACAGCCTCACAACTTAAATCTCCACGTCATGATCTCCGCCCGGTTTCCAGTCCAGTTCGATGCTGACACCGACATCCGCTTCCGTAGAGGCAATGCCGCCATCTTCGCGGATGTGAGCTTTGATGACACGGAGTTTGCCGGCTTCCAGCGGTTGTTCGACAGAGAGTACACTCTTCGTCCATTTGCCGTCCATCTTCAGCAACACGTGGTAACGCCAGAGGACAGGGGCACCAGCGGTGCGTCGCAATGCAGCTGAGGTCGAGGCAGGAAGGGAAGGAAAGCCCGTGGTGTGGAAGGCATGGTAGCCCGTCGTGGTGAGTGCGTGTGTACGCAACACTGTGGGACGGGTGAACTGAAACGTGCTGTCGCAGGGTTGAAAGGCAGACGAAAGTCCCGTTACGTAGGCAATGACCTCTTCGGGATGAAAGCCCCGGTCGTCAATGACCAAAGCCCCCGTACAGTTTTGCATGTAGAGACTTACGTTGTACTGATTCCGTTCGTCCTCAATCCGCATGGGCACATCGCCGACAAAGACTGCGCGGTGGTGCGGGTCGAGTGTGTCGCCCTTTAGTTGCTCAATGCGCAAGTCCGTTTCCCGTTCCTTGTGGTTCACCTCAAGCTGCGGAATCGCTTGCAGGTTGGCTATCGCATAGTGATGGTACGAATTGGCAGGGAGGTAGAGTGTAAACGAAGCGTTGGATGAATGAATGGCGTGCTGTTCGTTGTAGCTCAGTTGTCCGTTGGTATAGAAACTGAGGTCCACATCGTTAGCCACGTTCGAGAAGATGGGGGCGAGAGCCCGTTCCAATTCCTTTCGGATGGGCACCTCCTTGGGTTCATCCAGAGCCTGTGCCAGTTCGTTTTGCAGCTCCGTCACCAGTTTCACCTGACAGGTAATCTGGTAGTCTTTTCCACAGTCGGAGAGGTCTTCGTCGATGCAGGAGGTGAGGGTTGCACTGAGTGTAAGCCATGCCATTCCCAACGAGCAAAGACCATACAGTCTGTGATATATCGTATTGTTATCTTTCATGTTTCCTCCTTTGTTTGGCGGTCAAAAGTCCCCCACGGTCAGAAGATTAACGATTATCTGCCGCTTCTGAGGGATAGGGAGCGGCAACCCTACGAAAGGTTGCCGCTCGGAAAAGTGTCTACTATGAAGTAGCGGAGGGGTATTATTCGATAGTTACATCAAATACGTAACCCTTCTGCCAAGTGAGATCTACAGCAAGACCAAATGACAGGTTCGTTGCGCGGAGGTCGGGCAACGTGTAGTAAGCATTTTTCAATGTCTTCAGTGTGACGTTAGCAGTAGTCTTGTAATCCTGCTGGAAGATTCTGGTAGCCTTCTCTTCGTTAGCACTTTCGTTACCAGTAGGAGTTTTTTCCTTCGTCATCTTACCTACAACATAGAAGGTAGCACCATGGGGGATGAAACCGTCCTTGCCATAGAAACCTTCTGCATCATTCTTGAATTCAAGTGCGAAGTGAATGTTGTCGTCAGTTTTCTGCGTCGGGAGAACGAGCGTGTAGTTCGTACCCTTAGCACTGTTAGCGATTGCCTTTACACCTTGTACGTCGCGGTCATAAACAGTATAGGTGCCGCCGTTTTGGCTTCCTTCTGTTATAGGATTAAACTCATAGTCAACCTTTTGGTACTGACCACCTACGAGTACACCCGTTAAGGTGAAACCATCAGTAGGAACAGCTACAAAGTCATTGCCATTCATGTTGACTTCTGCTGCGGCCTGTTTCTTATCTTGTGTACCATTGGTCGGAAGTAGAACACCATCGCACTTTACAGTTACTGCAAAGTTGGCTACACCATAGTTCACCTTGTCTGCAAGGGCTACAGACTTCGAGTTGGTCTTTACAACCTTATCCCAACCATCGAAACTCCATCCAGTAATATTGGAGGGGATATCGGCTGTTTGGGAAGCAGCAACTGCAGATTTTGAAGTGTAGTAAAGAGAAGCGGGGTAGGTAATCTTCTTTTCATTGATTGCCATACCCGAGTTACCTCCCCAAGCACCAATGTTTGTAGCAGTTACATACTTGAATGCATTGTTTTCAAATGTAACTTGAGCTACACCTTCGGGAAGGTTTACGTTTTTGGGGAAGGTCTTGTCTGCCTTCCAAGTGAGCGTAACGTTACCTGTTTCAGTGTTAGATGTTCCAGCATTGAAGAGAGCTGCATCTCCAGTTGTAATGGCAGATTTGATAGCTTGGGCAAGAGTTGGTTCACCCGTGTTGAACTTTTCAACAGCGTTGTACAAGTCCTCCATTACAAGCTTAATGCTATTGGCAGAACCAGCTTTGAGCTTGATGAAGTTGTCATAAAGCTTCTTAGCTGGTGAGTCAGCGGTAGCATTGGCCCAACCTTCTACTGTTGCTACAGCATTCAACTGATTCAACAAATCGATTGCTTCCTGGTCATTGGCAATGTTAGCATCGTCTGCAACAGTGGTAACCATGCCAAATTGAATACCCTTTAAAACATTTACAGCAGTAACATTTTCCGTCAGTATACCCAAAGAAAAACGTTCGTTAGCTTCTCCGTCGGCAGAACCCTGAGGTGCGTGACCATAGAAGTAGAAACTCTTTGTACCAATGGGAATATTGACATCGCTGTACTTCTTTACGCCATTAGTCAAACCATCGTTATTGGCAATGTTGCCGAGTCCGATGATTGATTGGATTGCAGTACTACCTTCGAGACTACTCGGTTCCACGCTGAAAGGAATAAGACGAATCTCATTTAAGCCGAGGAATTGAACACTTTCTCCATTTTGCGTATTGCCTGCCGTCATTCTCGCACTCTTAGCACGCGGAATGTTGATTGCAAATTCCGTCTTTACGCTTTCGCCGTCCGCGCTGAGTCCCGGATTCTCAGCCACTTCGTCAGAAGAGCATGCAGTGAGGCATGCTGCACCCGTCATCAATGCTACACTGATCAGGGTAAACTTGTTGTTAAGTTTCATAACAATGAGTTTTTAGTGATGAATAATAATTGAATTGAAAATGAAATCAATGTGTAAACCGGGAATCTCCGGTCAGTATTAGGAAGCAGTGCAACAAGAATGGTTGTGGCTGTGCTTCCTTGTTTCCGCTCCCCCTGATTGCGTGGAGCGGGGGTGATGTGTTTACTTCTGCCGTTCCACCTCCAAGGCCTGTTGAAGATTGTCCTTGGCCTGTGCGTTGCCGTTTTGCGCCGCCTTTTCGAAGTATTGTTTAGCTTCGCGACGGTACCCCGCATACCAGTAGGCTACGCCCAGGGCATTGTAAGAGCGGGCATCATGACGAACGGAAAGCAGGAGTCGGAGTGCTTCGGCTACGCGGGCATCGGCTGCCAGGGCGCGTTCGGCTTCAGCCAGTGCTTCGGCTGAGAGTGCCTGGTGACGGTTGAGCGGATGAGCCGCTGAGGCTTCCTGCAAGCGTGCGGTGGCACGGTTGATGACGGGAGCCACCTTGTCGGGCACATAGTCGTAATAGATGCGGAGGTAACCCGAATTACGCTGGTCGCCCAAGATGTGGTCACGAAGCTGGGCATAGGGCTGTCCGCCGTGGAGTGCCTTCAGCTTCTGTTCACGCACATTGGGGTCGGGTGTCTGGTCAATGAGGTCGAGCATCTCCTGCTTGTACGGCAGGTCGTTGTCGACAATCGCCGCGCGGAGTTCCGTCCAAGCTTCCCCGCCATTTGCCAATTCATACAGGCTGTCGGGCGTATGGATTTGGCTTTGAATGTAGCCTTTGAGGGCTTCGGCACGGTTGGCAGCGAGACGAATGTTGCGGTCGGCAGGTCCTTCGACCGAAGCCATACCGATAATCTGAATGAGCTTGACCGTAGAAGTGGTGTCAGCCAAAATCTGACGGGTGATGTCTACGATACGGTCAAGGGTGGCGGCATTGTCGCGGAACTGGTGGAGCAGGCGGTGACGGTCGAGTTCGAAGTGAACCCAGAGTGCCCCTTTTTCCTTGTACATCACGCGGGTGTCGTCGTAGGGACGGTATTGCGAGATGTGTTGCAACACGGGATTGTCGCGTTGAAGTTCGCCCGCCTTACCTGTATTGTCCTCCACAGGCAGCAGCACGGGGCAGAAGGGTGCGCGGTACTGCAGTTGTGCCACGGGACTGGCAGGGAGTGAATCGACCTGGCAACAGCCTTCGGCTTCGCGCAGGGCATCGAGGCGGATGCTGTCTTCCCATAACCAGGGATAGGTGCGGCGGTCGAAGGAGAGTTGGTAGTCTATGGTGTCGCCCAATGCACCTTCGCAGGCTTTGCCCTGTACAGGCAAGGGGCGGAGCGTCTGGGGTTGGTAGAACTGCTGCCGTTCGTGCAGTCGCTGGTTGCGTTTGCCGCGAAAGATGCTGACGGGCAAGTCGAGGCGGTGGCCCTTGGTGTCGGTGAGTACGGGAGTGGCCCATATGGCGTAGTCGCTCCCAGCCTTGCGGTCTTCCACAAGGGAAAAGCCTAAGTGCAGGCTGTCGTCGCTCCACCGTGCATCGGTCAGATGCTGGGCACTGAGGGGAAGGACGCTGAATAGGGAGAGAAGAGGGAAGAGTTTCATAGAGGCTTGGGGATAGGGGAGGGGAGTTTCAAGTTACTGTTTGAAGGGTTGTGAGTCGTTGTGTCGTTGTTTCGAAACGGCGTGAGGCTGTTGTGGCGAATTGTCGTTGTCTCGAAAATTCGGAATCTTGGAATCTCGTTATCTTGTAATCTTGTTATCTCGTTATTTCGACATATCGAATGATCGAGTCATCGAATGATTCCGACTCCTGTAGCAGTAGTTACACCCCTAAATGTTCATCGTAACTAATTGTCAGAACAAGTTATACACGATCGAGACTGCGAGTTTGGTAGGGAGGAAGAACCATTTGTTGTCCTTTCCTACTTTGCTACCGCAAACTTCACAGGCATATTTATCGTAACGGGTATAGCCGGCACCCAGTCCGACGACCGCTTCAATGTTCCACCGCTTGTTGGGCAACATCCAGCTATAGCCATAGACCAATCCGAGGGCACCGAGATTGCCTTGAAATCGGTGGTGCTCCAGTTCGGAGAAGATGCCAAAGGGCAGTTTGATACCGCCTGCGTTGTAGTGGGAGTAGAGCACGTTGGCACCCACAAAGTGACCAGCAAAGGAGGAGCAAAGCCAATAGCGGGCTTCGGGTTGGAGGGCGATGTGTTTAATTTTCTTGTTGTTGTTAAAAGTAAATGGGTTATATCCTATTGAGAAATCAAATGTCCACCGGGGGGCAAGTTTCAACTCTAACGCAACATTCGGTGTGGTCGTAGCCCAATACGGAATGTTGGTTTTGATCGTTGCTTTCTGTGCAAAGGCTGTGGCTGTGGCAAAGAAAAGTACAGCGACAAGAGCGGTTAAGTTCTTCAGACGTACAATCATACTGTGATGGATTGCGTTAATACTAATTCTGCGAGCAAAGGTATGGGAATCTATTTTACTAAACAAGCCATACGAGTACATTTTTAATAAAAAAGATTCAATATAATTGGGGGGGGTAAAATGTGTTAATGATTTTCTGAGCTTTGTGTTCTAAACGGTTGTATCTTTGGTTATCTTAGCTATCATGCGTTTATATCAGATAAGCCATCTTTGGTTGCGTGGAGGATGAGGATGGGAATATTGAATAAACAATGTCAGAATGTAGTCGTTTGTTCTCTGTTTCCGTGTGGGGCATCCCAAGTGTCGAGATGATGTTTTACGTTTTCCGTGTAGGTCGTTCCGAGTGTTGAGATGATGTTTCCTGGCTCCCGTGTGAGTCATCCCAAGTGTTGGGATGACCTTTTACGGCTTCCGTGTGAGCCGTCCCAAGTGTTGGGATGACCTTTTACGGCTCCCGTATGAGCCGTCCCAAGTGTTGGGATGACCTTTTACGGCTCCCGAGTGGGTCGTCCCCAGTGTGTGGATGGGTCTTTACGGGTTCCGTGAAGGTCGTCCCCAGTGTTTAGACCCTCTTTTACGGGTTCCGTGTGAGCCATCCCCAGTGTTTAGACCTTCTTTTACGGCTTCCGTATGAGCCATCCCCGGTGTTTAGACCTCCTTTTACGGTTTTCTGGTGGGGAATTTCCAGTGTTTAAACCTTCGTATCCTGCTTTCGTAGCCAGGGATTCATTATCTTCGTGCCGTTATGCAAGTGGATGAGGTAGTCATCCCTTTCGTTTTTCATCTCAAAAAAGTATACTCATGTCTTCCTTTGTACAGCGTTTAACCTTGTTCTTGCACCGTGATCTCTGGAAACCCACTACAGGAAAGTGGCGGAAAGTCTGGATGGGAGCCTTGAAGCGACTCTATCTCACCATTCGGCTCTTTCTGCGCGAAGGGTTGGCTTACCGCGCTTCGGCATTGACCTATTCTTCCCTGCTTTCGCTGGTACCTATCCTGGCCATCATCTTTGCTGTGGCCAAAGGTTTCGGACTTGCCGCCTTTACCGAGGAATGGATACGCAGCAATGTGGTCGCTAAACCTGAAATCATTGATACACTCGTGGGCTTCGTACAGTCTTACCTTAATCATACCCAAGGGGGCATCTTCTTAGGCTTCGGTTTGCTGATGTTGCTTTATACACTCTTTAGTCTGACAGACTCCATCGAGAGTGCTTTCAACGAGATTTGGCAAGTTGAGCAACCACGTTCGCTCTTCCGCATGGTGACGGACTACACCGCTGTGTTCTTTCTGCTACCTATCTTTATTGTCGTCACCAGCGGTTTGACCTATTTCATCTATTCTGCAGCCGACGAGTGGTTGCCCAATGTCATGTTGCTGCGCCCCACAGTGTTGTTCCTGTTGAAGTTTTTGCCCTACCTGGTGATGGTGCTGTTCTTTACCTGCCTCTTTGCTTTCATGCCCAATACCCATGTGAAGCTGCGGAGTGCCTTGCTGGCAGGCACCCTGACGGGTGTGCTGTTTCAGTTGCTCCAGATCGGTTACCTGCATTCACAAGTATGGTTGACTTCCTATAATGCCATCTACGGTTCGTTTGCCGCCCTTCCGCTCTTCTTGCTGATGTGCCAGATAGCCTGGATGCTCACCCTCTTTGGGGGTGCCCTGGCCTATGTTGACCAGAACTTGCACAGCTTTTATTACGGTCAGGAGAGTGTGCGGCTCAGTCGCGTTGATCACGACTGCCTTTGTGTGCAACTGGCCGCTGCTGTTTGCCGTCAGTTTGCCGCATCGCGTCCGCCCCTGTCCGCACGCCAATTGGCTACGCAGGAGAAGGTACATTTGCGGGTGGTGACAGACATTCTCGGTGAACTCTCGCAAGCGGGAGTCTTGCTGAAGATACCTGAAACGGAAAACAATCGCGAAACGACGTACTTGCCTGCCGGGGACATTCACCGCCTGACGCCTGCCACGCTGCTCGAAACGTTGGACCGTCGCGGGACGAGTCTGCCCCTGACAGAGGAGAGTCCGTGGCGTGCCTTCCGCAGTTTGCGCAAGTCGCTGTTCAGCGGGCTCTATGCCGACATGCCGTTGCATGAGTTGCCGAAGAAGGAATGAATGGATGCTTTCAACCGGTGGTAGGGTTGTACGGTCGCGGCATGCCGCGACCCGAAGCAGAAGTAACTCTCTCGCGAGAAGATTATGCTGTAACGCAATGGGTCGCGGCATGCCGCGACCGTACAGCTCCTTCGTATGTATAGCAGCTGTATTTTCTGCGGTGATCATTCATACAGGTGTATGGTTGGGTCGCGCCATGCGGTAAGTATTCCCGCCCCTTCGCCCTTTATCGTCTATTATCTATTCCTGTTTATCGCAAAAAAAACTCTGTGCCGCCCTTGGAGAGGGAAGCACAGAGTTTTGTCGTATAGGGTGGTGACCCACACCTTATTATATATAGCCATCGAAAGGTCGAAGCTATCTAGTCAGCAGAATGGGGAAGCTGCTTACTTCTGCTCAACCTTGAGGTTCGTCACCTCGCTTTGGAAGTTGCCTGCCTGGCGGAGGGGGAAGACGAGCGTAGACTGATAGAAGATCTTGTCAGAGGGTTGGTATACGATGGGCTCGTAGGGAGAAGCACCCTTAACCTGGTAGTGTGCACGATCGGTATCGCGGATGACATAAAGCGGTTTCGGTGCAAGTTCTTCGCGCTTCTGACCGTCTACGTAGAGCGTGGTCTTGCGGTTGTCACCTTCAATCATGAGGTTCACCTTCTTACCCTTCTCAACTCGGTAGTTGAATGTGGTGAGGTAACCGTCGCGCTCGAAACCGAGTTTGCCTTGCTGCGGGTCGGAGAGGTAGAACACAGCATTGGCCGAACGGAAGAGTTCGGTACCCTTGGCTTCCTCCTTACCGTTGAGTGTGAAAGACACCTGGTAGTTGTAACCAATCTCTTCGAGGTCTTGCTTCTGACCCGCCTTGACAACAGGTACATTGGCTACGGTGCCCGGTTGACCGATGCGGCCCAGTTCGTTGACACCCGGAGCTTCACTCAAAAGTACGCGCTGCTTGTTGAAGTCAGCATAGGGAAGCTGTGCCTTCTTGCCCGTCCAGCACTTGACAGCCAACGTTTGGAGTGCGGGGAACACGCGGTGGTGAACATCCTTGACAGAGATACCGTTGCCTACGTGATCGTTCCATACAGCAAACATACCGCCTTCAATGGCAGGATCCTGTTCCTCGAAGGTCTGGTTGCCGATCATCGCGGGCGTCCAAGAGTTGTAAAGCCATTCGCAGTTGAGGTAGTCGTAATAGTAACCGGCGGCGGGCACGATGTAAACGGCACCGTCGGGGATGCTGACAAGCTGGTAACCCAACTTCTTCATGTCCTGCGGATTGGCGTAACCGTTGTACCAGCAGTTCATGAGCACGTTTTCAGCCTTGACGGGCGTTTCACCCTTGGCGTGCGTCAAGGCACCCCAAACGACAGCCTGCTTACCGAAGCCTTCTACAAAACGGATGTAGTGGTCGGTAAATTCGCGGAACTTCTCTACCACTTCCTTCTTGGCATTGGAATATTCATCAGTACCGATGTGTACACGCTTGCCACGGAAGACAGGTTCCTTTCCGCTGAGGTATTCGCGGAAGAGTCCGTCGACAAACTTGTAGGTCTCGGGATTGAAGAGGTCGAGGTGGTCCATACCATACTCCTTGCTACCAATCTCGGGCTTGTACTGTGTGAAGGCAAGTGAGTGAGCGGGTACGTCGATTTCGGGAATGATTTCCACCCCATTGGCTTCAGCCAGTTGTTGCAGACCGATAAATTCCTTCTTGGTGTAGGAACCGTCCTTGGCCGTGAGGCCGGGATAGGTGTCACACTCCAGACGGAAAGCAGCCTGTGTCTTCATCCAGTCACCGCCAAAGTACTGACGGAAGCCGTTGTCGTTGAGGTGAACCTGGAGGGTATTCATCTTATAATAAGCCATGGCCTTCGTGAGGTTGCGGAGGTAGCTCATGGGGAAGAACTTACGGCCACAGTCAATCATGAAGCCACGGAGGCGGTATTCGGGAACGTCGGTCGTCACACCACAGGGAAGGGTGCGGTCGGCCTGTTGCTCGGTGAGCTGGAGGAGGGTACGGGTAGCCCAGAAAGCAGCCTGGTTGGTGGGAGCCTGTACTTCAATCTGCTTGTTGATGTGGAGTACGTAGCCTTCCGTACCGAGTGCCTTGTCTTTGCTTAAGGTCAGTACGATGTCGCCAGCCTGTGCTTTGCCCTTGACAACCTGAAGGTCTTTGCCGAACATTTCTTTGTAATCGTTGGCCAGTGCCTGAGCAGCTGCCATCAGTTTGCTGCTCTTAACGACGATGCGTCCAGAGGGAGCGACGCGGCCTTCAGCACCCGTCCAGGTCTTCAGTTCGGGCACAACGAAGGGCTTCGGGTTGATTTCAGCCCAAAGGGTGCCTGCAGAGAAGAGGCACGCAGCTGCTACAACGAGCAACTTCTTCATAGAAAAAACATTTTTCATGTGAGGTAAAGTGATTATGATAAGAGAAAAGTAATATGCTTTGTTATTGAGGAACAGCGGGGGGAGGATAGGGCGTGAAGATTAAAGTCGAGGTAACGAAGTGACGAAATAACGAATTTGCGTAATAACGAAGTAGCGAGATTGTGCAGTAACGAAATTGCGAAATCGCGAAGTGACGAAATACCGAAATCGCGAAGTGACGATTGAAGCCGACTCTGAAACTGGTAACTTTCTGCGCTTCTAACCTTTTCCCCTGCTCACCTTCGAACCTTATTTCTTCACCGTAACGTCGATGACCATTTTAGAGTGTTTCGGGTCGTTGGTGATGAGGAGGATGCGGCGACGTCCCTTAAAGAATGCGCTGTTTCCGTTGATTGAGATTTTCAGCTTCTGGCTACTGCCCGGCTTGATCTTTCGTTTGTTGAGGCTGACACTGATGCCCGGGTTGTATACCTGAAGAGCCTTGATCAGCAAATCAGCCTGTCCGGTATTCTTGAGAACAAGTTCGCCCTCGGCACGGTTCTTCTTATTGAGTTCGCCCAAAGTAATGTGGGTACTGTCAAGTTCGGCAACGGGAACGTGGCTGCTGAGAAGGTCTTGCTCAGAGAACTCAGGCAACAAGGTTGTAGAAACATTGATTTCAGTCTCCTTGCTGACGCGGTCGCCCATGAAACGACTGAGGTAAATATTGGTCTGGGTAAGTCCCATCGTAGGTAACTGGTTACTGTCGAGCGTGATAAGCATACGTCCGACACGTCCCGGACGAATGACCGCAGGGTCAGCTTCGGCACTGAGGTACTTAGGCAGGTGCATCAGTGCCGGATGGAAGGTCTTCTTGCTGGCATTAAAAATCTGAAGCACAAAGGTCGGACGGTCACCTCGGTTGACATCGTCGAATTCCACGTTGTCCGTGCTGAGGAAGTAATCACCGATTTGGTAAGGATATTCTTCGGTCGGTTCTGTGCGTGTCATGGACACCTGTCCCATGAGTGTGAGGTAGTGTGGCTGTTCGCTGAGATTGGTAAAGACAGCAAGTCCCTTGTTGAAGTGTCCCAGCATTTCGGCATCGTAGGTGGCACGGATGAAGCCCGTGCTGCCCGGTCCGATAGGAGTGCGTGTCCATTCAGCATCGGTACAACCGCAGTCGGTGCGCACCTCCTTGATGACGAGGTCCTGCGTACCTTTGTTGGTAACCTTGAAGGTTGCAGTTTTAGGTGTATGCCACAGGAGGGTACCCATTTCCTGGGTGGTTTGGTCAAATGATATGGTGGGTTGCGCCTGTACTGCAGAAACGGAAAGGAATGCGGCAGTCAGGAGAGTAAAGAAAGCCTTCATAAGTAGTTGAAAATGTAACGTGTTCAGGGTAAAAAGGTGGCGCAAAGGTAAGAAAAAAAAGCGAGCGCGGGGAGGTGTGGTGATTAGTTGCTATATTTGCGCAGTTAGTGCAGGCATAAACGGAGATTCGTGGTTGCCTGAGAGGAGGAGAGTTTCTCGGGTTGAGGAGAGTTTATCGAGTTGATGAGTTTATCGAGTTGACGAATTCTCAACTTCTCAACTTCTCATCCTCTCAACTTCTTCTCTTTTCTATTGCGGGAGTGCCTAACTCATATAAACTGTTTTTTTGAATATGAAATTTATCTCTTGGAATGTAAACGGTCTCCGTGCCTGTGATGGTAAAGGATTCCGCGAATATTTTGCTAAACTGGATGCAGATTTCTTCTGTTTGCAAGAAACGAAGATGCAACCCGGACAATTGGATATAGCATTTGACGGTTACCGTTCGTACTGGAATTCGGCTGAAAAGAAAGGCTATTCGGGTACGGCCATCTTTACGCGTCACGAGCCTTTGTCGGTGACTTACGGACTGGGCATAGAAGAACATGACCACGAAGGACGGGTCATTACACTCGAAATGCCCGACTTCTTTTTGGTTACGGTCTATACGCCCAATTCACAAGACGGTTTGCGCAGACTGGATTACCGCATGACCTGGGAGGATGCCTTCCGTGCCTATTTACAGCAGCTTGATCAACAGAAACCCGTGATTGTCTGTGGAGACTTGAACGTAGCGCACCGTGAAATAGACTTGAAGAACCCGAAGACCAACCGTAAAAATGCGGGTTTCACGGACGAAGAACGTGCGAAGTTCGGTGAACTGCTGGCAGCAGGTTTTACGGATTCCTTCCGTTACTTCTATCCGGACTTAGAGGAAGCTTACTCCTGGTGGTCGTACCGATTTAAGGCACGCGAGAAGAATGCGGGTTGGCGTATTGACTATTTCTTAGTGTCCAACCGCTTGACAGACAAGTTGACGGGCGCGGCTATTCACTCGGAAGTGTATGGCTCGGATCACTGTCCCGTTGAGGTAATGATAGACTTGGATAAATAAATGAGACCATCCGTAGCCGAAGGGATACCCGATAGAATGGGAGAGGGCTTGACGCTCTCAACCATGGCGGTATTTCTACCTCCTACTTTATAACCTAAAACAAACCACAATGAAAGAATTCTTCAAATATGTATTGGCAACCGTTGTCGGTATCCTAGCCGTGACGGCATTTGCAGGCTTTATGAGTCTGGTGATGTTAGCCTCCATTGCCTTAAGCGGTAATAGTAAACCGGTAGTGAAAGACGGAAGTGTATTGCGCATTTCGCTCAGTGGACAAATAGCCGAGCGCGTGGTGGATAATCCCTTCCAAAAACTGATGGGCAACAAGGCTCTGCAACAGCAGGGACTGGAAGATATGCTGAAGGCTATTAGCGTGGCACAAACTAAGGACGAGGTCAAGGGTATCTACCTGGAAGCTGGAGCCATGGCCGCAGACTTTGCAGCCTTGGAGGAATTGCGCAAGGCTTTGCAGGAGTTTAAAAAGCAAAGTGGTAAGTTTGTCGTGGCTTATGGTGACATCTATACGCAGGGAGCCTACTATGTTGCTTCGGTTGCCGACAAAATCTACTTGAACCAAACGGGTATGATTGATTGGCACGGTATCGCTTCGCAACCCATCTTCTACAAGGATTTGCTCGACAAGGTCGGGGTAAAGATGCAGGTTTTTCGCGTGGGTACGTACAAGAGTTTTGTAGAACCCTATGTGCTGACCCAAATGAGTGACGCCAATCGCCAACAGACTCAGTCGTTTATTGATGACATTTGGGGCGTGATTACGCGCGACGTGGCGGCTTCGCGTAAGGTAAAAGCAGACAGCCTGAATGCGTATGCTGATCGGTACACGATTTTTACAGACACGAAGAACTATGTAAAATATCGCTTGGTAGACTCACTGACCTATGCAGACGGACTCCGCGACCAGCTTCGTGCACTGAGTGGGCAGGACCAGGTGAACTTTGTGGAACCCGCAGTGTTGGCCCAACTGGAAACACCTAAATCGAGTGACAACGAGGTAGCGGTGTACTATGCCGAAGGAGGTATTGTAGACGAAGCTTCCCGCTCACCGCTCGGTTCGGGCGAATCCGAAATCGTGGGTAGTAAGGTGGTACGCGACTTAGACGCATTGGCCAACGATGAAGCTGTTAAAGCTGTGGTACTCCGTATCAATTCAGGGGGTGGCAGTGCGTTTGCTTCCGAACAAATGTGGCGTGCCATCCAGTTGCTCAAGAAGAAAAAGCCCGTAGTGGTATCGATGGGCGGTATGGCGGCTTCGGGAGGTTACTATATGTCCTGTGGAGCGAATCAGATCTTTGCAGAACAAACGACCCTGACTGGCAGCATCGGTATCTTTGGCATGGTGCCCGACGCTTCGGGACTGTTGACCGACAAACTGGGACTGCACTTTGATGTAGTAAAAACCAATCAGGCTTCGGACTTCGGCGCAATGGGACGTCCGTTCTATCCCGCAGAGTCGGCAGCTATGCAAGCCTATGTAGACCGAGGTTACAAACTCTTCCTTCAGCGTGTGGCCGCTGGTCGTGGTATGAAGGTAGAGGAAGTTGACCGCATTGCGCAAGGTCGTGTGTGGACCGGTCAGCAGGCCTTGAAACATAAACTCGTAGACCAACTCGGTACGCTGGATGAGGCTATCAAAGCGGCGGCAAAGTTGGCAAAGGTAACGGATTACGCTACGACAACCTATCCGGGCAAACCGTCGTGGATGGACCAGCTGATGGATGTGACGGCAGGGGACGATTACCTCGAATCCAAACTCCGTACGACGCTGGGTGTGTATTACGAACCCTTGCGCTTTGTTAGTACGCAATCGGCTTATCCGATCTTGCAGGCACGCATCTTCTTTGAGCCGAACCTGAAGTAAGTTCGCATCGTTCTTGCGCAGGTTCTGCTGATTCTCTCTCATCTTTTCTCATTCTCTAACTTCTTTCCCGATATGGCTTTCCTTCCTCTTCTCACAGCACCGCTATCCCTCCTTTGGGGCACAGTTTCCTGGGTGCGCGGTAAATGCTTTGACTGGGGATGGTTGCCTTCCACGTCTTTTCCTTTGCCCGTTATCTGTGTGGGCAATCTGGCTGTGGGCGGTACGGGGAAGACTCCCCACGTGGAATACCTGCTTCGCATGCTTCATGGCGAAGGTTACCGTGTAGCCATGTTGTCGCGTGGGTATGGGCGAAAGTCCAAGGGGTTTCGCTGGGTGCAAGCTGAGAGTACGGCCCGTGAGGTGGGAGACGAACCGTTGCAGATGGCACGCAACTGTCCTTTTGCAACAGTTGCGGTCTGTGAACACCGTGTGGAAGGCATCCGGCAATTGTTGGCCAGTAAATGTCCGCCGCAGGTCATTGTGCTCGATGACGCTTACCAACACCGGTATGTGCGGGCAGGACTGAATATCCTCTTGACCGATGCTTCACGCCTGTATACTCAAGATCACCTCTTGCCTTGGGGACGGCTTCGCGAATCAGCTGCGGCAGCCCGACGGGCAGATGTGGTCATTGTTACGAAATGTCAGTCGGGACAGTATCCGCCGCTTGCGGTGGAAGCGTACCAGCAACTCTATTACAGCGAAATCATTTATGCTTCTCCTTATCCGCTTGTGGGCAAAGCCCCGACGGTTGCTCCGTCAGTGAAAGGCAGGCGGGTGCTTCTGGTGGTAGGTATTGCCAATCCTGCGCCGTTGCGCCGTTACCTGGAAGCACAAGGTGTGAAACAAATCGAGGTGCTTGCCTTCCCCGATCACCATCGGTTTGGTGAGGCCGATGCCCGCCAAATGACGGCACGCTGGGAATCCCTGCTTGAAGCTGCCGGCACAGACGAGGTTTCACCCTGGGTGATGACCACCCAAAAGGATGCTACGCGGTTGCATGAATTGCTCCCGTTGCTTCCTCCTTCTTTTCAACAATCCGTTTACGTGCAACCAATCACCGTAGAGGTGAAGGATGTGCAACGTCAAACACATACATTCCAACAAAAGATTATCAACTATGTTATCGAAAATTCAAGAAACTGCTGCATGGATTAAGCAGCACACCGCCATGCGTCCGCTTACAGCCATTGTATTGGGTACAGGTTTGGGCCGTTTGGCAGCTGAGATAGAAGTCGTAGACGAGTTTCCTTATCAGGATATTCCTAACTTCCCAGTGTCAACCGTCGAAGGGCATTCCGGCAAATTGATATTCGGCCGTCTCGGTGGTAAGGATGTGATGGCACTCCAGGGCCGTTTCCATTACTACGAAGGTTACGACATGAAGCAGGTAACCTTCCCCGTACGTGTGATGTATGAACTGGGCATCAAGAATCTCTTTGTGAGCAACGCTTCGGGTGGTATGAACCCTGACTTTGAGATTGGTGACCTCATGTTGATTACAGATCACATTAACTTCATGCCCGAACACCCGCTTCATGGTCCGAACTTCCCCACGGGTCCCCGTTTCCCGGATATGCACGAGGCCTACGACCATGAGTTCTTGGATATGGCGCGTGCCATTGCCAAGGAACAGGGCATCCGCACGGTAGAGGGCGTTTACTTGGCAACGCAGGGACCGACGTTTGAGACTCCCGCCGAATACAAGATGTATCGCATCTTTGGTGCCGATGCAGTCGGTATGTCCACAGTTCCCGAAGTTATTGTAGCTCACCACTGTGGCATCCGTGTCTTTGGTATCAGTATCATTACAGACCTCGGTGTAGAAGGTAAGATTGTCGAAGTGAGCCACGAAGAAGTACAACGTGCTGCTAACGAGGTGCAGCCGCTGATGGCTTCCATCTTCCGCGAGATGGTACGTCGTATCGACTAACCGACTTACATTCCATCCTCAATCAAACGGAAAGAGGCTGGTATCCTATTGGGGTACCAGCCTCTTTTGTGGTTGAGTGTCGTATGAACGAATAAGTATTGGTTACTTGATATTTTGGCGAATGCGGGTGAGGTAATTGTTGAGTGCCGTTTCGTCTTTTTGGTCAATGATATCGAGCAATTGGGAGAGTTCATCCCGAATGCGAGACACTTGACTCCCTGTGCGCGGATTGAAGAGAATTTCGCGGAGCAGGCAATCGTCTTCACCCAACACACCACGGGCAATGTTCATGTGACGCTTGAAGGTCGTACCCGGTGCGTCTTGGTGTTTCATAACCGCAGCAAACACGAAGGTGCTGACAAAGGGAATGCTGAGTGAGTAAGCGACCGTCTCGTCGTGTTCGTCGAAGGTGTATTCACAGATGTGTAAACCCAGGCGGTTATAGAGATCGCGGAAGAAGATGCGGCCCATATAATCCCCTTCGGTAATGATAATTGCATTTTCGTTTTGCAAGGCACCAAGGTTGGCAAACGTGGGGCCAAACATGGGGTGGGTAGAAACGTAACGCATGCCGCAGGTGGCATAGAACTCCTGCAAGCCAGTCTTGACTGAAGCGATGTCGCTCAAGATACACTCACTGGGCAGGTGGGGAATCACGGAGCGGAACACATCGAGGGTGTATTTCAGTGTGACGGCATTGATGACCAACTCGGGGCGGAAGGCTTCAATCTCTTCGAAGGTGGTGAAGCGGAGGGTGTTGTACATGAAGCGCAGGCGGCGGGCATCTATGTCGTAAACAGCCGTTTCGTGATCGAAACTGAGCAGGTCGACAAAGAAAGAACCCATCTTGCCTGCTCCAAGGATGAGAATTCGCATGGGGTAGGGGATTAGGAAGGAGGAGAGGGACGGAAGCCTGACTTGTTTCAGTTCCCGTCCCTCTACTCTCAAACAGATTTAGTTATGATTCAGTACGTCCATTTGCTGACGTACACTCTCTTCGTGGATGTTTTCGAAAACAGCCTTGATAAAGTCGGCAGACATACCGCAGAGTACGCCTTGAGCCCCACGCTTGTAGAGAATCTCCGTGTAGCGGTTGGTCTGAACGACTGTCATGTCGTGTTCCTTCTTGTATTGACCGATTTCGCGGCTGATGCGCATACGCTTGGCCAACATTTCGATGAGTGCGTTGTCGATCTCATCAATTTGGTGACGAAGGGTGTCGAGACTTTCGGTCGATTCGGTAATCTTACGGATAACGAGTTTGTCGAGGATAAAGTCGAGCACATCGGGGGTAACTTGTTGCTTTGCATCGCTCCAAGCTGCATCGGGGTTACAGTGGCTTTCAATAATCAATCCGTCAAAGCCAAGATCCATAGCTTGCTGGCAGAGTGGTGCAATGAGTTCGCGCGCACCGCCAATGTGACTGGGGTCACCGAAGATGGGCAGTCCAGGAATGCGGCGGCGAAGTTCGATGGGAATGTGCCACATCGGGAGGTTGCGGTACAGTCGTTTTTCGTAAGTAGAGAAACCACGGTGAATGACACCCAAACGCGTGATACCAGCCTGGTTGATACGTTCCAGACCGCCAATCCAGAGTTCGAGGTCAGGATTTACCGGATTCTTGACTAAAACAGGGATGTCTGCGCCCTTCAGTGCATCGGCAATTTCTTGCATGGCAAAGGGGTTGGCAACGGTACGTGCACCAATCCAAAGCAAGTCAATGCCCGCCTTGAGTGCGGCTTCTACGTGTTGGCGGGTAGCCACTTCGGTAGATACCTTCATGCCGAGTTCGCTCTGCACGCGATTGAGCCACTGAAGGCCTTCTTCACCAATGCCTTCGAAACCTCCGGGCTTGGTACGCGGTTTCCAAATACCGGCACGGAAGAGTTTCACACCTTTGCGAGCCAACTGTGTAGCCGTGTTCATTACTTGTTCTTCTGTTTCAGCAGAACAGGGACCGGCAATAATGACCGGACGTTTCATTTCTTCAGCTTCACCGAAGATATGGAGGGGTTGAAGATTTAATTCCATGATAGGGGATGGGGGTTATGAGGTTATGGGGGATGGGGATGTTGGAATATCGAGAGGTCGAATGATTGCAGTGTTGAATTACCACATAGCGACTTACCGATTGACCAATTTGCCGAATGATTTGATTAGAACACAGCACGTATTCTTTCGAGTGCTTCAGCCAGTTTATCTTCTTTGGCACAGAGCGAAATTCGGATGTAGCGTTTACCGTTTGAGCCGAAGATAAAGCCAGGGGTAAGGAAGACACGGGCTTCGTGCAATACCTTTTCGGTTAATTCTTCGACATCAGTATAGTGTTCAGGAATGCGACCCCACAGGAACATACCTACTTGCTCGGGATCGTACGTACAACCTAAGGTTTCCATAATTTCGCCAGCTAATTTGCGGCGATGTGCGTAGACCACCATGTTGGCCTGCTGGTGCCACTCGTCACTGTTGGCGTATGCCTGGGCGGCAGCCAATTGAAGCGGGCGGAAGGTACCCGAGTCAATGTTGCTCTTGACCTTCAGAATCCAACTGACAAAGGTGGCATTGGTAGCAAGCATACCGACACGCCAACCCGGCATGTTGTGGCTTTTGCTCATCGAATTAAATTCAATGCAACAATCCTTGGCACCCGGAATTTGCAGAATGCTCAAATGTTCCTTGCCTAAGATAAAGCTATAGGGATTGTCGTTGACGACCACAATCGAATGACGGCGGGCAAAGTCTACGAGTTTTTCCAACGTTTCACGGCGGGCAGCTGCACCTGTCGGCATGTTGGGATAGTTTGTCCACATCAGCTTGACACCGCTAAGGTCCATCTGTTCGAGTGCTTCAAAGTCTGGTTGCCAACCGTTTTCAGGGGTGAGGTCGTAATTGACAATTTCACAACCAAGCAGTTTAGACAAGGACGTGTAGGTGGGATACCCCGGGTTGGGGACCAGAACCTTTTCGCCCGGATTGACAAAAGCCAGTGTGGTATGAAGGATGCCCTCCTTCGAACCGATCAGCGGTTGAATTTCAGTCTGCGGATTGAGTTCCACACCAAACCAACGTTGGTAAAATCCAGCCATCGCTTGGCGTAACTGCGGGATACCAGCAGTGGGTTGGTAACCGTGTGCATCGGGTTTGCGTGCTTCCTGGCAGAGCGTTTCAATGGTTTCGTCAGAAGGAGGCATATCCGGACTACCGATGGCCAGCGAAATAATGTTCTTTCCTTCTGCATTCATTTGGGCTACTTCCTTTCCTTTTCGAGAGAAGTAGTATTCAGATACCGACTGCAAGCGGTCAGCCGGTTGAATGTTTATTAAGTCTTGCATGTTAGTTTACAGTAAACAGTAAAGAGGGCCGTATATTACTTTCCAGTGTATTCACCTAAAATCTTCAGTTCGCGCAACAATGGGCGTACTGCATCAATGCTCTGGCGGTAACGTACGTAGTCATCGTAAGTCACGTCGACATAGAAAAGGTATTCCCATTCGCGTCCGATAATGGGCAGTGACTGAATTTTGGTCAGGTTGATCTTATAGAAGGAGAAGATGCTCAAAACCTGCGAGAGCGAACCTTCTTCGTGTGGGAGAGCAAAGACAATGCTACTCTTGTTCGTCTTGTGTACATCGCGTTGCTTGTCAGCAGCCCAAGGGTCGCTCAACAGCAGAAAGCGTGTGTAATTGTGTTTGTTATCTTCAATGCGATTTTCCAACACCTTCATGCCGTAAAGAGGAGCAGCCCCGGCGTGACAGATCGCAGCATGACCGCGCAACTGTTTTCGGCTAATCATTTCCGCCGCTCCCGCCGTGTCTTCTACTTCGACCAATTTCATCGACGGATGTTGGCTTAGGAAGTTGCGGCACTGCATCAAGGCAACGGGGTGAGAATTGACCTCTGTAATCGTGTCCCAGTCGTCTTCGGGAAGACACATAATGCTGTGTTCGATGTGGAGTTTGTGTTCACCGATGATGGTCATACCACTTTCGCGTAACAATTCGTAGTTGTGAAGCAAACTACCCGCGATGGTGTTTTCGATAGCCATCAGTCCGAGGCGGGAATAGTCATCGCGCATTTCTCGAAAGATGCCTTCAAAGGTGTTGCAACAAATGAGTTCGATCTCGTCGTTGGCAAAATACTGATGAGCGGCGATATCGTGAAAGGAACCGTGGATTCCCTGAATTGCGATCTTCTTCATGAGAGCAAATAGCAAGATACGTCGAAGCGTATCTGAATAAAATATGTAGTTGGAATAAAAGAAGAAGTCCCGCAACCTCTACGGTAGCGGGACTTCTTTATGAATTGTCAAGTTATTGATGTTGGCATACGACTTCCCGCTTTACTTGTCCAGTAAAGTAAAAGAAAAAGCAGAAATAAAAGAATGCAGACATCATAATGTAGTCAGGAAAATGAAGATTACGGCGGCAAAAGTAATACCTTTTTTCTTCTCTGCCAATACACCGTTAAGCTTTTTGCGGGTTTATGTGGCTTAAAGCTATTGAGCGGTTGCTTTATGTAGCGTAGGAGCGAAGCCGTACGTTAAAGGGTACGGAAGGGTCTTTGTAAGGCTTCTTGGATGCCGTTCAGGCTGTCATTGAAATGAATGCCGTGTGATTCGATGACGGAGCAATCCATGGATAAGTTTCTTTCTTGATCGCTGAATCGTTCTTCATCTGGTCGAATCCATGCAGTAGCATTTTGCAGTTCCATCAATTGGGCGGCTGACCGATAGAGTTCATAGCTGTTCTTATCGTTGCCGCTGCCAAAGTTGTAAATACCACCAGGAAGTGCAAGGGCCTTTTTTATATTTCTCACCACTTCCCATACGTAGGTTACGCCGCGATATTCGTGTCGTGCTGCTTGGAGGAGACTTCCTTCTCGACAGGCTTTTTCTAAGTTCACCAAGAGGTTACTGTTCATCTTCAGTTTGCTATGGGGTAAATCATACATCCAAGTCAGTCGCAGACCGACGGATTCAGGCAGATTCCATTGGGCTCTTTGTTCAGCCTCTAACTTATGACGACCATAGACGTTGACAGGTTGAAGCACTTCATTCTCTTTGAGCGCACCGTGTACGGGCGTACCGTTATAGACCTGGTCGCTCGACATGAAGACAAGTTTCGCCCCTATCTGTTTGCACGCCTTGGCAATCCGCACCGTACCTTGCACATTGACCTTATGTGATTCGTCGGCATGTTGTTCACAATACCACGTATTGCTGAGCGCGGCACAATGAATGATGAACTCCGGACGATGTTCTTCCAAGTAGGCTCTGACCGCTTCTTCACGGCTGACATTCAGTTCGCTATGGGTGGGAAGTAACAGGTCGTATAGGTTGCGGTAGTAGTAAGCCAAGCGGCTGCCAAGGAAACCACTGCTGCCCGTGATGAGTATCTTTTTCTTCATATTTGATGGGAGTTGGTGTAGAACATGATAGTATATTCATTCAGTTGAAGTACTATCCAATCCATGCCTGCTTCATTTTCAGACCGACTTATTCAATGGTCTCCAAGTAAAAACTAACCGGACGAAAACCGTCATTGCAACTTATCATTGCACTGTAAGGGTTCTTCATCCACCCCTCATAGAAGTTACCTTCTCCCCGGGCCAGTGCTTCGACAAAATCTTTCATTGTTTTCCATGCTTCAGGACAAAGCCCTTCTGGGCATTTTGCGTTGATGCTAATCCATGATTGTCCCTCGCATACATCACAAGCATGCTCAATTGGGTTTTCGTACTGTAACATGAGGTCGTGATGTTGCACCTTGCGTGTTGCAGTAATCTTTACTTGTTTCATACTTTTTGTAACTCAATCATCTTGATTGGGGAAGAATGGATAAGTGCTTTAGGGGTTTCCCCGATAAATCAGGGAGAGAAGTATTTGCTCATGGGATAGAGTCGGGAATTATCGGATGAGTCCGCATTGTTGTCTCCTTACTATCGTACTCGTTCCATGCAGCAATTGGAGTATACAAAAAAACGGATATACATCCGAGATGTATATCCGTAATATTCTTTTGAGCCGAAAGCCGGACTCGAACCGGCGACCTATTCATTACGAATGAATTGCTCTACCAACTGAGCTATTTCGGCGATAAGAAGATGTCGCTTGAGCTTCATTTCTCATTTGCGAGTGCAAAGGTAGTGCTTTTGATATTACACACCAAACATTTGCTTACTTTTTTCGCAAATATTTTTGGATACACCTTCTTATCTTCTGTTTTTACACCTGTCGGCAGCAGCCGAACTTGCTCTGAGAGGCAACTGACTATCAACCCTTTTAAGGGTTTGAAAAGCGAGAAAGAGTACGATGGGCAAGGAACAACCAAACCGACCTCTACGCGCATCGTCCCTTTCTCGTTAGTTCGTTGAGATAGGCGTTGAAACGGGTCACATACCATTTCGTAGCATCTTTCTCTTTTAAATAACTTGCAGTACCAGCGCTGTCAATTGATTCCAATTGTTGGCAAGAAGGAAACGCTTTTAGTTGGTTTCCGCTTCGTTTCTGCGAATACGCAAGGTAAGACGTATTTGTGATTCATAGTGAGCATCTGGTTTCAGACTGGAAATGCGACATTCAAAGAGTTGCTCCCACCCCATATCCAGAAAGCCTGCCAAGAGCTCATTATCGTTATGGGGGATATAGCCCAGCATGAAGGTTTCTGCTTCTTGTTCTTCAGTTGCCGGACGCTTATACATGACGGCAACCGCACGGGGATCATAGTGATTGTCCGCATCGCGTACCAATTGCAATAAAGTGCCAATCTTCAGTTCATCCCACACTTCATCGACATCATAATACATACGACCCGCCAGGTGACATTCTTTGTAAAAGAGTTTCTTTGCTTTCATCATTTAGGAATTTAGTTTGCATAGTTCCGTTGGGTTTCAGTTGTCAAACAGGTTGGAACCAGCGATAGGTTTATTTGCGTTGCAAAAGTAAAGAGGGGATGTCTCAAATCGCGAGACACCCCCTCTTTACTTGTTATTTTTCTGCTTATTTCCTGCTATTCTTCTCTATTTTCATAGCGTTTCAGCGTATCGTGTAGCATATTCACCACTTTCTGACGAACTGATTCTGGAGAAAGAACTTCCAACTGACTACTCCGACTCAATATATGTCCACAGAAGTCCATGGTCGGACGAAGTGTAACCCGGAAGTCGGCATAGCCATTACCCTGTTCTAACTCTTCCTGGCTGTCATGGATGGGCACATCGCGCAAGCGGCAAGCTTCCGTGCCATAAGCGCGTAGGCGAATGGTTTCTACAGGTTCTTCTTCGCTCACATAGACCCCAAAACTGTATTTGAAGTAATTCTTGGCTGAAAATCGCGGTAGGAGTGTAAAGCGTTCGACTCCCAATTTCAAGTCCTTGATGCGGTCGAGTGAGAACATGATAAGTCGGTCGTTTTCTTTCTCCTTGTCTGGTGCTTCGTCTTGCACCCGTCCCAATACGTACCAGCGCTGACGAAATATTTTCAGACAGTAAGGGTCAATCTCGTAATCTTTGACCTCGGTGCAACCATACTTCTGATACCGCATTTTGACTTTTAGTCTGCGTTTCATGGCCTCAAGCAAAGTAGCTAGGTCCACCGTATTGATTGGCGTATATTCCAACAGAATACGTTCCTTCAATGAGCGGCTTTCGCTAATCAGTTGGTTCACACTCAGCGTAGACAGCATCCAGTTTTGTACCGTTTTTTCGTCTAATACTTCGTCATTGACAATGAAATATTTGAAGCTGTCACACCGGTTACACTTGATTTGTATGCCAAATATTTCCTGTATGGCATCTTTGTGACGGTGGAATGTGGCACGCGAGAACTCCTCGCCGTCCCCTAAACCAGATTCGACCCAACGACGTTGTAATTCCGCTTGTGTAATGCGTCCTGCACGATGGATGGTATTGACCAGCCATACGTATTCTCTAAATTTCAATGGTACTTTCATAATGGGCAGATTTAGTTAGATGTTGGTGCAAAGATAGTATTTAAATATGGCTGTCATCGTTCTTTACGAAAACTCTGATTCATTTTTTAAGGCAATTCTTCTTGATATCCTTCACACCTACTTACTATTTATGGAGGCATTATCCAAAAGCATGGAACAATCTCGCAGTAGACTACGATTATCGGAATGTATTCATGGGGATGGGATAAATATCTGAGCCGACCGTTTTCAGTACGTTTATTTTTGTACTTTTGCAACGCTTTGCTCAAAAAGCTGATTTTTGGGCAATTATTCCGAGAGGCTTTAGTACCCTTCGGTTTTTATTTCGGTGGAGCTTTTCCTCGTTCCCTTGAGGGAAACATGTATCCCCGATCCGTCGATAATAAATCATTCCTATATACATAGTATCCTATGACAAAACGTAAGATTCAATTCAGCCTTGTCTATCGCGACATGTTCCAAAGCAGCGGTAAGTTTCAACCGCGCAAGGACCAGTTGGAACGCATCGCACCTGTCATTATAAAAATGGGTTGCTTTGCCCGCGTTGAGACCAACGGCGGTGCCTTCGAGCAGGTTAACCTTCTCTATGGCGAAAACCCCAACCAGGCTGTACGTGCCTTCACGAAGCCCTTTAACGAAGTGGGCATCAAAACTCACATGCTCGACCGTGGTTTGAACGCTTTGCGTATGTTCCCCGTTCCGGCAGACGTGCGTAAGTTGATGTACAAGGTGAAGCATGCACAGGGTGTAGACATCACCCGTATCTTCTGCGGTTTGAACGATGTACGCAACATTATTCCTTCAATCCGCTACGCCATCGAAGGCGGCATGACTCCGCAGGCTACGCTCTGTATCACTAACTCTCCCATCCACACAGCTGAATATTACGCTAACATTGCTGACCAGCTCATCGAAGCCGGTGCACCTGAAATCTGTCTGAAGGATATGGCAGGTATCGGTCAGCCCGCGATGCTCGGTAAGCTTACTAAGATGATTAAGGACAAGCATCCTGAAGTGATCATCGAGTACCACGGTCACTCCGGTCCCGGTCTTTCTATGGCGACCATCCTCGAAGTGTGCCGCAACGGTGCCGACGTCATCGATACGGCTATCGAACCGCTTTCTTGGGGTAAAGTTCATCCCGACGTGATTTCAGTACAGTCTATGTTGAAGCACGCAGGTTTCGATGTACCTGAAATCAACATGGAAGCTTACATGGAAGCTCGTAAACTCACGCAAGAGTTTATTGACGATTTCCTCGGTTACTTCATGAACCCGGCTAACAAGTTGATGAGTTCACTCCTCCTTGGTTGCGGTTTGCCCGGTGGTATGATGGGTTCAATGATGGCTGACCTCACGGGTGTGATGGGGGCTATCAACAACAATCGTAAGGCAAAGGGCGAAGCTGAACTTTCAGAAGACGAGTTGCTCGTGAAGCTCTTTGATGAAGTGGCTTATGTATGGCCGCGCGTAGGTTATCCCCCCCTTGTAACTCCCTTCTCACAATATGTGAAGAATATTGCCCTCATGAACCTCTTGACCGAGTCTATGGGCAAGCCTCGTTACTCGATGATGGATAATTCAATTTGGGGTATGATTCTCGGTAAGAGTGGTCGTCTGCCGGGCGAAGTTGCTCCCGAAATCAAGGAACTGGCTAAGGAGAAGGGCTTCGAATTTACCGATGCCGATCCGCAGAGCTACTATCCCGATGATCTTGAACGTTTCATCAAGGAAATGGAAGAGAATGGTTGGGATCGTGGTGAAGACGACGAAGAGCTCTTTGAGTTTGCTATGCACGAAACCCAGTACCGTGACTATAAGAGCGGAGCTGCCAAGAAGCGTTTCCTCGCCGACTTGCAGGCTGCTAAGGATAAGGAAGGTGCTTCGGGTATGTCACTTGAAGAAGCAGCTGCCTTCAAGCACGCTAAGGCTGATGCAATCGTAGCTCCTGAAAGCGGTACGCTCCTTTGGGAAATCGGTGGTGACGGTGAGTGCGTGAAGAGCATCGAACCCTTCATTGGTAAGGAATACAAGGAAGGTGATTTCTTCTGCTACATCGAAAACATGCACGGTCAGATTGTTGAAATTCCCGCTGCACTCGGTGGCAAACTGGTTGAGATTAACGCGAAGCAGGGTGCCCGTGTGAATAAGGGCGATGTAATTGCTTACATTGAACGTGTATAATCGTGTAGATTATAAATAGATTGAGGTCATAAAGCACTGAAGTAGAAACTGTCTATTTAGCAGTCACTACGAAGGACTTTATGACCTCATTTTTATATGTCCTTAAGGGGAAATATGCGGCTTATTCGATCAATAGGGATTAGCTGACAAATATAAGAACTGAGGAGTATAGAGGTGTTGGGACTGTTCAAACACATCCTATTTGATAGGTTTTCCGCTGTTGAGATGACTCAAACGTCGTTTGTTCGATAGGTTTTCCGCTGTTGCGATGACTCACACATCGTTTGTTCGATAGGTTTTCCGCTGTTGAGCGGTTCAAACATCGCTTGTTCGATAGGTTTTCCACTGTTGAGAGGCTTCAAACATTGTTTGTTCGATAGGTTTTCCATTGTTGAGATGACTCACACGTCGTTTGTTCGATAGGTTCTTCACTGTTGAGCGGGTTCAAACATCGCTTGTTCGATAGGTTTTCCACTGTTGAGATGACTCACACATCGTTTGTTCGATAGGTTCTCCGCTGTTGAGATGACTCAAACATCGTTTGTTCGATAGGTTCTCAATTGTTGAGAGGATTCAAACACAGATCGTTCGGTAACTTTTCAGCTGTTGAAAGGACTCAAACATTGATTGTGTGAGAGATCTTCAACTATGGAGATGGTTCTACCAAAAATAGTGGAGAAGTTAATTTGGGCGGAGAGGGTGCTTCACAAGAAAGAATCGTATTCGTGATCTTACTTTTTCTATAAGGGGAGGATCATGATGAGTTGATCATCTCATGCTTCAAGAGATATAAGCTTACCAGCTCTTTCATATGGCGTGGAGTGACAAATCGTGAGTGATTCAGACAGCATAAAGTTCAAAATAGAGGTATGAAGGGAAAAGATAATTCGTGAGAAATATTACCTTTGCCAATTAAACAACGGGTAGCTGAATCGTTGTCGTTCAGTTGTTTTATATCCTATATCAAACAGCTAAATAGCTCTTTATTTATCCATTAATCATGAGTAAAAAGTCAGACTATAAACTTCGCAACATGGCCTTCTTGAAACAAGTCAGTGCAGAAGAAGGTATTCACAAAGCAGCTAAAGGTGTGCTTTATCGCATTTTGCAATCGGGGGATCCGGCAGGAAAATGTCCTAACTTGCGTAACATTGTATGTGTACACTATACGGGACAATTAATTAACGGTAAAGTGTTTGACGACAGTCGTACTGAAGCATGTCCGGCGGCTTTTCGCCTCTATGAACTCATAGAAGGCTGGCAAATTGCGCTGACCCAAATGCGTCCAGGAGATCGTTGGCAAATCTACATACCTTCAGAACTGGGCTATGGTTCGCGTTCGGATGGAGACATTCCAGGTAACTCCACTCTTATTTTTGATATAGAATTGATTTCAATAGGGTAGTGTACCCTTCTTTATGACTATACACATGAAAAAGAAATACCTAAATCCTACAATAGCCGTTTTGAGTATAGCCTCTTCACTCCCTCTGGTAACCTCTGATCCACAGCAACCTACTATTGGTAACGGATATGACAAAGACGGAGCTCAAGAACAGTTCTCTCAGAAAACTGATTGGAGTAATTCTTGGAATCAAGATTAAACGTGGCTAATCCTTAAACTATACGCCCCCGCAGGCAGCATTCACCCACTTGCGAATGCGTCAGCGGGGGTGAAATATATATGACTCAAGCGAATAGCTTTGCTTATAGCCAGTTTTCTTGGCTTTTGGGGCTACAAGGTTGTATGCTTCTGCTAGAATCATGTATAAATTCGAAATTATTTCTGAATATCTTAAGCAAAAGGTCTACCTTTGCCAGTATCATATAACGATATGTAAATAAATTGAGAGCAAATGGTATTTCTTCCTTTATGCTCCCTAACGTTCATAGGGAACGTTGGGAGGTAATGAGTAGCCCATGAGCTCTGTCCAATACATCTTAATCTATTCACTACATTATGAAGAAGTTACTTTCTGTATTCCTTCTGAGTTTCCTTGCCTGGCTCCCTAGTTGGGCAGGAAATGAAACGCAGCCGGTGGCCGACCTCGTTAATCGAGTTTGTGGAACGGGAGCTACTGATCATTTTAGTTTTCAGCTCAATCCACAGTTGAGCAACGGTAAGGAGGCTTTCCAATTGGGTTATGCCAATGGGAAAGTTACCGTTACAGGGTCATCGCTGTCAGCATTGACCACAGGGCTTAACTGGTACTTGAAGCACGATGCACACGTACACATTAGTTGGAATAATCTGACGGAGAAGCCTGCTAGTTATCCTGTGCCCAAGGATAAACAGGTACATGCTTCCGCTTCAGAATTTCGTTACTATCTGAACTATTGTACATTTTCTTACTCCATGTCCATGTGGGATGAAGATCGCTGGATGAAGGAGTTGGACTGGATGGCACTACACGGCATCAACTTGCCTTTGCAAATTGTCGGTATTGATGCCGTTTGGTACGAAATGCTGACTAAGGACTTCCACTTTACGCACGACCAGGCCAATGAATTCATCGTGGGACCCGCCTTCCAGGGTTGGTGGTTGATGAATAACATCGTAAAGTTGGGCGGACCGAATCCCGAATGGTGGTACAAGCGTTCCGCTGCCTTAGGTAAGAAAATCACAGACCGTATGCGTGAATTGGGCATGAAGCCTTGTTTGCCTGGTTTTGTGGGAATGGTTCCTCGCAAGTATGTAGAAGACAATAATTTGCAGTCCTTCAAGATGGAATGGTGCAACATGCAATCACCCGACATTTTGGTACCGACGCAGACTGAGGCTTTCAACAAACTCGCCGAGAAGTACTACGAACGTATTATAAAGGTATACGGTTTTGCTCCTGAACACTATTCGCTTGACCCGATACACGAGCATGCATTACCCCAAGGCATGACACCTCAGCACTACAAGGATCTTTGTGACAATGCCCGTAAGGCGATGGACACTTGGGGTGTTCCCAAAGGTAAAAAGGGCTTGTGGGTAGCACAGGAATGGCAGACCAATGCGGACCAACATCGTATTGATGCGTTGCCTTCAGAAAACACCTTGTTGCTTGACCTAGCTAGCGAACGTTTGAGCTACGTGGACCGTTTTGGAACGCATCCCTACCTCTTCTGCATGCTTCACAACTATGGTGGCAATATCGGTTTGTTTGGCCGTATCGCGGATATGATTCACCGTTACCAGATGCACGTAACGAAGCACAGCAATATCTTGCGTGGTGTGGGTGCTACGCCTGAAGGTATCGAAACGAATCCAGTACTTTACGATTTGTTGTTTGAGTTGCCTTGGCTTCAGCAAACTCCTGATGCACAAGCTTGGCTCAACGAATACACGGAATGCCGTTACGGCATCAATAGCCCCGAGGCGAAGGACGCATGGAGCAATTTGCTCGTAACACTCTATCAAGATGTAGACGACCAGCAACAGGGTTGCCGTGAACCGGTATTTTGCGCTCGTCCGAATTTGGACGGTAATGATGCATCGCAATGGGCTTATGCAGACTTCGACTGGGACAAGTCGAAAGTGATTCGTGCGGCCTACCAAATGATTGCAGCTAATGGTACGAATGCGAACTATACGTATGATATGGTTGACATCGTGCGTCAAGCATTGAGTGACTATGGTCATACCCTGCAGATGGACATGAAGGCAACTTCACAGAAGGAGGGATTCCAGAGTTCACGCTTTGATAAGCAAAGTCAAGCATTCCTCGGACTGATTGATGACCTGGATGCATTCTTGGGTACGATTTCCGATTTTCGCGTAGGACGCTTTACAGAAGATGCTCGTCGCATAGCTACTGAAAATAAGGATGCTGGTCAGCAAGATTGGTTGGAACACAACATCCGTATGCTCTTCTCAACCTGGGGTGAGAATGGTGAAATCTTGGACTATGCTAACCGCGAATACCAGGGTATGATGGCGGATTACTACAAACCGCGCTGGGTACGTTATTTTGAGGATTTGAAGAAGAACGGAAACAGCAATCGTGATTACTTGAATGAAGTTGAAAGACCTTGGATGAAGGGCGAAGCTGCAAATGCTCAGTTTGGTAAATATAAAGCTGCAGCAGAAAACACTTCGTATGGTGATGCAAAAGCTACGGCCAAGGCTTTGATGGATAAGTACTTCGGAACGGTGAAGGGTGGAAGCTATTACACCGCTCTGACGAACAACGACCTGACGGCTACTTTGAAAGTGGCAATCGCTTCGGTAGAAGATTTGAATCATGTATTCGAACGTTTGCACACAGGAGCTAGCATTGCTTCTTATGCCATAGACCTTAATCAAAACGGTGTATTAGATGAAGAGAAGTCTATCAATACTCCGCTCTCCATTCCTGCTATGGCTGCGAACGACGTGAAAGCACGCGTCATCTTGAACGACGGAACCCGCATTGATTTCCTTGCCACTATTGGCAAGGAACTCGCGCAGGGTCGTTTGGTATGTGCTTCTACCAATGATCCGGCATTGGGCACGGTAAATATCAAGGGTTCTACTACGAATGGTATTTTTTCAAAAGGTGCCATTACGCTTTCAGCCCAACCTATCGATCATTCACTCTTTTTGGGTTGGATAAAGAAAGACTTAAGCTGGGTCAGTGCCAACAACCCTTTTGTCTATGCCGACGCTCCGTCTGAATCCTTCCAGGCCTGCTTCGGCAAGAATGTGTGGAAGAAGGTGGAGTCGGCTCCAGAAGGAGTAGGGGAAACGAAAGACCACAGTGCATATATTATGCTGTTTGAATACAGCATCAATAAAGGAGAATTCCTTCCTCTTTATACAGCGAACACTGCTCCTGATGAATTACACCAACGCATTACGCAACCTATACCAGTGAAAGCTGGTGATGAACTGACCATCCGATGGACAGCTGGTAATGGTATGAATTACTGCTTTTTGACTGCTTATGTAGATGATGTGGCTGGAGAACGCGGTACGTTTAATAATTGTTTCTATAAACATGGAAATCACGGAGGACAATGCGCTGACTTACTCAATCATTCTGCTACTTATAAAGTTAGCCCGAATATTAAAGAGGGGATGACTACCTTGCGCCTACGTTTTGATGGTGCATGGAATAGTCATGGTAGCTGGGATGAAGCAAACGGTCGTTTTACAGCTGACGGCATGACCAACCGACCTGTGTACGACTTTACTCTAATTGTAGGTAAGCCTAGCCATACAGCCGTATTTGATCGCTTTAATCAAGATGGTTGGGAAGTGGCTTGTCAAGAAACTGGAGAGAATACCTTAGCCTTAACGGGTGCTTGGCATACGGGAAATCAGACGAAGCTAAATGTACCGGCTTCGGTTCAAGGTACTCCTTTAGGTAGCACGATCGTCCAAACTTATCAGGTGGTCTCTTTAGATGAAAAATTCTTTTCTGCCAATCCGACCTTAACTGAAATTACTCTTCCCGCTTCTTTGCAAAAGATTGGAAATGCTACTTCTTATCAGACGGTGGCTGAAAACAAGAATGGTAATCAGCAGACATTGGATCTCGGTACGACTTTACCCGAAGATGCTTGGAGTATTGAGGCAAATGTCAAGATGCCTGCTACAGCTCTTAACGCATGGGGCTCTTGTATTTTAGCTTCAGGTAATAACGCTTTTGATGGACCTTTCAATACAGGTTTTCAGCTTTATCTCTATGCTCCCAATCATTCGGAAGGTAAGAAGGGACTTTGTATAAAGACGAAGGGAAATGTAGAAACCATTATGGGAGAAGGCGAAATCTTTGACCTCTATGGAAAGGAAGTCAAGATGAAGCTCAGCTATACTACAGGTAAATTGGTGTGCAGCTTTACTTCTGGTCAAGAACACGCTCAAAAAGAAGTCAATTGTACCATTAAAAACGTTTCTCAACTAACTTGGGCTATGCAACCGGATGCACTCTTCCACTCGATTCGTTATGCTCAAACAGCCACAACAGCTCCCGTTGCTGACATGATTGCTCCGGCACTTCACTTGCAAGCTATTCATGTAGAAAAGGGCAATAAGCATTATAGTAGTGAGGACGGTGTGCTTTACGATGCTACTCAAACGTTGCTTCTTGCAGTTCCTACGGCATTACAAGGTACGGTAGACTTACCAGCTACATTTAAGGGTGGTGAAGGTAAGGCACTTGACGCCAATCAGCAAGTCTTTTTCCGTGTAGCTCCTGCGCACTATGCAATGCTCCGTACCAATCGTGCACTGCCTGCACACCGTGCTTCTGTCGACTTGTCGCAAGACTGGGATGCGACAACCTTCGCACAAAATGTAGCGTATTTAGGTACAGATGTATTAGGCGAAGTAACTTTAAGCAATCGTCAGCCTTCTGTGGTCAATTGGAACACGCTTTGTCTTCCCTTTGCTTTAACCGAAGCTGAGGCGCAGACAATCTTTGCTGAAACTTATGTGCTGAACAAAGTAATCGCTACCAATTCAGACGCTGTAACCTTGGTCTTTGACAAGGCTTCAGCTAATGATGTACAACAGGCAGGCCAACCATTGTTGGTGAAGATGAACGAAGGTAAAACCTTGACCTTCCATAACAAGGCCGTGACGAAAGATGTGCGTGAAGTAGAGGTTATGAACGATGCCTATCAAGCTGTGATGGTCGGTAATTTCGACTTTCGACAGTTGAAGAACCAAGAGTTTTTCATCAATCAGAATAAGTTCTACTTTGCTGATGTACCTGTAAACTTGCGAGGTTATCGTGCACACATTCAGCTTCATACGATAGCACCAGCGGCTTCCATGCCTCGCGAACTCTTGATTTCAACTGATGGAGCAGTAACTTCCATTGGTGGAATGATTCTGACTCCCTCTGAAACAGAGGCTTCTCCTATCTATACCCTTGATGGTCGTCGTATTTCTAACGGCCAGGCAAAGAAGGGCGTATTTATCAAGAATCACCAAAAGATTATTCGCTAATGAAACGCATTTATCAATGTCCCGCAACACATGCGGTGGCTCTACATCCGGAAGACAGTTTGTTGCTTACTTTGAGCGGAACTGGAAAAGACTCGCATCATCCTGAAGAAGGTCCTGATTTGGGCTATGGAGGTGCAGCTAGTGACTTTACTGACAGCTCCTTCGAAGCAGAATAAAAAGAAAACTCGTTACTTAAGTTTCCCATTTCCCTTTATGAGGGAGGTGGGAAACTTTCGTTTTTTATAGAATTCAGAATCAAGGGTTCACAGTTCTCTACGAAATAGTTTATAATTTTGCTGTCATGAATCATTTACTCTCTACTCCCACTCATCCTGCATCAACAATTTGTGCGATAGCTACACCAGCAGGAGGTGCTATCGGCATTGTACGTATATCGGGTCCTATCAGTATTTCAGCGGTAGCGCGTCTCTTTCAGCCAGCGGGTAAAGTACCTTGGAAAGAGAAGCCTGGAAGCAGTTTGACCTTTGGTCGCATCGTGCATCCCGAAACGAAGGAAATCATCGACGAAGTGTTGGTGAGCCTCTTCCGTGCCCCGCATTCGTATACGGGAGAAGACTGTGTAGAAATTTCTTGCCATGGTTCGCAATATATCTTGAGTGAAGTCTTACGATTACTTTTGGCAGAAGGTTGTACGATGGCACAACCAGGTGAATATACGCAACGGGCTTTTCTCAATGGTAAATTAGACCTCAGTCAAGCAGAAGCCGTAGCAGACCTCATAGCCTCTTCGACAGCAGCCAACCACCGCATGGCGATGCAACAGATGCGCGGAGGATTTAGTAACGAGTTGCGGGGGCTTCGTGATAAATTGCTACACATCACTTCGCTATTGGAATTGGAATTAGATTTCTCTGACCATGAAGAATTGGAGTTTGCTTCGCGCCCCGAGTTGCTTGACTTAGCAGAACAGATTCACCAGCGCATAACTCGTCTCTGTCAATCCTTCAAACTGGGAAATGCTTTAAAACAGGGACTTCCTGTAGCCATTGTGGGTGAAACCAATGCGGGTAAATCAACCTTACTGAATGCTTTAGTAGGCGAGCAACGTGCCTTAGTCAGCAATGTACATGGTACTACGCGTGATACAGTGGAAGAGACGGTAGTCGTGGGTGATTCGTTGATTCGTTTTATTGATACCGCCGGTATTCGTCAGACTTCAGATGTCGTAGAGCAAATGGGTATTGAGCGTACATTTGAAAAAATGGATTCCGCTGATTTGATTCTCTGGATTTTAGATGCAACGCAAGCCCATGAACAGTATCAGACGCTGCAAGGAAAGTTGCTACCGCATTGGGATAAAGTACTTCTAGTTATCAACAAGACGGATTTGTTATCTGTAGAAGAACTGGCCACTTTGCAGGCGTATTTTGATAATGTTTTAGCTACTTCAGTATCTTCATCTCAGTCGGGAGTTTCAGTTCAATTAGCATCTCCCCATGTACTCTATATTTCTGCCCATGCCGAATCAGATGTAGATTTGTTACGTCAATGTCTTTTGAACCAATTACTTCAATTGCGTTCAGCCTTAGCTTCAGATAATGACCTCATTGTTAGCAACGCCCGTCACTACGAAGCCCTTTCACAAGCACTTCTAGCTATAAATCGTGTGATAGAAGGTCTTCAAAACCAACTTTCTGGTGATTTCATTAGTCAAGACCTCCGCGAATGTATTCATTACCTTAGCGACATTGTCGGTGAAGTTACTACTGATGCTGTATTACAAAACATCTTCAAGCACTTTTGCATCGGAAAATAACTATTAGACTTGATAGTTTATATCCAAACATGCCCCACCTGCCATAAAAGTAGGTGGGGCATGTTCATTCATTCGGATATTCGTCTTATCGGTAGCGATTTTGCGATTATCGATTGTCGCATGGAAATCTTACAAAGATTCAAGCATGCGTTTGAGTACAACTGTTGCCGATATTTCGCGGTTGCCAGCTTCGGGGATGACTAATGAACGAGGGGATTCGATGACAGAATCTGAAACAATCATGTTGCGGCGAACAGGAAGACAATGCATAAAATACGCGTTGTTGGTTACAGCCATGTGGGCTTCATCAATAGTCCAACTGAGGTCATGAGTGAGTATTTTACCATAATCTTCGGGTTGCGTAACGCCAGGGCAACTCCAGTTCTTAGCATAGACAAAGTCTGCTCCTTCGAGTGCTTTCATTTGGTCATATTCCACGGGGGCATTGCCGACAAAGAGCGGATCTAGTTCGTAGCCTTGTGGATGAGTTACGACCAAGTCAACGTCGGTTGCATTCATCCACTCTGCAAAACTGTTAGGGACAGCCTGGGGGAGTGCACGAGGATGGGGTGCCCAGGTTAGTACGACTTTGGGACGCGGTTTGGTTTGGTATTCGCTGATGGTAATTAAGTCGGCAAATGCTTGTAAGGGATGCGCCGTTGCACTTTCCATGGAGAAGACAGGACGACCGCTGTATTCGATAAATTGAGTAAGAATATTTTCAGCGTAATCGGCCTGACGGTCTGTTAGTGAAGCAAAGGTACGTACACCAATCAAATCACAATATTGTGCCATGACGGGGATCGCTTCCAGCAAGTGCTCGCTCTTGTCTCCGTCCATAATAACACCGCGTTCAGTCTCTAGTTTCCAAGCTCCTTGGTTAACATCGAGTACAACGACATCCAGTCCTAGGTTGCGTGCTGCCTTTTGAGTGGATAATCGGGTGCGAAGCGAATTGTTGAAAAAGATTAGGAGGACCGTTTTGTGATGTCCCAGGGATTCGTAACGATAGCGATCTGCCTTTATTTCTTTGGCTTCCTGCAATGCTTGTTCCAGGTTGCCAAGGTCGTGAGCGTGGAGAAAAGTCTTCATGGAAATGAAATTGGGGTGAAACGTAAGTTATTTGCTACAGCACAGATGGCGTTGCAAGCATGAAAGAAGGTGTATAGAAGATGAATACACGTCTCTTCCTAAATAAATAATGTATATCGGTTGCAAATGTACCGAGATATTCTGTATATGTTTATGTATATACGCTATTTATGGAAATATAGGGAGAGGCTATGTTGTGAGGGTGGAGAAAAATCGTATTTTTGCCTTCGCATTTATATTTAGGTAGATGCGATTGGATTCTTAGTTGAAGAGTTGAGACGGTTAAAAGTTTATGTCGCCATTTGGGACTTCGTCACTTTGCTTTAAACTCGTCGACTTGCAAACTGGCATTTTTAGCAATGCCCTTTTAATACATACATATCTATGAAGAAGACTTTCATGTTTATTTCATTGGCTTGCCTGATGGTTTCGATGGGCTGTGCCAAGAAACCTGCGAATGCAAATGCCGCTCTTGTTCAGACGGAACAGGCACAGGAAGTAGTGGAAGCTCCCAAGGCTTCAGTAGTAAAGACGATTCCTGCCAATGTGCGTGGCAAAGATATATTACCTGCGATTGCTGCTAATTATAAAGGCAAGGTTGCTTTGGTCGATCTCTGGGCAACGTGGTGTCCGCCTTGTCGTATGGCAATGAAGAAGATTGATGAAATCAAAGGTGATCTAGCAGCAAAAGGGTGTGTCTTTGTTTACGTAACGGGTGAAACATCACCTGAAGCTGATTGGAGCAAGATGATTGGTGACATCGCAGGTGATCACTATCGTTTGACCGATCAGCAATGGAGTGAACTTTGTTCAGAATTGGGCGTTCCGGGTATTCCTGCATACCTTTTGCTTGGTAAGGACGGTAAGATTGCTTATGACAACTTGAGTCAGGGTGGTTATCCGGGTAGCGAAATTTTGAAGAATAACATTGAGGTGGCATTGACTAAGTAGTCTAAGCTTGCCGCTTCGTATTTATCAACTGATACCGCCCGTTATATGGTGTCTGCTTAAAGAAGCGACCCATATAACGGGTGGTTCGTTGCAAAGAGGGGAAGTTTCTTTAGGCATTCCTCCTTTTGCTTGACAACGATTGTATGATGATGAAACGTTTATCCCTGTGCTCTCTTTTTAAAATTGGATGCGTCACGGTGATGTTGACTGCTTGTGGTTCTTCCTCAAATCCTCAAGCCGCAGTGGAAGCTTGGACTGACCGAGCGAAGGAAAAGGTGGAGCAAACAGTGAAGGAAAAGGTGTATGCCGCGATTAATGAGGCACAGGCCACAGCTTCAGAAGAGAGTCCTGAAGCGTCAGAAGGTAGTACAATTTTGGCTTCCTATGCAGGAGTTGAAATTCCGCATTATACTCCTTCACGGGGCGGCCAAATCATTCGACATACGGGTTTTACCCTTTCCTATGATGCAGATTATAAAACTCCACAATGGGTGGCATGGGAGCTGACGCGTAGCGAAGCCCAGGGTACAGAACCGCGTGCCAAACATTTCGAACCAGACCCCAAGGTGAGGGGAGCCAAAGCCTATCATAAGGATTATACAGGTTCTGGTTATGATCGTGGTCACATAGCTCCGGCAGGTGACATGAAATGGAGTTCGCAAGCTATGGAAGAGTCGTTCTATCTTTCCAATATTTGTCCGCAAAATCGAAATCTCAATCGTGGAGATTGGAAGGACTTGGAAGAACTTGAACGCGATTGGGCCTTACGTTATGGAGCCGTGGCGATAACGGCAGGACCAATTTATAAGTCTTCGCGTCCAGCACGTATTGGTGCCAATCGAGTGGCAGTGCCTGATGCCTTTTATAAAGTATTGCTTGTCGGTTATCCTTCTGCACCCAAAGCCTATGGTTTTGTTTTTCGTAATGAAGCTGGAAGTCGTCCGTTGAGCAGTTATCAATTGACAGTAGACGAAGTAGAACAAATAACAGGCATTGATTTCTTTCCCTTGCTGCCCGACGATGTGGAAAATCGCATCGAGGCGGCCAAACCCTCTCTGTAATGACAACAACTCCTTCTGTAACAACTGTTGAAACAAAGCCCCGTGTGCTAGTTGCCATGTCGGGGGGTGTCGATAGTTCAGCCGTGTGCCTGTTGCTTCAAGACCAAGGTTATGAAGTAGTAGGTATGACCATGCGTGTTTATGATCTACCCCGCCAATTTGAAGACGAAAGCGACGAACCAGACTTTATTCGTTCCGCCCGTGAGCTTGCTGCCCGATTGGGTATAGAGCATCATGTCGTTGATGCACGTACGGATTTTCGTGAACAAATCGTTCGTTATTTCCTCGATGAATACGAGGCAGGACGTACGCCTAATCCTTGTGTACGTTGTAATCGTGATTTTAAATTCCGCTTGATGGCAGAATGTGCCGACCGATTCGGTTGTACTTTGATGGCAACAGGACATTATGTCAAGACGGAAGAGGGGACCGATGGATATACGTACTTGCTTATGGGAGACGATTTGCGTAAGGACCAGAGCTATTTCCTTTGGCGCGTTCCGCAGGCCACACTTCGTCGTTGTGTATTTCCCTTAGGAACGATGGAAAAGCCTCAAGTACGGGCTTATTTGAACGAGAAGGGGTTTACCCAACGTTCCCGTCAAAGTGAGTCTATGGAAATCTGTTTTGTAGAAGGTGATTATCGCGACTTCTTGCGTGAACAACGTCCTGACTGTGCGTCTCGATGTCAGGGAGGACGCTATGTCAATACGTTAGGGCAGACCATCGGACAGCATGAAGGAGTTCCTTTTTATACGGTTGGTCAACGTAAAGGGTTAGGTATAGCCTTAGGTTACCCCGCTTATGTGCTTCGTTTGAATGCTGTCAAGAATACCATTGTATTAGGAAAAGAAGAAGACCTTCAAGCCACAGCCTTCTTTGCTGAAGATGACTGTTTGGTTCATCCCGAAGCCTTTTTCGCTTCGACTACGCTCAGTGTGCGTATTCGTTATCACAGTGCGCCTGTCGCTTGTCAGGTGACACGCCTGGAAGACGGTCGCTTGTTGGTGCGTACTCTCCAGTCAGTTCAAGCCATTACGCCCGGACAAAGTGCGGTCTTTTATGAAGGTAAACGTATGGTGGGCGGCGCAGTGATAGCCCGTCAAAATGGCATCGGAGAATACTTGTAATGGCATCTGATTTTTCCTCTCCTTTCTAACATCTATAGACATTTACTCATTTTATGAAAACGATTCTTTTCACCCTGCTTTGTGCAGGATGTTTTTCTCTTACTGCTTTAGCCAATCAAAGCAAGGCTGCCACGCAAACAGAGCGTCCGGCTAAAACCTGGCGTTACCGTGTGGCATTGACAGATAAGAAAAATTGTGGTTATACGGTTAAACATCCCGAAGCATTTCTTTCCACTGCTTCTATTCAGCGTCGTCGTCGTTTGGGATTGAAAGTAGACCAACATGACCTGCCGCTTACACCCTCATATTTGCAGCAGTTGCGTGAAGTAGGTATGAAGATTTGCTACCAGAGCAAGTGGAACAATACCGTGGTGGTGGAAACAGCCGATACGACCCAAATGCGGAAAGTGCGTTGTTTCCCCTTCGTGAATAGCACCCGTTTGGTTTGGCAAAGTCCAGATAGTTTGCTCGTTCAAGCAATGCCAACAGACCGTCAAACCTTGGTGACTAATCAGCGCGACACGTTAGCCAATTACTATGGACATGCCGCCACTCAAGTGGAAATGCTCCAGGTACAGAAATTGCATCAGTCTGGTTTTCGGGGAAAAGGGGTTACCATTGCTGTAATTGATGGTGGTTTCTTCAACGCTGATCTTATAGACGGATTGAAACACGCTCGCATACTTGGTACTCGTAACTTTGTTCGTCCTACGACGAGTGTTTACGAAGAACAAAGTCACGGAATGAGCGTGCTCTCCTGTATGGCCGCCAACGCCCCTTATTCCTTGGTCGGTACGGCTCCCGAAGCGTCCTACTATCTGTTGCAATCGGAAGATTGGGAAAGTGAACAGCTCATCGAAGAAGACGTGTGGTGTGCGGCAGTTGAATATGCTGATAGCATCGGTTGTGACATTGTGACCAGCTCCCTGGGTTATATGCTTTTCGATCATCCTGAGATGAGTCATAAGTATTACGAACAGGATGGACAAACTGCCCTTAACAGCCGTTCGGCTTCACTTGCTGCCAGTCGAGGCATCCTGTTATTCAATAGTGCAGGCAATAGCGCAGATGAGCAGTGGAAGAAAATCGGATTTCCTGCCGATGCTACCAACATGATTACCGTTGGTGCAGTGAATGCCGATCGACTCAATACCGTATTTTCATCTATTGGCAACACAGCTGATGGACGTGTGAAGCCCGACCTTATGGCGCAAGGAGGTGCAGCAGCTGTGTATCGTATAGATGGTTCGGTAGGACGTGTTAATGGAACCTCCTTCTCTTGCCCCATCCTTTGTGGAGCCGTGGCTTGCATAGTAGGTGCCTTTCCTCATCGTCGACCAGAAGAAATTATCCGAGCGCTTCAGCAGAGTGGAGACAATGCTACCCATCCAGATAATATCTTTGGTTATGGTATTCCCAATCTGTATCGTGCATTCAGCATCTTGAAACAACTCTAGAAGTTAAGGAAAAAGACTTCGTTTCTTGAATACCTTCCACTTTTCTCCTGTCATGCTCAATCCCTTTCTTTCCGATTTGTCCGATTCTCAGCCAGCAGAGCAAAGTCAGGCCGCATTGACTTTGTTCGAGCTCAATAGCCTTGTACGTTCTGCATTGAAACATACCTTGTTGCCTACGTATTGGCTAATGGCTGAATTAAGTGAAGTACGTGTGGCTTCCAATGGACATTGTTATGTCGAATTTGTACAAAAGGACGAAGCCAGTGGGGCTATGGTAGCTAAGGCACGCGGAAACATTTGGCGAACTGCTTACCTGAGTTTAGTTCGCCGTTTTGAACGTGTTACGGGTAAACCATTGGTTGCCGGGTTGCAAGTATTGGTGCAAGTAACTGTAACCTTCCACGAACTCTATGGCTATGCCCTCAATGTCGTCGATATCAATCCTGCTTATACAGTGGGCGAGATGGCATTGCGCCGTAAGGAAATCTTGCGTCAGTTGGAAGAAGATGGGATAATGGATCTGAATAAGGAGTTACCCTTGCCTCGTGTTGTACGACGTGTGGCGATTGTCTCCAGTGCAACGGCGGCAGGTTATGGTGATTTCTGCAATCAGTTGGAACAAAGTGGTTACGATTTTCAGTTCTCCCTCTTTCCTGCTTTGATGCAAGGCGACCGAGTTGAGGAGAGCGTCATTGCAGCCCTTGACCAAATTGCGACTGAATTGGATCAGTGGGATGTGGTGGTAATCATTCGTGGTGGAGGAGCCGTGACCGACTTAAATGGTTTTGATTCCTATTTATTAGCCGCTAATGTCGCTCAGTTTCCTTTACCCGTTCTGACAGGTATTGGTCATGAACGCGATGATACCATTGTCGACCTTGTGGCACACCTTCGGCTTAAAACACCTACCGCAGTTGCGGCTTTCTTGATAGAGCGACGTGGGCAGGAAATGGCGCAAGTAGACGACCTTCGTCGTCGTTTAGTTGAGGCGGTACGGCAGCGTCTGCACACAGAAGGGCAACGGCAAGAGCGAGTGGCCTCACATTTAACTTTAGCAGTTTCTCAACAGCTTGCAATGCAACGTCGGATGTATCAGCTACTCGCTCATCGTTACGCCATTGCGTCGACCCAATTCTTTTCCCGTCAACGGGAACAATTAACCAGGCAGTCGGTTGCTTTACAGAGTGCCGTACGGTTAGACTTACAGCTGAGACATCAGCAAATGGAGGCTCTTTTGCCTCGTATTCCTTTGGCTCTTGAACGCTATTTTCAGCGGAAGCATGACCAACACACCTTGATAGAACGCTCGTTGCGACTGGCTGGTCCAGAACGCATTTTGGCTATGGGATTCAGTATCACGCTCAAGCACGGAAAGCCCATTCGTAGCGCAGCATCCCTTCGACCTGGTGATATTCTGGAAACGCGTTTGGCTGAAGGCAGTGTGCAGAGTGTAGTACAGGAGTCTTCCAAACCCCAAAATGAATGATATGAAGAAGAATATGACTTACGAAGAAGCCATGCAACGGCTGGAAAGCATAGTCAGTGGTTTTGAGCAAAACCATGTAGCACTCGATACGCTGACCGAACAACTGGCTGAAGCCCAAGAGCTGCTTCGATTCTGTAATGATAAATTGCAAAAGGCGGAAGCCGACGTAAAAAAACTACTCGATCATGAGCAAGAATAAACTTTCGAAATTTGCTGACATGGAACAATATCCCCATGTCTTTCAAGCCGGAGCCGTAGCTACGGATCCAACTCCCTTTCCCATGCGTGGTAAATGGGGCAGTGATTTCTTCCATAATGACAACCCGATTGTGTTGGAATTGGGATGTGGTCGTGGAGAATATACCGTCGGACTTGCCCGTCTCTTTCCGGATAAGAATTTTATCGGTGTAGACATCAAAGGAGCGCGTATGTGGACGGGAGCAACCGAATCGCTTCAAGAGGGATTGTCCAACGTGGCCTTCCTTCGTACGCATATCGAGTTTATCGACCGTTTCTTTGCTGAGGGCGAAGTCGCTGAAATTTGGCTGACCTTCTCCGATCCACAGATGAAGAAAGTCACAAAGCGTTTGACTTCAACCCACTTCCTGGCACGTTATCGTCGTTTCTTGGTAGACGGTGGTTTGATTCATCTCAAGACCGACAGCCGTTTCCTCTTTACTTATACCAACTACATGGTTGAAGCCAACCAGTTACCTGTGCAATTCCGTACAGACGATTTATACCATACGTTGGAAGCTGAAACCGATACCGAAGTGCGACAGATACTTGGCATTCAAACTTATTACGAGCAACAATGGATTGCCCGTGGGTTGACCATCAAGTACTTGAAGTTTGCTCTTCCGCAACAAGGGGAATTAGTTGAGCCCGATGTTGAAATCGAACTGGATGACTACCGCAGTTACAATCGTTCAAAGCGTAGCGGACTTTCGCATGCTAAGTAATTAGAACGTAGTTGGCAGTAGAAGCTGAACCGTCCCACTTCGTATAATCCTCATAAACCTTTACCTCCTTAACCTCATAACTTCTCACAATCCTATGCTTCAATTATATCCCAAACTCATTACCGATGCCCTTGCAACAGTGCGTTATCCGGGTACAGGAAAGAATCTTATCGAAGCCGAGATGATGGAGGATGACCTCCGCATTGATGGTTTGCATGTATCCTTCTCTTTGATTTTTGAAAAGAGTACCGATCCCTTTATGAAATCCGTCTTGAAGGCAGCTGAAGCAGCTATTCATACCTATGTGGATCCTTCGGTTGTAGTTGAAATTAAGACTAAGACCCTTCAAGCCGCCCGTCCGGAACCTGGTAAAATGTTGCCCCAGGTTAAGAATGTCATTGCCGTAAGTTCTGGCAAGGGTGGGGTAGGTAAGAGTACGGTAGCCGCCAACTTAGCTGTAGCTTTGGCACAGTTGGGTTATAAAGTCGGTTTGCTTGATGCCGATATATTTGGACCTTCCGTACCCAAGATGTTCCACCTCGAGGCAGAGCGTATCTTTGCAGAAATGAAGGATGGTCGTCAGTTGCTCATCCCTGCATTGAAATATGGTGTAAAGGTGCTCTCAATTGGTTTCTTTGTCAATCCCGACACAGCAACCCTTTGGCGTGGTGGTATGGCTTCCAACGCCTTGAAACAACTCATCGCTGATGCCGATTGGGGAGAACTCGATTATTTTGTACTCGATACCCCTCCGGGAACTTCAGACATTCACTTGACCTTGCTTCAGAATCTGGCAATTACGGGTGCAGTCATTGTCAGCACCCCGCAGGCTGTAGCTTTAGCCGATGCACGCAAGGGTATTGATATGTATCGCAATGACAAGGTCAATGTGCCTATCTTGGGTATGGTAGAAAATATGGCTTGGTTTACGCCTGCCGAATTACCCGAGAATAAGTACTACCTCTTTGGTCGTGAAGGCGTCAAACGATTGGCTGAAGAAATGCAAGTTCCTTTGCTCGGACAAATTCCTATTGTACAAAGCATCTGTGAAAGTGGTGACGAAGGTGAACCTGCCGCTACGCGTGAAGATACGATGACTGCTTTGGCTTTCCGCAATTTGGCAGAAGCTGTCGTAAAGGAAACGGAGCGTCGTAATCAGGAAATGCCTGCTACGCAGATTGTTGAAATGCAGAAGTAATTTTTTCGAGAACGGAGTCTTTAGGTGAAAGGTCAGAGAGGTATCATGCATCCTTTATTCTTTGGCAATAGCTAACCTAAGGACTCCATTCTCCTATAATCTCATTCCTATGAAACTCGGAGATAAAGTACGATTTCTCAACGATGTGGGCGGCGGTACCATTACCGGATTTCCCGATAAGCAGACCGTCCTTGTTTGTGATGAAGATGGTTTCGAAATTCCCACTTTGCGTAAAGACGTAGTGGTTATCGAAACCGACGATTATAATTTGGCACGTAAGGTAAAGACCCCCAAAAAGCGTGCAACAGAAGAAACGGAAGAGCGTCCTACTACATCGGTGAAGCAAGCCTTGGCTGTAACCGACGAGGAGGAAGAAGAGGAAGAAGTTGACCTGGCTGACCGTGAAATGTCCTACCGTCCCATGGCGCAGGAACGTCGCGGAGCAGATGTGCTCAATTTAAGCCTTGCCTTTGTTCCGGCAAATGTCAAGACGCTGTCCGAAACGGCTTTTGAGGCTTACCTCGTCAACGATTCCAATTACTATATTCATTACACGCTGTTTGCAATCGAAGGGCAGACCGCCACGTTGCGTTACGAGGGCGAGTTGATGCCCAATACCAAGTTCTTCTTGGAAGAATTCCGTCATGAAGCCTTGCAAGAGTGGGAGAACTTGGTACTCCACACGATTGCCTACAAACGCGGCAAAGCCTTCTTGCCCAAGTCGCCATTGCAGGTTCGTGTTCACGTAGACGGTACGAAGTTTTATAAGTTGCACAGTTTCCGCGAATCAGCCTTTTTCACGGTGCCAGCTTACGTCATGGACTTAGTAAAGGACGATCTTCCTGTGAAAGGCATTCAAGTAGATGCAGACGAACTGCGCGAGGCTTTGATGCCCCACAACGAAGCAGAAGAGAATAATCCGTTGCAGTCGGGAGCCGGACGTCGTGCCGCCCGTAATCAGCAGAAGAAGGATAAGAATGCCCTGGTCGAAGTAGACCTGCATGCCAGTGAATTGCTGGACACCTTTTCCGGATTAGAGTCGCGAGATATTTTAGAGTATCAGCTCAAAGTTTTTCGTGATACGATGAATGAGCATCTCAAGCACAAAGGTCGTCGTATCGTCTTTATTCATGGTAAGGGAGACGGTGTGCTTCGTCAAGCCATCCTGCGCGAACTGCGTGTTCATTATCCTCAATGTCGCTATCAGGACGCTTCTTTCCGTGAATACGGTTACGGAGCTACTATGGTCACCATCTGATGCGTTAGGCTAATAGCTGAACAGAAAATCCCCGCACTTTCACAGCGAAGGTGCGGGGATTATTGTTTTGCCACATAGCGAGACTATCTCTGTGTGGCTCTTCGTTTGATTTCTCTGTTAATGGCTAGACTTCTGCAGGAAGTGGAAGCGGTCTGGATGTTGCAGACAGGCCTTGAAGTCCGGATGCAGCATGCCGGTTAGTTCGGCGTAAGGCACGTTGATTTCTACAATGCCTTCCGCATAGCTGGCAACCTCGTAGGGTTGGAATACAAAGGTGATTCCTTGCTTATTCGGATAAAAAGTTGTCAGAGCCGTGGCAGGTAAGAGTGCCGTGTTTTGTTTGATACGTTTTTCTATGCGGCGATTGACCAGACGGAGGAGTTGCTTACGCTTTTGGGGCAGAAAGGCATCCTGTATCGACCAGATGCGTGAAGCTTGTTTATCGAATATCAGGTAAGTAGCGCCGTACCATCCATGTGCACCGCCCGAGTAGCCACTTTTCATGATGCGGAAGACTGCCAGTTCTGGTGAGGTCATGGCAAGCTCTGCGCTTACATGCGTTCGCCATTTGTTTGTGCCTTCGTCGTACTTAATCTTGTTGGGGTTGATGACCTTATAAGGCGAGTTGATTTCGAATTCCAAGAACAGCGGACGGCTTAAGAAGTATTCAGCCGCTTTTTCAAAGGTCTTGGCGCGCGGTGCGTTGAACAGGTGAACCAAGAGTGAATCCTGCAAAGGCTTGATATTGCCGCAATGCGCTATGGCTTCGGGCCATTCTACTTGAAGTGAGTTTGTACAATAGAGGTAATTGTCATAGCCTTCTTCTTGTTCATTGGTACGGAAGGTACGTTCGCGCTGAATCGTATTCAGTTTATCTTGAGTGGGCAAGTCAGGCTGGTCTGCCACAGAATCCAGCGAAGACGGAACCGTGTTAGCGTTGAGCTCAACCGTGTCCTTGCTCGATGTCGGATCAGAAGTCTGTTTGCCCCGACAACCCGTAAGGCAGAGGGTCGCCAGGCAGAACGTAAGGGTTAGGATGTTCTTTTTCATAAGCGGTTAGCAGCAAGAAGGTTAGAAAAAGAGTGCTTTGAGCGCAAAGAATATCATGGGCATGAAGAGTGCAGGAAGCAGGTTGATGGTTTTGCAGTCCTTGATGTGGAGTATGCCTAAACCTGAGGCCGCAATCAGTATGCCACCGACGAGTGATACCTCACTGATTAATTCATCCGAAATAAAGTTACGTGATAACATCGCGATACCATAGATGCTGGTCATCCAAATAAATACGACAATGGCGGTCAGTGCCGTACCAAAACCGTAGGATGAGGCCAGTACAATCATCGTAACGAGGTTGAGCGTGGCCGCAGTCATGAGGTAAGTGTTGTCCCCGTAAAGGGCACTCATGACGGGGCCCATCATGGCAAGAGTGCCGACACAACAAAGCAGAATGGCTGTTGTGATGCCTTCAGCAAGGTTGGTTGTCGAAATCTTTCGGGTAGCCACGTCCATGCGTTGGTCGAGTTTAAGTACCGTTCCGACCAGACCGCCAATCGAAAGACAGAAGATAAAGAGCACCGGGTATTGGGTCTTCTGCATACTTCCGATTGCCACATTGATACCCAGCACCAGGGCACAAAGTCCCATGGCCGTGTTCATCACGTTGATGTACTTTTCACTGATGCTTTTCCTAAAAAGCGCGCCGATGGCACTGCCCAATACGACAGCCACGGCATTGATGATAATAGCAAACATAGAGAGTTGTATGGGGTTAAATTACCGCGATTTCTTGCCGGTATAATGGGAAGAGGCTTCTCGTTGAGGCTTGAAATCGTCAGTATTCCGCAGAGCGGATTCATTGCCTGCAAAGATAGTGATAGAATGCCCCTACCGTTGCGTTTGCTGAGATTTTTCCTAACGATTTTTTTGCGGTTAAGCATGGCTTTAGTTCCTTTGTGTACTCTCTTCTTCATTTCTTTCTTCGTAACTCTCTATTCTTCTATGAAAGTAGTTCTTCTCAATGGCAGTCCCCATCGGCAGGGAAAGGTAGCCCAGTTGTTGATGGCGATGCAGGAAGAGGCCGAACGTCAAGGCATGCAGACCCGTTTGATTCAGGTAAGCGACTTGAAGGTTCAACCTTGTTGCGGTTGCATGCAGTGCCGCAGTTTGCGTCGCTGTGTCTTACCCGTTGACGATGCGCAGCAAGTATTGCAAGCTTTGAAGGAAGCCGATGCTTTGGTCATTGGAGCTCCCTGTTATTGGGCCAATATGCCTGGAAGTTTAAAAGTGCTTTTCGATCGTTTGGTTTATGGCTTGATGGACGACAGTGCGGGACGTTTACCGCGCCCTCTGCATCGGGGTAAACGCGCTCTTCTCGTAGTGACAGCTTCCACGCCTTATCCCTTCAATTTCCTGTTTGATCAAACCAGCGGTACGCTTCGTTCTTTGCGCGCCGTGTTAAAGTGGAGTGGATTTCGTGTCGTTGGTCAGTTGGTGCGAAGTGGAACCAAAGTCCATCCGCAATTGCGAGAGCGCGACTTGGCGGCCGCGCGTCAAATCGTTGGTAGATTGAAACGTCGCTTCGTGTGGTTCTGACTTCCGCTGTGCTTCTTCTATCAAAGAAAAAGACTTCTGTTGAGTTTAGTAGCTCAACAGAAGTCTTTTTGTCGTTTATAGCCTAATCGTGCAGATTAGCCGTAAATCACCTTACCATTTTCGTCCTCGTAAGGCTTGAGGTCTTTGGCATACTGGTTCATAGCGCGGAGGCTCATACCCATGCAAGAGAAACCGCCATCGTGGTAGAGGTTCTGCATTGTCACCTTACGAGTGAAGTCAGAGAACATCATCACACAGTAGTCAGCACATTCCTCTGCGTTAGCGTTGCCAAGGGGAGACATCTTGTCAGCGAAGTCCATGAGGTTGTCCATGTCCTTGATACCCTTACCGGCAGTCGTAGCCGTGGGGCTCTGAGAGATGGTGTTGATACGTACGTGCTTCTCACGACCATAGATGTAACCGAAGGAGCGAGCAATGCTTTCGAGCATGCTCTTAGCGTCAGCCATGTCGTTGTAACCGAAGAAGGTACGCTGAGCTGCCACGTAGCTCAAGGCAATTACTGAACCGTATTCAGCAATGGCATCCATCTTCTTGGCAACCTGGAGCATTTTGTGGAATGAGATGGCAGAGATATCAAGCGTCTTTTGCAGATAACCGTAGTCGAGGTCATCGTAACGGCGGTGCTTACGCACGTTGGGGCTCATGCCGATAGAGTGAAGTACAAAGTCCACCTTGCCACCGAGCACTTCCATAGACTGGGCAAATACTTTTTCAAGGTCCTCTACGCTGGTAGCATCAGCGGGAATGACGGTCGCACCGATTTGTTCCGCGAGTTTATCGAGCGTACCCATGCGGAGCGCCATCGGCGTGTTGCTCAGCGTAATCTGAGCACCTTCCTGAGCAGCCTTAACAGCTACCTTCCAGGCGATAGAGTCTTCGTTGAGTGCACCAAAGATGATGCCGCGCTTGCCTTGCAATAAGTTGTGAGTCATAACGATATAAATGGGGATTGTGAGGGGCTGTATCTGTGGGCCGTACTTTTGCCGCATCCTCTTTGAAAGGGAAGATAAAGCCGCTCGGTTTAATAATTCTGCGCAAAAGTACGAAACATGTGCAGTCTGACCAAATTTCACACCCGTTAAGTCATGTTCCGAGGGCTGGGTGTAAGGTCTATAACACAACGAAGGTGCTTTAACACGCGGTTAAAGCACCTTCGTAAAGGAGGAATCATCCGTTTGCACTCAAGGGTTAGCGACGGCGAGTCCAAATAATGATCATCACAGCCGGGATGATGAGGCAGATGCCCGTTAGTACTTGCCAGGTAAAGGCTTCGTGAAGCAGGGTGCAACCGATGATAACGGCGGTGAGCGGTTCGAGTGCACCAATGACTGCAGTCATCGTACTGCCGATGCGCTTAACGGCAAGCACCAAACAAATGTTGGTCGTCACCGTACAGATGAGGGCAAGTGATACCAAGTTGGTGGCTTGCAGGGTGGTCTGAATTGGGCGGAAGGCCCCCTGACGCAGGGCCTCTGCACCAAAGATGAGGGCGCCGATAAACATCACATAGAACACCAGTTTGGTACTTTCCAGTTGCGCCGCCCGTGAACGGTTGACACGAATGAGGTAAAGCGCATAGCAGACTGCCGAGATGAGGGCAATGATGACGCCCTTGAGGCTCATGCTTCCCGTGGGGTCCCACGAAAGAATGCCGACCCCGACCACAGCCATACCAATGGCCAGGAGGGTGCTGAGCTGGCGTGCTTCGTGGTAGAAGGTCATCATGATGAGTGCAGTGACAACGGGGTAGAAGAAGTGAAGCGTTGTTGCGATACCACTTGGCATATAATTATAACTGTCTATCAGGAAGAGGGCGGAGCCATCGGAGATGAATGCCAAATAAATCAAGGAAACCACTTCACCGCGATTGACCTTGAAACTCTTGCGGCGGTAGAGCATGAAAGCACCGATAACGAGGGAGGCGAAGCCAAAGCGGTAAAAGAGAATCGAGGGGTCGGGCATGAAGTTGGCTGTCGAGGCAGCTTCCTTGAGGGGAAGGGTAAAGAAGGGGATAAATCCGTAGCAAATGGCAGCGGCAAGGGCGAATAAAACGCCAAGAAGGGTGGGCGACATGATGAGTAATGTTTTTAGTGGAGCTTTATAAGTAGGAGTTTGAAAAGGTGGGTAAAGCGCAGAATGCTTGATTATTGCACTCAGAAGGCATGGGTAGTAAGCTAACGAGTCGAATTGTAGTCAACTATGTGGCTGCGTCGGTGACGAGGCCACATTTGTAGGTCATAATGTGTTCTTGTCGGTGACGAGGCCACATTTGTAGGTCGTAATGTGTTCTCGTCGGTGACGAGGCCACATTGTTAGGTGCTCAATGTGTATTCTTACACTATGAGGCCACATTTACCAACCGTTGAAGTGAATATTGTCTGCGTTGTATTTATCCTTGGGCTTCGGATCGCCCTTGGGGTGTCCAATAGGAATCAGATTGAGCGGTACGATGTAGTCAGGCAGTTGAAGCGCGGTGCGCACAGCCTGTACCCGGTCTTCGTAGGGGTGAACACCCGTCCACACGGCTCCCAGTCCCAAAGCTTCTGCCGCAAGTAGCAGGTTCTCACTGGCTGCCGAGCAGTCAAAGGTCCAGTTGCCCGAAGGTTTTCCGTCCCTTCCCTTAATTGAAAGGTCGCCGCAAACTAAGATTGCCGCAGGTGCCTCTTTCAGCATTTGGGCATAGGGCAATTGAGCGGCCAGAGTATCCATCGTGGCGCGTTCATCCAGTACGATGAATTTCCAAGGGCGCATGTCGCGACCAGTAGGTGCCGCCATGGCGGCGCGGAGTAAAGTGTCCAGTTGGGAGCGGCGCACGGGTTCGTCCGTAAACGAACGGACACTTTTGCGTGCCAAGATATTTTGAAAGACCACCTCAGCCCGGTTGATGGGTTGGGCATCGGGTTGAGCTTCTAGTTGAAAGACGAGGCGGACCAAGGTGGCGAGCAAGGCCACGGTCAGCACGAGGGATACGAGTTTATACTTGTTCATAACAACGCAGATTACTTATTGGTCGGACAGGTCGAGCAGGGCACCCATGGGACAAAGGCTGTGACACCAAAGGCGGGGCACAAAGCAGCTGCTCAGGATAAAGAGGGCACCTAAGATGAGTACAACGGGTGAAACGGTCGTGACGAGAAAGGCTGTAAATGGTTCGTAGTCCAGCAAGAAGCCACCCAATCCCGTCCACAGCAACAGCAGTAGAAGGGCAAGCGCGGTCCAGCGTATGCGCTTCATCCAGCGATAGACTGAGGGCGAAACCTGTATTTTAGGGAGTGGCAATCGGGCTGTCAGTTCTTGCAGACTGCCGAAGGGACATACCCAGGTGCAATAGTAATGCTTCTTACCCAGGAACGGGAGGAGTAAGGCTGTGAACAAGACCGCAAGGGTTGGCAGGTATGCAAGCGGGTCGAGTCCGTGGGCTATCCAACCGCGAAGAAGTGAAAGCGAAAGAAACTGTCCGCACCAAAAGCCGAGTACGCCCACGTTGAGCACAAGGACAACCAGCCGTGCCATTCGGTTACCGCGCAATCGCCAGGCAGTAAAGATGCCGAAGAGTAATACCGATAGAACGGCCGCCGTGCGCCCCCAACCAATGACGGGAGTTTGCCCCGTTTGTTGCTGGGCGACTGCGCGAGCTTGCAACGTCTGTCGAATGTTTTCGATAATCGCCCTGCTTGAGAAGGTGGCTCCGCTGACCGCATCAACTTGTAGGTTTGCTCCTGCTTCAGCAGTTAGTCCGAGCCAGTGGGGTAGGAGGCTTTCCTGCGCCCGACGAAAGAAGTCTGGGGTTTCGGCATTCTCTCCGGAAGTAATGGCTTGGATTTTTCCTGAAGTATCCAGGAAGAGAAACAGGGGCGTCGGTCCGGCAAAGCCTTTCACTTGCGAAGCGTAAGGTGCCGAACTGATGAGGGTGCCCAGCTGCTGATTCTCCTTAGAAACCACTTGCCAGGAAGCCGAATCGCAGGCGATGAGTTGCACGTTGTCCGCATCGAGCTGTAAGGCCTTTAATAGTGTCGCAGGGGGCATACGGCTTGTCGTAGGTGGCTGTGCACTCTGTTGGCCGATAGGTCGTCCGTAGAGGTGGCGCGTCCATACCGCTGCTGCCGAGAGCATCAGAAAGATGATCAGTAAGGACAGCATACGACTGAGCACGCGATGAAGAGAAGGGGGAATGAACATGAGAGGGAAGTTGAGGAAAATGAATCGTTGGCAGACTGGGGGAAAAGCAGGAGGGGTTCGCCCGTCACACGTCGCCTTGCATTAACCTTCGCGCAGGAAGTCCAAGCTGTCCAGCACCGCTTCGCGCGCAAGGTGTTGGTTAAGGCGAATGTCGCCAATGCCACCGAGTAAGGTAAAGTTGATGTGGCCGCCTTCATTCTTTTTGTCGTGTTGCATGAGGGCATACAGCCGCTCGTAGTCCTTGCAAGTAAAGGCAAAGGGGCCATACACTTCACGGATGAACGTAACCGTTTGGCGCATCTTCTCCGTAGGAAATCCTGTTGTGAGCACACTGAGGAAGAGTTCGCAGACCATGCCCCAGGCAACAGCATAACCGTGAAGTACGGGACGGTTTTGTTCCAAAGCCAAACTTTCGAAGGCATGGCCTACGGTGTGGCCGAGGTTGAGTGCCTTGCGTAACCCGAGCTCGTGTGGGTCTTCCGTTACAATGCGTTGCTTGGTGCGCACGCTTTGTTCTACAAGTTGTTGCAGGTGGTCATAGTCCGGACATGAAAAGTCAAATTTCAAATGGTCTGCCCACATGGCTTCGTTTTCCAAGAGTGCATGTTTCAGCATCTCGGCATAACCCGAGCGCAGGTTTTCCGTGTCGAGTGTACGCAGGAAGGTGGTATCAATAATGACCGCTTTGCTTTCGCAGAAGTTGCCGATTTCGTTTTTCAGTCCGTTGAAGTTAATGCCCGTCTTTCCGCCGACAGCGGCATCAACCATTGAGAGCAAGGTTGTCGGAATGTTGATAAAACGAATGCCGCGCTTGAAGGTGGCAGCTGCAAAGCCGCCCAAGTCGGTCACCATGCCTCCACCTAAATTGATGAGCAGCGAGTGACGTGAACCACCGTGTTCGCCCAGTTCTTTCCATACGTGGGCTAAGGTGTCGAGGTCTTTGTGCGCATCGGTCGCTCCAATCACGATTTCGTAAGCATCGGTCAAAGCCGAGCATTCCTTGAGTAGGGGCAGGCAGAGTTCGTGTGTCGTCGTGTCGGTCAATACAAAAATGCGGTCTGGATGCAGGTCTTGGCAGAGACGTTGAAGCGCTGCATCAGTATGATGGGTAAAGAGAAGGGTTTGCATGGGAAATGCGGTTATGGGATTATGCGGTTAAGGAGTTTATAGCGAACGCTCATCGACAGCCACTTGTTAACCTTCAAAGTGTTCAATAGCTTCGCGGTAGTTCGTTGGCATTTCAGCTGACTCCTGTGTCTTCAGGTTGAAACAAACCATTACCGTGGTACATTGGCATACGACGAGATTGGTCTTTAAGTTGAGTGCACGTTGTTGCAAGGTGAAGCTCTTGGTGCCGATGTGTGAAACTCGTGTTTCGATGACAATCTCATCTCCATAGAAGATGGGGAAGATAAAGTCTGCATTGATATTGGCAATGACAGGCACAATCTCTGAACTGCGGTAATCTACCTTCAGCACATTTTGTAAGTATTCCTGTTTGCCCAGGTCGTAATAGGCAAAGTAGGCATTGTTGTTGACGTGACCGTAGCGGTCGACATCGTTGAATCGTATCTGAATGGGGAGACGGTGGTGATAAACAGCCTCGGTCTCCATCGGTTGGTTGGGTTGATTATTCATAGGAGGGTAGTTTTTACTGATAGGGAGTGATGTTTAATCTGTTTTCAAGTCGTGTGGGCTGACAGGGGACAAAGAATGGGCCGCTGATTAGACCAGCTGCGTCAGTCCGAAGTCAGTCCGAATTCTCGAGCCAGTGCCGCCAGTCGTTGGCGGTCGGGAACCATTTCCATCGAATCTTCGTCTATGTGGCAAAGCGAGCGAATCGCAAAGATGCCGCATGCTTCGTCGGTTCTGTGTATCCCGACGTTGCGGAAGAGGTGGTTGCGTGCATCGATGATTTCAATCGCATGATTGTTGTAGTCGGCAGGTTCTCCACTTGCTTTCAGCTCGTTTTGAATGAAGCGTTCCAACGCATTGATAAAGTTCTTTTGTTCGTTGAGCATAGGGATGATTTTAAAATAGGTGCTCAAAGTTATTTTTGAACACCTACTTACGAATGAAAGCGCAAAGGTATTAAATATGAGATAGAGAGGCTTTCGTTCCCCTTTGTTTTCTCTTACGTTCTGTCCTTGTTTAGCACTTTGTCCTAACAAATTGCGCAAAAAGGAGGGCTTACTCCGTCGCACTCTTGATAAAAAATGTACTTTTGCGCCGCGTAGATAGCAACATACGGGGCTTCCGCTGCGTTCGCTCCATGTACTTTTCCATCCCTCTATCTGCATATTTTATTTTATGTATGTGTGGAGAACACTGCGCAACATTTTTCGAACTAATCCCATAAATCAATATAAATAATGAGTTTGAAAATAGTAGTGCTTGCCAAGCAAGTACCCGACACTCGCAATGTGGGCAAAGATGCCATGACACCCGAGGGTACGGTCAACCGTGCCGCCCTGCCTGCCATCTTCAACCCCGAAGATTTGAACGCCCTTGAGCAGGCGCTCCGCCTTAAAGATGAACATCCTGGTTCCACTGTCCACATCCTTACGATGGGACCCCCGCGTGCCACTGAAGTGATTCGCGAAGGTTTGTATCGTGGTGCAGACGGTGGTTTTTTGTTGACCGATCGTGCCTTTGCCGGTGCCGATACGCTCGCCACAAGCTATGCTTTGGCACAGGCCATTCGTAAGATTGGCATGCCCGACATCGTGATTGGTGGTCGTCAGGCCATTGACGGTGATACCGCCCAGGTCGGTCCGCAGGTAGCTCAGAAGCTCGACCTCAATCAAGTTACGTATGTAACGGCTATCGAAAGCGTGAAGGAAGGCAAGATTCGCGTTGTCCGTCACATTGATGGCGGTATGGAACGTGTAGAAGCTCCGCTCCCCATTCTCCTTACTGTTAATGGCAATGCTGCGCCTTGTCGTCCGCGTAATGCTAAACTCGTGATGAAGTATAAGCGTGCGTTGGCTCCCCTCGAACGTCCGGCTGACGGCAACTTGCCTTATGCAGAAGAATACGAGAAGAAGCCCTACCTCAACGTGACGCAATGGAGCGTGGCTGATGTCGACGGTGACTTGGAACAGTGCGGACTTTCTGGTTCGCCGACCAAGGTGAAAGCCGTTCAGAACATCGTGTTTAAGGCGAAGGAGAGCAAGCGACTCACCGCAGCCGACAGCGATGTGGAGAGTTTGGTAAAAGAATTGTTGGACAGCCATACCATTGGATAAACAAGCAGAGTGTACTATGAATAATGTATTCGTTTATTGCGAAATCGATCAATATACGGTAGAGGAAGTCTCCTTTGAACTTCTGACCAAAGGACGTAAACTCGCCGACGAACTCGGTGTGCAACTCGAAGCCGTTGCCGCAGGTTACGGCATTACGGGAAAAGTAGAGAAGGATATCCTTTCTTACGGAGTAGACAAGCTCCATGTGTTCGATGCCGAAGGACTTTATCCTTATACCTCCAAGCCTCATACGAGCATTCTCGTGAACCTCTTCAAGCAGGAAAAGCCTCAGATTTGTCTCATGGGCGCAACGGTGATTGGTCGTGACCTCGGTCCGCGCGTATCGTCCTCCCTTACCAGTGGTTTGACTGCAGACTGCACCGCTCTTGAAATAGGTGACTATGACGATAAGAAGAGCGGTAAACATTACGAAGGTTTGCTCTATCAGATTCGTCCGGCCTTTGGCGGTAACATTGTGGCAACGATTGTCAACCCCGATCACCGTCCGCAGATGGCAACCGTTCGTTCGGGTGTGATGAAGGCTGAAAAGGTTGCTGAGTATTACAATGGCGAAATTGTTTATGAAGATGTAGCCAAGTTTGTTCCCGAAACCGACTATGTGGTGCGCGTTATTGAGCGTCACGTTGAAAAAGCAGACAACAACCTCAAGGGGGCTCCCATTGTTGTAGCCGGTGGTTATGGTGTGGGTTCGAAGGAAGGTTTTGACCTCCTCCGTAAATTGGCTCACGAACTTCATGGTGAAGTCGGTGCAAGCCGTGCCGCTGTCGATGCCGGTTATTGTTCACACGACCTTCAGATTGGCCAGACGGGTGTTACCGTGCGTCCGAAGGTTTACATCGCCTGCGGTATCAGTGGTGCCATTCAGCACGTAGCGGGTATGAAGGAAAGTGGCATTGTGATTTCTATCAATACCGACCCCGAAGCCCCGATTAACCAGATTGCCGACTACATCATTACGGGTAGTGTGGAAGAGGTCGTGCCCAAGATGATCAAATATTACAAGGAAAACAGCAAGTAACGGAGGAATACCATTATGGCTAACAATTATACGGACCACGCCGAACTGCGCTTTGAGCTGAACCATCCGCTGATGAAGCGTATCGTGGAACTGAAGGAAAGAAATTTCCGTGACAAGGATGCTTACGATTATGCGCCGCTCGACTTTGACGACGCGATGGATAACTATGACCGTGTGCTTGACATCACGGGTGAGTTGGCAGGCACGACCATTGCCGACAATGCAGAAGGTGTAGACCTTGAAGGTCCTCACCACGAAGGCGACCGCGTGCGCTATGCTTCGGGCACGGCGGCCAACCTTGATGCCATGGTTAAGGCGGGACTTAACGGTATGACCATGCCGCGTAAGTATGGCGGTCTTAACTTCCCCATTATGCCTTATACCATGTGTGCCGAACTTGTAGCTGCCAGTGACGCAGGCTTTGGTAACATTTGGAGTTTGCAGGACTGCATCGAGACGCTCTATGAGTTTGGTAACGAAGATCAGCACAGCCGTTTCATTCCGCGTATTTGTGCCGGTGAAACCATGTCGATGGACTTGACCGAACCCGATGCAGGTTCTGACCTTCAGAGTGTCATGCTCAAGGCTACTTACAGCGAAGAAGAAGGTTGCTGGTTGCTCAACGGTGTGAAGCGATTCATTACCAATGGTGATGCAGATCTTCATCTCGTACTGGCTCGTTCGGAAGAAGGAACGACTGACGGTCGTGGACTCTCCATGTTTATCTACGACAAGCGAAGTGGAGGAGTCAATGTGCGTCGCATCGAAAACAAACTCGGTATTCACGGTTCACCTACTTGTGAACTCGTTTACAAGAATGCCAAGGCAGAGCTCTGTGGTGACCGCAAGATGGGTCTGATTAAGTATGTGATGGCTTTGATGAACGGTGCCCGTCTGGGTATTGCTGCTCAGAGTGTAGGTATTTCGCAAGCCGCTTACAATGAGGGCTTGGCCTATGCCCGCGACCGTGAGCAGTTTGGTAAACCCATCATTGAGTTTCCCGCCGTGTATGATATGCTTGCCTTGATGAAGGCAAAGCTCGATGCCGGTCGTGCCCTGCTTTATCAGTGCGCTCGTTATGTCGATGTATATAAGGCATTGGATGACATTGCCCGTGAACGCAAGCTCGAGGCTGATGAGCGTGCCGAACAGAAGAAGTACAGCAAGTTGGCTGACTCCTTGACGCCGCTAGCCAAGGGTATGAATTCAGAATACTGTAACCAAAACACCTACGATGCGTTGCAGATTCACGGTGGTTCGGGCTTCATGATGGATTACCCCATCCAGCGTTATTACCGCGATGCCCGCATTACTTCTATCTATGAAGGTACAACCCAGTTACAGGTGGTAGCTGCTATCCGTTACGTGACCAATGGTTCTTATCTAGCACAGATGCGTGAGTTCGAAGCAGCCGAAGTGAGCGAAGCCATGAAGCCTCTCCAGGCTCGTGCAAAGGTGCTTGCCGACCGTTTCGAGGAAGCTGTTAACCGTGTGAAGGAAGCTGCCAACGCAGAGTACCATGATCTTTGTGCCCGTCATTTAGTTGAAATGGCAGCCGATGTCATCATGCTTCACCTCCTTCTTGCCAATGCTACGCGTAGTGCTGAACTCTTCGACAAGAGTGCGCGCGTTTATGCTCGCTTCGTAGAAGCCGAAGTAGCAAAGCATCATGCCTTTGTGATGGGATTAACACTCGATGATTTGGCTGATTACCGTCACGCTTAAGTGTCGTACGCCGCACGGCGAGTCAGACGACATTATTTGAAACTGACAATATAAGATGAGGCTGACGCTGCGTCGATCTGATTCGGGCAGTGTCAGCCTTTTTTTGTCTGTTGTGGATTTCCGCTTCGTTGCTGGTTTCATAATGAGCAACCCCATAATGGAAGATGTTTGTTTGTGAGGGTAAATCCAAGACAAGCACATTTACTTTCCGCCTTTGCTTGCGTAAATATCATTTCCTATTAAAGAAAAACGGCGTAAAGTTTTGGCACGTAAAAGAAAAGCCCTACTTTTGCACCGCAATCGGAAAGTAGCGCAGTTGGTAGCGCACTACGTTCGGGACGTAGGGGTCGGGCGTTCGAGTCGCCTCATTCCGACATTGTAAAGGATAAGCCACTGAACTTCAGTGGCTTATCTCATTTTTAGCAAATCCGCCGGGACGAAATCGGGACACCCTATTTTATGGGTCAAATTCTATTCTCGGATTATAATGCTAACATCCTACCAGCCGAATATTTTTTGTGAAAGTATATAGGGAGGTAAGAGTTTTTCGTTATCTTTGCTCCCTACATGATAAAACTGATTTTATTTTCCTGTTAACCATTAGGATCATAAGATATACCTTCTTGATGATTTCTTTAAGTAAAAAATGAGAATTAATGAATATGAGAAATTTGTTTTTGACTTTAGCTTTCGGTCTATGTTCCGGCGTATTCGCCCAAAATACGACTGTTTTTGAATCTCCTATTATGGGGTGGAGCTCATGGAATACCTATCGGGTTCATATCAATGACACCTTAATAATAAGGCAAGCGGATGCTATGGTGCAAAAAGGACTGAAAGAAGTGGGCTATTCCTATGTGAATATAGATGACGGTTTTTTTGGATGGCGGGATGAAAAAGGAGTGATGCAAACACATCCCGAGCGTTTCCCGAACGGATTGAAGGGAGTGGCGGATCATATTCATTCTTTAGGATTGAAAGCCGGTATTTATTCGGATGCGGGAAGCAATACTTGCGGTTCCATCTGGGATAAAGATATGAACGGCATAGGTTCCGGTTTGTATGGACATGAATTTCAGGATGCCACGTTGTATTTTAAAGAGTGGGGATTTGATTTTATCAAGATTGATTATTGCGGAGCCGGTCAGGAATTGAATCTGGAAGAAGAAAAACGATATACCGAAATACGCCAGGCTATAGATAATCTGGGTTGCGGACATGTTTCTATTAATATCTGTCGATGGGCTTTCCCAGGTACTTGGGCTAGAAACCTTGCTCGTTCATGGCGAATCAGTGCGGATATCCGCCCGGAGTGGGGATCAGTAAAATATATCATCGATAAAAATCTTTATCTGTCTGCCTATGCGGGAGAAGGTCATTATAATGATATGGATATGTTGGAGATAGGTCGAGGGCTAAAACCTGAAGAGGAAGAGGTACATTTTGGAATGTGGTGTATCATGAGTTCACCTTTGTTGATAGGATGTGATCTGACAACCATTCCGGAGACGTCATTAAAACTGTTGAAAAATAAAGAACTGATAGCTTTGAACCAAGACCCTTTAGGATTGCAGGCATACGTAGTTCAGCATGAAAATGAAGGGTATGTGTTGGTGAAGGATATAGAACGAAAGCGTGGTAATGTACGTGCGGTTGCTTTATACAATCCTTCGGATACGATTTGTAGCTTTACAGTTCCGATGAATATTTTGGAATTAGGAGGAAAGGTTAAGGCACGCGATCTGGTGAAACACCAGGATTTACCGGAGATAAAAGGGGGTGTTCTGAATCGAGAATTACCTCCCCATAGTGTGCTGATTTTACGTATGGAGTCCGAGAAGAGATTGGAAGCGACTGTTTATGAAGCGGAATGGGCTTATCTGCCTTGTTTCAATGATTTGGGAAAGACTCCGAAAAGCATCGTATATGCTCCGTTACATGAAGCATCCGGAGGCATGAAGGTAAGTTATCTGGGAGGGCGGAAAGAGAATTTTGCAGAATGGAAAGAGGTGTACAGCGAGCAGGGCGGTGAATATGAAATGACTATCCGCTATGTGCCTAAAGCAGACCGTAAGCTGGAAGTCTGTGTGAATAATGAAAAAAGGATTCTTCTTGATTCGCTGTCGGCGGATGAGACTCAAAAGATAGCTTCGATTACTGTTCCGGTGCATTTGAAGGCAGGGAATAATAAGATACGTATGGGAAGCTCATTTTGCTGGGCTCCAGATATAGACTGTTTTATTTTGAAAAAAGTAAGTGAGTAGGCTGATAAGATCTATCTTCTTGAAGTACCACTTTGATAAAAAGTAAGAATATGAGTGTAACAAATGTCACCCGTGAGGAATTGTGGGCAAAGCAACATTTGTCTTGCAAAAACATGGATTATGCGGTATGGGAACGGGATAAATCCATGCTCCAGAAGTTGTCCAGAATCAATGGCGGCTGTTCTTTCGTGGTGGATGTATATAAAGGATGTTATGCGTATGCTTCTACGGGTTTTGTCGATTGGTTGGGGTATGACAGGCACAAGATAGAAACATTGGAAAAACAGGGTGATTATCTGGAGTCACGTATTCATCCGCATGATCGTTCCCAATTGGAAGACTTGCAAGTCAGGCTGGGGAAGTTCATTTATAACCAGCCTTTTGAACATCGGAATGACTATTGTAATGTGTATAGTTTCCGTATACTCAATGCTCGTGGAAACTATGTGCGTGTAACAAGCAGGCATCAAGTTTTGGAACAGAGCCATGACGGAAAAGCATGGCTCATTATAGGGAATATGAGTATGGCTCCCGGTCAGAAAGAATCAGAACAGGTGGAATGTACTGTGCTGAATCTGAGAAATGGAGAAATGTTTTCACCCGGTGTGATGATAATGAATCCGGCTTTCGGTCTTACCGGACGTGAAATGGAGATATTACGCCTCATCCAACGAGGATTCTTAAGCAAAGAAATTGCCGATAAATTATGTATCAGTATTCATACCGTCCATATTCACCGGCAAAATCTGTTGCGTAAGCTGGGAGTACAAAACTCTTTGGAGGCAATACGCCTAGGACAGGAGTTGGGGCTGTTAAGCTGATGCCCGATTTCATCGGGTCAAGGCATCCATTCTACTACTCCTGTAACAGGATGCTGCTTTCTCCATTCCTTAAATCCGCTATAATCCCGCACCCCATCCCGGATGACTGCCTGATAATACTCCACTCCGATGATTTTCTCGGTTTCCGGTGTTTCATATTTTAATCTTAGAATAGTTTCCCGTATTTCATCGGTCATAATTTCCGAAATGCGTTGGGCTACCTTTTCAAAATAACCGTCATAACGTGAACCTTCCCGGATGTGAATCATATCCATCTGCCAAAGTTCATTTTCTTCATTTTGATACCATGCATGCCATTCGATACAGGCTTCGGCAGTATGCAGCAGATTAGCGCATTCTATTCTTTTGATGGACGGATTCTCAGCTAGTCTGGCCATTGCCTGAAAGCTGTCCGTCAGGTTTAAGGGTGATGAATAAATATGGAAATCAATGTCCCTATGTTTCATCAGCAGCCCTGTTCTGAGTGAACCTACCAGATTAATTTTTGCACCGGCATCTTCCCATATCTGGATGATGTTCGTGTTTTTGATAACTTGCCAGGCTTTTTCCTGATTCTGTTTGGCAATGTCGAAAATATTCATACGCTGTCTTTTATAGTTGGTTTGCAAAAGTAGAGAAAAGCTTTCAAACTGAAGATAGTTATAAATAACTATTTATTGCCGGAATGAATCGGGAGAAAGGGGGTAACAAGGAACTTAGTAATGTTTCCTTTTCAAGTAAATGACAGATTGTATTCCCAACATGATGACAAACAGATATTCGGTTGTCATATATACCGCTAAAGGTGCATGTACACAGTGGCTCAGCCAGTAAAGATAAAGAAGATATACCATAATGGTAACCACTTGGAAGATAAAGGCAATTTTTGTCTTTCCGGTTCCGGTGACGGCACTGATGTAGACATATCCGGGTACTGCGAATATATAATTGAACAGCATGACGATGAAAGGGGGGACAGTGTGTTGCACCAGTGTTTCGTTGTTGGTGTAAAATCCGATAATCCAATAATCACAAAACAATGCGACTCCTACCAGCGGAAAACCGATGGCATATCCCATTTTGATGATTTTGTGGCAGATAGGAAAAACACCTTTTTGTTGTCCGGCTCCTAAAAGATTGCTTACCAAGGAACCGTTGGTGGCTCCTAAAGAACTGACAATCACAAAAAAGAGGGTGGAAACGCTGCGGGTTATGTTGGAAACGGCCAGTTCCATCTTTCCTAAATGTTCGATGGCGATGAAGAACAGGAACCACGGCACCATACTGATAAAAGAATGCAGCATGCTCCATACGGACAGGTAAAACAGTCTTTTCAATAGCTTTCCATCAAATATCGGTTGCAGTCCATACTTGTTTTTATCAATCTTTCTCCACATATGGATAAGGAGAATGATTAACGATCCCATTTCTGCTAGCGTTGAGGCTATTGCCGATCCTGCTATCCCAAATTTTAAGGTAAATATTAACAGGTAATTGAAAGGGATGTTGATAAGTACGGCTGCTATTGCGGCCCAAGATAAGGACCTGGTCTTTATTATTCCCACAAAGAAAGCCCGGAGTGCCAGAAAGGGAAATGAAAATAAAAGTCCGAAACTGCGCCAGTCCAGATAGTCCGTTACAGCCTGATAGATTTCCGGTGAGGTAATTAATTGTTTCAAGAGGAAGGGGGAAAGGCCCTGTATCAACAAACATAAAGAGAGTGCTAGTCCGGAAAGGAAAAATAGTCCTTGAAAGAAGGTACGTCCTGTTTCTGCATAGTTCTGTTCTCCATTCCTGCGGGCAATCATGACTTGTAGTCCTATGCTGAAACCGAAGCCTAGCATATAAGTTGCCAGATAATATATTCCTGCCAAGGCAGATGCGCCAAGTTCCACTTCACCGACATGGCCCAGAAAGACGGCATCGGTAATGTTGATTAATTGCTCCATTAAAACGCTCATCATTACAGGAAGGTTGATGAGCCATATTTGTTTATATGTATAATTCATTGTTTAACTTAATGTATAACCATGCTTATGCACTTATCGGTTTAGGGATGGTGCACAATCTGTGTGGATTAATAATAAGGGTATAAAACTCTGTAACAAATCTTATTTAAGATCCGTCAAAATAGCCAAATAGTTTGGATTGGTAGTGCTATTCGTTGAATGTAGCTATATACAGAGTTGATGTTTCATTAGTTAAACAATTGTGTTTTGCAGGTTAAATCAAATCTCCTGGTTCGGCATAAATTTTGTATTCGCTCTCTAGTCCCTTGAAATCTTTTCTGAGGAGTACAATTTTAGCTTTGGGGGTAAGCCAAATGTTTAGTGGAATGGCATTCTCCTCTTGAAATGAAAATATAGTGCTGAATTCTTTTCTCAAAGACTCGTCTGAGGTTGCGGTATAATTAGGGAGTGAGAAAAATGAATTTATGTAGTTATACAGTATTTGTTTGCTTTTCATAGATCCCCCTTTTTCATATTTCTCATTTTTGGCATACAGCATAACAGATGGGACACCTTGATGGATATGGGTTTGCGTACTCAGATAATATCCGTCCAGATTATTTGCATAGCCTGTGGTAAAATCGGAGTCGGTTACGTCTTTCCAATTGAAAGCAAGGAAATCTTTTTTATTTGTGATATCAATGGATATTGTATCACTACTATAGATTATTTCATTGTTTTTGTAACCTAGCAGATAAGTCTTGTATGTGCCGGGTGAATAATAAACATGTGCCCATTTGAAAAATGTTGTTTCCACATATCTGGCATAATTTGAATGACTGAATACTTTAAAGCTATTTGGGGAATGAGATGATTTCCACACTATGGAATCATACACTTCGCTTAGACAAGGTGCATCTTTACCAAAATCAAAAGATTGGTAGAATACAATAGGAGCAAATATGTTTTGAGAACTTGTTTCTGCTTCTAATATAATTTTGATCTCTTTATTTTCTGTTTCTTTATTTTGGCTACCATCCATATCGGCCTCTTCTTTGGAGCAAGACAAGACAAAGAAGGTAAGTAGTAAAAAACAGTAGAATATCTTTTTCATGTTTGTTTTTGAGTTGGGTAAATAGCTCTGTTTGTAATGTCGAAAACAAAGCTAGCAAATATATTTGATAATCTCAGCTTTGTATCCTATATTTTATTTTTGACTGATGATTTGATAATCAAAATCGGTAAACAAAGACTTTACAGAGATTCAAGAGGTTCCTGCACATACCTCATATACTCCTCATAGTCTATATACCTTCCACCCATTGACTTTAAGTGTGGGGTTTCAAACTGACAATCAATTAAGGTTCCTCCCAACTCCTGAAATGTTTGTGCCAGATAGATAAGCGCCAGTTTCGATGCATTGGGGACTAGAGAAAACATGCTTTCGCCGAAAAAACACTTTCCCAAAGTGACTCCATAGAGTCCGCCGACCAGACAAGATTCTTCCCATACTTCCACGCTGGTCGCGAAACCTTGCTCATGCAGGCGGATGTAGGCTTTCATGATATCTTTGCCCAACCATGCTCCCGTTTCTTCCATCCGCAGATTGCCGCAGGTTTGAATCACTTCATGGAATGCCTGGTTAAAACTGACTCCATATTGTTCTTTGTTCATAAAAGTACGCATGGAGTGAGAAATGTGAATCTCGTTAGGGAAAATCACAAACCGTTTCAGGGGACACCACCATTGTATCTGTTTTTCACGGAAAGCATACCAAGGGAATATGCCATTGGAATAGGCAAGGAGGAGACGGTCTACGGAGAGGTCGCCGCCCACTGCCAATAGTCCGTCCGGTTCGCCATAGTGAGGGTCGGGAAAAACAAGTTTTTGAGTTAGTTGAAAGACCATATTGTTTTTTATTTATTGGATTCATATAATATCTTCTGTAGGAACTTCTCCGTATCTCTGCCTCTGCGGAGAAGTTGCCGATTCATTTAAAGGTATTACTCTTTGAGTACTTGCAAGCTCAATTGTCCGTTTCCTGCTGTCACTCTTACTTTACCTCCTGTTTTTAATGCTCCGAATAGGATTTCACGCATAAGCAGTGGCTTCAGCTGCGAAGTAATTATCCTGTCCATTTCCCTGGCACCATATTCTTTGGTGAAACCTAGTTTCAGCAGATGCTTATAGGCTTCCGGGCTGAGTTCCATTCCTACATGACGTGCAGACAGTTTGTTTTTCAGTTCGTTGAGTTTTTTGTTCAGGATGAGAGAAGCCATTCCGTAATCCATATCATGGAAGACGACTGTTGCAGACAACCGGTTGATGAATTCAGGTTTGAAAGTTTTTTTAACCTGTTTCAACATTGCCTCTCCGGCAGTAATTTGTCCGCTGAAACCTATAGAAGCTTGGTGCGCGAATTGTGCTCCGGCATTGGAGGTCATGATAAGTATAACATGGCGGCAGTCCGCTTTCCGTCCTTTGTTATCCGTCAGTACGGCATAGTCCATGACTTGCAGCAGGATATTGAATATATCAGGATGCGCTTTTTCTATTTCGTCAAGCAGTAACACACAGTTGGGAGTTTTGCGGATAGCATCTGTCAGCAGTCCGCCGTCTTCATAACCTATATATCCGGCAGGTGAGCCGATGAGTTTGGCCACTGTATGCTTTTCCGTATATTCGCTCATGTCAAAGCGTTGCAGGGCAATACCTAGTTCGGAGGCCAATACTTTGGCTACTTCCGTCTTTCCTACTCCGGTGGGGCCAACGAAGAGAAGGCTGGCCAGTGGTTTGTTTTCGTCCTGTAGCCCGGCTTTGGCCATTTGTACGGCTTCCACCACTTGGCAGACAGCTTCTTCCTGACCGTATATCTTTGCACTGATGCGTTCATGCAAGGTTTCTAATGTGGCATTGTCCTCTTCCTTCATGGCGAGTACATCCACTTTACAGATACGTGCCAGTATATCGGTTATCAATGCTTTGTCCACCGTTTGTGTTTCTGTATCTGTGGGGTGGATTTCACGATAAGCCCCGGCTTCGTCCACCAGGTCGATGGCCTTGTCGGGCAAAAAACGGTCGCTGATATACCGTGCGGCAGCTGTGACGGCATATGCTATAACTCCTTCTTCATAAACTACTCCATGGAACGTTTCGTACCTTTCTTTTAATCCTTCTACTATGTGGATAGTTTCTTCGATTCCGGGTTCCTGTATGTCAATCTGTTGGAAACGCCGTACCAATCCTCTGCTACGTGAAAAATAGCGGTTGAATTCTTCGTAAGTAGTGGAACCGATAAACCGGATCTCTCCTCCTTCCAAATAAGGCTTGAGCATATTAGAGGCATCCATCGAACCGTCTCCCGTCCGTCCGGCGCCTATCAGGTTATGTATTTCATCTATATATACAATGGCGTGTCCTTCTTTCCGTATTCCTTCCATAATGGCTTTCAGCCTTTTCTCGAATTCACCCCGATATTGTGTACCGGCCAATAAGTTGCCTAAATCCAGTTCGTAGATACGACAGCCTGTGAGGCGTTCGGGAACATTGCCTGCTTCTATACGTGCAGCCAGTCCGTAGACCAGTGCGGTTTTTCCCACTCCCGGTTCACCCACGTGCAGAGGGTTGTTCTTTTCTTTGCGGCAGAGAACTTGAATGGTGCGTTCCAATTCCACATTCCGGCCTATCAGCGGATTCCGGTCTTGCAGACCTTCATTGAGGCAGGTGACGTAGTTGCGCCAAGGTTCGCTTTTCTCTTGCTCAGAGGAAGTTTCCTCTTGAAACTGATTCATGTGCTCGTAATTTGAAATGAGGGAGCTGAGAAACTCCGGCATATCTTCTCCCACTGTTTCTTTTAGCAGATAGCCGGCCCATGAATCTTCCAGTTGAAGCATTCCTTGTACCAGATGAGGAACATCCATTTCTTCTGCGCTTGAATGGCTGATTGTCATATAGGCATATTGCAGCAGCTCGGAGAGTTGACCTGAAATTTCCAACTCATATTCTATTTCTTGAGGAACTCGTTCCACTTTTTTCGACAGATATTCGGAAATGGACTGGGACAGTTCTTCCGGGGTACAAAAACACTCTGCCAATGCTTTTTGAAAAGGAACTTGTTCCAGCAATGCGCTCAATAAGTGTTCGGGCGTGATAAATTCATGCCGATATTGCATCGCTTGGCTCTGCGCAGAAGCGAAAGCGTAGTTCACCGAATCGGTATTTGGTATATCCATATCTTATTCTTGATTTTTTATTCTTCTTCCGGTGTAACCGTGAGTCGGAGAGGGAAACCCTCTTCACGAGCCATACGGGTGGCTTTTTGTACTTTTGACCGGGCGATATCATACGTATAGATGCCTATTACGGCCGATTCACTTTTGTGTACTTGCATCATCAAAGCTTCTGCTTCCATCGTTGATTTGAAAAAAACGGTAGTTAATATCTTTACAACAAATTCCATTGTAGTAAAGTCGTCATTGAAAATAGTAACTTTGAAGCGTCGCGGCTCGCGAAGGTCTATACGTTCTTTTTCTTTATAAGATGATTGTTGTTGTTCCATATTGGTATTTGTCATACGTACTTATGGCACAAAGGTAGGGAAAGTATTGGAAAGGTAGGGTAGGGAAGAGATGAATTTTGTAGACGGATGGTCTGGAGCTGATGTCTTGAATTCCTTTCATGCCTGTCTGTCATTCTTAAAACATCCATATATAATAAGATGTTTCAAGGATGACAGACGTGTATGAAAAATAAAATGTGAAAAAATTCAAGGATAAGAGGTGGAAACTTAGACTTTTCTGTGAACAAACTGGCCGTCAATCCAAATGGTGGCATGGTTTCCCCGGAACTTCAGCAGGATATATTCGGGGTCTTCCGGTCCTTTAGGAAAATGATGGATAAACCAGTCTTGCCATAACTCTTTCTTGGTGCCAGTGTCTGATACAACTTCCACTTCTCCGGTCATGGCCACGCTGTTTCCCTCTTTGTAGAAACATATGCCGGCTTTCGGATTAGAGCGGAAATCCTTTGTCTTTGCCGAACTGTTTCCTGTTGCAAACCAGATGGTTGTTAATCCTTCCGTTTTGATTTTACTCAAGGGAACCGGCCGGGGATACCCTTCTTTATTGATGGAAGTTAGTGTGACTACTTCACATTGTTGAAGCAAAGCTTTTGCTTTTTCTTTAAGTGATTCCATGGTTTCTTTTTAGTTTTTGATACGGTACAAAAGTAAGAAACGCCAGGATGGCTTCGTTGTAAAAAAACGACTTTTATAGTTTCAGATATGTTAATGTGGTTTCTTCCGTAACCGGTAAGGATAAAAAGGAACCGGGTGTATTGCCTGATAAGGCTTTTATTTCCTTACTCAAATGGGCTGTGTCATAGTATCCGGCCTCAATGGCAACAGAGAAGAGTTGATTGGAAGAGGTGGAACGCAGTAAATCCACTGCATTCTTGAATTTGATAATCCGGCTGTATTCCTTAGGGGAATATCCGGTCTGATGTTTGAACTTGCGCTCGAAGTGTCTTTGGCACAAGCATACATTTTCTACTAAAGAACGGATAGGCAGTTGGCCTTTGGAAAGGTTAATGCAATCTACTGCATATGATATCTGTTTTTCTATCTTGTTGTTAGTACATAAGGCTTGGGTGAGAAAAGATTCTATCAGTCTGATTTTGTCCTGTATGTACGGTTGTTCACATAATCTTTCTGCTAGCGAGTCGTTGAAGATACCTCCTGACTCAAAAGTGCTGATTCTTTGATTCCCAAGTTCTTCCAATGGTAATTGCATGAAGCGGAATAAACCGCAAGGCAGAAAACGGATACCAAACATATGGATGCTTTTCGCATAGGTTATTAGGGTGGAGTATCGGCTCATGGGACCTACAAAATAAGAACGGTAGGGTTGCATTATAAGACTTTCTTGTTCCGCTATGTCAGCTACTTCGCCAAGGGTGAAGATAAAATCGGTGCAACCGTCCGGCAATATGTTGATTTTCATCCCATAGTCCGGATTGCCTTTAAATTCCCAGTATTTGTCAATATAGGGGGCTAAAAGCAGGGAAGGCTGGTATTCATTATACATGAAGATTGTTATTTCTTTTTAGCAGCGATAGCTAGTAATACTCCCAGTACCACCCCTAGAATGGCGGCAAATAATACCCGCATGTCCGGAGGAAGCAGGAAAGTGATGGTGTGGGCCGGATACCAGAACAAAGGGATGGTCTTTTTGAATACAAAGCTCCAAAGTACCGCCCAATTCAATCCGGTGAAAATACGTGTCATGGGAATAGGGGTGGAAAGCGCTTTGATAGAGCCGCCACAATTCCCGATATGAGTGTCTGTTATTTTATGTAATGTCATGAATACAGGAGCGAATATAGAGTTCATTGTAACGGAAATAGCCAGTGCAACCAGAAATTTGGCAAGACAGAAATCCCCGTTCATCAATGTGGAGGCATATTCCAGACCCATATATTCCAAGAAAATGGGAGTGCCTTTTGAAAAAATAATCATAGCCATATTGATACCCATACCCAGTACCCCCCAGATTACCATGCGTGGGATAATACCGAAGGTCTTGTTGTGATACACTCCTGTGCTGATGCGAAGCCCAAGCATTTCTCCCAAAGTAGCTAGAATGGCGAACTTCACAAAACTCATGACCATACCATGGATTGCATTGAAAGATTTGTACCATTCATAAATGGTATCGCTAATAAAAAAGGGTAGAAACAATGCTATTACAAACAAAAGGAACAGAATATCACTCTTTTTCATAGATAGAAATGTGTTTTTCATTAATATTTGCGACAAACATACGAAAAAAATCTAAGTTCCTAACCAAACAATAATTTAAATTCGACGGCTCTTTATTTGTTATCTAGCTATAATCTTTTATCTTTGTTTCCCGTCATGGAATAAAATAAAAAGGTTATTATGAAAACAAAAGGATGGATTTTAACTGTAATTTGTAGTATGTTGTTATTGGTGGCGGGTATCACTTTTGCATCAATGGTGCTTGTCGGGCAACCGGCTTTGGCAAACGAATCATTGTGGTGGTGGATCTTGATAAATCTTGGTGTGATGGTTTTATTATTCGGGTATGGCGTGAAACGGGGAATCCAGATATTGCGTATCTTCAGCATACCGAAAAGCAAACTGACACGGGAACCAGGTGTCGTGGTTTGTGATTATAATATCAGCCTGAAAAAGTATGCTTTGTATAAATTGTGGGACATCCGTCATTTCAGTTTCTCTTTGTTATTCATCATTTATATTTGTATTGCACTGTGTACAGGGCACTATATTGTTCCCGAAGAGCAAAGCCTGTTCAGTCCGCTGCTGATTTGGTTCTTGTGTCTTATTTATATCTTGATTATGCTGCCTGTCAGACTAAATAAGATTTATAAGCGGAGTATTGCGAGGCAGACTTGGGTGGAAATAACTCCGGAAGGGCTGACATATGATAAGGCGGAACTGAAACAGACATTCCCTTGGGAGGAGATAGCAGGTATAGCTCTTTATAAGACTTATTGCTTTCTGTATGATAAAAGAGGCGGTGAATTTTTGATTGTAACTTCGGATGAAAAGGTGAAAGAATCCCTTCTTTACTATTTAAATACGAAAAAATAATGAATTAAAGCTAAGTGTTTTTTATAATAAGGTTGTTCATATTATTATAATGTGTATTTTTGTAACAAAGTAATAATGAAAAACCTCTTAAGTATGAAAACACCTGTTCTCGCGCTATTCATTTCTTTAGTGGCATTTGGAGCCTGTGTGTCCAATAAACAAACCCAGCCGTCAACCGATTATACCCAATTGGTGAATCCGTTTATCGGAACCGATTTTACCGGCAATACTTATCCGGGAGCGCAAGCGCCTTTCGGAATGGTACAACTTAGTCCGGATAACGGTTTGCCCGGATGGGACCGTATTTCCGGTTATTTTTATCCGGACAGTACGATTGCCGGATTCAGTCATACCCATTTGTCGGGAACGGGAGCCGGAGACTTGTATGATATCTCTTTCATGCCTGTAACTTTGCCTTATCAGGAAGCGGAAGCTCCTTTAGGCATCTATTCCAAATTCTCTCATGCGGATGAAGAGGCTTCAGCTGGTTATTATCGCGTGTTGCTGAAAGATTATGATATCAATGTGGAGTTAACTGCTACAGAGCGTTGCGGTATACAGCGTTATACGTTTCCTGAAGGAGAGTCGGCTGTCTTTCTGAATCTGAAGAAAGCGATGAATTGGGACTTTACCAATGATTCTTATATTGAGATAATTGACTCATGCACCATTCAGGGATATCGTTTTTCCGAAGGATGGGCAAGAGGCCAGCATGTGTATTTCCGCACTCGTTTCTCCAAACCGTTTGCCTCGGTAGAGATGGATACTACTGCCATTGCTTTGAAAGGTAAACGTGTAGGTACGGCTTATATCGCCCGTTTTAATTTTGATACGGAAAAAGGAGAGCAGATTGTTCTGAGTACTGCTCTTTCGGGAGTAAGCATGGAAGGTGCTGCTAAAAACATGGCGGCTGAAGCACCTCACAATGATTTCGATAAATATTTGGCTGAAACTAAAGATAATTGGAACCGTCAGTTGGGAAAAATAGAGGTAACAGGTGATAACAAGGACGATAAGGTTAATTTTTATACAGCATTGTATCATACAATGATTGCCCCGACTATTTATAGTGATGTGGACGGGGCTTATTATGGTCCCGATAAGAAAATTCATCAGACGGATGGTTGGGTGAATTATGGAACTTTTTCATTGTGGGATACTTATCGTGCCGCACATCCGTTATTTACTTATACGGAACCTCAGCGTGTCAATGATATGGTGAAATCATTCATTGCTTTTTATGAACAGAACGGACGTTTGCCGGTATGGAATTTTTGGGGAAGTGAAACGGATATGATGATTGGCTACCACGCTGTACCTGTTATTGTCGATGCTTATTTGAAAGGTATTGGTGATTTTGATGCAGAGAAGGCATTGGAGGCTTGTGTGGCTACTGCTAACTTGGATGATTATCGCGGCATTGGTCTGTATAAAAAATTAGGATATATACCTTATAATATAAAGGATGAATATAATGCGGAAAATTGGTCGCTTTCCAAAACATTAGAATATGCTTTTGATGATTATTGCATAGCCGAAATGGCTCGGAAGATGGGGAGGACTCAATTAGCGGACGAATTCTACAAGCGTTCTCAGAATTATCGCAATGTGTTCAATCCGGCGTCAAGCTTCATGCAGCCGATAGATGATAAAGGAGTATTCCAACCTAATTTCAGCCCGGATGACTACACTGCCCACATTTGTGAAAGTAACGGTTGGCAGTACTTTTGGTCTGTACAGCAGGATATTAAGGGGCTAATTGCCTTGACTGGTGGTAAGGATCGTTTTACGGAAAAGTTGGATAGTATGTTTACTTATATCCCGGCTGGTAATGCAGATTTGCCTCTTTTCAGTACAGGTATGATTGGCCAGTATGCTCATGGTAATGAGCCTAGCCATCATGTGATTTATTTGTATAATAAGGTACGTCAGCCTTGGAAAACTCAGAAGTATGCGGCGCAGGTCATGCATGACCTTTATTTCAATGCACCTGCCGGACTGTGTGGAAATGAGGATTGTGGACAGATGTCTGCCTGGTATGTATTCAGTGCTATGGGATTTTATCCTGTCAATCCGGTAAGTGGTGAATATGAGATTGGTACGCCGTTGTTCCCCGAGATACAGATGCATCTGGATAATGGAAAAACGTTCACAGTACTGGCCCCTGGAGTAAGTCGTGAAAATATCTATATCCAGTCGGTGAAAGTAAATGGGCAACCATACGATAAGAGCTATATCACACACCGGCAAATAATGGATGGTGCTACTGTAGAATTTGAAATGGGTCCGGAACCGGGAAATATTTGGTATAGATAGATAATAATTGGTTCAACTTATTAAGAATTGTAATTGTACAGGAGGTGAGTTAAAAGTAATATTTGTTATCGTTTTGCTGTAGAGGCGGTTTGAATCTGCCTGAAAATTGTATGATGAGCGGAAGCTTTCTGCCCCTACAGTGGATGATTGGATCGTTATTTGGAACATTGGCTCTCTCCTTCATACAAAGGTGAATTATATAATATGAACGAGGAACTTGATGACACCTATAAGGCCGTCTTTCGTCAATGCTATCCTAAGCTGTTGTTCTATGCGACACGGCTGGTCGGTACCGAAGAAGCCGAAGATGTAGTGCAGGATGTTTTTGTGGAGTTGTGGAGGCGGAGAGATTCAGTCGTCATAGGAGAGCAGATTTTAGCTTTCCTTTATCGTTCTGTATATACCAAGGCTATAAATTTATTGAAGCATCAGGTTATAGAGAATAACTACAGTGCGGCAATGATAGAGATCTATGAACGAAGATTACAATATTACCAGCCGGATCATGCTGAAGTTATTAAAAAGATAGAGAATCAGGAATTGCGTCAGGAAATTTTTGGAGCGATTAATGAATTGCCGGATAAATGTAAGGAGGTGTTTAAACTGAGCTATCTTCATGATATGAAAAACAAGGAAATCGCTGATACTCTTGGCATTTCTTTACGTACCGTAGAGGCACATATGTATAAGGCCTTGAAATTTTTGCGCGAACGTCTCAGCCATTTATTATTGTCATTGATTATATTTTCAGCAAAACTGCTAAGTGTTTTTACAAGTTGAATTGTTTACTATATGAATAGGGAAAAAGATGAGTAAACTTAACGAAGATATTATTATCAGGTATTTGGAAAACCGATGCTCGGAGGAGGATTTTGTTCTTATCAATGAATGGATGAAAGAATCTGATGAGAATGCCGGAGAGCTGTTCCGTATGGAGGAGATTTATCAGTTAGGTAAATTCCCCTTTGAGGAGGAAAATCTGGTAGTGAGGGCAGAGCGCAGGTTGGGTAGAAGATTGGAACAGGAAAATCAAAAGAAACAAGAGGTGTTCAAGCTTAGAAGTGTGTTGCGTTATGCAGCTGCTATAGTGGGCGTGATGGTGCTGGCTGCGGGATTAGCCTATTGGTTCCGGAATAAAGCGGAGGAATTGGTGGTAGCATCGGCTGCTCATGGACAAGTGCGTGAGATGTTGTTGCCTGACGGGACAAAAGTATGGTTGAACCAGTCGTCTGTTTTAAAATATCCGCGTGCTTTTGAAGGAAAGGAACGTCATGTATATCTGGATGGAGAAGCTTATTTTGAAGTAGCACGTAATCATGAGAAACCTTTCATGGTAAAAAGCCCGGCAATGGATGTCAGGGTCTTGGGAACCTCTTTTAATATAAAATGTCGTCCGGATAACAGTTTTGCGGAAACAACCTTGATAGAGGGTGAAGTTGAGGTAAAAGATAAATCGGACAAAGGAAGAATTACTTTGTTGCCGGGACAAAAAGCCGTTTTAAACAGGGTAACAGGGCGGATGCAAGTAAAACAGGTCGATCCCAAGATGGAGATAGTCTGGCATAATGACTTGATTCCATTTGAAAAGTCATCTATTTTCCAGATTGCGGCAGCATTGGAACGGTTCTATGGAGTGAAGATAATCCTTTCACCGGATGTAGACAGTACTAATACTTATTCAGGTGTACTGAAAAAGAAAGATAATATAGAGTCTGTGCTGAATTCTTTGCGTAACTCTATTCCTTTCAATTATAAGAAAGTAGATGATAACAATATATTTATCTCATCGGAAACAAAATAATTTTTAAATAAAGATCTATGAAAATCAACATGCTCTTAAGCGGCTGTCTTCTAGGGTTATTGTGTTTCACTGCATGTGATTCTGAGGGCAATGAAATGAATGATTACACCCATTATGTCAATCCTTTTATTGGTACAGGAGGCCATGGGCATACTCATCCGGGTGCTATGGTTCCTCATGGCATGATACAGCCGGGGCCGGATACTCGTATTGACGGTTGGGATTCCTGTTCCGGATATTATTATGAAGATACTACGATCAATGGTTTTGCCCATACACGTCTTAGTGGTACAGGGTGTGCGGATTTCGGAGATTTCCTGTTGATGCCGACTGTAGGTGTGCAGCGTACTGATTTCTTGGGAACAGAAAGCCAGAAGCGTCCTTTCGCATCGGCTTTTTCTCATGAAAAGGAATATGCCGAACCGGGATATTATTCTGTTTTTCTGGATACATACGGGGTAAAAGCCGAACTGACTTCGACAGAGCGTGCGGCAATGCATCGGTATACTTTTCCGGAAAGTAAGGAGTCTGGATTTATCTTGGATATGGACTATAATATTCAGCAACAAATCAATCAGGTAATGGAAGTGGAGGCAGTGAATGATACTGTGTTGCGGGGGCGCAAACGCAGTGCCTATTGGGCATACCGACAGGATCTTTATTTTTATGCCGTATTTTCCAAACCCTTTACGTATACCTTGTACACGGATACTGTTCAGGAAAATGACAAACAGATTCCTGTATGTAAAATGCTTTTGCATTTTGAAACGGCGAAAGATGAACAAGTGCTGGCTAAGTTCTCTATCTCTTCTGTTGATGCGGAAGGTGCTTATAAGAACCTCCAGGCTGAGATGCCCGGTTGGAATTTTGATGGAGTGCGTGCCGATGCTAAGAAGAAATGGAATGAATGCTTGTCAAAGATTGCAGTCAAAACCAATGATGAAGACCAGCGTGCCATTTTCTATACGGCTATGTATCATGCTTTCCTAAGTCCCAATCTGTTTACAGATGTAGACGGGCGTTACTTGGGAATGGATTTGAAAGTGCATACCACCGACATGAAACATCCGGTTTATACCATTTTCTCTTTGTGGGATACTTTCCGTGCGTTACATCCGTTACTGACTATTGTCGATCCTCAGTTGAATACGGAGTTTATCCGTTCATTAATAAAGAAGCATCAGGAAGGTGGTATCTTTCCGAAATGGGACTGTGTGTCCAATTATACCGGAACTATGGTGGGATATCATGCGGCTTCGTTGGTAACCGATTTTTATGTGAAGGGATACCGCGATTTTGATGTGCAGGAAGCTTACAAGGCATGTCTGCGTGCAGCGGAATATGACACTACCGGTATTGTAGCTCCCGATTGGCTGATTCCATATGTTATGCCCAAAGCACGTTATTATAAGAATACTCTTGGCTATATTCCATGTGATCGTGAGAATGAATCGGTGGCGAAAGCATTGGAGTATGCGTATGATGACTGGTGTATCTCCGTGCTGGCAGACAGCTTGGGAGATACTGAAACCAAGGAGAAGTATGCCCGTTTTGCAGATGCTTACGAATTTTATTTTGATCCTGCCACCCGTTTCATGCGTGGATTGGATAGTAAAGGTGAATGGCGTACTCCGTTCAATCCCCGTTCTTCCAATCACCGTAATGATGATTATTGCGAGGGTACTGCATGGCAATGGACTTGGTTTGTTCCGCATGATATCCCGGGACTGGTGAATTTGATGGGTGGGGAGGATGCTTTCGTAGGAAAGCTGGACTCCTTGTTTACGGTTTCTTCCCAGTTGGAAGGGGAGGCTACCTCTGCTGATATCACAGGACTGATAGGCCAGTATGCGCATGGCAATGAGCCTAGTCATCACATTACTCATATGTATAACTATGTAAACCGTCCATGGCGTACTCAGGAATTGGTTGACAGTGTGCTGTATAACCAGTATTTCAATGCTCCTGACGGCTTGTCGGGTAATGAAGATTGCGGTCAGATGTCTGCCTGGTATATTTTGAATTCCATGGGCTTCTATCAGGTATGTCCCGGTAAGCCGGTTTATTCTATCGGACGTCCGTTGTTTGAGGAGGTGACGATTAATTTACCCGACCGCAAGACTTTCGTTATCCGTACCCACAATAATTCGAAGACCAATAAGTATATTGAGTCGGTTTTGTTGAACGGAAAACCGCTGGATGTTCCTTTCTTTACCCATGATGATCTGGTACGTGGAGGAACGATGGAGATTACCATGAGTCCCGTACCGACGGAATGGGGAAAACAGGTGAAGAATTAAAAGTATAACTTAACCCAAATAGCAATATCATGAAAAAACTATTTCTATCAGTTGTAGCGCTGTGTGTCACGCTGTTTGTACAGGCAAAGGATTATGCAGACTATGTGAGTCCGTTGGTAGGTACACAGTCTTCCTTTGAACTCTCTACAGGAAATACTTATCCTGCCATATCCCGCCCGTGGGGTATGAATTTCTGGACTCCCCAGACAGGAAAGATGGGGGACGGATGGCAGTATGTTTATATGGCTAATAAAATCCGTGGTTTCAAACAAACCCATCAGCCCAGTCCGTGGATTAATGACTATGGTCAATTTTCCATCATGCCCGTAACAGGAAAACCGGAATTTGAAGAGGACAAGCGTGCAAGTTGGTTCTCTCATAAAGCTGAAATTGCAAAACCTTATTATTATAAGGTTTATTTGGCAGAACATGATGTCGTAACCGAAATGGTTCCTACGGAGCGTGCCGTAATGTTCCGTTTCACTTTTCCTGAGAATGATTCATATGTAGTGGTGGATGCTTTTGATCGTGGTTCGTCTGTCAAGGTGATTCCCGGAGAAAACAAAATCGTGGGCTATACTACCCGTAACAGTGGTGGTGTTCCTGCCAACTTTAAGAATTATTTCGTTATTGAGTTTGATAAGCCGTTTACTTATGAGGCTACGTTCTCTAATGATGTACAGCCTGAAAAACCGGATGGCAGTGTTCCTGTAACCTTGAAAGAAGGTAAACTGGAGCAGACTGATTTCCATACCGGAGCCGTTATCGGTTTCAAGACAAAGAAAGGTGAAGTAGTTCATGCCCGTGTGGCCTCTTCATTCATCAGTCCTGAACAAGCAATTCGGAACCTGAAGGAATTGGGTGGTGACAGTTTTGAAGTATTGGTACAGAAAGGTAAAGAGGCTTGGAATGAGGCCTTAGGTAAAGTAGAGGTGGAAGGTGGAACATTGGATCAATACCGCACTTTCTATTCCTGCTTGTACCGTTCCTTGTTGTTTCCGCGTAAATTCTATGAACTGGATGCCAACGGACAACCTGTTCATTACAGTCCTTACAATGGCGAAACGCTGCCGGGATATATGTATACGGATACAGGTTTCTGGGATACATTCCGTTGCTTGTTCCCTTTCTTGAACCTGATGTATCCTTCGGTAAATAAGGAGATACAGGAAGGTTTGGTTAATACTTATAAGGAAAGCGGTTTCTTCCCCGAATGGGCCAGCCCCGGTCATCGTGGTTGCATGGTCGGCAATAATTCAGCTTCTATCTTGGTCGATGCTTATCTGAAAGGAGTACGTGTGGAAGATGTGGAAACATTATACAAAGGACTGATTCATGGAACGGAAGCCGTACATCCTGAAGTTTCTTCTACCGGACGTCTGGGATATGAATATTATAACAAGCTGGGCTATGTGCCTTGTGATGTGAAGATTCATGAGAATGCAGCCCGTACATTGGAATATGCATACGATGACTGGTGTATTTATCAGCTGGCGAAAGAGTTGAAGCGTCCGAAGAAGGAAATCGCACTTTTTGCCAAACGTGCCATGAACTATAAGAACCTGTTTGATTCGGAAAGTAAATTGATGCGTGGCAAGCAGAAGGACGGCAAGTTCGCTCCTGAATTCTCGCCGTTGAAATGGGGAGGTGACTTTACGGAAGGAAACAGCTGGCATTATTCCTGGTCTGTATTCCATGACCCTCAGGGATTGATTGATTTGATGGGAGGTAAGGAAATGTTCGTTACCATGCTTGATTCTGTCTTTTCGGTTCCCCCCATCTTTGATGATAGCTATTACGGACAGGTAATTCATGAGATTCGTGAAATGACAGTCATGAACATGGGTAACTATGCACATGGAAACCAGCCCATCCAGCACATGATTTATCTGTATGACTATGCAGGCCAGCCTTGGAAAGCGCAATATTGGTTGCGTGAGGTGATGAACCGTATGTATACAGCCGGTCCGGACGGATATTGCGGTGACGAAGACAATGGTCAGACTTCGGCATGGTATGTATTCTCCGCATTAGGGTTCTATCCGGTATGTCCCGGTACGGATGAGTATATTCTGGGTGCTCCGTTGTTCAAGAAGGCGACACTTCATTTTGAAAACGGAAAGAACTTGGTAATAACCGCATCGGATAACAGCGATACCAACCGATATGTAGATGAAATGCGTGTAAACGGTACTGTTTATACCAAGAATTATTTGAAGCATAACGAATTGTTACAAGGCGGTACTATTGACTTCAAGATGACCGACCGTCCGAATATGCAGCGTGGAACACAAGAAAGTGATTTGCCTTATTCATTTTCAAAAGACGAAAAAGTAAAATAAAAGTTTCACCATGCACTTCTCTCTTATAAAGAGAGGTTGGAGGGGGATGTTCTCTTTTGGCAGCATTGCAAGAGTACATCCCCTTTTTCTTTTTAAGTATTTCTTCTATACGTCAAAGTCCGATGATATTACTACTTTTGCCTTTCCTCTGCTTTTTTCTGGAAAATTTAGAAAAAAGAACAAGATTGAGTAAGTGTTTTCTTTTAGCTGCCTGTTTTTATTCTCGAAAGGGGAATGAGAACCCCTTCACTGGAGAAAAACAAGTCAGTGTTAACGAATTTATAAATTATGAAAGGCAATCAATTAATGAGAAAGCCCAAATTACTCAGGGCGCTTTTGATTCTTTTGTTTGTGGCTGCACCCATACAATGGACCCGCGCGCAAATCGTTCTTTCAACTCCCAAGACAACGCTTGGAGCAGTGATCAAGAACATTAAATCACAGTCTAACTATCAGTTTTTCTATGATGACAAGCTGGCTGAAATGCCGGTGAATGCCATTGATGTGAAGAACGGTTCATTACAGTCTGTACTTGATGCGGCTTTGCAAGGCAAAGGAATTACGTATAAGATAGAGGATAACATTGTCTATCTTTCAGCATCCGGAGAGCCTCAGACACCTCAACAGACAGGACAGGAACATACAGTGACCGGAACAGTGGTTGATGCGACAGGCGAAGCCTTGATTGGTGTAAACGTACAAGTGAAAGGAAATCCCACAGCCGGTACGATTACAGACTTTGAAGGTAACTATTCTTTGTCCGTTCCCGGAAATGGTGAGATTGTGTTCTCATACATTGGTTACCGTTCGGAAACATTGAAGCCCGATGGCAAGAATGTACTGAATGTAACCATGCAGGAAGATACACAGCAGATTGGCGAAGTGGTGGTAACCGCTTTGGGGATCAAACGTGAGAAGAAAATGTTGGGTTATGCGGTTCAGGAACTGAAGAGCGATGAACTGAACAAGACAGGTGACCCCTCGGTAACCAGTGCCTTGCAGGGCAAGGTGGCAGGCCTTCAGATGAATACCTCGGCTACCGGTCTGGGCGGCTCTACGAAGATTACCATCCGTGGAAACTCTTCTCTGACAGACAATAACCAGCCGTTGTGGATTGTGGATGGCGTTCCTTTCAGCGACACTAGCACTTCAAGCGCATCCCGCTATGATGGTGTAGACCGTGGTAGCGCTTCCATGGACATTAATCCGGATGATATCGAGAGTATTTCTGTTTTGAAGGGTCCGAATGCGGCTGCTCTTTACGGTTCACGTGCAGGTAATGGCGTTATCTTGATTACGACAAAGAAAGGTAGTAAGAAGGATGGCTTCGGAATCCGTTATAGTGGTAATTTTACTTGGACAGCTATCGGCGAGACATTGGATATGCAACGCCGTTACGGACAAGGACATATTGATACAAAAGATGCCAAGACTGCGGTGTATGACAAAACGGATAGCGGAAGCTGGGGTCCGGTATTGGATGGAAGCATGAAAGAGGCTTGGAACGGAGAAACTTACGCTTACTCTAACTATGGGGATAAGTTGAAAGATTATTTTGATACCGGTTTCTCGCATACGCATAACGTATCTATCAGCAACGGTACAGAGAAATCACATTTCCGTACTTCTTTCGGATACTCCGACAATGACGGTGTATTCCCCACTGAAAGTTTGAGCCGTGTGAATGCCGATCTGAATGCAGGAACGGAATTGAACAAATGGGTGTCTATGGACGGAAAAATTTCTCTTTCACGTACAAAAGCCGATAACCGTCCACTGTATGGAGATTACGGTGCTATTTCCCAGTTGATGAGAATCCCTAACAACGTCCGTCTGGATGACTTGAAACAATATTCTGATGAAACTCATGCGCATGTGAATTGGACAGGGCCTACTGCCAGTATCCGTAATCCTTATTATGTATTGCATCAGCGTCAGAATTCGGATGAACGTTGGCGTGCTTTCGGATATTATAGCATGAAAATCAATTTCACTGATTGGCTGCATCTATCTGCCAAATACGCTTTTGACTACTACCGCACCAGAGTGCAAAGCACCAATGCGGGGGATGGTATCAATGGAGAAGCCAATACTTCCATGATTACGAATGATTCAATGGACCGTAGTGAAGAAAACTTCTTCGAGTCAAATGCTGAAGTCATTTTGATGGGTGACCGTCAGTTGACTGATAACTTCCGTCTGGGCTTCAATGTCGGTGGTAACTTTATGTACCAGCGTTCGGAAACTTTGGGCGTGGGCGTAGGTAATATGGTGGACAAAGGTAACTGGATGCTGAATGCGGCCAATTTGTTGAGAACCGGTAGTGAGGATGGCTACAAGCGTGCCATGAACTCGGTGTTCGGCTCTGTACAGATGGCGTGGAAGGAATATCTGTCTTTGGATTTGACAGCCCGTAATGACTGGTCATCCACTCTTCCGTCAGGTAACAATTCTTTCTTCTATCCGTCTGCCAACCTCAGTTTCGTAGTGTCGGACTTCTTGCGCTCTATCGACAAACCGTTGCCAAGCTGGGTGACATTTGCCAAGGCACGTCTGTCTGCCGCACAGGTAGGTAAGGATACAAGCCCTTATCAGTTATACAATACCTACTCTTTCAAATTCGATAATGGTGTATTGACCCCGACCAAAGACAATGTGAAGATGAACGACCAGTTGAAGCCTGAAATCGCGACTTCTTACGAAGCGGGTCTGGATATGAAGTTCTTGAACAATCGCCTGGGATTTGATTTTACTTATTATTACAGCAAGACAAAGAACCAGATTATGAAAGTACCCGCAGCAGCTCCCTGGAGTGGAGGACAATGGGTAAATGCAGGTATGGTAACCAATCAAGGCGTGGAACTGATGTTGTATTCCACTCTGGTAGAAACAAAGGATTTCGCTTTTGACTTGAATGTGAATATGGCTCACAACGTATCGAAGGTGAAAGAACTGGCTCCGGAAGAAAATGTGAACTATATGTTCTTTAACGGTGACGGAAACTTCCCTGTAAAAGTAGGTACACGCGCCGGACACAAATTAGGCGAGATTTATGCTACGTCGCTTTATAAGCGCAATGAAAACGGTGATATTATCGTAAATGAAAATGGGTTGCCCATGACTGTGACCAATGAGTCCGAATATGTGAACAAACCTATCGGTAATATCCAGCCAAAGCTGACCATGTCTGTATCTCCTACCTTTACTTATAAGGGGATTACACTGTCCGCACTGTTTGATATGAAATTCGGTGGTGATATCTTCTCTTATTCCGAGATGCTGGCTACCGGAAACGGTTTGGCTAAACGTACCTTGAACCGTGGTGAGGAAAACAACTATATGATGGTATTCCCCGGTGTGACAGAGTCAGGCGAGGTGAATACAAAACAGGTGTCCGCTTCAGAATACTATGGTGCATTGCAGGCTGAGGATTTCATCTACGATGCTTCTTTCATTAAGCTGAAAGAATTGTCAATCGGCTATTCATTCCCCTCGTCCATGCTGAAGAAGACTCCTGTCAACTCGCTGAATGTTTCATTTGTTGCACGTAACTTGTGCTATCTGATGAAGCACACACCGGGTACAAGCCCCGAAGGTGGCTATGACACTACGATGTTCTCACAAGCCATTGACTATGCATCGTTGCCGTTTACACGTACTTTCGGTATTTCTATCAACTTAGGTTTCTAATTAATTAAAAGGAAAAACTGATTATGAAAATCAAATTATATAAATCCGTAGCCTTATGTTCGTTACTGGCTTTGGCCGGATGCCATGATTTTGAGGAATTGAATACAAATCCTTACGCACCGATTTACGACCCGACTGTGGAGAATGTATCGGCCGACGGTATAGATATTGATTATACTTTGACGGAACATGCCATGGCAAGTTTGAAAGGGATGGAAGGTGCTATCGGAAGTATTTTTGCCAACTTCACCTACGAAGGTCCTTACAATGATTATCAGACAACAACCAATCTGACTCATGATATCTATGCCGGTTATTGGGGAAACAATGTCAGCGGCTTTGTGAATCAGGCGCCTACCTATTCTTATACGGATGGATGGTCGGCCAGCCGCTGGAAGCATTTCTATGATGACCGCAGCACTTCGGAATACAGCCAGTTGGTCAAGACATTCTATTTCTGCAATAAGGATTATTACCATACGGCATTCTATATCACCCGTATTTATTATGCTTTCTTGTTGTCCATGCAGACGGACACTTACGGAGATATTCCTGTAGCCTACTATGTGAAGGGAGCCATGCCACCGGAAGAAAATGTGACCTATACACCTCAAAAGGAAGTTTATAATATCCTTTTCCAGCTGTTGGATCAGGCAATAACAGAGTTGCATCAGGAAAATCTTCCTGCTGTCAGTCAGTATGATTTAGGTGACAATGACAAATGTTATGGGGGTGATGTGGACAAATGGCGTCGTTTTGCCAATACACTGCGTTTGCGCCTTGCTTTGCGTGTATCCAATGTAGACCCGGCTTTGGCCCAGACTCAGGCAAAGGCGGCTTTGACAGACCCTGCCGGTTTGATGCAAAGTCAGGATGACAATATGAAGCAGACTCCGAAACGTCAGTATATCGCCGGCGGTAATGAAAATATCTACGCGTTGTTGTTCAGTTGGACCGGCAATGCTGTATTGTCGAAAGAAATGGAACGGGCTTATAAGAATCAGGCTTTGAAAGAAGGTGCGGCAGCCGATGCCGTTACTTTCAATGAGAATTCTGAGAACTGTTATCTCGACCCTCGTTGTGAAGTTTTATGGTTCCGTCCTACTCCGTTTGATTCGTTGACTACCAGTCCGCTTCCTACAGAGAATCTGAAGAGAGATTTCAACGGAGTGATGAATGGAGAAACCAATGTAGGCGGTTCTTATCTGAACAGATATTCTGCCAACCGCTGTATTCTGTCATCTGATGCCATGAACAAGGATTATTGGTGGAATCTGGCTCGTGAAATTGTCTGGATGGGTTATGCTGAAAGCTTGTTCCTGAAAGCGGAAGCGGCATTGCGCTGGCCGTCATTGGTGGATGAAACAGCCGAAGCCCTTTATTTGAAAGGTATCAAGGCATCTATGGATTATTATGAAATTGATGCGGACAAGGCCAATGAATACATCAGTCATCTGGATGGCGTAAAAGCATTTGCCGGTGGTAGCAAGGAAGAACAGTTGGAACAGATTATTACTCAGAAGTGGATTGCCGTTTTCCCGAATGGAAATGAAGGATGGGCGGAAGTGCGCCGTACCGACTATCCGCGTTATCTGCTGGCTCCGGTCAATGGAAACAATTCCAATGGAGAAGTGGCGTCCGGCAAGCTTATCAAACGCATCAACTATCCTAACAGCGAGTCCCGTAACCCCAATAAACCGGGCAATGTGAACCAGGGTAGCCGTGTATGGTGGGATGTGACCGATACGATGAATGATAGAGGTCAGTGGCATACTCCGAATAATTTCCGCTAGAAATTGCTATCTTTGTATCCTAGGGAACATAAAAAGAAACAAAATGAAGCAAATTCTATTTTTATTGGCAGCCGTCCTGTTATTGGGCGGCTGTGCGGAAGAGAAGAAGACCGACGTTCGTTGGGCTACTTTCAATATCCGTTACGACAATCCGCAGGACAGTTTGAACAATTGGCAATATCGGAAAGACCGTGTGTGCCAGTTTATTAAGGACCATGAGCTGGATATTGTCGGTATGCAGGAAGTCTTGCATAACCAGTTTCAGGATCTTCGCGCAGGCTTGCCCGAATACGATGGTATCGGTGTGGGACGTGATGACGGGAAGACAGCAGGTGAATATGCGCCGCTTTTCTATCGTAAGGACAAATATGAGGTGTTGGACTCCAATACTTTCTGGTTGGCCGAAAATCCCGATAGCGTAGGAATGATGGGATGGGATGCGGTTTGTGTCCGTATCGCCACTTGGGCAAAATTTAAGGACAAGGCTACCGGAAAGATATTCATGGCTGTCAATACTCATTTTGACCATGTGGGTGAAGAGGCCCGCCGTCAAAGCGCATTGCTCATTATCCGTAAGATAAAAGAGATCGTAGGCGAACGTCCCGCAGTGGTTACGGGCGACTTTAATGTGACCGATGCGAGCGATGCATACGAAACAATCACCACCAACGAGTTTGTGATGAAGGATGCTTATAAGACGGCTGCCCGTGTGACCGGCGTTGATTATACTTTTCATGATTTTGCCCGTATCCCGGCCGAGGATTGTGAAAAGATTGATTTCATCTTTGTCACTCCGCAAGTTCTGGTGAAGAGTTGTGAAATACCGGCTGAAGTACCGGAAGCTTTACTTTCCGACCATAATCCTCAGTTGGCTGACTTGGAATTCTGATTTTTTAAATAGGTGAACTTACGCCGGTAGAGTCTTTAAAAGGGCTTTATCGGCGTTTGTTATTTTATTCTGTTGATACTTCTCATTATATGTAATCTTCTCCCATTTAAAATAATTTTCCTCCTTCGATAAGTGTGATACCTTACTTAATTGTTCTATATTTGTATCATTAATCCAATTTAATAGTATGAAGACATACAGTTACTATGTATTATTTTTGTTAGTTGTGTTTTGCGGATGTTCCCGTCCCACGGAATTAACATCGCCGGATGGCAATATAAAATTAGTATTCAACCTGAATGAGGCAGGAGCGATGACCTATGGAGTTTCTGTAGGAGGAAAACCGTTCATCACTCCTTCTGTTATGGGCTTTGAAGGCCGTGACGGGCTCAATCTCTCCAAAGATTTTCAGATAGAAAATACTGAGTTTACCACAAAGGATGAAACCTGGACCCAGCCTTGGGGGGAGAATAAATCTATCCGGAACCATTATAACGAGATGGCTGTGCGCCTGAAAGATCCGGCGAATACACGGCTGACCCTCCGTTTCCGCGTGTTCGACGACGGTCTGGGCTTTCGTTATGAATATCAAGTACCCCAAGTGGACAGTGTGTTCGTGATGGACGAGCTCACTTCATTCAATCTGGCGCAGGATGGCAAGTCATGGTCTATTCCCGCCAGTTTTGAAACCTACGAGTTGCTGTATCGTACCCTGCCCGTCAGCAAGGTGGATAATGCCAACACCCCGATGACTTTCAAAACAGATAACGGGGTATATGCCAGTATTCACGAAGCGGCTTTGACCGATTTCCCCGAAATGACTTTGAAGCATACCGAAGGTTGTCACTTCAAATCGGAACTGGCCTCCTGGCCCGATGGGGTAAAAGCCCGTTTTGCCGGAGGAACTTTCGTTACTCCGTGGCGCAGTATCCAGATAGCTCCCAAAGCGGTAGGTCTGATAAACTCCGGCCTGATACTGAATCTGAATGAACCTTGTGCGCTGGAGGGTGATTTGAGCTGGATACGTCCTATGAAATACGTAGGTATCTGGTGGGGAATGCATCTGGGGGTTGAAACGTGGACGATGGATGAACGCCACGGCGCTACCACCGCTAATGCCAAACGATATATAGATTTTGCTGCTGCCAATAACATAGAAGCGGTGATGTTCGAGGGCTGGAATGAAGGCTGGGAAAGTTGGGGCGGTATGCAGACTTTTGACTATACCAAGCCTTATGCCGATTTCGATATGGCAGAGGTGGCACGTTATGCCAAGGAGAAAGGGATTGAAATAATCGGTCACCACGAAACGGGTGGCAATATCTTTAATTACGAACGCCAGCTGGACAATGCTTACAAATGGTATGCAGACCTGGGAGTGCACAGCGTGAAGACCGGTTATGCCGGAGGACTGCCGGGCGGTCACAGCCATCATGGACAGTTCAATGTACGCCATTACCGCAAGGTGGTGCAGACTGCCGCCGGTTATCATACAACCGTTAATGTCCACGAACCTATCAAAGATACAGGAATTCGTCGTACTTACCCCAATATGATGACGCGCGAAGGCGCCCGCGGCATGGAGTGGAACGGATGGAGTGAAGGTAATCCCCCCGAACATCACGAGTTATTGCCGTTTACCCGCTTGCTGGGCGGTCCGATGGATTATACACCGGGTACTTTTGATATTCTTTATGAAAAGACACGCAATTCCCCACGCCGCAAGAAGTGGAATGACTTGGATAAAGGAAACAGCCGTGTGAATACCACCTTGGCAAAGCAGATAGCCAATTGGGTTGTCATTTATTCTCCGTTGCAGATGGCTTCGGATATGATTGAGAACTATGAAGGGCATCCTGCCTTCCAGTTCTTCCGGGATTTTGATGCGGACTGTGACTGGTCCGAAGCCTTGCAGGGCGAACCGGGAGAGTTTGTAGCTGTGGTGCGGAAAGCGAAAGATAAATATTTCCTGGGAGCCACCACGAATGAAGAGTCGCGTACACTCACCATTCCATTGGATTTCCTGGAGAAAGATAAAAAATACCATGCCGTGATTTATGCTGATGGAGAAGATGCCGACTGGAAAACGAATCCTACTTCGTATCAGATTAAGGACAAAGAGGTGACAGCAGCCGATACCTTGTCTGTAGTCATGGCAAAAGGTGGTGGACAAGCGGTGAGCTTTATTCCTATAACTGACTGATTTACCAAATGCTTCGTCCTATTGCGTTTATAGATTCCGAAAGGTAACTTCATCTCCTTCTGAAAGGGGATGAAGTTATCTTCGGTTATAGCCGAATTCAACAACCTTAATACTTAGATATAAATGAAAACAACCGAAACCCCAACTCCGGCCAGACGCCGTAGTCCTATTTTTTGGGTTCCCACCGCTTATTTTGGTATGGGGCTCCCTTTTGTTGTCCTCAATATGGTAGCTGTACTGATGTACAAAGGTCTGGGAGTCAGTGATGCGAAAATAGCCTTCTGGACCTCCCTTATCATGCTTCCCTGGACATTGAAACCCCTTTGGAGCCCGCTACTCGAAATGTACCGTACCAAGAAATTCTTTGTCGTCCTCACCCAGATGGTGTCGGGAGTCACTTTCGGGTTGATTGCCTTGTCGCTTCATCTTCCGTCCTTTTTTGCAATCACTATCGCCTTGTTCGCCATTGTCGCCTTTAGCGGGGCAACGCACGATGTGGCCTGTGACGGGGTATATATGGACGAGTTGAATGCACAGGAACAGGCTAAGTATATAGGTTGGCAAGGTGCTTTTTATAACGTAGCCAAGATTATCGGTACAGGTCTGCTGGTTTATCTGGCCGGTTTCTTGAAAGATGAATACGAAGGTCCTGCCGAAGATGCGGTACTCTATTCCTGGACGGTCATTATGATTGTCCTCGGAGGAGTGATGTTCGCTTTGGGACTTTATCATACCCGTATGCTGCCTTCGGGCAAGCATGCCCATTCGGTCACCTCTTTTTCGCAGAGTATGGCCGAGTTATGGAATGTCATCCGGAACTTCTTTACTAAAAAGCATATCGTTTATTACATCTGCTTTATTATTTTATATCGTTTTGCCGAAGGGTTTGTGATGAAAATTGTACCTTTGTTCCTGAAAGCCGGTCGTGATGTGGGCGGTTTGGGATTGACAGAACAGGAGATTGGCATTTATTACGGAACCTTCGGAGCGGCAGCTTTCGTACTCGGTTCATTGCTGGGCGGATATTATATTTCCGCACGTGGATTGAAAAAGACTTTGTTCTCCTTGTGTTGTGTATTCAATCTGCCTTTTATGGCTTACACGCTGCTTGCCATTTTCCAACCGCAGAGTGCGCCTCTTATCGGCGGAGCCATTGTGCTGGAGTATTTCGGATATGGCTTCGGCTTTGTGGGACTTACCTTGTTCATGATGCAACAGGTGGCTGCCGGCCCTCATCAGATGGCGCATTATGCTTTTGCATCGGGTATCATGAACCTGGGTGTCATGTTGCCCGGTATGATGTCCGGATATGTCAGCGACTGGCTGGGCTATAAACTGTTTTTCATCTTTGTGCTGGTGGCTGCCATTCCGGCATTCCTGATGACTTGGTTTGTACCCTTCACGCACGAAGACAAGAAATAGAGAAAAACTATTAACCTAACAAAAAAGAGAATATGAGTGAATTGAAGATTGCGGGCAATCCGTTGCCCGGTATGCCGTGGGAGGAACGTCCCGAAGGTTGTAAAAATGTAATGTGGAGATGTAGCGCGAATCCCATCATTCCCCGTGATTTGCTGCCTACATCCAATAGTATATTCAATAGTGCGGTAGTACCTTTCGGCGAAGGGTATGCCGGAGTGTTCCGTTGTGATGATACAAACCGCCGGATGGCGCTTCATGTGGGATTCAGCAAGGACGCCGTTCATTGGGACATCAATCCGGAGAAGTTGCAGTTCCAGTGTGATATTCCTGAGATTGGTGAATGGGTGTACGGTTATGACCCGCGTGTCTGCTTTATCGACGACCGTTACTATGTGACCTGGTGTAACGGATATAAGGGCCAGCCCACCATCGGCGTGGCATGGACTACGGATTTCAAGACATTCCATCAAGTGGAGAATGCTTTCCTGCCTTTCAACCGTAATGGCGTGCTGTTTCCCCGCAAGATCAATGGTAAGTTTGCCATGTTGAGCCGTCCCAGTGACAACGGGCATACTCCTTTCGGAGATATTTATTATAGCGAGTCGCCCGACTTGGAGTTTTGGGGACACCATCGTCACGTCATGTCACCCGCGCCTTTTGAAGTAAGTGCATGGCAGTGCCTGAAGATTGGCGCCGGCCCCATTCCCATCGAAACCAGTGAGGGCTGGTTGCTGTTCTATCACGGTGTGCTTCGCTCCTGCAACGGTTATGTCTATGCCTTTGGATCGGCATTGCTTGACTTGGACGAGCCCTGGAAGGTGAAATTCCGTTCGGGACCTTATCTTATCTCTCCGCGTGAACCTTACGAATGCATGGGTGATGTGCCCAATGTATGCTTCCCTTGTGCGGCTTTGCATGATCCGGCAACGGGACGGGTGGCCGTTTATTATGGTTGTGCCGACACGGTGACCGGTCTTGCATTCGGTTATATTCCCGAAATTATAGAATTTACCAAACGTACTTCTATTATTTAAGCACCGTTTGTGCTGTTCTCATTCGAAAACAGAGGATGTGTCCTGTGGCTGTCACTTCGGCCCGGACACATCCTCTTTGTCTTTTTCCGGGAAAGGGAACTGTCTGGTTATAAAGCGGCTTTTAAGTGCTGTCTTCTCTTTGGCTAAGCGTTTTCTTCCGGATGATTAAGGGCTTTTATACTGAAACCTTCTACAGTCCATTGCAATGGACTGTAGAGTCTGCCGTAATGGACTGTACGGTCTGCTACAGTGGACTGTACAGTCTGCACCGGCAGACTATAGAAGATAATAGGAATAAAGACCTTAGTTGTATGGAGAAAAAGGCTTATGTTTGCTGTTGAAAGAGGTTAGGTTCCGATACGGAAAGACATCAGACCGGTATACCGGCAAATTATTCACAGGCAGTCCTCCGCCTCTCGATTTTTCTCTTTATCTTTGCCGGAAAAATAAAGCAGTCCATGAAACGACCCAACGTACTTAATTTAACCTGCCCTGCCATCCCCGTAGTTCGGATCGGTTTTGTCGGATTAGGAAACAGGGGCATTCTTGCACTTGAGAGATATATGCACCTGGAAGGCATTGAGGTGAAAGCACTTTGTGATTTGCGGAAAGAGAATATAGAGCGTGCAGAGCATATCTTACGGGAGTTCGGCCGTCCCGAAGCCGAGAACTATTCGGAAGAAGGGATGTGGCGCAAGATGTGCGAATGCAAGGAGATAGACCTCATTTATATTTGTACGGACTGGCTGACTCATACTGATATTGCCGTTTATGCCTTGCAGCAGGGCCGTCACGTGGCGTTGGAGGTTCCTGCCGCCATGAGTGTGGCCGATTGCTGGCGTTTGGTGGATACAGCCGAAGAAACCCGCCGTCACTGCATGATGCTGGAGAACTGTTGTTACGATGCATTTGCCCTGACTACATTGAACATGGTGCAGCAGGGGGTGTTGGGCGAAATCACTCATGCCGAGGGATCATACATCCATGACTTGCGCAAGCATTATTTTGCAGACGAAAAAGCGGGTGGGTATCACAATCACTGGATAAAGCTTTACAGCCAGCAGCATACGGGGAATCCTTATCCTACTCACGGCTTGGGTCCTGTCTGCCAATGGATGAATATTCATCGGGGAGACCGTATGGAATATCTGGTTTCCATGTCCTCGCGTCAGGCCGGTCTGTCTGCTTATGCCGGACAGGTGTTTGGCGCATCCTCCGAAGAAGCGGCGCAGAGTTATGAGATGGGGGATGTGAATACCACGCTGATTCATACTGCAAAAGGAAGAACTATCTTGTTGCAATATGATGTGACCACTCCTCGCCCGTACAGCCGCCATCAGACGGTGTGCGGCACGAAGGGATTCATGCAGAAATATCCTGTTCCCTGTCTTCTGCTCGATGAATATGGCAAGGAACCTTTGTCCGGTGAGCAGTTTGAGCGGATGATGGAGCAGTATAAACATCCTTTTACGGCAGTTATCGGCGAGGAGGCGCGGCGGAAGAATATGCCGAATGAAATGAATTATATCATGGACTATCGGCTTATTCATTGTTTGAGGAACGGTTTGCCGTTGGATCAGGATGTGTATGATGCCGCCGAATGGTCCTGCATTACGGAACTGAGCGAGCGTTCCGTGCGGCAGGGCAGTGTACCGGTGGAGATTCCCGATTTCACACGAGGGAACTGGAAAGAGAGATAGTGCTGTCAGTTCTTTAGCACAGGGGGGATAAACCGAATGGTTCTCACCTGAAGATGAAAAGAACGCTGATATGTTAATCTCCAGGTGAAAATACAGGCTTGTTTATTGAACTCCCATTGATGTTATCGTTTCTTGTCTTGTGGTGTTTCCACTATTATTTTTCCTTCTTTCATGGTGAACTGTGCGATTTTCAAATCATTTAGGGCGTCCAGTACGGTATTCACCGGGAGTTGGCGGTTGATATGGAAATAGATGCGTTCGTCCAGTAACGGACGTGAACGGAATACGATGCTGATGTTATACCATGAACCTATATCTTGCATGACTTGCCTCAAGTCGGTATTGTCAAAAGAAAATTCATTCTCCGCCCATCCTTTTCTCTTCTCCGTATCAACTCTTTTCAATTGGAGTTTTCCTTGTTTATCCAAGGATATTTGTTCCCCCGGGTGCATTTCCTTACTTTGATTGCGCTTGGTATGACTTACATTCACTCGTCCTTGATAGAGGATGACATCCGGCGAGTAACGGGGATAGGCTTTCACATCGAACACCGTTCCCAGTACTCGTGTTTGTAGTTGCTCGGTGCATACTATAAAGGGGCGGGAAGCGTCTTTGGCTACTTCAAAACGGGCCTCTCCGCTTAGTTTGACACTGCGAATGGTATCTGTAAACTCCTTTAGATACTCCAGACGGCTGTTTGCGCTGAGCAATACCTTGCTTCCGTCGCTTAATTGAACGGAGGTAATGGTAGCGGGCGGGGTGCTTACAATTATCCTTTTCCCTTCTTCCCGAAAAGTAATTTCCTCAGGAACTTCCAGTGAAGTGAAGACTTCCACTTCCTGCGGCTCAGGTTGCAGTAAAGGCTGGAATACAAGTACCAAGGCGATGACAGCGGCGGCTATACCTGGTATCGTTATTCGTCGGATAGATTGGTGTCTGATACGGTGACGACGGATGAATGTCTGCCAGGCTTTCCGGGTTTCGTCTGCGGTGGGAATATCCCCCAATGCTTCACCAAAGAGTTGTTCCAATTGATGGTCATTCCAAGTTCCGTTTTTGGGGGAGTCTTGGTTATGGGGATTCTTTCCGTTGTCCGGATGGATGTGGTCATTTGTTGAAAACTCCTTTTTCATTGTTTATCCTCCTTTTTCAGTATCGCTTCGCGCAGAGTCCGCAATGCTTTTGATATATGTTTTTTCACGGTGTCGGGGCTGATTCCCAATTCGTCGGCTACCTGTTGATATGTTTTTTTCTCCCAATAGCAGCTTCGCAAGATGGTGCAAGTCGGTTCGGGCAAACTGCGGGCTATGTTTTCCGCTTGCTGCAACAGTGCCTCGTGTGCGCGGTAACCCTGATTCATTTCCGCACGGGTGGCTTCGATGAGGCGGTCTATGTGTTGCTGTTCCACATTCAAATGCTTCAAGCGGTTGAGGCATCCGTTACGCACGGTGGCATAGAGCCAGGCGCTACGGGTGTTTTCCTTTAGTTGGTCGAACTCCTTCCAGGCTTGTTCCATGGTTTCGCTTACTATGTCCTTGGCTTCTTCCGTATTGCTCATCAGGGTGGTAGCAAAGCGGACGAGGCGTGGGTACATTTCTGCGAACAGTCGTTCGAAGTGCTCTTCTTTATGGTTTCTTCTCCTGAATAAAATCTGCATGTTTCCTTGTCTTCCGTGAACAAAGGTACGGAAATTTCCTTTTCTCCGCTGGGGTTACAGACGATTCTTTTCGCTTTGTCCGGCTCCGGTTCCTTTATATTTGCTCTTGGTGGCATTGAATTTATAGGATACTTGGAGGCCGAAGCGTTGGAAATCCCGGTAAATCCGATTTTCCATATAGGCATCTATGCCGTATAAATCAAAATGGAAATACCCTGTTCTAAGAATATCATTGGCGGTGAATGTTATGGTGAGTGTCTCTTTTAAAAAGGATTTGGAAAGGCGTGCATTGATTTGTCCTTCCGTGCGCGTTACAAAAAATCCTTGCCGGGAAGCGGTGGAGAGATATCCTTCCATATTGAAGAACCAGCCTTTGGGAAGGTTGAAGTTGTTGTCCAGACTGATATAGAAACGGGGTTGGTTCCGGTGTTCGGTGATTCCTATTTTATTCGCATTCATGTCCAAAAAAGCCATATTCACATTGAGTTGTGGTTCCCAACACCCCAGTTTGGGAGAGGCGTTGAAACTAATGCCGTAATTATGGGTTGTAGGAATGGTCTGTGTGGCAAATAAGAGGACGCCCGGATGTGTATCTTCCTTGTAGGGCATAATTATATTGGTATACATATTGAGAATACGGCTGAAATAGGCTGAGAAATAGAGCCAATTCCAAGAGGCGCCGGCCGAAAAGCGATGCGTCTTTTGGGTTTTCAGCAAAGGGTTTCCTTGAGAATACTCATATTTGCTGCGATAGCGGATGGAATTGGTCAATAGGCTATAATCGGGGTTATTTTTACGTAACCGGTAAGAGAGGCTGAAACTTTTGCCATTGTGTGACCAACTGGCGGCCAATACAGGAATAATATCATTATAGGTAGGGCTTTGTGCATCTATCCTTATCCCTTTTTCATAATAATCTGTTTGTTGATGTTCATAACGTATTCCCATATTCAGTTTCCAATGGCGGATGGATCTTGAATAGTCAGCAAATGCGGCATATACGGATTGTTTGATGTGGTCGTCGGCATCAGCAGAGAAACCGTTTTGGGTAAAGATATCATGGCGGTTGGTAAAAGTTTCTTCCGTACCGAATGAAAAACGTCCGTTCCATAAAGGGGCACTGACTACCAGCTTGGCGGCATAGAGGGAGCTGCGCATACGACTGTCTGCTTGCACGGTTGCATCGTCATTATTCATGGCGTTCTGGTCGGAATGCGAGCGTTTGAACAGGTAATCGGCGTTGAAGTCAATATTCCATTTGCCCAGTTCTCCTGCGTAGTAGGCGTTTGCCGCGTGATCCCAACCTGTATGTATTTGTTCTGCTGTAGTAAAGTTTATCCGGTCGGTTTCTTCATCGTTACGTCTGGTGACGGTTTTACCGGATGAATTTCTGTCTGCATTCCCTATTCCGGTTTCGGGCATATAGCGCAGACCGAAAGAATGGTGTTCATCCGGTTCATAATTGAATCCCAGCTCACCGGAAAAACGTTGGCTCTTATGGGTCTGCACATCATTTTTGTTGGTTTGCCAAATGGCGGAACCCTTGATGCGGTTCATATTTGTGGTTTTTCCATACGAGTTTTGCTGTGCCATATATCCCTTTACAAAGAGATCCAGACCGCCGGTGCGATAATTTAATGCCATATATTCGTTGGCGTTGGCGGAATGTCCTTGTGAATAAGTCGTATTGAAGTGGCCGCTCAACCCTTGTCCGCGCCGGCGGATGGTGCGGAGGCGGATGACGGCTGCTACGTCCGAGGCATATTCGGCTCCGGGAGTGGTGATGACTTCTGCGGATAAGATTTCGTTGGCCCGGATACGGTCCAGTTCTGTCATGTCACGTACTTTCTTATTATTTATATAGATTACAGGAGAACCGCATCCCATTACATTGTATTCGCCGTTATGGCCGGTGACGAAAGGAAGATGGGGCAACATTTCTGCGGCAGACCCCATTCGGGCTAGGGAAGTTCCTGCCACGTTGGCTTTTAGTCCGTTGGGACCCACTTCTATCATGGGGCGTCGGGCGCTGATGGTTACTTCCTGCATCAGTTGGGTGTCGGGAAGCAGGTGAAACGTAAGAGTAGGGTGGCAAGGTTGCACTTCCGTCTTATAGCCTATATAAGAAACCCGTATCAAGTAAGGTATCCCTTCTTCCGCTATCATCAGGAAACTTCCGTCTTCACGGGTGACACATCCGTTTACAAAGGTGGAGTCGCCGGGAGTCAATAAGAGTACATTGGAGTAGGGCAGCGGTTCATTCTTTTCATTGGTTACTTGTCCTCGTATTTCGGTAATGCGTATGTCTCTTCCCTTTTTCTGTATGGCGAAGTATTCTTCCCGTTCTTTACAAATGAAAGGAATGCCGTTCAGGACAGTGCCGATGGCTTCAAGTTCGGTCTTTTGCCGGATGGAGGCTGTAACCCGGTAGCTTTCTGTTTCGTTATAGGAGAAGATAATATTCTTTCCGCCTTCCTTTTCGATTAGTTTAAGGGCGGCGGGAAGTGGTTTGTCCTTTAATTCTATAGAGAATTGCCGGGGTGTTTGTGAATGAAGCGGAAGGATGATGCTGAATAATACGGTCATGATCCACGCTGTTTTCAAATAGCCGTCTGGTCTCATTTTACTAGTGTTTAATTGTTCTTTATGAGTAATACAACCGAGGTTTGTAATCGGGTACGGTAAAATAAGGAAAAAGATTCGATGGGTTGTCGGAATGGATTCCCGTGGTTGGTTCATGCGAAGGGAACGGATATAACTTTATGAAGAATTTATGAAGGATTGGAATAAGAATGGTTCATTGTAATGGCTTGAGGTTCAAAGTCTTGCCCGCGTATGAAGAATTTGAAGGAAAAAAGGTGGAAAATGTGTTTTGAAGAGATGGTTGGGGCAGATACTTGTGTGATACTTGTTTTATGAAAATTGTAGATGGCAGTAGCTATGAAGAACAGAGGGAATAAAAACAAGGTGGCTGAAAACAAATTCAGCCACCTTGTTTTTATTGTTTAACCTGTGTTTTATTCTATCTCGACGCTATGTTTTACCGGAGTCAGGATGAAAGTAAATTCATAATCACCGTAGGGCAACATATATTGAGGCAACGGCAGAGCTCCCCAGCTGTTTACACAACCCAACCCCATCTGAGCCTTGTCGATGATCAGGTTGGTCAGGTCTGCTTTCTGTACTTCGGGCGAGTGACGCTGGTCTTTTTGTTCGTCATCATCCAGTGAACAGATGGTATAATGCAAAGCGGATGCAGAGAATGGAGCATCACCTACTACCTTCAGTCCGTTACCGCCGGCATTCAGTTGCTTCCACCAGCGGATATCGGTCTTGGTTCCTGTTTCCTGCGGACGGATATAGGAGTAGAATTGTTCATCCACACTCTGGCGATAAATACCCAAGTCTGTGCTGTGGTTGCGGTCACTGTAGTTTTCTACCGGACCACGACCATAATATTCTACGGTTTCAAAACATTTAGGCATCTGCATTTGCATACCGAAGCGGAACATCGGAGATACTTTGGCATTCTTGTCGGCTGTCATCTTTTGGGTCACTTTGATGGCTCCTTCGTTGTTGATGACATAAGTCAGATATAATTTGGCGGAAACATTCTTCATGTCATATTCCGCATTCACTACTATCTGGTCATTTTCTGTTTTGGAATTCAAGGAAACCAGTTTCAATCCCGGGTTTTTCCATGCGGCATATCTGTTTTGCAGGCCGGCTCCCATATCATTGTCTGTCGGGGCACGCCAGAAGTTAGGGGTCAGGGCTGCGCCTTCTTTCAGCATTTCCGTTCCGTCCACTGCATATTTGCTTAAGTAACCGTTCTGTTTGTTGAACTCGGCTACGAAGTTATTGCCTTTTACGATCAGATAATGATATTGGTTGTCGATGATTTGCGGAACAACGGTGGCTACATTGGTCGTTTCCACGTTCTTCAAATCCATAGACGGTGCTTTGTAATCATTCAGTGTCAACTGATTCTTGGCGACGGTGAAACCTGCGGGCAGCAAACCTTCGCGGTTTTTCAGTTTGTAGGAAACGTTCAGCAACCATTCCTTGCAGGTGCAGGTCTTGCCGATATTCAACGTAATCTTGGCTGTTTCCTGAGGAGCGACTTTTAAATCATCCACGCGTCCGGTGCGGATTACTTTTCCATCTTTCAGTACTTGCCATTCCATATAGTAGGCGGACAGATCACGGAAGAAGTTCTCATTGAATACATTTACTTCCCCTTTGCTTAAATCGGCGGGAGTAGTCCAGATATTTTGGTAAAAGTGACCTACTTCATACATGTGCGGATTAGGAACACGGTCGGGGCTGATCAAACCATTGTCACAGAAGTTATTGTCAGAAGCGTCAAAACGGTTGAAATCTCCTCCGTAAGCATAGATCATCACGCCGTCTTTTCCTTTCCAGCGGCAGGACTGGTCAACGAAATCCCAGATAAATCCACCTTGCAGATTCGGATATTTACGGATCAAATCCCAATATTCTTTGAAACCACCCTGCGAGTTACCCATTGCATGGGCATATTCACACTGAATCAATGGTTTGGTAGCATCGGTACGTTGACCATATTTTTCCATGCCGTTATAATCATAGTACATCGGACAGAAGATATCGGTATGTTCTTTCTGGCGTGCTTGTTCATATTGGCAGGCACGGCTGGGGTCTTCTGCTTTAATCCATTTATAGCATTGTTCGAAGTTGGGGCCGTCACCGGCTTCATTACCCAATGACCAGAAGATGATGCTCGGATGGTTGAATCCGCGTTGTACATTGCGCTGGTTACGTTCCAGATGGGCTTTCTTATAAGAGGGGTTCTTGGCCAGCGTCTTGTCGCCGTAGCCCATACCGTGAGATTCTATATTGGCTTCGGCCACGACGTAAATACCATATTGGTCACATAAATCGTACCATAAGTTGTCATCCGGGTAGTGGCAGGTACGTACAGCGTTCAGGTTGAATTGCTTCATTATCTGGATATCCTGTAGCATACGTTCGGGAGATACTACATAGCCTCCGTCCGGATCCATTTCGTGGCGGTCGGCTCCCTTGAACAGGACTGCCTTACCGTTAACCAAGATCTGGTCACCTTTCAATTCAATCTTGCGGAAACCTACTTTGACAGGAATCACTTCATTGCTGCCCTGCATGCTGGCACGCAAGGTATATAAATAAGGTGTTTCGGCACTCCACTTTTTGGGGTTCTCTACGTTCATGGTCACCAGACCGGATTTGTTGGCGGTAGCGGTTGCCACTTGCTTGCCTTGTGCATCTACCAGTTCCAAATCGACTTTACCACTGCTTTTCAAATCCAGATTGACAGCCAGGCTGCCGTTTTGGTAAGCTGCGTCCAAGTCGGGAGTTACACGGATATCTTGAATGCGTTTTTTGTTGCGGGCATATAGATAGCAGTCACGTCCCACGCCGCTATACCGGAAGAAATCCTGATCTTCCAGATAGGTACCGTCGCACCAGCGGAATACTTGGAAGGCGATCAGGTTTTTCTGACCCGGTTTTAAATATGGAGTCAGGTCAAATTCGGCTTCCAGTTTGCTGTCCTCGCTGTAGCCTACATAACGTCCGTTTACCCACAAATACATATTGGAGGTAACCGAACCGAAATGGGCGATAATATCTTTTCCCTTCCATGAGGCGGGAACTACAATTTCACGGCGGTAAGAACCTACATGGTTATTCTCTGTCGGCACTTCGGGAGGGTTGTTCTGGAACTGGTTACGCCAGGCATAGCCTACGTTCACATAAATAGGATCACCGTATCCGTTCAGCTCCCATACGGCGGGAACTTGCAGGTCATCCCAGCCTTTGTCGTTGAAGCCGGTTTTCCAGAAATCAGTCGGACGGGAGTCTGCATCCTTTACCCAGTTGAACTTCCAGGTTCCGTTCAAAGTCATGTAGTTAGTTGATTGTTTTTTGTCTGCTTTCTTAGCTGCATCTGCATTCTCAAAAGCAAAGTAGTTCGTGTGCATCGGCGCACGGTTTACCGCATTTATTTCCGGGTTGCGCCATTCTTGGAAGGTCTGTGCGCCTGCTGTAAGGGCGAGGACTGTGAACAGACCTGTCATAAGTTGTTTCTTCATGCTATTATTTTATTGGTTTTGTGCAAATATAGTGAAAATAATAGTTACCGATGGGACATAAATCGGGCAATATTTGTTATAATTGTGAATGATTTGTGTTCTATCCTAAAAAATTATGGCATTTCTGAGGCGTATTTGGAATAAATGGCAGAATTTACTGCATGATGAGAAATTAAAGCATAAAATATATGTGATTATTTTTGAAAGCGACACACCGATGGGAAAGTTATTCGATGTGGCGTTGATAGGGTTCATTGTCTTGAGTATTCTGGTGGTTATTGCCGAGAGTATCAAGAGTTGGGATACCGTTATCGGGCCTTATCTGCGGGTGTCGGAGTATGTTTTTACTTTCTTTTTTACGTTAGAGTATATGTTGAGGCTTTATTGTTCTCCCCAACCGCGGAAGTATGCTCTGAGTTTTTTCGGTATAGTGGATTTGCTGGCTACCTTACCTCTATATATAGGCTGGCTTTTCGGCACGGCACGTTATCTGCTGGTGATCCGCACTTTCCGGTTGATTCGTGTGTTCCGTATCTTTAAACTTTTCAATTATCTGAATGAAGGTAATTTCTTGTTGCGTTCCTTGGTGTTCAGCAGTCGGAAGATTATTGTTTTTTTCTTGTTTGTACTGATATTGGTGACTTCGATCGGTACATTGATGTATATGATTGAGGGACAGCGGCCGGGCACTTCTTTCAATAATATTCCGAATAGTATTTATTGGGCGATAGTGACGATGACGACGGTAGGTTATGGGGATATCACTCCGGAAACTCCGCTAGGGCGCTTCCTTTCGGCCATTGTAATGTTACTGGGCTATACCATCATTGCAGTCCCCACAGGAATTGTTTCTGCGTCTATGATCCAGGAACATAGACGCAGGGTGGCCCTGAAATGTCCGCATTGTGGTAAGGACGGACATGAGGACGGGGCTGCTTATTGTAAATACTGTGGAGGAAAACTGGTAAATTGATTATGGAATGCTGTATGATAGAAAGTTATTCTATCACCCATCGCTTATCATGCGCCACCGTCTTTTTCGGATCATAAGTCATTCCTTCTTTGGTAGGGATTTTTATCACGTAAGTCCGCCCGCTGTGGTTGGACAAGGATGTTTCCCGTAACCAGGGATTCATATTCTTTAATATGGCCAGATTGATTCCTTTGCTGCGTGCGAAACGTGCCAAGTCTGCAATTCCTTTCGTCACAGTGATTTCCGTATAAGGAATAGGCGGATACAAATCCGATGCACGCAGGCGGAAACCGAAAGTAGTGGGGGCATTGAATAATTGTTTGGCGGCAAGAATGCGGTACACATACCGGGCAGTCTCTTCTACCAGTTGCAAATCCAACGAGTCGTCCACATCCTGTTTGGCCAGTTGGCTGGCAATGCGTGCCTGACCGGCATTGTAAGAGGCGGCGACAGCCACCCAGTCCTTATATTTTGCATACGCGTCTTTCAGATAGCGGCAGGCGGCACGGGTCGCTTTCTCAATATGGTAACGCTCGTCCACATTGTTGTTTACCTCCAATCCGTAATCCCGTCCCGTACCTTGCATGAATTGCCATAGTCCGGCAGCTCCGGCAGAAGAACGGGCGGTGGGATTCATATTACTTTCTATTACCATCAGGTACTTAAAATCATCAGGTATTCCGTTTTCTTTCAGTATGGGTTCTACAATGGGGAAATAGCGGTTGGCTTTTTTCAGCATTTGCAAGGAAGTACTGTGCATATAGGTGAATGCCAATAGTTCACGGTCCATACGCTCGTGGCGGTCAAAGCGGCTCAAATCAATGGTTTTGCCACAGAACTCAATACTGGCGGGAACTTCGGGACTACTGTATTTCAATGCCGTAATACCTGAATCTTCCCGTATGATAGTGGTATCTTCCTGCTCCGTTTTTGGAGTAGCGCAACTGCTGCTTACTAAGGCCGGTGATGCAACTACAATGCAAAAGGCTGCCACAGCAGCCAGATTGATGGTTATTTTTCTCATTTTTTCTTTATTCGTTTTCATTCTCTTTTTCTTTTCCGCCCCGTCCGAAGTTACGATATTCGGTAGGGGTGAAATTGGTACGCTTTTTAAATACCGAGAAAAAGTGTTCAGTAGAGGTATAATTCAATTCATAACATATCTCTTTCACTGACATGGAACTTTCAATCAACAGCTGCTTCGCTTTGCGCAGTTTCAGCTCTTGGAAATACTTGGCGGGCGCATAACCGGTGTATTCTTTGAATACTTTGCGGAACCAGGAATAACTGATTCCCAATTTCATGGCCAGTTCTTCCGGGTCTATATCCTTGTACACATTTTCGTGCATGATGATTTTGGCACTTTCTATTTTTTGTGCCGCATTGTCCACCTCATAGCGTTTGTTCTGCGAGATAGCAAGTACGGCTCCCATAATGTGTAAAACGATGCCGGACAAATATTGTTGCGCTGCGGTCTTGTCTGCTTCCGCTACTTCCAGTGCACGGGCAAAAAGACTGGCCAGTTCTTCATTGATACCGATATCCAGAATCTGGCTTTCTTTTGAGATAAAGCTGTTTTTTACCAGATTGTCTATAATCGGGCCTTCAAAACCGATGTAATATTCGTTCCATCCTGTCTTTTGCAGCGGCGCATAGGTATGCCACTGTCCGGGAAACAGGAAAAGTATCTGCCCTTTGGATATGTCAACAGACGGGGTTGTGTCGCTGGCGAAAGTTCCTCGTCCTTTAGTGATATATACCAACTGATATTCATGCAGCACACGTCCTTTCTGGGCTGTGAAATAATAGGCGTCCGGGTGGTTGCGTGGTGGATAAACGCTTCCGGCCCTGATAGCCTGGAATCCGACGGTAGTCACCGACAAGCCGAAACGCTTGTCACGCTCATTGACAATTAGGTATTTAAAATCAGCGCCTTGGTCGTTGTAATGCATGTTTCTCTGTTTTAAAATTAGGTCACACTTATCGGCAAATATACAATTTTTTATCTTAACAGCCTCTAACCTTTTTGTTCTAAGTGTTTCTGGAGGTATAATTTTGACATCCCCCTTTTTTATTTATGGTTCATTCTTTCTTCTTTAGATCCATTTCTCCGGAGAAAGAAATAGATTGTCTGTTTGTGGGGGTGACCTGTATGTTACTGCTGCCATTGGGATAAATGGTGATATTGTAAAGGTAATTGTCTTCCTCGTTCCGTACTTTTAGTGTGATTTTAGCATTTCCCTTTTTGCTATATGTTGAAGTATATTCTGATAAAGGAGCACTAAAATTTAATCCTTTTCCACCTCCGTAAGGAACGTTATACGCCACTCCGAAATAAGGCAGATAGGAATATACCGAATCGTTTCTTATTTCTAAAGAATAATCGGAAGTCAGGTGTTTGCTGCCTCCTTTCATAGGCATTACCCGGTCCACATTGATTTTGTATGCCTTTGCGTCAACAGCCTCGCGTACTGCTTGTTCTCTTTGTTGTTTCTTCTCTTTCTTGTTCTGAGCCGTTATAGGTATCATACTGCCTGATAGAAGGAGACTTGCCAAAAGGAATAATTTATTTGCTTTCATATCTCTCTGTAGGTTTAGTGAATCTGTCTTTGCCAAAGATAGCCAAAAAGAATACTCATTGTTCTGAAAAAAACATAAGATAATCAAACTGTCAATGAGTTAAGTACGCGATTTATCTTTTGAGTCCCGATAATAAAAAAGATGATTTGTCCCCATGCGGAGTCAAATCATCTTTAAAATCTCCCCATTAGGGGAAGACTATAAAATATTATTTGGGTAGATTAAAAGCCACACTCATTTCTTTCATCTGTTCCTGACTCATACCGTCCGGCTCAAATCCCATATTCTTGGCAGCGATGTAAATCAATGCGGATTTATTTAAAACATCGATTTGGTCGAATGCGGCCATTACGTCACGGTCAACGGCAAAAATGCCGTGTTTTTCCCACATAACGACATCATAATCGGCTAGTTCCTTGATGGTTGCATCGGCTAATTCTACAGAACTAGGCAATTGATAAGGAATCATGCCCAGGCCACGCGGACAGAATGCTTTTGTTTCAGGAATCATACTCCATAACAGGTTGGTTGCCACATCTTTTTCCATGAACTTTTTGTTGTGAGACAGGGCAATCAGTTCGATGGGGTGTGTATGCACGGATGCTTTGTAAGGAGAACCTATGCTGATGAGGTAATTGTGTACGCTCAGGTGGGAGGGAACTTCCGAAGTAGGTTGAACCGGTTTGTCGGCAATGATGACATAGCTGGCACAGTCATCCAAAATACGGATGACAGAACCGTTGTCCATAGGCCAACGCGCCAAATCCCGCATACGCATATTGGTTCCTTTGCAATAAAAATAACAGCCTTTCAAGTGAGGCAGTGTTACACCGATTTGTTTTACTTCGCTGATAGCGGGCATCTGACGGATTTCATCGTCTACATATTCGGTGATATTGACGGTGATATTACCTCCGTTACGTTCGGCCCATCCTTTTTGCCACAAATATCCGGCTACTTCGGCTACTTTATTCACCTCTTTGGCCAATTCAGGGCGATTGTCTAAGATTGATTTCATATCTTTTTTATTTGATTGTTCATAGGATATTGTTATTCATCTTTTTCATTCTGAATAACAGTATGCTACAAATATAGTAATTCTTTTAAAATAAATTAGGAAATACGAGAGAAAAGATAAGAACTACCAGTCCGGTTATCAGAACAGTGATAGTCCGGGTAGATACGCCTTTCCATTCTTTTAATAAAATACCCCATACGTTACTGAAAGTAACATTCAAAGCCATCAATATACACCATGAGAAAGCTAGCAGTACAGGACTTCCGGTCAGGAAACTTTTACCCATTTCCAAACCGAAGAATTGCATATACCACAGTACTCCTGCCAAAGCACAGAATATCAAGTTATTTCCCCATACATTGCTTTTGGCATAATCACTCATGGTTTTGTTGGCTATATTTTGTTGCAGACAGTAAACCGCATTAGTCAGGAAACCGCCTAATGTTACCAGGAAGATTACGGGAAGTCCTGCATAAAGCCCTTCTACGCCTCCTGCCAATGCAGCTTCCTTGATGGGCGTTCCGGCATCGAGTCCTAAAGCGAAACAGGCACTCATCACACCTGCCAGTAGGGCTACCAACAGTCCTTTGGTCAGAGCGAAATCTTTTACTGCCGCGCGTTTTTCTTCTTCGCTCATGTTTTTGGCGCGAAGACTGCCGGCATATCCTATAATGGCAATACCCGACAAAGTGATACATACTCCCAGTAAAAGAATAAGTCCGTTTCCTTCAAACAGGTTGGTTCCGGCAAAAATGGCGGGAAAAAGTGTGCCGAATCCGGCACAGGTGCCCAGTGCGATACTTTGTCCTAAGGCCACTCCCAGATAACGCATGGAAAGACCGAAGGTGAGACCGCCTACTCCCCATAATATACCATAAAAGATGCTCATCGGAGCACCTCCTGTTCCCCAAAGGTCAAATAAACTGCTTCCTTGAGGGATACCTAGCAACGCACCCAATAACGGGAATACCAGCCAGGCAAATACACCTTGTAGCAGCCAGAAACTTTCCCAACTCCATTCTTTCACTTTTTTTATAGGTACGTATGAACTGGATTGGCAGAAACTTCCTATGGCGATGATGATTAATCCGATAATGATTTCCATTGTTTATATTCTTTTAGGCTACAACTATGTTCCCGGTAGGGGCAGCACTTGAGGCCGCCCCTACGGAAGACAATCTTGTAGTTGGATATTGATTAGCGTTTCGAAGTGACTTCTGCTTCGTATTTCTCTACTTCTGCAATGAACTCTTCGCCTACGGGTACATTATTCTTCAAGCAGAACATATCCCATACAGCATTCCAAGGCAAAGCTTTTTCTTCTTCGAGCAGAGCCAGACGTTGGAAGCCTTGTCCGTTTGCTTCATATTCGCGCAGTTTGGCAATCGGTTCCAATAAAGCGCGTACCATACATTTTTGAGCCGCGCGGCTGCCTATAACGTATGCACCAATGCGGTTGATGGAAGCATCGAAGTAGTCAAGTCCATAGTGTACACGATCCAAGGCGTTGCAACGAACGATTTCGCTGAATAAATCCATAGTCGGGTCGTCCATGATGGTTACATGGTCTGAGTCCCAACGTACGGGGCGGCTTACGTGCAGCATCAGTTCGGGGACATACAACAACAAGGAAGAAACTTTGTCGGCAACACTTTCTGTCGGGTGGAAATGGCCGGTATCCAAGGTAATCATTTTGTTGTTCTTGGCACCGTAGCCAATATAGAAATCATTAGAACCTACTGTATAGCTTTCCAGTCCGATACCGAATACTTTTGATTCGATACAGTCTTTCATGTTCTTATATTCTGTTGCGAAAATCTGATCCAGAGAGTCTTTCAACAAAGCACGGTATTTCATGCGGTTTACAGTGATGTCTTTGCTGCCATCGTGTACCCACAGGTTCATGATACAAGGATCGCCCTGGGCTTTACCCATCTCTTCGGCTACGGCACGACAACGTTTGGTGTGCTCAATCCAGAAGTTGCGGATACCTTCATCGGGATTTGATAAAGACAAGTCACCGCTTTTAGGATGAGAGAATGAAGTAGAGTTGAAATCCAGTTTCATGTTGTTTTCCTTACCCCATTCAATCCAGCTTTTGAAGTGTTCGGGTTCTACTTCGTCACGATCTACGACTTTTCCTTGGAAGTCGCCATAAATTTCGTGCAGATTCAAACGGTGAGTACCTGGTATATATGAAGCTGCTTTCAGAATGTCTGCACGTAGTTCGTCGATGTTGCGGGCTTTGCCGGGATAGTTACCTGTAGCCTGGATACCACCGGTCAATGAACCTGCCTGAACTTCGAAGCCGGTTACATCATCTGCTTGCCAGCAATGCAGTGACAGATGGAAATTCTGCATGGTTTCCATTACTTTTTCTGTGTCGACACCTACAGCGGCATAACGTTCTTTTGCGATCTCATACGCTTTATTAATCAATTCTTCTTTCATGATATTATTTGTTTGTTTAATGAATAAATTTCAAGGTGAATATTAAATATCTTCTCTATAATGAGCTAAATACTTCTTATATGCTTCTTCCCATTCTTCTGCTTGCTGGGGCTCAAAAGAAACGGTTTCTATGGAAGTGCTGATTAGTTGGCGCATAGCCGCGATATCGCTTACCAGCCCGTTGGCTTTTGCCTGTAACATAATGTTACCGATAGCTGTCCCTTCACTGGGACCTGCTATGACAGGTACGCCCACTGCATTGCAAGTGAACTGGTTTAACAGATTGTTTCGTGAGCCTCCACCGATAATGTGCAGCTTTTCGATGGGGAACGGGGCCATTTGTTGCAAATAGCCGAATACTTGTTTGTAGCGCAGGGCAAGACTGTCGAATATGCAACGGGTGATTTCGCCATAACTCTGTGGTACAGGTTGGTTGGTTTCTTTGCAATAATGTCCGATGGCTTGAATCATAGATGTCGGATTGGAGAAGCAGGGGGCATCGGGATTGATGAGACTGCGGAAAGCGGGAACTGTCAGAGCGGCATCTATCAGTTCTGTGTAAGAATAGTTGTTGGTTGATTCCCATTCTTTGCGGCAACGCTCCAACAGCCACATGCCACAGATGTTTTTCAGGAACCGGGTAGTTCCTTCCACACCTCCTTCATTGGTGAAGTTCTGTTCAAAGCTTTCCTTATTTATAATGGCATCTTTCACTTCAATTCCCATCAGGCTCCACGTACCGGAACTCAGATAAGCGAATCTTTCGTTTTGTGCTGGTACGGCAGCCACGGCTGAACCTGTGTCATGACCGGCAACGGCAATGACTGGAATAGCTCCCAGACCTGTGATTTTCTGCACTTCTTCTGTCAGTACTCCGATAGGCTCTCCCGGGAAAACGAAACGGCCGAACTGTTCTTCCTTGATATCTGCTACATCCAGCAGTTCCTTTTCGAAGCGTTTGGTGCGCGGATTCAACATCTGGGAAGTAGAAGCGATGGTATATTCTGTTACCATTTTACCGGTCAGCATATAGCTTAAGGCATCCGGCATAAACAGTATTTTATCGGCTGCTTCCAAGGCCGAGCAATGATTGCGGTGGAGTGTTGACAATTGGAACAAGGAATTGAAATTCATAATTTGAATTCCAGTGATGTCATATACTCGTTCACGGGGAATATGGGTAAAATATTCTTCAGGTGCACCTGTTGTGTGAGGGTCGCGGTAGCAATAAGGATTGCGGAGTAACTCTCCGTCTTTGCCCACGAATACGAAATCCACCCCCCAAGTATCGATACCGATGGACCGGATAGGCAGATTGTCTTTGGCTATCACTTTCAGTCCCCTGATAATTTCATTGTATAAGGCGTAAATATCCCAATAACAATGTCCTCCGGTTTCTATAATATGATTAGGGAAACGAGTCAGTTCTTTCAACTCCATTTTGCCTTCTCCCAGGCAACCTAAGATGGTACGTCCACTGGTGGCACCCAGGTCTACCGCAAAGAAATAAGTGTGTTCCATGCCTTTATTTTTGATTTTAAGGAATTAATAGTGATGCAAAAATAGTTTATTCCCCGAAAGTCGTCCTTGTTTTTTTGATATTATAACTGTTGGATTTGGTTGTACCTGCCGTAAAACATAATATTACCGTCTTTTTAAGAAGATCGCATTGAAAAGAAGAATTTGGTGTGATTTTGGTTTACTCTTGGGATGATGGATAAGAGCTTTATTGAAAATATGCATAAAGTCGCAAAAATATTCTCTTTTTTGTATCTATATTCCCGAATATTCTGTAATTTTGCAGCCGAATCAGAATAATTATGCAGTATGAAGAGCAAGAATAGCAGACTTGATGCCATTAAGATTATTATTTCGAGCAAGGAAGTAGGTAGCCAGGAAGAGTTGTTGCAGGAATTGGCGAAAGAAGGATTCCGATTGACCCAAGCTACTTTGTCTCGTGACTTGAAGCAGTTGAAAGTGGCGAAAGCAGCCAGTATGAACGGAAATTATGTATATGTATTGCCAAACAATACCATGTACAAACGTATGACTGAGCAACATTCGGCCAGTGAGATGTTGATGCATAATGGATTTATTTCCATTGAATTTTCGGCTAATCTGGCAGTAATCAAGACTCGTCCCGGATATGCTAGTAGTTTGGCTTATGATATTGATAACCGGAACTTTGATGAAATATTGGGAACTATTGCTGGTGATGATACTATTATGCTTGTCATTCGTGAAGGCTGCACAAGAGCGGGAGTGAAGAATGCGCTTTCATTGATTATACCGAATATACAATAAAATAATATAGATAAAAAAGGAAATGGATGCTAAACAAGTGGATGTGATGGTGGCAGATGCCTCACATGAAGTTTACGTTGATAAAATTTTAGATACTATTAGAGAGGCGGCTAAGGTACGCGGAACAGGCATTGCAGAACGCACACATGAATATGTGACTACAAAGATGAAAGAAGGAAAGGCGATTATTGCTTTATGTGGAGAGGATTTTGCAGGATTTACCTATATTGAGTCATGGGGAAACAAGCAATATGTAGCAACTTCGGGATTGATTGTGCATCCCAATTATCGTGGGATGGGCTTGGCCAAGCGTATAAAGGCGGCTTCGTTCCGATTGGCACGTCTGCGATGGCCTAAAGCGAAGATATTCAGTCTGACCAGTGGCGCGGCGGTAATGAAAATGAATACAGAACTGGGATATGTTCCTGTAACTTTCAATGAATTGACTGATGATGAGGCCTTTTGGAAAGGTTGTGAAGGCTGTATCAATCACGATATATTAGTGGCAAAGAACCGTAAGTTCTGTATTTGTACAGCCATGCTTTACGATCCGGCTTTGCACGAAGAAGACACTATTTAATAAATTAAAAATTAAGAATTAAAAATTAAAAGATGGCTGCGCGTTCATGTACTTATTTCTCAGTTTTCAATTTTTAATTCTCAATTAAAATAATATCATTATGGAAGAAAAAAAGAAAAAAGTAGTAGTAGCATTCAGCGGGGGGCTTGATACCTCTTTCACTGTAATGTATCTGGCTAAGGAAAAAGGGTATGAAGTGTATGCTGCTTGTGCAAACACGGGTGGTTTCAGTGAGGAGCAGCTGAAGCAGAACGAAGAGAACGCTTACAAACTGGGTGCTGTGAAGTATGTGACATTGGATGTGACCCGGGAATACTATGAGAAGAGCTTGAAATATATGGTATTCGGTAATGTGCTCCGTAATGGTACTTATCCTATTTCTGTAAGTTCTGAACGTATCTTCCAAGGGTTGGCCATAGCACGTTATGCTAATGAAATAGGTGCGGATGCTATCGCACACGGCTCGACTGGTGCGGGTAATGACCAGATTCGTTTCGATATGACTTTTCTGGTATTGGCTCCGGGGGTTGAGATCATCACATTGACCCGTGACATGGCATTAAGCCGTCAGCAGGAAATTGATTATTTGAATGAACATGGTTTTGCCGCTGACTTTACAAAATTGAAATATTCTTATAATGTAGGTCTTTGGGGAACTTCTATCTGCGGTGGGGAAATATTGGACTCTGCGCAGGGTTTGCCCGAAAGTGCTTATTTGAAACAGGTGACCAAGGAAGGAAGCGAACAGCTTCGTCTTACATTTGAAAAAGGTGAGCTGAAGGCTGTTAATGACGAGAAGTTTGATGATCCTATCAAGGCTATTCAGAAAGTGGAAGAGATCGGTGCACCCTACGGTATCGGCCGTGACATGCACGTTGGGGATACCATTATCGGTATCAAAGGGCGTGTAGGATTCGAGGCTGCTGCTCCTATGCTGATTATCGGAGCCCATCGTTTCCTTGAAAAATATACGTTGAGCAAGTGGCAGCAATACTGGAAAGACCAGGTTGCCAACTGGTATGGAATGTTCTTGCATGAAAGTCAGTATCTGGAACCGGTAATGCGCGATATTGAGGCAATGTTGCAGGAATCTCAGCGTAATGTAAACGGTACAGCTATCTTGGAACTCCGTCCGCTTTCATTCTCTACTGTGGGTGTTGAATCGAAAGACGACCTGGTGAAGACCAAATTCGGTGAATATGGTGAAATGCAGAAGGGATGGACAGCAGAAGATGCCAAAGGCTTTATCAAAGTGACTTCTACACCTTTGCGTGTTTATTATAATAACCACAAGGACGAAGAAATTTAATAAGTATGATTAAAGCAGGAATTATCGGTGGGGCAGGTTATACGGCGGGCGAATTGATTCGTCTGCTGATTAATCACCCTGATGTAGACATAAAGTTTATAAACAGCAGCAGTAACGCCGGCAATAAGATTACCGACGTACATGAGGGACTCTATGGTGAAACGGATTTGGTTTTTACCGACGAACTTCCTCTGGATGAGATTGATGTATTGTTCTTCTGTACGGCTCATGGAGATACAAAGAAGTTTATGGATAGTCACAATGTACCCGAGGATTTGAAAATCATAGACCTCAGTATGGACTACCGTATCAAGAGTGATGACCATGACTTCATCTATGGTTTGCCGGAACTGAACCGTCGTGCTATCTGCCATAGCAAGCACGTGGCCAATCCGGGATGTTTTGCCACTTGTATTCAATTGGGTTTATTGCCGTTAGCCAAACATCTGTTACTGAACGAGGATATAATGGTAAATGCCATTACCGGAAGTACAGGGGCAGGGGTGAAACCGGGTGCTACCAGCCATTTCAGCTGGCGTAATAATAATATGAGCATCTATAAACCGTTTTCTCATCAGCATGTTCCCGAAATCAAGCAATCATTGAAACAGTTGCAAAACAGCTTTAATGCTGAAATAGATTTTATTCCTTACCGGGGTGATTTCCCGCGTGGTATCTTTGCTACTCTGGTAGTCAAATGCAAGGTGGAACTGGAAGAACTGGTGAAGATGTATCAAGACTATTATGCCGAGGATTCTTTCGTTCATATTGTAGACAAAAATATAGATTTGAAGCAGGTGGTGAACACCAACAAGTGTTTGATTCATTTGGAGAAGCATGGCGATAAACTGCTGGTTATCTCTTGCATTGACAACTTGTTGAAGGGGGCAAGCGGACAAGCGGTCCATAATATGAATCTCATGTTCAATCTGGAAGAAACCGTAGGGCTGAGGTTGAAACCGTCTGCTTTTTAATAAAGAAGAGTTTATGAAATTATTTGATGTATATCCTCTTTTTGACATAAACATTGTCAAGGGAAAAGGTTGTCATGTATGGGATGATCAAGGTACGGAATACCTTGATTTGTATGGTGGTCATGCGGTTATTTCTATCGGTCACGCACATCCGTATTATGTGGAAATGATAAGCAAGCAGGTTGCACAGTTGGGATTTTATTCCAATTCGGTGGTTAACAAGCTACAACAGGAAGTGGCAGACCGTTTAGGGAAACTTTCGGGTTATGATGATTATCAATTGTTTTTGATAAACAGTGGGGCCGAAGCTAATGAAAATGCGTTGAAACTGGCTTCTTTTTACAATGGTCGCAAACGTGTGCTTTCTTTTTGCAAAGCATTTCATGGACGTACTTCACTGGCAGTGGAGGTAACCCACAATCCGAAAATTATAGCCCCAATCAATGACAATGGGCATGTGACTTATCTGCCTTTGAACGATATAGAAGCAGCTAAAGCGGAATTGGCAAAAGGAGATGTCTGTGCGGTGATTATTGAAGGTATTCAAGGAGTAGGCGGTATTCAGGTTCCGGAAGTGAAATTCTTGAAAGAACTGAGTAAGGCTTGCGAAGAAGTGGATGCAGTACTTGTTTTGGATGAAATACAATCCGGCTACGGGCGTAGCGGTAAATTTTTTGCTCACCAACATGCAGGTATCCGTCCCGATATGATTACGGTTGCAAAGGGGATTGGCAATGGCTTTCCGATGGCTGGTGTCCTGATCAGTCCGAAATTCAAACCCGTATATGGACAATTGGGAACCACTTTTGGTGGTAACCACCTGGCTTGTGCTGCTGCTATCGCGGTGCTGGATGTTATGAAAGGTGAGAACCTGGTAGAGAATGCTGCCAAGGTAGGTGCTCATCTGCTGAAAGAATTGAAACAATTCCCACAGATTAAAGAGGTGCGTGGCGAAGGTTTGATGATCGGTATGGAATTTGACGAACCGATTAAGGAACTGCGTCAGCGTCTGCTGTTCGAACAGAAAGTATTTACCGGAGTCAGTGGTACGAATGTAATCCGTCTGCTCCCGCCTTTGTGTCTGACTATGGCTGAGGCTGATGAATTTATTGGACGCTTTCGTAAAGTGTTGGTATAAGCTGGAGATTCAAGAGGGATAATAATCAGCGAAAGAAAATAAGGTCTCGTCAGGAAACATTTCGGTTCCGGCGAGACTTTTTGATTTCATCTTCTTCAAAGTAATTTTATTTTTAGCTTTTCATAATACGTTCTTCTCCTTTTTTCCCTTATCTTTGTAGCTATAGACTTAATCTTTAATAATATGAAAGTAGCAATTATTGGTGCGGGAAATATGGGAGGGGCCATTGCTCGCGGCCTTGCCCAAGGCACTATCATTCCAGCGAGTGATGTAACAGTAGCCGATCCGTTCAGCGGAAGTCTGGAAACTCTACAGGCGGATTATCCGGAGATTAATGTGACAACGGAAAATCCGAAAGCGATAAAGGATGCCGATATCGTTATTCTGGCTGTAAAGCCGTGGTTGATAGACCAAGTGTTGAGTGTGGTTCATTTGACTCCCCGGCAAGTATTGGTTTCTATTGCAGGTGGTGTAACTTTCGAACAGCTGGTAAAGAGTGTAGGTCCGGAACAGACCATATTCCGTTTGATTCCCAATACTGCTATTTCTCAGTTGGAAAGTATGACTTTGATATCCAGTCGTAACGCCAGTAAGGAACAAGAACAACTGATGCTGGATATCTTTAATGAATTAGGATTGGCTATGCTTATTCCTGAAAGTCAGATGGCTGCTACTACGGCTTTGACTTCATGTGGTATCGCATATGTCTTGAAATATATTCAGGCAGCTATGCAGGCAGGTATTGAATTGGGGATCTATCCGAAAGATGCACAGAAAATGGTTGCCCAGTCAGTGAAAGGAGCCGCTTCCTTGATATTGAATAATGATACTCATCCCAGTGTGGAAATAGATAAGGTGTGTACGCCCGGTGGTATGACTATCAAGGGTATTAATGAATTGGATCACGAAGGGTTTGACTCAGCGATCATTAAAGCAATGAAGGCTTGTCTGAAATAGAAGCAACCTCATGGAAATGACGTGGATAACACGGTTCTCGTTTTTGTGTATTGTGTTATCTACGTTTTTATAGAAGGTACTTTTGCAGGTTTAGTATAAAAATATGTTCACTTTTTTGTTTCCGATTTCATATTTCATGTTATCTTTGCTATACAAGATCAGATCTAATGTGAAAGAGAAATATGATAAACACAGAATTGTTCAAAGAAGTGTCACCTTTGTCGGCCAAGGATTGCTTTATTTTGATAGAGCGTCAGAAATCGAATTTTAATTTTCCTATACATATACATCCCGAATATGAACTGAACTATATTGAGAATGCAAAAGGCGCACAACGCATTGTGGGAGACTCCATAGAAGAAATAGAAGAAGAGGAACTGGTGCTGGTCACCAATCCTCAATTGGAACATGCTTGGAGGGATTATAACAACAAGCCGCAGAATATCCATGAAATAACCATTCAGTTTCATTCCGATCTGCTTTCCGACCAGATTCTGAACAGGAACCAGATGATCAGCATTCGGGAACTTTTCCACCGTGCCCGTAAAGGAATCGTGTTCAGCAGGGAGACTATCGCGAAAGTCCGTCCGTTGTTGAAAACGCTGTCTTGCGAGAACGATAGTTTCTATTCCTTGATAAAACTGCTTGTTATTCTTCATGAATTATCATTGGACAAAGGGATGCGTGAGCTGTCAACCGGGCAGTTTGCCATTAACTCTGTTTCCAAAGAGCATACTAACGAGAAGTTGAACAAGGTGCTGGATTATGTTCATTTTCATTTTTCGGAAGTGATCCGTCTTGCAGATGTGGCTAAAATGGTAAATATGAGCGAGGCCTCATTCTGTCGTTTTATCAAACAGCATACTTCCAAAAGTTTTATCGATTTCCTTACTGATATCCGCTTGGGGGCCGCTTCACGTGCTTTGGTTGATTCTTCCTTGTCAATAGCTGAAATAGGATATGATTGTGGCTTTAATAATCTATCCAATTTCAACCGTATCTTTAAAAAGAAAAAAGGAGTGACTCCTAAAGAGTTCCGTGATAATTATCGTAAGAACAAGACTATCATTTGAAAGGTTCGGCCGGAACTTTCTCATGGACTTGTCTGATTTTGACAGCACTAAAAGAAAGCGGATTTTTTGGAAATTCGGGGATGTTGTAGGATTTGAATGCCTGGGAATAATGTTCCGTGTCTTTTTGCGGTACTACGAACGGCTTGTAAGTTTTTTCTTCTTTATTCGGATAGCCAGAACAAGGCTTCTCATATTGACGGTCTCTATTTTGATAAAATATCATAAGTATATGTTCGGATAGTATTGGTTTGTCTGTCGGTAAATTTCCATCTTTGCCTTTGGGTTACAACCTGGTAAAACTTTGAATACTAACCTTAAAAAAGACAAGTGTCATGAAAAAGCTATCTTACCTTTTTGCCGTGGCGGCTTCCGCCGCTTGCCTCTGTGCCTGTACCGATGTTACCGATGTTCTTCCGGCAGAACAAATCCCGGCCGATGCACGTAGTACCTTGGGAGCCGACGTAGTTCTTCAGTGGAACAACGAAGAACAAACCATCGATGGTTTTGGTGTGGCGCAGGCCGGCTGGTCCGACTATCTTTATGCCCACCGCAAGCGTCAGGAGATCATGGATGTGATGTTCGGACAGGACGGGCTTCGCCTCAGTATCCTCAGGGGCGAGGTATTCCCCCATTACGATGAAACCACGTTTAATATGGACGAGGATATCAATCTGTCTTTGGATGATCCTTTTTTCGATATTGATTTCAACCGTGATGAGAATCGTGTTGCCGAAGGCATCGCACAGCGCAACGGACAGTTGTGGATTATGAAAAAAGCGAAGCAGGAATACGGTGTGGACAAACTCATCTTTTCCGTTTGGTCTGCTCCGGCTTATATGAAAAGCAACGGCAGTACCTCGCAAGGTTTTTTGAAACGCGGCAGCTACCAGGCCTTTGCCGACTATCTTTCCAATTTCTGTGATGCCTACACAGCGGCAGGTCTGCCTGTCTATGCCATCTCTCCGGCCAACGAGCCCGAGTATGCGGCAAGCTGGAACTCATGCCTCTGGCTTCCCGGTACCACTACGCTGGGACCGTTCATTGTGAATAACTTAGGTCCCAAGTTGCGACAGACCCATCCCGAAACCCGGATTATCTTTGGCGAGAATGCCCAGTGGTCTGCCATTCTGGGCTTTATCATGGGCAGTAAAAATTATGTGCGCGATATTCTGAACCTGAATCCTAAAATCACCAACTTTCCCGTCATTGCCGCCGGACACGGCTATGTGGATCCTGTGACTGGGAAAGATCCTGCCATTGAACCGTTCAGCAAAGCCGAATCGAAGGGAATTCCCGTGTGGCTGACCGAAATCAGCGATCCTACGGAAAGTTATGATGCTACCATGACCAGTGGCTTGAAATGGGCGAAGAAGTTCCATCGTTTCTTGTGTGAGGCCAATACCGGCGCTATTGTGTGGTGGGCAGGTGCTATACCGGATGGCGGAACCACCGAGGGGCTGATTAACATTGAAAAGAACCGCGTGGACTATGAAGTGACCAAGCGTTGCGAGGTGTTCGGCAACTTCTCCCGTTACATCCCTGTAGGAAGCAAGCGCATCTCGGCGCAATATGATTTCGAACAAGGCTATATGGTGTCTGGCTATAAATATGGTGACAACGGTTACACGGTTGTAGCCATCAACCCTGCGGATCATGAAGTAGTTATTTCGTTGGCTCTTGAAAGCGCTCAGGTTTCCGGTGCTTTGCAAGGCTATGTCACCGATGACACCCGTAAATGGGAGCCGGTGGAAGCTGTTCAACCTGCCGATGGTGTCTATACCCTGACCTTGCCGGCTCGTAGCGTGGTTTCCTATACCGGAACTGTGTTGAGTAGTTCGTCTTTGTAACATTGGTTCTGTTTTTATTTCTACGCTGCAATAGTTTTTTGTTTCGTCATTGTATTGCGCTGATAAACAGTAATATGCGGTGACGGAATTTCCTGTATCCCCACGAAGTGCTTTTTCGTTTTTTCCTTGCAGAAGCCGGTTCGTCGGATATCGGTTTCCATGTCGGGTACGTAATCTTGATATATGTATGGCAGTATCCGTGCAAGGGGATGGGAGTTTCCATGCAAGAAGACTGCATCATTTGTTGCACCACTCGGCTGAACGTGCCTTTTCACTCAAGTGAAGTGCCGTTGCCACCTGTGTGAAACGGTTGCTTCACCAAGGTGAAGCAATAAAGTCATAAGACTGTTTTCACGGTTGCATCCTGTTGATAAAATACATCTATTGAAGTTTTGTCATTTTGTGTGTGGCGGTTGTTGTGTTGTACATTGATGAACGATACCACCGCTTACCTACCGGTTGAGAGCCTTTATGGATGTTTTTTTACAGTAATTGGTTGATAATTAGAAGAATACTGTGTAGGAAAAATTTTATATTTCACGTTCAATTCAGATGCGTTTTCCATTGTCTTGAAGAATTTTTTTTTGATATTGATAAGATTTCATTGTTTAATGCTTGAATTGTATTTGTTCCTGCTTGCTTGAATTGCCATCTTTGCAATGTTAATTTTTAATTCAAATAACTATGAAAACAAAGACATTCTTAATTTCAGCTGCTATTCTTCCATCCATGGGGCATTACCGTTGTTTGCGAAAGCAATAACGTGTTGGAAATCTATTTTTAGTTAATTTTACAGCAATATTTTTTAATTAAACTCTAATACATTATTTATGAAACAAATTGCATTTACATGGTTGCTGTGCATACTTAGTATATGTGCCTATGCTCAGCAAATTACTGTTACCGGAACAGTGACGGATGCGGAGAATAATCCGTTGATTGGTGCGGCTGTTGTTGTAGTAGGAACTACGGATGGCGTGATTACCGATTTTGATGGCAAATATACCATTAAGGCCGCTTTCGGTCAGTCTTTGAATTTCTCTTATGTAGGTTATCGGGAGCAAACTGTTAAGGTTGATGGCCGCAGTGTGATTAATGTGAAATTGTCGGAAGGTGAATTGTTGGACGAGGTGGTGGTTATCGGTTACGGTACAGTGAAGAAAAGCCATTTGACAGGTGCGGTCGCTTCTGTTTCCGGTAAAGAGTTACAGGCAAATGTTGCACGTAGTGCTTCAGCTGCTTTGCAAGGAAGAGTTGCCGGTGTTACTGTGTCGGCTGCCAACGGTCAGCCGGGGGAAGGCTTGAATATTAATGTCCGTGGTATCAGTTCATTGAGTGCCACCAGTCCGCTTTATGTGATTGATGGTGTGTATGGTGATATCAATATGGTTGATCCCGCTGACATTCAGTCTATTGAAGTGTTGAAAGATGCTTCGGCTGCTGCTATTTATGGTTCTCGTGCTGCTAATGGTGTTGTATTGGTCACTACTAAAGGCGGTCGTTTGGAAACTTCTGCCCGTGTAACAGTGGATGCCTATACAGGCGTTCAGATGGTTGCCAAATACATTGATGTAATGGATGGTAATCAGCTTCGCGATTTGGCAAAGGCTACCGGTTATAGTTCGGCAGAAGGGTTGCTGAATTGGAATGGAGGTGCTGGAACAGACTGGCAGAAAGAACTTTATAACTCGGCTATGGTGAGCAAGGTTAGCTTGAATGTATCTGGAGGAAACAAGACTTCGACCTATAATCTGTCGGGAAGCTATCTTAACCAGGATGGTATTGTGAATACTACCGGTTATGAGGCATGGAACATTCGTGCTAAGAATACTTTTTCTTTTTTCAATAATCATTTGCGTATGGGGACTACGTTGATGATGAAATTCTATAAAAAGAAGTACGAAGATGTTTCATATACCTCCGCTCTGACAGCTGTGCCTATGTGGAATGTATATGGTGAAGATGGCACTTGGGGTGTCGCTCCGGAATGGACCAGAGGAGATAATCCTGTGGGTTGGACAGAAGCCTATGATTACCAAAGACATGGGATAGACATTTTATTGAATGGCTATGCCGAAGTGGATTTGTTCTTGAAAGGATTGAAATATAAATTCAATGTAGGTATAAACAAATATACAAGACGTAATTATGCCTATAGTTCTCCTTATTATTTCAGTTCTACTTCACAAAAGAATGAAGCGGAATTGTCGGAAAGTACAGACTGGGAGAATGATTGGTTGATTGAAAATACAATCAATTATGATAATACGTTTGGCAATCATACGATTTCTGCTTTGGTGGGTTATTCTGCCCAGCGTAACAATGCGCGTGGTTTTGGTGCAGGACGTAAGGGTTTCCCGGAAGGTTTCTCTGTGATTGACGCCGGTTCGGTTTCTTCACAAAATACATCGGGTAGCGCATGGGCCAATACAATGATTTCTATGTTTGGGCGTGTGATGTATTCGTATGCCGATCGTTATATGCTGTCTGCTTCTGTTCGTCGGGACGGTTCTTCCAAATTTGCAGATGGAAACCGCTGGGGCACATTCCCGTCTGTATCTTTGGGTTGGAATGTGATGAATGAAGATTTCTTTGAAAATATCAAGGAAACCATGAATGAATTGAAAATTCGTGCCAGTTATGGTGTACTGGGTAATTTGAGCGGCATTGGCAATTATGCTACCCAGTCTGTTGTTTATAAAGGTATGAATAACATGATGGGCACAGAACTTTGGGAAGGTGCCATTACCGGTAAGGAATGGACTTCACCCATGAATGTGACTTGGGAAAAGACGAAGACTTTGAACTTGGGTTTGGATTTTGCTTTCTTGAACAATAAGTTCAGTGTCAGTGCTGATTATTTTATTCAGAAAACAGAAGATATGTTGTTGTCTATGCCGCAGTCTTTGAGTTTTGGCTTGAGTGGGAATCCTACAGTAAATGCAGGTACAGTAGAAAACAAAGGATTTGAAATTTCATTGAATCACCGTAATAATGTAGGCGATTTGTATTATCATGTAGGTGTCAATGCCACCTTTATCAAGAATGAACTGACGGAAGTAAACGGAAGTCGTGATGAATGGCAGGGATTCAATCCTCATGCCAAAGGAACGATCACTTATGCCAAGACCGGTCATTCCATAGGTTATTTCAATTTGATAAAGACGGATGGTGTATTCCAAAGCCAACAAGAAATTGATGCGTATGTGGATAAGAACGGTAATAAGATCCAGCCTAATGCACAACCGGGTGACTTGCGTTTCGTGGATTATAACGGAGATGGTAAGATTGACAATAATGACCGTCAGGATGTAGGCTCTGCTTTCCCGAAAGTTAACTTGGGTGTAAGTCTGGGTGCTGAATGGAAAGGTTTGGATTTGAATATGTTCTTTGACGGAAACTTTGGCAACAAGATTTACAATGCCCAGTATTATACTACGGTTTATAATGAATCAACAGGAAACCAATATGCAGAACGCATGAACAGCTGGACTGAAAACAATCATTCTGACATTCCTCGCTGTTTGTTTGGTACTAGCGATCCTAATGGTACAAACTGGGGCTATACGGACCGTTGGTTGGAAAATGGTTCATTCTTGCGCTTGAAGACTTTGGAATTAGGTTATACGTTGCCCAAAGTATGGGTATCTAAAGCCGGTTTGCAGAATGTGCGTGTTTATACGGCTATGGAAAACCTTTTCACTATAACCGATTATAAAGGATATACTCCTGACTTGGGTATGGTAGATGCCGATGGTGCCGGTACATCAGGTGGTTCGGGTGTAATGACCCGTGGTTGTGATGACGGTCGTTATCCGATGGCACGTACTATCACCTTTGGTTTACAAGTAAATTTCTAATTAGGAATAAGTAATATTTGCAGAATATGAAAAAGAATTTTATAAAATACATAGCTGCATTGGCTGTAGCTCCAATGTTGTTGTCTTCTTGTAGTGATGACTTTCTGAATGAGATTGATCCTAACCGTCAGACTCCGACCACTTTTTGGACATCCGAGGATAATGTGATGAAAGGCTTGTCCGCAGTTTATAATCCTTTCCGCCGTATGACCAGTGGATATTATGGTGGGTTGGAAGGCATCATGCATCTTCAGATGCGCGGTGACGACCTTTACCCCACTCGTGGAGAAGAACCTTATATTTGGGAATATTTGTCGTTTGTCAACACAACGAATACAAAGGATTTGAGCTGGGGAAACATCTATGAAGGCATTCAGATGGCAAACGAATTCATATATCGTGCGGCTACGGTTGATATGGACGAAACCAAACGTGAGCAAATGATAGGTGAGGCTTATTTCTTACGTGGATTCTGGTACTTCCGTTTGCGTACTGATTATCGTGATGCGGTTATCCGTACTCTCCCGCAGGATGCAGATCCGGAAACTCATGGACTGTCTAGCGGTGATGAAGTGCTGGAACAGGCTATTTCAGACTTTAAGGAAGCCAAGTCTCGTTTGCCTAAGCTTCGTTCAAGCGATGAGAACGGTCGTGTAACTCAAGGTGCGGCTATTGCTATGTTGGGTAAAGCTTATATCTGGAAAGGGGATTATCAGGCCGCTAAGGATGAGTTTGAAATTATAATGAATGGTTATGGTTACGATTTGACTCAAAAGTATGAGGACAACTTCCGTGACGATACGGAATTTAATGCTGAATCTATTTGGGAAATCAATTATGATGCCAAAGGTAATTCGGGTGACGCTTGGGGCAATGGCACTAGTGACGACTCGTTTATGGGAAACAACCTTGCTCATTATTTTGGCCCGACACTGAAAGGTGAGAATATTGGCGGTGGTTGGTATAAGATGCAGCCTTCTCCCTATTTGATAAAAGAATTCATTTCCGAACAGCGTCCGGAAGGATCTGATTCCAAATGGGATAAGCGTTTGTACACTACGTGCTTCTTTAAATATTCTGATTTCGGTGATGTGAAGCCGGATGAAAAATTCTATGGTGGTAAAGTGGAATTTGATGATATGTTTAAATGGACGGTACTGCCCGAAGGCGATGGCAAATATGGTATTGCCAAGCAAGGATATGCTCCTGCTTATCCGGTTATCGAGGGTGTTCAAGGGCGTTTCATGATGAAGAAGTTTGCAGCTTGGTGGGTTCCCACAGGATGTACGATGTATTCTAACGATGCCGGACGTATCAACAATTTACGTATTATGCGCTTTGCAGAAGTTTTGTTGCTCCACGCTGAGGCTTGTCTGGAAACCAATGATGAAAGCGGAGCAATGAAAGATATTAACCGGATTCGTGTACGTGCCGGGCTGCCGGAGAAAAACTTGAGTGGAAAAGATGCTATAATGACAGAACTCCAGAAACAGAAATTGCTGGAATTTGCCGGAGAGAATATACGTTGGGATGATATGGTTCGTTGGTACGGAAATGATCCTGCTAAGTTGAAAGCTATCATGCACGAACGCAAGACCGATTCTCAACATTATGAATTGATTTACGAAGAAAATGAAAGTGGTGAAAAGGAATTGGTAGGATATAAACCGACAGACCGCATTTCGGATACACAAGGATTTGACCATTTTGAAGCTAAATTCTTGTACTTCCCGATACCTCAGGCAGAGGTGGACGCTAATTTGAATTTGGAGCAAAAGCCGGAATGGAGATGATTGTATTGAACTGATAATTAAAAAGTATGAGAGGTGTGTCAAAACGTGGATAATGCCATCGTTTGGTTCGCAGGGGCGAGGTCCGCTCGCCCGAAAACAGTTTGCTTTGTGTCTTCGGGCAGGCAAACCCTTCCCCTACAACTGACGATGGGATAGGCCCGGTTTAGTTTTGACACACTCCCATAAAAACAATGAAGCCAAATGAAAAGGAAAGGATATTATTTATGCTCTTTGTTGGTTATGATATTTGTATTTTTGTCATGTCGTGATGAAGAACAGGATTGTACCCAAGCTATGCAGGATATACAAAACCAGTTGAAGGAAAATGATTTATTGAAATCTGTTTCTCAAGAACGTGAACAATGTGTTTTGTTATTCGAGTCCAATAAGATAATTTTTCCGCAAGAGTTAATCCAAAGTGTAGATGTGGATGCGGAAAACTGGAAAACGACTTTGACATTTGCCAATGGAAGCACTTATGTTATACCTACCTTAGGTACTTCGATTGACAACTTGATATTGAGTTCTACAGTCAATCCTTCCGGTTGCAATCCATTATCGGCCAGTGTAGTTGTAAAATTACCTGTATTGGGACGCATTAAACTGATTGTACACAGCAAACCGGGAAAGCATACGCCTGACGTGGAATATACATTTAAAGATGTGGGATTAAAACAGAATATTCCGGTATTGGGACTTTATCCCAATTATAATAACCAGATCACTTTAATTTATACAGATTTGCAAGGAAATGAACGTGCTCGGTCCAATCTAAAGCTTCAGACGAAAACATTGGAAAGCAGAAGGCTGCCTAAGGAAATCAGAGTGGTAAAGGCTCAATATGACCGAATGGAGCCAGGCATGAATTTGGTAAACTCCCCCGGACAGGATGAAACAGACACTTCTATTCCTTATATGATAGATGCTGACGGAGAAATCCGTTGGATTCTTGATTGGGAGAAGTCGGATGAACATCGATATATCGGAATCGGGTGCGGATTGATCCGGATGCAGAACGGACATTATATGACCGGTGACGGAAACCATCATCGGATGGTGGAGGTGGATATGATGGGAAGTACAATTCATAATTGGGATATGCTGGAAAGGGGATACACTATGCATCATGCCATATCTCAAGATAAGCAAGGCAATATATTAGCGACTGTGAGCAAGACTTCCGCTAAAATCGCCAATGGGAAAGATGTACGGATAAATGATTTTATTATTATGATGGATCCCGAAAAAGGGGAGATATTGCAAGAATGGGATTTGGTGCACATGTTGGATTCGGCTCGCTATGGAATGACCGATTATGATCTAACCTCAGACCCTTTTGCACAAAGTGCCAGTAATTGGGCGCATAATAATGGTATAGTAGAGTGGGGAGATGATTATCTGGCTACAGCTCGTTATCAAGGAATCTTTAAGTTTAATAAAGCTGGAGGTATTGAGTGGATTATATCGCCTCATGGGTATTGGAGAGATAAATACTTGAAATTATTATTGAATCCTCTTCATGCCGACGGGACTCCTATTACTGATCCTGAGGTGATAGCCGGAACGAAGAATTGTGATGATTTTGAATGGCCTTGGGGATGTCATACAGCTGTCCCATTACCTAATGGACACATTCTTTATTTCAATAATGGTTATGGGCGTAACTTCAAACTGGATTTTACAGACAGGAAAAATATTTATACTTGCGGCATAGAATATGAAGTGGATGAAGTGAACCGTACGGTTCGCCAAGTTTGGCAGTATGGAAAAGAGCGTGGTGCCGCGTATTTTACTCCGGCCCGTTCCGGGGTGCAATATTTGGAACAAACGGGTAACAGATTAATTTGTCCGGGAATGAGCAATGTGCTTAGCAATGGCAATCGTGGTGCACGCGTGACAGAAGTAGATCCTGAAACACAGGATGTTGTGTTTGAATTGGAATTGGAAGATGCGATTTACCAGCGGGTTTACCGTATGTCTCTTTATCCTGAGAACCAATAACAACACTGTATAGAATATGATTGATTTTTGATAAAATAGTATAATTCTAGATGCTTGGATAGCATTCTTTTACTGTAAAAGATGGATTGATAACAATGAAAAGAAAATAAGATATGAACGGATATTTCAAAAAACAAATAGAAGCATTGCGCCAACGCCATGAAGCGTTGTTGCAACGTCCTAATGAAATGCAGGAAGAAACGAACGGTGTCATCCGCCGTTATGTTTATCCGGTACTGACACGCCAGCATATTCCCCTGGAATGGCGTTATGACTTCAACCCTGCCACCAACCCTTGTTGTATGGAGCGTATCGGCTTTAATGCTACCATGAACAGTGGTGCCCTGAAATGGAACGGAAAGTATCTGATGGTGGTGCGTGTGGAGGGAGCAGACCGGAAGTCGTTCTTTGCCATAGCCGAAAGCCCTAACGGGGTGGACAATTTCCACTTTTGGAAACGTCCGCTGGTATTGCCCGATGTGGATCCGGCGGAAACCAATGTGTATGATATGCGTCTTACCGCTCACCAGGATGGATGGATTTATGGTATCTTTTGCAGCGAACGCCATGATGACAAGGCACCGGCGGGAGATCTGTCGGCGGCGGTGGCAAAGGCGGGAATCGTACGCACGCGCAATCTGGTGGACTGGGAACGGTTGCCCGACTTGAAAGCGGCGAGCCAACAGCGCAATGTGGTGTTGCATCCCGAATTTGTGAATGGGAAATATGCCCTCTACACCCGTCCGCAGGATGATTTTATTAATGCCGGAAATGGGGGAGGAATAGGATGGGCGTTGATAGACGACATCACCCGGGCGGAGGTGAAGGACGAAATGATAATAAACCACCGTTATTATCACACGATCAAAGAGGTGAAGAACGGAGAGGGACCGCACCCCATCCGCACCTCCCAAGGGTGGCTGCACCTGGCGCACGGAGTACGCGGATGTGCCGCTGGACTGCGCTATGTGCTCTATCTGTATATGACCGCAGCCGATGAACCGTGGCGCGTCATAGCTGAACCAGCCGGCTATCTGCTGGCTCCGCTGGCGGGGGAAAGGGTGGGCGATGTGTCCAATGTGCTTTTCTCGAACGGATGGATAGCCGATGACGACGGTACGGTATACATCTATTATGCCTCCAGCGACACGCGGATGCACGTGGCGGTTTCTACGGTGGATCGCTTGGTGGACTACTGTCTGCACACGCCTGCCGACGGATTGCGTTCCGCAGCTTCAGTGGCGGCGGTGAACGCGTTGATAGATCGCAACGAGGCATTTCTGAACGGGTAAAATAGAAGGAATATAAAGGCATTGATAAGATAAAGTCGTTTTTAATGCGGAATGGCTGTTTTTTAGGTGGAAAGAGAAGTGGATAATGCCATTTATTTTCTTGTCGAAAGGGAATAAATGGCTAATTTTGTAATTATAAACCCAAAATAGATATTGTATGAAAAAGATTGCTTTATGGGCTATGTGCATAGCCGTAATGGTGTTGTCGGGTTGCCGGAAGGCTCCGGAATGGAAAGCGGAACATGTGTTTGTCATCGGTTTGGACGGATGGGGCGCCTACAGTGTGGAAAAGGCGGATATGCCGAACGTGAAGGCGTTGATGGATGCCGGATGCTACACGTTGAAAAAACGCAGTGTACTTCCTTCATCCAGTGCTGTAAATTGGGCTTCCATGTTTATGGGGGCAGGTCCTGAACTGCACGGGTACACGGAGTGGGGATCAAGAACGCCCGAACTACCCTCGCGTGTGCTGAACGAGCATGGCATTTTCCCCACCGTGTTCAGCGAGTTGCGCAAGGCGGCTCCCGATGCCGAGATGGGCGTACTGTATGAATGGGATGGCATCAAGTATCTGGTAGATACGCTGGCTTTGAACCATCATGCGCAGGCACCCGACTATAACACGCATCCTACGGCTTTGTGTGACATGGCCTGTGAGTATATTACGCAGAAGAAACCGGTGTTGAGTGCTTTTTGTTTCGACAACCCTGACCACGTGGGGCACGGTGACGGACACGATACTCCGGCTTATTATGCCAAACTGAAAGAACTGGACGGCTATGTGGGCCGTATTGTGGATGCCATCAAGGAAGCGGGTATTTATGAAAACAGCATCATTATTGTCACCGCTGATCATGGGGGAATCAATAAGGGACATGGCGGAAAGACCATGGAGGAGATGGAAACGCCGTTCATTATCGCCGGAAAGAACATCAAGAAGGGGGGAGCTTTCGAAGAGAGCATGATGCAGTTTGACTGCGCGTCTACTATAGCATCTGTTTTCAATCTGGAGCAACCGCAGGTGTGGATAGGACGCCCCATGACACAGGTGTTTGAATAAAAGATGAAGCGGATACTATGAAATTGCATATCGTTGATATTCTGATTATTTGTGCTTATCTGATGGTTATTGTCGCCATCGGGTTGTTTTTGAAAAAGAAGGCGGCAAAGAATATGGATTCTTATTTTTTGGGCGGAAAGTCGTTGCCGTTTTATATGTTGGGGCTGTCGAATGCATCGGGCATGTTTGATATTACCGGCACCATGCTGATGGTGTATTGGGCTTTTGCTTATGGGTTCAAAAGTCTGTGGATTCCATGGTTGTGGCCCGTGTTCAATCAAATTTTCCTGATGGTCTATCTGTCGGTGTGGCTCCGCCGGAGCAATGTGCTGACGGGCGCCGAATGGATAAAGACCCGTTTCGGGCAGGGGCGGGGGGCTACGCTCTCGCATACTATTGTCATTGTCTTTGCTCTGCTCAGCGTGCTGGGTTTCTTGAGCTACGGGTTTATCGGAATCGGCAAGTTCATGGAGATCTTTTTTCCGTGGGAGGTAGTGTCGCAGTATGTGCCCTGGGATATTCCGATACAATATGTGCCTCATTTTTACGGCATTTTCTTTACGGCCATTGCTACCTTCTATGTGATGCTGGGCGGTATGCTCAGCATTGTGTGGACGGATGTGGTGCAGTTCCTCATCATGACGGTGGCGGGTGTGGTCATTGCCATTATCGGGATGAACATGGTGGCTCCTGAAATGATCCGGGAATTTGTGCCTGCAGGGTGGGAGTCGCCTTTCTTCGGCTGGACGCTGGACATTGACTGGAGTGAACGGATGAGTTTGCTGACGGAACGCATGGCGGACGAGCCTTACAGCCTGATGGGTGTCTTTGTGATGATGGCGTTGCTGAAAGGGATTTTTATGAGTATGGCGGGACCTGCTCCGAACTATGACATGCAGAAGATCCTGTCGTGCAAGTCACCCAAGGAGGCGGCGCTGATGAGCGGTTCGGTATCGGTCATTCTGCTGATTCCGCGTTATCTGATGATTATGGGGTTTGCGTTGCTGGCTATCTATTTCTTTAAAGTGGATGGAGGACTGGAACAGATGACGGCTGTCCACACGGATTTCGAAACAATTCTTCCTCACCTGATTACGAAGTATGTGCCGGTGGGGCTGGCGGGTTTGTTACTGGCAGGATTGCTGTCGGCATTCATGTCTACATTCGCTTCTACGGTGAATGCGGCACCGGCTTATGTGGTGAATGATATTTATCTGAAGTATATCAACCCAAGGGCTTCCGTCAGGACACAGATACGGGCGAGTTACCTCGTTTCGGTACTGGTGGTGGTTATCAGTACGGTGATGGGCTTTTTTCTGAAGGACATCAACGAGATTTTCCAGTGGATTGTGGGCGCGTTGTTCGGCGGATATATTGCCGCCAATGTGTTGAAATGGCACTGGTGGCGGTTTAATGGTGAAGGGTATTTCTGGGGAATGACTTCGGGTGTGGTGGCTGCCATTGTGATGAAGTTCACGGTACCCGATTCGTTAGTACTTTATTTTTTCCCCGTGTTGTTCGGCATTTCGCTGGTGGGTTGTATCGTGGGTACGTACTCGGCACCTCCTACTGACGAGGAGACGCTGGTGAACTTCTATATCCGGGTACGTCCGTGGGGGTGGTGGAAACCGGTGGCGGCCAAGGCGGTAGCACGCTATCCGCAGGTGACGCGCAACCGCCATTTCAAGCGGGATATGTTCAATGTGGCGATTGGTGTCGTGTGGCAGTGCTGTCTCACTATTGTGCCCATGTATCTGGTGGTGCGCGGTACGGGGGGACTCATTGCGTCGGTGTTGCTGCTGGTGGTGACCACCGTGGTGTTGAAATATACCTGGTACAGGCCGTTGTGCAGGGAAGAGAAGGAATATGATGAGTTGATGAAACGTATCGGAATGGACTGATAGACAAAAAAGGGTAAATGTGTCAAAACTAAAATGGCTACCTCGCAAAGTTACAGATCGTATTTATAACACTTAAAAAAGGGTCGTATTAAGCTCTGTATTGAGTAATGATATGGCCCTTTCTTTAGCCTTTTAGGATGTTCAAATGCCAGATTATAAGTTCGTATTTTCAAAAACAGAGTTTTGACATCCTCTTTTTGTCTGTCAATATCAACCGGAAGGTTTAGCTCACTTCGGGCGGCTCCAGTATGCGGCTGGCGTACTCATGTTGTAGCGGTAGCTCGACACCTTGTTTCATCAGTATTCTTCCGGAGAACATTTTGTTGTCCAGTGGCAGCGGACGGGCATCTTTTCCGGTTTAGTTCCGTGATGCGGTATTGCTTGTCGGCTTTCAGCCTGTCCATGCGGAAACGGGGAATAATCTGATTGCAATAATGCTGAATCTTGCAGGCAAGAACACGGCATGTTTTTTCTGTGGGGTGTAGAGCATCAGTGAGAAAGCACCTCTATCATTGTAAGGCGAGATGAGACGGTATGATAAATTGCCCAGCTGTATCATCGGAGGGATTTTCTTGTAGGTAATAATGGCTTCACGTTTTCGGGAACGGACAACGGCAGGGAGGTGTTCGGAGTAGCTATCAGAATATCTTGTTCCTATACCCGGAGCGGAAAGGAAGAGAAGAGGCATAAGTTTGCCGGAAGTAGTTTTTTCATGGGATGGTATTTTTTTGAAGAATAATGATCTGTATGTTTGGAATTATGCAAAAATGAAAGAAGTTTTTGGCATTTTATGATAGAATATTATTCATGTGGCACTATGTGCGCATTTTATGTAATTATGAGGTGCTTTTCCGCAATAAATATCAAGGAATCTTTTTATCTTTGCGAATATTGGTAATCAGTGCTTAAGTATAAAAAAAGGTTATGGAAAAGAGAGATAAAGAGGAAATGAGCCGCAGGAAGTTTCTGAAGATAGTAGGCGTCAGTGCGGCTGCATCGGCGGCAGCCCTGTATGGTTGTGCATCCGAAGGGAAACCGGCTTCATCCGAGGCTTCTGTGTTGGGCGAAGTGCCTGTGGATAAAATGACGTATCGCGTTTCTCCCAAAGGGGAGCGTGTCTCACTTTTAGGATATGGATGTATGCGCTGGCCGTTGAAACCTGCACCGGACAGCGATGGAAATGTGATAGATCAGGATGCGGTGAATGAACTGGTGGATTATGCTATCGCTCACGGAGTGAATTATTTCGATACATCTCCTGTTTATTGCCAAGGGTTTTCTGAAAGAGCCACCGGTGCGGCCTTGAAACGTTATCCCCGCGAAAAGCTCTTGATTGCGACAAAGATGTCCAATTTCCAAAACTATACTCGTGAGAATTCCATCAAGATGTATCATCAGTCGATGAAAGAATTGCAGACGGATTATCTGGATTATTATTTGCTTCATTCCGTAGGTGGAGGGGAAGGGATCAAGACTTTCCATGACCGTTATATTGACAATGGAGTCCTTGACTTTTTACTAAAAGAGCGTGAAGAAGGCCGTATTCGTAATTTGGGATGGTCATTTCACGGATCGGTGGAAGTGTTTGATTATTTGCTGTCGCTGGATGTGAAATGGGATTTTGTGCAAATTCAGATGAACTATGTAGATTGGCGCCATGCTTCGGGTAGAAATGTTAACGCGGAATATTTGTATGGAGAGTTGGCCAAGCGTGGAATTCCGGCTGTGATTATGGAGCCGCTGTTGGGAGGACGTTTGTCTAAACTGAACGACCACCTGGTGGCGCGCTTGAAGCAGCGTCGCCCGGAGAACAGTGTGGCATCGTGGGCGTTCCGTTTTGCCGGTACGTATCCCAACGTGTTGTGTGTGTTGAGTGGAATGACTTATATGGAACATTTGCAGGATAACCTTCGGACTTATTCGCCCTTGGAACCTTTGAATGAGGAAGAAAAAGAGTTCTTGGAAGAAACAGCCCAATTGATGCTGAAGTTCCCTACGATTCCTTGCAATGACTGCAAATATTGTATGCCCTGTCCTTACGGGTTGGATATTCCGGCAATTCTGGTGCATTATAATAAATGTGTCAACGAAGGAAATGTGCCTAAAAGCAGTCAGGATGAGAATTACCGCCGTGCACGGCGTGCTTTCCTGATAGGTTATGATCGTAGTGTGCCCAAACTGCGGCAGGCAAGCCATTGTACCGGATGTAACCAGTGTAATCCGCATTGCCCTCAAAGCATTGATATTCCCAAAGAACTGCATCGCATAGACGCATATGTGGAACAGTTGAAACAAGAGACTTTATAATGGAATGGATAAACATGATAAAATAACGAATGCTTATGTTACGTAAAATAAGACTTGCCGCCGCCCTTTTGTTCTTTACAATGATCACGTTGCTGTTTTTGGATTTTACAGGAACTGTGCATGGTTGGTTTGGCTGGATGGCGAAAATACAGTTCCTTCCTGCCGTGCTGGCATTGAATGTGGGGGTGGTGATAGCCCTTGTTTTGTTGACTCTGCTTTTGGGGCGTGTCTATTGTTCGGTTATCTGTCCGTTAGGGGTGTTTCAAGATATCATTTCCTGGGTTTCGGGAAAGGTAAAGAAGAATCGTTTCCACTACTCGCCTGCTTTGTCGTGGTTGCGCTATGGGGTATTGGCGGTGTTTATCGTCGCTTTGGTAGCAGGGGTAGTTTCATTGACGGCATTGATTGCTCCTTACAGTGCATACGGCCGTATCATTTCTAACCTGCTGACACCTTTGTATCAGTGGGGGAACAATGTACTTGCCCTGTGGGCGGAGCGTGTAGACAGTTATGCTTTTTATTCGGTAGATGTTTGGATGAAAGGTCTTTCTACTTTTGTAGTTGCAGTGGGTACTGTGATAGTGCTTTTTATTTTGGCATGGCGTGGAGGAAGAACTTATTGCAATACCATTTGTCCGGTGGGTACAGTATTGGGACTCTTATCTAGATATTCTTATTTTAAACCGGTTATTGATACGTCTAAATGTAATGGTTGCGGACTTTGTGCTCGTAATTGCAAGTCTTCCTGCATTAATCCCAAAGCACATGAGATTGATTATTCCCGTTGTGTTGCTTGTATGGATTGTTTAGGCAAGTGCCGCCAAGGGGCAATAAAATATGTATCGGGGCAGATGCTTCTGAAGAAACAGGCTCCGGCAAGTGAAGGAATTGGCAAACAGGTTTCTCAGGCGTCTTTAAACAAAGAAAAGGTAGATACTGCACGGCGTGGGTTCTTTACGGTTTCGGCTTTGATTGCTGCAAGTGTTGCCGTAAAAGCTCAGGAAAAGAAAGTGGATGGCGGTCTGGCTCCTCTTATAGATAAGAAAGTTCCCAAGCGTGCCACTCCTATTGTTCCTGCGGGAGCATTGAGTTTCCGTCATTTTGCGCAGCACTGTACGGCTTGTCAGCTTTGTGTGTCGGTGTGCCCTAATCAGGTATTGCGTCCGTCCGGTGATTTGAAACATCTGATGCAGCCCGAGATGTCTTACGAACGTGGATATTGTCGTCCTGAGTGTGCGAAATGTGCAGAAGTATGTCCTACTGATGCTATTCACTTGGCTGATCTGACAGAGAAGTCATCTGTACAGATTGGTCATGCTGTGTGGGTTGCTCAGAATTGTATAGTGAACACAGATGGGGTAAGTTGTGGAAATTGTGCCCGTCATTGTCCTACGGGGGCTATCTTGATGGTTCCTAAAGATGCCGATGATGAAAAATCACTTAAGATACCGGTTGTGAATACAGAACGTTGCATCGGTTGTGGCGCTTGTGAAAATCTTTGTCCGAGCCGCCCGTTTAGTGCTATTTATGTAGAAGGTCATGAGATGCATCGTATTATCTGAATGAAATAGAAAGGAAGATGGATGAATTAATCAGATTGTTGCATGAAGGCGGCTATTCCTGTGTTATCAGAAAGGAAGAGATCCGTACTTTTACCCAACGCGGGGTAGCCGATTTATATGATTTGCTGAATCAGCATCCGGTCTTTTTGCATGGAGCGCAGGTTGCTGACAAGGTGGTAGGAAAAGCAGCTGCCGCATTGATGGTGCTGGGGGGTGTCCGGGAGGTTTATACGGATATCATCAGTGAGCCTGCATTGGCTGTATTGCACAAGGCGAATATTAGGGTGGAGTGTGTTCAAATAGTTTCTCGTATTTGGAACAGAAACCGGACAGGTTGGTGTCCTTTGGAAACTCTTTGCTATGAGTTGGAATCGCCTGAGGCTATGTATCCGGTGATTCAGAATTTTGTGGAAAGGATGAGGGGCTTCGGAAGCTAACTTTGTGGTTCTTGTCTTGTTTCAAATGTGCTGATGATGCTGTACGTTCGGAGAGTAAACGTTTTGCATATAATCTTAACTAATGTTGTCTGTCAGATGGTTTTCTTCGAAACTTAATGAAATTTTGCTAGGAATTCTTAAATCTTCATTATCTTTGAAGCATAAAACAATAAGATTATGAGTGACCAGATAAAACAAATAGCTGAGCGTCTCCAGGGATTAAGGGACGTTCTGGAACTGACTCCTGATGAAGTGGCTAAAAGTTGCCAGCTTTCAGTGGAAGAGTATTTGGGTATGGAAAGCGGGGAGAAAGATATTTCTGTCAGTGCTTTACAGAAAATAGCCCGTAAATACGGTATTGCATTGGATGTATTAATGTTTGGTGAAGAACCTAAGATGAGTTCTTATTTTCTGACCCGTTGTGGTTCAGGAGTGTCGGTAGAACGGACCAAGGCGTATAAATATCAGTCATTGGCTTCCGGTTTTCGCGGGCGTAAGGCTGATCCTTTTATTGTGACTGTAGAACCGAAACCGGAAAATACTCCGATTCATTTTAACTCACATGAGGGACAAGAATTCAATTTGGTTATTGAAGGAAGAATGTTACTTAATATAAATGGAAAAGAATTGATCTTGAATCCAGGTGACAGTCTTTATTTTGATTCTTCTATTCCACATGGTATGATGGCATTGGATGATAAGACTGTGAAATTCTTGGCAGTAATATTATAATAAATTGAGATTAAAAAGACTGCGTTGTCATTGACCGCAACTATTTCTAATTTTTGGTTCTCAATTTTTAATTGAATAAGATTATGGTAGAAAAATTCTTAGAACAGACCACATTTACCTCACAAGAGGACTTTATAAAGAATTTAAAGATTAAAATCCCTGAAAATTTTAATTTTGGTTATGATATAGTAGATGCCTGGGCTGCCGAAGAACCCGATAAGAAAGCATTGTTATGGACTAATGATAAAGGGGAGCATATACAATATACTTATGCAGACTTGAAAAAGTATACGGATATGACTGCTTCTTATTTTCAGAGCCTTGGTATTGGTCATGGTGATATGGTGATGCTTATTTTAAAGCGTCGTTATGAGTTCTGGTACTCTATTATTGCCTTGCATAAGTTAGGAGCTGTGGTTATTCCTGCAACTCATCTGTTGACAAAAAAGGATATCGTGTATCGTTGTAATGCTGCTGATATCAAGATGATTGTAGCTGCAGGAGAAGATGTGATAACAAAGCATATTATAGATGCCATGCCCGATTGTCCTTCAGTAAAAAAACTGGTCAGTGTAGGACCGGATATTCCGGAGGGTTTTGAAGATTTTCATAAAGGTATTGAAAAAGCTGCTCCTTTTGTCAAACCGGAACATCCCAATACGAATGAAGATACTTCATTAATGTATTTCACTTCGGGCACTACAGGCGAACCTAAGATGGTGGCACATGATTTTACATATCCTTTGGGACATATTGTAACTGCCAGTTTCTGGCATAATTTGCATCGTGACAGTCTTCATCTTACCATTGCCGATACAGGTTGGGGGAAAGCTGTTTGGGGAAAACTTTATGGACAGATGATAGCAGGAGCCAATATTTTTGTGTATGATCATGAGAAATTTACACCGGCAGATATTCTTGGAAAGATTCAGGATTATCATATCACTTCTTTATGTGCTCCTCCCACTATTTATCGTTTTTTAATTAAGGAGGACATTAGTAAATATGATCTTTCTTCTTTGGAATACTGTACTACGGCGGGAGAGGCTTTGAACTATTCTGTATATGAAACGTTCAAGAAAATCACAGGTATTCGTCTGATGGAAGGTTTTGGACAAACGGAAACCACGTTGACTTTAGGTACTTTTCCCTGGATGGAGCCTAAACCTGGAAGTATGGGGGTACCTAATCCTCAATATGATATAGATTTGTTGACTCACGACGGGCGTTCTGCTGAAGATGGAGAACAAGGTCAGATTGTTATTCGTACAGATAGGGGTAAACCATTGGGATTGTTCAAAGAATATTATCGTGCTTCGGAATTAACGGAAGATGCTTGGCATGATGGTATTTATTATACAGGTGATGTGGCTTGGCGTGATGAGGATGGTTATTTTTGGTTTGTAGGTCGTGCTGATGATGTGATCAAGAGTTCGGGTTATCGTATAGGCCCGTTCGAGGTGGAAAGTGCTTTGATGACTCATCCGGCTGTTGTGGAATGTGCGATTACCGGTGTGCCTGATGAAATCCGTGGTCAGGTGGTAAAGGCGACGATTGTCCTTTCTAAAACTTTTAAGGGTAAGGAAGGACCTGAGTTGGTAAAGGAGTTACAAGATCATGTGAAGCGTGTGACTGCTCCGTACAAGTACCCACGTGTCATAGAGTTTGTAGAAGAACTTCCAAAGACCATCAGTGGAAAGATTCGTCGTGTGGAAATCCGTGAAAAGGATAAATAATCAGTTGTGGACTGATCGGAGTTTTATTGGTAAAATAATTAAAAATGAAAAAGGTTTTACTTCTTGTGTTTTTAAGTCTGACCTGGTTGTCAGCAAGTGCGCAAGCCTTGGTTCCTATTACATGGACAGCCTATGGTCTGACTTTTGAGGCTCCAAAAGGGATTTTGGTGGAGGAGGATACAGAGGAGACTTTTCTTCTGAACAATTCCAGGTTTTATATTACCATTCAGTCTTTGGATTCGGATGGTATGACAAAAAGTGACTTGAAGAGTGTATTAAAAGACTATGCCAATGATGACGGGGTGAAAGACCAGTCGGCTGTGCAGGAGTTTGAGTTACCACAGTTTTTCGGTACTTATTTAAAAGGAAGCTGCGAAACAGATCATTGTCTTTATGCTTGTCTGATGACTAAGGCGGCAGGTAGTGGATTTTATATATCTATTATCTATAGCAAGGAAAATGAAAATATTGCCGAAAAAATACTGAAAAGTTTTACAATGGAGGAATAAACAAAAGAGCGTTAATGCTTGTTTCTTAGATAAGAAAGCGTTCAAAATTTACCAGAAAATTACTAGATTAACGTGAGTTCGAAATAAAAATAAATATATTTCACTTATAATTAGAAACATAGCGATAAAAGTATTAAATTTATAGTGCTGAATTATAACATTTAAACGATTACCACTATGTTTCCAGAGTCTAAAGTTACAGAGATTTATTGTATGGCCGATGATTTTTGCAAGGAATTTACATTGCAACAGGAAAAATATATGATTAAGGATATGAAGACCATGCATCGTAACAAACCCAACCGTATGAGTGATGCAGAGATTATGGTTATTCTAATCCTGTTTCACTCCGGTGGTTTCCGTTGTTTCAAGCATTACTACAAGGAGTATGTCTGTAAACATCTGAAACACCTTTTTCCTCGTCAGGTTTCTTATAACCGTTTTGTGGAACTGGAGAAGGAAGTATTGCTTCCCATGACCATATTCATCAAAAGAGTACTGCTGGGAACTTGTACCGGCATCAGTTTCGTTGATTCCACTCCCTTATGTGTATGTCGTAACCAAAGAATCTTGATTCATAAGACATTTGAAGGGCTTGCCGAGCGTGGAA
>OISE01000009.1_pt1 | contig 112388 bp, 108 predicted proteins | sample 1586401 | NCBI WGS metagenome assembly OISE01 (sample SAMN02675048, study PRJEB24791) | human gut metagenome, SKBSTL034 | isolation source: stool | host: Homo sapiens | place: USA
TTGCGGTTCGTCGGCTGTTCCCGTCATCAGGCACTTCCATTTGCAGCCGTAGTGCCAAACCGTGTCCGCCCGCTCCTGCGTATTGGTGTAAGGATTGTCAGAGGACGCGACTTCGGCCGACCAAAAGCCACGGTCCACCAGTTCCTGTACGGGCAGTCCCTGCCAGTCCACCCGGTAAAGTTCACCGAAGATGCCGGCACGGGCGAATATGTACGAGTGCTTATAGTTGACGGGGAGATTGTCAAACAAATCCAAATTGGGCAAACGCCCCAATATCATGTAATAGTTGTTCTGTTCCAGGACAGGTTTCGTTACTCCTTCCAGCCATACCAGGCACTTGTCCGTGGTGGCGGACAAATACCAGTAGCTTTGCCTGTCCTCATTGATGGCATTGCCTCTGCGCGTGATAATCATCAGCTCAGTAGGGGGATAGTTCCGGCCTCCCGGCACCTCGCTGTCCGGATACACCAGTACCGAGATGGAGTTGGCCGCTATGTTCTTGAACAGCACGCGCATCCACGAGGCGTAATACTCCCCCGTTGAAAAGAGGTTGTTTACAATCCCGTACACTATATCACCCTCCTGGAATGCGGTGAAGTCATTCTCCCAGCGCTTGCGCAATTTCAGGGTATAGGTTCCGTCGCTCTCCAAAGTCACGGACTCAATGACCCCGTTCTCGGAGTAAGACGTATCGCCCTCTTGTGCGTTCAGGCGGTTATAGATGACCTCCTTGAACACTGCGGAATCGCGTACCTCAAGACGAGACAACTGCATACGACCATTCCTGTCAGCTACAATACCTTTTCCTGCAACCATAGAATCTACCGCCTCACCTACCTCCATACCGCCTAGAAGTTTCAACATAAAACCGGTAAAATCATCCTGATCCTTGCAAATAAATATTTTTCTCAGCTTATCAACATCAGCACCAGCATCAATCATGGCCAACAACAAAGATCCGACACGCAATGCCGTATTCGCTCCGGCATTACGCTCATCCCTTATCTGCTCCGCCAGTTTCTTTAATGTGTCTTTAATATCCGCCATTTACTTTTTTATTCCAAAGTAACAACAAAGCCAAAAGCCGTAAAAAGACATCATTTCTTTTTATGATGCCCCCATAAATGCGAACGCAGGGAGGTACTGCGCTTGTGATTCGCCTCTTCAATCTTCTCCGCAAGCAGACCACAGAACTCCTCACCATACATGTATGCCATCTGCTCTTTCAAGACCATGACCGATGCAAAATAGGCACGTGAGAACCATTCACGGGGTTTGCGAGGCTCACCTGAGGTAATCTTGCCGGATTTTTGTCTGTGCACATAATTCTTGCCTCTCAAATCCGGATTCAAAAACTTCAAATCACCCTTGTTATGCCCTCTATGACCGTCATTATACAACTGGCCGTCGATCTCATATCCCCGCCCCGTACCACAATCCTGATAAATGCCATATTCCATAAACTTATGCTGGATCACAGTCAGTTCACTGCTGCCCATTGTCACATTCTCCGTTATATCATTGTGTAGTAACACCGTATCAACCACATGCAGTCTCATGATCTTCTCCCTCCAGATAGTGACCATCATCTCGGCCCACGCCTTCTTATACTTTGCCCGATCTTCAGCCGTGGACTTCGGCCTGTTCTCATTCCTCCCACTCATCACTGTCATAAATTAGAGATACCGGTTCGGATACATCAATCATAAAATACAGGCCTGTACATCCGGAAATAAAGTATTCACCCAGTTCGCGTGAATACACATTATCCGTATTCAGGTACACCAGTTCGTTATCCAGATTCTCACGGTCAACCAGCATCCTGCTGTGCACCTGGCGGAACAGCCGCCGGCACACCTCCAGTGCCGCTTGGCGTTCCGCCATATCACTGATACGGTACCGCATCATGAGAAACACGGTAAAAGTACGTTTTTTAAAATATCCTCCGGAACGCTTCTCGATCACTCCGTCATTCGTATCATCTACTGCGAAAAACGCGGATTCGCGCCGAAGATTCTGAAGAACCTCTTCAAGCGAGTTGATACCGGAACAGACACACGGATAAAAAGCGTGAGCCTTGGCCAATTTGTTTTTTTTGCACATTCCTTTAAAATAGGACAGCGCATCGAATAAATTATTTGCATCCATATCTCTGTTGTAACTCCTGTGCCTCGCGAGCCTTCTCATTCAGTTCGGTCAACGCCCGCCAGCAATCCATCTGCAATACTTCTCTCTCCTTTGTGATATCCCCGCCTGTCAATGCCCGAATCTCCGCATTGACGAGTTCAAGCATATTAAAGACTTCACCCTCCAGTTGTTCCGGAGGACGGAACAGATAGGGAAAGCATTTTGTAAAATGATTCTTAACCGATGCAATCCACAAAAACACGGACAGCAGTTCTTCTTCCGAAGGATTGAACCGGCGGGGATGCCGCCCTTTGCGATCCACATACAACAAAATTGCCATGGAACGCAGAAGAGCGTTATCGCGCGTGCGTAAAAAGCCCTGATAATAATTCTCAATACTGACATACTCCTTAAACGGAACATCATGCAACCGGGCATCCACCGACCGGAACCTGCCGATCCGCCACAAACAGAAAGGCATATCACCCGGACGCTCGATAAAATCCAGCATGTGCAGGAAAGACTGTACTTGCCACGAATGAACAAAGAACCGAACCTTTTTCCATCCGTTGCGAACAGAACAAACCCACCCGTCTTCCTGTTTGCGCAATACAGTGATTCCCAGCAGCCGGACAAAGATGTATGTCTTTGCCGTGACCGGATCAAAACGGGTCATGATATAACACACATAGCGCAATTGCCATTGCTCCAGCTTGTGCCATGCATCCGGCAGATGGAAGTTGATCAACCTATCCCCAAAAGTAGCAGGTGTCTTCTTTTTCATTTTTATAGTATTCAAAATGTTTTACCTTATACGCATCGCTATCCTTATACGCCGGAAAATCGTCCGGATACCTCTCCAACAAGTTAACCACATTCGCCAGTTCCACACGGAATGCCGGCAACTGCTTGTTGATCCAAAAACCTATCGCCCTACGGAGCGAACAAACCAACGGTATCTCAGCTTCAGCCAGAGACTTATGCCGGATTTGTTCAAGCAAATGATCAAATAAAACTGCGGATATCTCGCGCCGGATATATTCTTCAGCCTCGCTGATTTGCGGACGAAGTTCGAGCAGATCAGTACGGATGGCTGTCGGTCGGCCTGCAAAATCACGCACATGGGCACCGGTATAGTAAAGGGAACTGATCACCAACCGGGCACAAACTGAGGAAGACCAAGCGTCATCACCAGTCATGCCCTCAATAATACAGTCCAGCGCATAATCCGCTTCACGCTGTATCTGCACGCGCAACGATTCAACCCGATCACGTGATGCCGGAGATATATTCTGGTTATTGACAATACCGAACCCCGTATCCGTCAGTATCAGATCCAGCCCCGGGATCGCCTGATAAAACGCATCAAGACAGATATAACGGCACACATCTTCTTTAACGGGCAGCGTATCCACATCCGTATCACTCCCCAGCACCGTGCCGAAGAGTTTATGTTCAGCCTGTTCAAACCGATCTTGTATCGCATCAAACACATACACGTTTGCCGAAGCAGCTGCAAAAACGACCTTCTCAAAAGTCTGTTTATCAATTATCATCTTCATCGTTATTATGGTTTATCCGGTTAGCAGTCGTTGATTTGGCATCGGTATTCTGATCCAGTGTCGTGAGCAGGATCATCGGCACATCCGGATAGACCTTCTCACCCCATCCGTTATAATGAATCACCACATTATGCGGCATATACATCAGATCATGAAAGGCAATCTCAAGCGACTGCTTGAGAGTAAACAGCTCGCGCTTGTCAGATCCGGAGTTATTGGACTGTGACTTGCCCGGAGTGGCTCCCACCAGATTGGGATGAATATTATCACCATAACAGGTAATATTGGACGCCTCTTGAATGTCTTCAGACCAGTCGCCACCCTCTTTAGTCGTATCAATCACATTGATACGCACCATACGGTTCTCCTTGCCGTTAGGATCGATGTAATAACCGGTAATCCAGACCTTGCCGGAATTCTCGATGCCGGACACAAAATTTTTAATATTCTCTTTTTCTTTCTTAATGCGCTCCAGCTGCTTTACAGGCTCGGTTATGTGCTCTTCAGCCAACAGATTGGACCAAAAATCCTTGTGGACTTCAACCTGGTACTTAACCGTCGCATGATTCTTCAGCTTGGCTTTTTTCCCCTTACCAATCAACCGCTTGATGTCAAACCAGTCGCCTCGAAAAATAGAAGTATAGTTGGGTAACGGATAGTATCGGCAGCCGGGTGTCGGAAAACGGACCAAAATGGCAAACTTGCGGTCTTTAGTGGGTATAGACTTTTTTCCGTCCTTGCCGGGTTCACGCCCCATCCGAACCTCCAGATCACCCAACGGGTCTTTTTCGTCAAGCAGCGGCAGTACCTCGATCTCATCCTCACGCAAGGCCGACTTCCGGAAGTTGCCATAGAAAACATGATTGATACGCCCCTTATCATCCGCCTTTTCAAACCGGCAATAACAGGCCTCCTTGTGCCGGAGCCTGACAATCCGGGAACCGTCAACAGACAGTATGATCACCGACACACAGAAAAAATAATACTTCATATCTGTCGCCTGTTCAAGCATAAAGGAAGGTATACTGTTATGCAGCATCCATTTTTTAATTTCCTTATCAACAGTCGGTCTGCCCGTATCATAGTCATTATACTTCTGCCCGGCACCGTAACAAGTAAGCACATTGAACAACTTGTTCTGAGACATCACCTCGTCAACCCCTATCAACCTGATCAGCTCATACGGTAGCCTGTTGTCAGCGCCCCAGTTCACGTATTTATAACCTTTCGCCCCCGGCAACGCCGTCGAGGACACATCTTCGCCATCCTCGTCAAAAACCGCCGAACTGTCCTCGACCGTCTCCATGGACGCCTGCACGCCGGATTTACCCACCTCAAACACACCTGAAGGGATATAGTCCAGCCGCACCCTGTTGTTTGTCTTATTTTTCATAAATAAACCTCCATACCATTAATTGAAAACAATGTGATATCACGCAACCTGCGCGGCAGTCCGGATTTGGGACACTTGACCAGATGCGTGCCTCCCCGCCAATGGGAACCGATACAGATCACCCCCTTGTACTCAATGATGTCACCTGTGGACAATTTCCAGACACGCAAATCAACCGGCTGTCCAGATTCCAGCAGCCGGATGGCATCAAGCCTATGTATTACCTTTATGCCCATATCACTCAAACGTATAATCAAATGTATTATCAAACACACGTCCGGCACGCGGCAACTGCAAGATATTGTGATTACGCTGCGCATACCGATAAGAGAAAGTAAAGAACGGCAAATGATCCGGATCGTTGCTGCGCTTCGATTCCGACTCGGTGATGGTAACCTCCTTGCCCACTGTCGTACCGTCCAGCAGATAAATCTCTTTAGATCGGAACAAATCATCAAGCCACAACGCCATCTCATGTGTCAACACACCCGTATTGGCCTTGAACACCTTGGTCTCATCAATCCGATAATTACGGAACATGCCATTAGTGTAAGCGGTGGACCGGACGTATTCCGGCTCCAACGCATGAGTTCCGGTACAGTAAACCGTCTCCTGGCACCCGAAAGAATTGGTGAACAACAGAACCGGAGCGACATCGGGCGCATCAGGATCGAGTGAGAAAGTCTGCGTCCGTACTCCGGCATGAATAATATAGCGCACCAGCTCGAAGCCCGGTTTGACCAACAATTCGGGAGAAACTTCTACCGTAACGATCTTGTCCGTATCTGTCACCTGCCGCAAACTCACCTCACGGGTAGACAAACCGTCTTCGTCCCGGTAATAGACACAGGTAGCAGTCACAGAACATGCCTCAGTCGTAACCAGATGCACGAACTCCTTGCGCCCTATCGCCGTAACCTTCTCTCCCATCAGCGTGGACAGAAAATAGCCCGCCATAAAATCCGCAGCGGGCATGGAGGACTCCGCAGCACAGAACTGCACCGTAAAGTTTTTATTCTGTTCGGATGATCCGTCCGTTATCCGATAACTGCACCGTTCTATCAGGTTTGTTGCCAAATACGGTTCAATCAAGCCCTGCAAATCATTGATGGTTATCCGGCCGGAAGCATCCGGAATGTAAGTTTCGGACAGAATCTCTTTTTCTCCGACTGTCAATGAGAGAACAGCCTTATTCTGATCCGTAGCGAACACCAGCTCGTTCAGTCCGGAACTAAAGGCATAGGCCGGGATATCCTTTACTAAAACTATCATATAACCTTTTTTATTTCAAAAATAAGGCAAATACCACAACCTATAAAAGACAAGGACACCCTGTCTTGCAACAGAATGCCCTCTATGTAAAATGTATAAAAAATGTTTCTTATCGACGCATCATCATCCATTTGGGACGATTGTCACTGTCTACATGGATGTGATAGCCCGTATCACGCATCGTAGATGCAATATCATTCAAGGACAACTCCACCATATCAGACAAATCATCTTGAATATCTTGTGTGCTTTTCAACAACACATCATCACCATCGGGTTGATCAGCCGGAAGAAACGCCATCAGATATTCAATCAATACATATTCCTCTACACGAGATTGATTGGGAGTAGAATTATTTTTCATGCTTCACCTCCTTTGTAACATAGTCATGCAAAAACGCATCTAATCGGATTAATTGTTCATGATTTATTTCGGATATATCTCCATAATTTTGAGCAAATAAATGGAATTTGATTTCTTTATTACCGTCACTACCTATCTCGACAGTCTTCATTATTGAAAATTCGTCATTCATCGCAAACCTCCTTTCTTGCAAAGATGTAACGACACAACAAACCAAGCCAGGCAAAGCAATGCAGGAACAGCCGACACAAAACCGGCACATACCAATGCAGAAAAAGCCAAGGAAGCATGAACCATAAGGCACACCTGACGGTTGGTAACTACGGATTCAAGAACACACGAGAACAATTGGTTCTCCTTTTCGCACCACGCACTGAACGTGGATTTTTTTGCCTCTAATACAGGCAAAGTAACTGTTTGATTTTTCATTTTGGAATGCATTTAAAATGAAACAATATGTTGATTATTACGGGAAGGGAACAAAAAAAGTTCCGCTCCCCGTTGCATTCCACCTTGAACAGGCAGTGGGCGCATTAACGCTCCACACGGGACGGAACTATATGATAAACCATGGGCATAAAAAATGCCAACGGCTATGTTGGCGGTACTGTCCGCCTGTTCAAAATGGAATGCACTGCAAAGATGGGGATTATTTTTTAATCCACAAACTTTTTGGTAACTTTTTGGAGAATAAATACCTAAATAGTTGAATAAAAACTTGTTTCATTGAAAAGTATATCATTATTTTACGATCTACTTTTAAAACATCAATATTATGGTATCATTAACTAGAACATTTCACCCCATAGGATTTGGAGCATTCTATACTGAATGTCATAAAACAATTGATAAAGAAATAAATATAGTATATGATTGTGGAACAATAACAAAAGATGTAAATTTAAAAAACTATATAGAAAATCTCTATGCAAAAGATAGCACTATTGATATTCTATTTATTTCCCATTTCCATGCTGACCACATAAATGGTATACCTTACCTTAAAGAACGTTGTAAAATAAAAAAAGTTATTATACCATATATACCTGAAATAGACAGACTTTTATTCGTTTATATCAACAAACTAAATGATTTTTCTCAACTAATTATTAACACTGAAGAATATTTCGGAAAAGAGACTGAAGTTATTAGAATCAAACCGGAACAAGAAGATGAATTAAACAATAGCTTTCAAAGTGATTCTGTCAACCATGAAAAAAAAATACCAATATTCCAAGTGGTACCCCTATTAATATACCATTAACAACATCTCACACAAATTCACAATGGTACTTTATCCCATTCAATTTTGATTATACAAAAAATATAACAAATTTAAAAACAATACTACAATGCAATGGCCTAGAATATAATAATTTAAATGAAGAGAATTACATTATAGACAATTTTCAGACTATATCTAAAACGTATCGCGATACGTTAAAAAGTAATACAAACGACTCATCTATAATTCTTTTTTCTGGTACGACATATAACACGAAACCATCATTATTCTTTATATCTTATTGGAAAAATAAAATTAAAAATGGAAACGTTGATATGTTAAAAAGATACTATTGCTTATCACTTCCTAACTGTATTTACTTTGGGGACGTTTCCTTAAATTCCAAACGTATCTCTTGTTTAAAATCTAAATTAAACAAAATCGATCAAACTTTTTGGAAAACAATCCAAACAATTCAAATACCACATCATGGTTCTAAAAACAACTTTAATTCTGCTATATTAACTCCCTATTTGACATGTATCATTTCATGTGATTTCATCCATTTCAAATCTCCATCGTGTTCTGTTATACATGATATTTTAAAATCAGGTTCTTTGCTAAAGGTTGTAACACATCAGAAACACACCCAATTTACCGAACATGCAGTTTATTAAAAAAACGGCCGCCGTTTCCCGAGTTCGCTAAAACAATCAATCCGTAGTCACTCCGTAGAGCAATTAAGTTGATGGGAAAGGCAGCCGTAACTTTTGCACAACAAGTTGTGACTTCTACAATCTCCTATATATCATTTTGCTGACATCAGCAAAATGGATCTGTATGGGTATAAAAAAAGCCCATTAAACTATCATGAGCATTAACCGCGCTCTACGTTCCTGACCAACAGGATTGAATTGTTTTAGCACTGCTAATATGAGGATTATATCTGAGAATGCAAAAAAAAGCGAAGAATTTATTTATTCATTGTCTTCATCTAATTCATTTATCGTTTCTTTAAATTTAGTCTGTTGTTTTATCCAATCATCTTTTGTCTTTTGATTTTTTTCCATAGATTTTTCAATAGCCAAAGTTTCTTTGTATTCTGCAGCAGCTGCCACCATCGTCCATTTCACATCCATGTTCCTTCCATCTATTTCCTTACGAATCTCCGTTATTGGTATTCTAAAGAATTCTTTTCTAGGATTTACCTTATTAACTTGATTTTGCATAAAGAAACGGTGTAATTCTGTTTCTAACTTAGGAGCATCTTCACAATAAATCATGGCATGTACGTCAAAGGGAAAAGGAACACTTGCATCGCCCAATTCTTTAACACGATCTAAAGGCTCCAATCTACGCGTCATACCTATTTTAAAAACATTTTCACCAAATGAGCCTATGTTAGAAATAATATATACATGTCCTGATTTAGTTTGTTGAGCCATTGAAAGAGCTCTTTGATTTCTAGCCTCTGCCTCAATCAGTTTTTCTTGTAGTTCTGCTAATTGAGCTTCATATTTAGCTTTTTGCTCTTCATTTGATTTAGCTATAGCCTGCTGAGCTTTTTCCATAGCTTTACGAATAGCTTCTTCTTCTTTGGCTGCATCACGCATCGCCTTTTCATATTCACGTCTAGCTTTTTCTTCTTCTCGAATTTGTTCTTTTATTCTACGTTGCTCCTCTCTCTCTTGTAGCTTCAATTCATTGACAGTAGCCCCCCATTTTAACTCATCCAACCGAGCATCCAAATAAACAGAATTAATTCTTGCATTACGAAACGCCGATCCTAAATAATTAACCAAAGAATAAGAATCTTTAATTTTCCGCTCCAAAACACCATAATTATCTTTTTTAATCATAGATAATATGGTATCAACCTTGCCATTAAATGCATCCAATACAAAATTCAGTGCTGTTTCTTTCCGATTCTTTTCAACATAATCACATGATGCAGCATCACCATTTTTAACAAGCATACGAGTTCTCTCTCTTGCATCTTTCAATCTCTGCCCTGCTTCATCATAACCAAACTCGTCTGCTAAATCATCCAATAAGGAAAATGTAGGCTTTAAATATTCATCACCGTACCCCTCTATCACATTTTTCATAGCCTTAGCTACTTCTTCATAATATTTTGCTTTATTGGCAATAAATTCAATCCCTCAAAAATAGTTCATATAATGATTTGAAAATCAGTTTATTGATTTTTTTGCGATTTTAATTGAGGAACAAACAAGAAACAAAATCGTTAATTAAAGGTATTTCCCAATTTTTTGTTTTCACTCTGTTTCTTTCTTTGCACTTGCTTATAATCGGAACTTCTTGAACAGCTTCCCACCAGATTTTTTTCGTCCGATGGTTGCATGTGAGCTTCCAAGAACCACTGCAGCCAAAAGAAAAAAGCAAGTATTCTTTAGTTCATACAAAGATAAGGAAAAAACTTATAGGCAGGCAAATTTGTCTGCCTAAATATAGTTTACTTTGATTTAGCATATATATAGGCTAATGGACTAAACTAAACCTTTTCCCGAACTTCGTAAAACACTCCGGTCCCATTGTACAGCCAAAAGAAAAAAACATTCCACGTCATATTTTTCTTTTCGCTGCAACCCCTTTTTATAAGCCATCAACCTTTTATACGAGATCTTCCCTTCCCTGTGTTCGCACATCGGCTTTCGGGTTGCCTGATATGAATTGTGTCGCAAAGGTATTTGTCATGTCTTTCTTGTATGCAAGGTCAAAGCCTGACGGTTCACGACAAAATCTCCACCCTTCGCTTCGCACGGGTAGTATTTAATCATGAAACCTTGCATAAAGAGCCATGACACCTTTCGAGGCGACATAATTAAATCAAACCCGAAAGTAGCTGATGCTACAAGAGGGAAAAAAGAAAATTTAAAATTCAAAGTTATGGCAAACTACGCAACAAACATTTTCCACGCAAGTACGGAAAACAAACAGGACCTCGATAAGATAGAGGCATTTCTGGACGATAATTTCAACGGCTTTGTCAACCGGTATGGCGACACGGTTGATGCCGAATTTGATTCCCGCTGGGAATACCCGGAAAAAGCAATCAACGAACTAATAGCCTTATTGGCAGCCAAAGACAAAATCTATATCCGCATACTAACATACGAGTTAGAGAACGAATACGTGAGCTTTCGGATATTCTCGCAAGGCAAATGGGACATCAAGCTGTAACCTAAAACAAATTCACTATGTACGAATACGAAGAAGACAGCGATATTATCGGCTTATCCTGCACGCTACTCAACCCATATAAAGGTTACACAGAGGGCACAATCGTGGGCGACTATGGCAATACCATAGTTGTCCGCCTTGAAAGCGGCAAGGAAATTTCAGAATACCGTGATGAAGTGATTATCCATGATTAAACGATAGCAAACGTATGATACAGATAGCAACAAAATTCGTCAAATGGGACATTCCCGAACTGGCGACATTACAGGACAGCAAGGTTTACAAATTGCGAGTACACTTGAATAACGGAGGCAAGTTAAACCGGGAAGAAAAAAACTGGATTACCCGTAACGTGCGAGAGAGCGTCTATTTCAAACGTAGAATTGCCTTGAGCGGTTATCACTTTGACTTCTCCGATGTTCTCAAACGGTATTTCGTCAAACAGCACGGAAGTATTCACGAGTATTATGCTACTGACAAAACAGCGTTACGCTCAATACTGTACGGCAGAATTGAGGATATTGTAGAAGTAAACGGTTAAAAACAAGGATATGGGAAAATACAAATTTTATCAAGACCGTAAGGTTACAAGTTGGGAACGGGATTATTTCAGTGTGGAAGCGGACAGTTACGAAGAAGCCGAGGCAATCGTCCGCTCATGGAACTGTGAGGACGTGTCGAACATCATTGATAACCGTCTTTGCTATGAAGAGTGGCAAGCATTGACCGATACATCGGAATTTATGCTCCCCGAAGAAAACGACGGCAACCCGACAATAGAAATTTTCAATCAAGACGGAGAATCAATAATGACTAATGTACCCGAAACACCTCAATCAAACCAATAGAACCATGAACGTAACAATCGAACACGTCTTTTGCCGCTATAGCGATGAAGCGGAAGAAATCTATTTCCGAATCATGAACACGATTCTTCTTTCAACCGATGAAACCGAACTTCGTGCAAGTATGGAACGTTTGAAGAACGAAACCCCGCTCGATGAGTATTTCATATTCGGATACGGAGCACACCATATCTGGATAAACCAACGGCGACCGAGCGATAAAAACAGAATTTTCAAACATCGGATTATGGTAGCCCATTTCTGACGGGAACAGGCAAGAGACCTCCGATGTACTTTTACGGGCTGAACCGAAACTGCCAATTTCAGCCCGTTTCTTTTCTCACGACAAACATGCTGGCGCAATACCTTTTTTATCCTCACGATCAAAATTCTTATACAGCCCGGAATATCCATTTATATTTTTCTTTTCGCTGCAACCTTTTTATATAAACTATCGGACCTTTTGCAAGAGACCTTCTCTTCCCTGTATTCGCACATCGCTTTCGGGCTGCCTGATATGAATTGTGTCGCAAAGGTACTTGTCATGTCATTCTTGTATGCAAGGTCAAGCCTGACGGTTCACGACAAAATCTCCACCCTCCGCTTCGCACGGGTAGTATTTAATCGTGAAACCTTGCATAAAGAGTCATGACACCTTTCGAGGCAACATAATTAAATCAGGCCCGAAAGTAGCTGGTGCTACAAGAGGGGAAAAAAGAAAACTTAAAATTTTATAGGTTATGGCAAACAATGTAACAAATTCAAATGGAAGAGTAACGGTAGACGAAGTAATACACAGAGATTCAGTTTTCAGATATCAGTTATTAGGACGCTTACAGTCAGATTGTGAGTATTACCTTAATTACGGTAACAGACACCCCAAATCCTTATGGGCTGGTGACGAAAAATTGCAAATTGAGTTTATGATAAAACTGCATGATAGTTTCAAAGAGGACGAAAAACCGGAGTGGCTTACGATGGATAAAATTTTGGAATACAGCAAGAGAATGATAACACAAGAAGAATAAAATTATCACAGAGAAATAGATTAAAAATGTAATATTATGGCATGGTTGGCAGTAAATAAAGACGGAACAGAATGGATTATGCCCGAAAAGCCCGTTCGGGGCTGGGGTGGGTATTGGGAGTATTTGGAAGAAGTGTACAACGTACCAATCGAGATAGAACTCCCCAAAGGGACTGTTTACAAACTTCTCGGCAAAGAACTGACATGGGATGACGAGCCGGTAGAATTACAGACCGAAACAGAAAAAAAAAGGTAAATACAGTAACGGGCTGTAGTATCAGTTTCAGCCCGTTTACACCGGCTAAGACAGATATGCCGGTGCGATACCCTCTTTTATTTTCGAACAGACACTCATACCGTTTCCTTCGGAAATACCCCTTTATACCTTTCGGCTGCGCCATATTCTTTTATATCAATGCCCACTCATGCAAAGGCGGCTTCTCCGCTTTGTTTCAAGGCAGCCTCCGGCCATTTTTCCTTTACCTCTTCTTTCCCTCATTTCTCTTGCCGGATAGAGACAGCGACATCCATACACCGCACACACCGGTTGTCGGCTCTCCGTCCGTTGAAATCCACCACGAAAGCAGCTTTATGGGTTGGCCGGACGGCATACCTGCTTGTGCGGTTTCCACCTTGCCAGCGAACGGTATGTTTTCTGTGCCTGATGTTCTTCCCGGCTTCATGACGGAACAAGCCGTCCTCTGTGTTGTCAGGCGGACAAGTCCTTCCGATCCAAAATCCGCCACGAGCTGTCTTGCCTCTTCTTTTTCGCGACCGTTTTCTATCGAAGTCATCATCATTATTCCGTTGCAAAGTTAGTGTGCAGACGGGAACGGCCATGCGGCCTTGACCAATGGCGTACCGCATAAATCTTCCTTTATCGGGCCTTCGGTTTGGGGCTGCGCTCCAAAATAAAGAGTTTTTATGCGCTATCCTTGGTGCATCCCTTTGACTGCACCTACTTTTTCCGCACCGTAAAAATGATTTATTAACTTCAAAAAACAATCGCAATGAAAAAGATCGAGAACAGTTTCGTAGTAACCGGATTCGTAGCAAAGGACGCTGAAATCCGCCAGTTCACCAACACCAGTGTAGCACGTTTCCCATTGGCAATCAGCCGTCAGGAGAAGAACGGCGATGAAACCAGCCGCATATCAGCTCTAATGAGCATGGAAGCATGGCGCAAAAAAGAGAATGCCGGTTCGTTCGACCAACTGACCAAAGGTACGCTCCTGACCGTGGAGGGGTATTTCAAACCCGAAGAGTGGTCCGATAAGGACGGCGTAAAGCACAGCCGTATCGTGATGGTCGCCACCAAGTTCTATCCGGCCGTCGAAAAGGAGGAAACTCCCGCCGAGCCGAAAAAGAAACCGGAGAAAGGCAAGAAATAACCTCTGCCTTATCCGGAAAAAGCGGCTTCCAAGCCGCTTTTATTTTGCTCGTTACCGTTCCGGAACGTCCCCACTTTTATACTCCTTCATACTCCACATGAAAAGTTCGCCGCCGTCCATTGATTTTCCCGTGCAAAGTTAAGGCGGTCGGGAATCGGCAAGGCGCGGATTCATTTGTGGTTAACAACCATCAACTCGCAAGCTCGTCAATACTTGTTCAACACAAATGAAACCGTCCACGGGACTATCCGCTTCCTCCTTGCCTTATTTCCCTTCTGTCCGCCTTGTGGTCCGCACGTAAAATCAAATCCCGCCGGACGAGGGAAACCCTCCGAAGGCAGGGATAAAAAACGAAAGTCAAACTTAAAATTCAAAGCGTATGAAACAGATAATTTGGTCAAGCTATGACCTGTTGGACGAAAAGGCAAAAGAATACTATCAAAATTCCCAGCGGGAAATATTGGACGATGACAGTTACGAGGTCAGCGATGAAGAATGGGCAGAAGAAGTGTATCGCTGGTTGGACGATGAACGGAGCAACCTGAATAAAGAAGTGGACGGCATTATTATCGTGTTCGGCAACTTGGGATTATGGAAAGGCCGGAGACAAGGCTATCAAATATTGGGCAGCACCATTGCCGATATTTTGAAATCCCAGTGCGACGATGCAGAATGGTACGGCGACGGCTACAACATTCGCGGACGGATGGGCCATCATGACGGTACGAACTACGCCTTATATCGTATCGCCAAAGACCGTGACGAAGCGGAACGTATCGCCGATAAGATTTACAACCGTGAAATCGACGAAGAAGGTTTCCGCCGGAGAACACGTTCCCTCTATCCGTATGTAGCCGCCGTGTACGGTTGGAAAACAAGGCAGCGCAAGCCGGACAAAGCAGCATAAAATGCTGTCCACAAATACCGCAACGCACCCGCCAGAGGTGGTTGCGGTATCCTTTATCGAATGGCCGACACACAGAACCGTCACCTTTTATAATCAGCCCCATTCCTTTTTTATAATCACTCACGGAGCAATATCCGCCCTTTATACCGACCCTGGTCTTTTGCATATCTCCCGTCTTTTCTTCTTTCCATCACCGGTTTGGTTTTACCAGATGCAAAGGTAGGCCGTCGCACTTGATCCGGTGGCTTGAAGTGCATTTCTTGCAAAATTCTTCCTTACCGGGGTAAGAGTAATTTGGCAAGAAAAGCCACCGTATGAAGTTTTCCCGACAGCCATGTACCGCATCCGTAAAACCACAAAGCGGTTCAGGAAGAAAGAGCCGACAAGAGGGAAAATAAGTATTAACAATTTCAAAAAACTAAGATTATGCCTAATCATGTGACAAACCGTTTAGAAATAAACGCAGACCGGGAAACAGTACAAAAAGTAATGAATTTCTTAAAAGGTAAAACCGATGATGACAATACGCCTTGTTACATCGACTTCAACAACATCATTCCTATGCCTGAAGAACTGTTGATAGAAAAAAGCAGCAGTGGAGATTTAGGTATGAGATGTCTCGAAGCAATGCAGCGGCAGCCATTCTATTTTTTATTGGACGATGACGATTTGAGAGCTGTTCAATGGATGAGAGGATTGGCGGAAAAAGACAGACAAGAAGCGCTGCAACTTGGAGAAACGTATCTGGAAAACCGGAAAAAGTACGGTTATCCCACTTGGTTTGAGTGGTCTATCGCCACATGGGGCACAAAATGGAATGCCTATCACCAAGACTTTGAAGAACCGAATATTCTTTGGTTCGATACGGCATGGAATGGCGTGCCACAGCTTATCCAAAAACTTTCCGAAATATTTCCGGATGTGGAATTTCATTACGCCTACGCGGACGAAAACTTAGGTTTCAATACGGGAAGAGGAACAGCCCGCAATGGAGAAATCAACATGACGATACCCGAAGGTGGAAGCAACGAAGCCTTTGAAATCATGTTTTTTGTGAAACCGGGAATGGATGAATATTTTGAACTGACGGACGAAGGTTACAAATGGGTTTCCTAAACATTCGGTACAGATAATGACCGGTACGGGTTCGGGATACATTGGCAATAGATGTGTCCTGAATCCTTTGCCGGAATTACCCCTTTATATCTTCATAACCTTTTCCCTTTTATCGAAGTGCGGTCCGTACCCCTTTATACTCCGGCTATCCAGCCGGAAAGCAATCCTCTTATAACACCTTAGCCTCTCCGTTTTACTCTTTACAGCCGTTTCCCAGACACACTCCATGCCGAAAGCCCGGTTATTGTTTCTGCAAAGTTCGATTGTCGGCTGCCAGGTCCCGACAAGGACCGCTGGCGCTTGCAGCCGGAAAATCTTCCTCTCCGCCTTCGTTGGAGAGCGTATTTACCGTTGCCTCCTTGCCCGCGCTTGCCGCCAATCCCGTGGGCAGAAAAATAATCAACCTTTCGGTACGGGATTGTACCAAAAGAAAAAATAAAAAATAGTTCAAACTTAAAATTTAAAGCGTATGACATTTAGAGAATTTATGCGAGAAAACGGTTACGAGTTACAGACAACTTTTTGGGAGGACTTCTCAATAGCGGACCGATTTGGTCTGTCAGCTATACAAGACACTTTCAAACGTGCTTTCGAGGGATGGAAAGATAGCTATAAATACCTCACGGAACTGATATTGGTACTCAATCATAAAATCTGGCAGTATTATGAAACGAAACCGGAATTTGCGATACTTTACAATACCCTTTGGGAGCAGGCAGGTCAATACGCCGTAGAGAACCTGAAAGATGACGAGTTAAGTTATTATTACGAGGTGACGGATTAAGCAAGGAAACACAAAGAGCCGCCGATGAAAGCCGGCTCTTTGTGCCAGCTCCTTTTTCATAGCATACGGCAAAATAAATACCGAAACCGTCCACAAAAGACAGTCGCGGCATCCTGCTATCCTGTGTAACGGCAAGGTGTACTTCTGGGCATTCGACATGTACAAGTTCCTTCGGGAAGAATACGGCATAGCGGCCATGCCGGAAGCCTTCGAAAAATAGAAACCAATAACAATTAATAATAACAAGAATGGAAAATCAAAGTAAGTACATCATGATCGAGTGGAACAAGTTCGCCGCCCTTGTCAAGGTACACCGTAAATGCCTGCAGATACTGAGTATCCTGACCTATGCACATACCATGCCGTGGTGTGCCCTAAAAACACCGGGCATGCCTCTGAAAACAGTCCGAGTTTGCCGGACTGTTTTTATATCCTGAATTCCATGCTGGTCATTTTTTCCCCGGAAAGGATACCGCAAGCAGGGAAAAAAAACGCCAATCATTACATTTAACATTATTTATATGTTGTAAAAATCTCAATTTATCATATTTGCTTCGTTTAAATGATTTGTTTGTGTATGGGAGTTCTGTATTTGTTGATTGAGATTGTGTTTGACATGCTAGTCCTTGTCATAGGAGGCATTATCGCCCTGCGGGCAAAGGACAATTTTCAAAAGCGCTACTGGGGTGTCATATCATTCTGTATCGGTCTGGTTTTTCTTTGGGAGAACGTCGATTGGCTGACAATCGTATCGGAAACTCCGACATACCGTTTCTCCGACCTTCTGAATATGGAGAAAATGCTGAAATGGTACATCCCGGCAAGTATCGTATGCCTGTTTCCCGTCGCTTCCCTCAGGCCGGGCTATCTGTCTGCGTTCAAGGTCCTGTCCTTTATGCTGCTTCCTATTGTAGTCACTACGGTAGGAATCTGCTACAGCGGGTTCAACGGGCATTTCACGCCTGTAACCTCATTGTCCCAGATCCTCTCCAATTTTGGGAATACCGATATTCGGCTGCGTTGCGGTATTTTCCTCATGACGGTCGTGACACCGCTTTTTTCGGCCGTATATCCGATAATCAGCCCTAAAACCGGCCGCAAGATAAACCGGAGGATGTACCTGTTTTTGGGGTTCATGTTTCTTTTTCTTATCATTTACATCCTTTTCTCATTGAGCGTCAATGAACTCATATTTAACCTGTTCGGCATAACGGCCGTTGTCTTTTCCCTGGTGTTCTCCGTTGAATACCTGCTCTATGAGAATCCCTTCTCGTCCCATGGCGGGGAGTCCCGTGTCCGGGAAGAGGCCGCCGATGGACCGCTGCCGGCTGAAAATGCGGGGATGCGCCTCCAGGAGCTTTTTAGCCGGATAGAGGAAACGTTGAAAAGGGATAACCTTTTTACCGACAAGGACTACAGCCTGAAGGATTTGGCAAGGGATATGGACGAGAGGGAGGCCGTCCTCTCGGAAGCGATAAAGGCCGCCGGTTTCACGAGTTTCAGGGAATACCTCTGTGACCTCCGTCTGGAATATTTCAAGCGGCAGGCCGAAAACCGTCCCGGCAAGTATGTGAAGGAACTGATATTCGAATGTGGTTTCACCTCACGTTCCACCTTCTATCGCAATTTCACCAAACGTTTCGGCGAGTCCCCGTCGAGATACATGGAAAAATAAGGCGTCTCCCATGTGTCATAGGACTTGGAAAATGTCCCATTTCCACCTGAAAATGTCTCATTTCCCCAAAGAAGCGTCCCATTTACCTACAGGCAGGCAAGACCCGTATTTGAAAAATCAGTCATTGGAAATAACTTTGCCGTGTGAAAATTTAAAAAACATAAACACATGATGAAAAAAATTTTAATGGCCGCCATGTTCTGCATGGCATTGATCTCGGGATCCGCCCAGGAGACAAAATGGGGGGTCGGTATCAACATCGGTTACGGCACTGACGTGTCCAAGCCGTTCCTCGGTGCAAAAGCGCACTACGACATTACGGACGCTTTCACAGTCGCCGCCAGCTTCAACCACTATTTCAAGGAGACTGTCGACCTTGGGGAATTTGGAGCGACCGGTGTGAAAGGAAAGTTAAAATGTTGGGATATCAACGCGGATTTTCATTGGAACGTCTTCCGTAATGAGAGTTTTAAATTTTATCCCCTGGTCGGTCTCACTTATTTGCATCTGAAGGGGTCCACGGACGTTGCCGGGGCATCCATCAGCAATTCCGATGGGAAATTTGGTGCCAACTTGGGTATTGGCGGGCAACTGAACCTGGGAAGCAATTGGGCTGTCGGTGTGGAAGCCAAATACCAGATCGTCGACGGAGGGCAATTTGTACCGATGGCAAGTGCCATGTACCGGTTTTAAGAATGATACGAATAGGAATATAACAAAAGTTTACGGTTAAAAGATGAAAAAAAGTGCACTGTCTTTGATGACGTTGCTTATGGTAACGTTTTTTATGTCTGTTTCCATGACATCCTGTGATGATGACGATGAAAAAAACGGAGGCCAGACCGCCAAGGAAATGTTGGTCGGCCAATGGGTCCTGATTAAAGACGTGACGGACATAAACGGGGAAACCGATACGGAAGAATATCCGGCGGAGGCCCGTGAGGAGATTCTCACGTTCAAGGCAGATGGCAGCTGTTCCAGCCAGTGGCCGTCAGAAAACCAGACAGACAATGGCAAATGGGTTCTGAGCGATGACGGAAAAAGACTTACGGTCACGATGGATGGCGAGACCCCCATGAGTATCACTGTCAAGGAATTAAGCTCTTCCAAACTTGTCATATATTACGAGGAGGAATTTGAGGATATGGGAGACATGATCCACCTCAAGAGCGAGATGACATATGCAAGATTGTAATACGGGATATACTTTCTTTAAGCGGGGCTGTCCTACAAAGTTCGGACAGCCCCTAGAAATATATCTACCTTTGTAATATGATTTTTTTAGATTAAGACTTTAGTTAGATAAAGTGACTTTACCCGTAAGGGTAGGGTCCTTTTTTAGTCGGTAGCTGGGCTATCCAGCGTAGAAACATGAGGGATCGGAATACAAATCAAAACTTACTGTCGTTTGACAATATATTTATCCATTATTTTGTCGAAAGCATCCTCAAACTCCTTCCAATTTTCCGGATGGACGAACCCCAGCCATACGATACCTCCTATATTCCCTAGGTTTCGTACCCACGCCGCATATTCGGTACCTTCCTCATTTTTTGTTTGTATAAGCTCCACTCCTCCGAATCCTTCTAGATATTGGAAGAGAGGGCGTTTGTTTCTATCCTTCATAACCGTTCTATTCTATTTTACACAAACTTCATCCACAAATAAAAATGCGGGATTGCCGGGCCACATATGCCAGGCTGGTAATTTCGGTGTAACTCTAGCAATAATCCGTACATAACGGGGTTCCACCACAGAGAAAGAAAGCGTATGCGGGTAAATACCGTCTTTATCTTCCTTGTCTAAAACCGGATAAGAGGCTGAAGCAAGTTTTCGGTACTCTTTTCCATCTTCAGAACACCATACTTCCAGCCCGGTGGCATCCATTACGGCTGCTCCTTTTGAGACGTTGACAGTCAGCGATACCGAAGAGACAGGTGTCGACTTTTGTAGGTCGATGGTCAGATCCATATCTTTTAGGAAGCCGAGCCAGCGGCCGATGTTATAGTTCTGATTACCCTGTAATCCGTCAGTCAGCGTGCTTATCCCGTTGAAAGTATAGTTCTCATGTAGTGCATTGGCCAGCCAGGAAGGTTTGAAAGTTGCTTTGTTTACATGGATATGTTCTTCAAATACACTACTGGTATCCTCAGTCGTAACAATAACGGCTTTCAGTTTGGTGTCTTCCCGTATTATCAATGGTTCCGTATAGATCAGGGAAGCTGTATCCGGTTGACTTCCGTCTGTCGTATAGTAGATCGGGCGGTTACCGATAGTGGAAAGGGAAATCTCAAGCGCGTCTTGCAACGTGTCTGTCCGGAAGTTTTCGGTTATTTGAAAAACATGTTCCGAATAAGTATAATGAGATTTGTCATATACAGTTATCAAACGATACAAACGATCCATAAAAGCGTCGAAATCGTGTTGTTTAGGATCTGCCCAGCCTAATTCGCTTAATGCGGCCAGACGTGGAAGGATCAGGTATTCAGCCCGTTCCGGGGTATCAATTCGCTCCGACCATAGACAGGCCTGTACACCGATGATATGCTTGGCAGTAGCTTCCGATAATGTATCCAGACAGATTTTGAAATCATAGACACGGCGCCCCCCTGGTTACCACCCAGTTCCAATAGCTGGCGGCCACTGAAATAAGTAATACCCGCTGGAGTCATAATGACATCATGTTGCATTTCAGCCGCTTTGATACCATTTTCCGTACCTCTCCATTGCACAGCGGTCTCCCGACACACTTATGAAGAAAACCGTTTATACTTTCTTTATTTTCCCTCTTTTACCGCATCCAAGAATGTCTTTGCAGGCTTGAACGCAGGAACATGGTGAGCCGGAATCACGATGGTCGTGTTCTTTGAAAAGTTGCGAGCCTTCTTCTCCACCCTCTGTTTGAGAATGAAACTTCCGAACCCTCGCAGGAACACCTCGTTTCCGGCAATCATCGACTCCCTGACACTCTCCATGAATGCCTCTACTACAGTTGTCGCTACCGACTTTTCTATTCCGGTATCCTGTGCGATCCGGGCAATAATATTCGCTTTTGTCATACTGTTTTATTATAAAATCCGTCGCAAAGATAATAACATATCTCTTTGTCGCCTGAATTGCCGGCCTGATAATATTACGGAAACGATAACCCGCTTTTACCTCACGATGTTCCTTCGGCACGAACCGTTTTATTTCCGCAGACAAGCAGAAAGCCGCCGATAAGAGGAAAGGGACATCAAAAGCATACAGGTCCGTATCCTGCAGTCAGAACAGGCAAGCCCCCGGCCACCGTTTACCGGTCATGATGGTAATCACTCTTGCTGAAACCACCGAAGATAGCTTTCAGAATCTTTCCGATAACATAGAAAACCACTATAAAAACGATAAGTTCTCCCATATTCTACAATGTTTAAAGTTAATATAAAGATACTAAAAATCAGCGAGAATAGAAAGTATATAGCCCTGATTCTCAAAAAATATTCCATTCTAATCCGGCGAATGCAAAGGCTTATTGCCCGTCTTTCGGCTTACGTTTGCCCAACGGCCCTTTGAATTTTCCCCGGTTCAGTTCGACACCGTGCTTGTTGAGCACGCTGAACACCGAACTCCGGCTGTTGTACCCGCTTACCGCCATGATGTCCTCGAAAGAATGACCGTTAACATACATGTCAACGATGGTATTCTCTCGGTCGGCCTTATCCATCGCCTTCATTGTTTTTTTCGGGACTTTCGCTTTCTGTTGCAGATTCATGACATGTGCGGACGAATACCGCAATACCGCCACCTCTTCGGGAAGCGCCCCGAACATCTCCAACACATCGGCAGCTGTCGTTTCGGGGAACAGTTTTCCCTGCGAGTCGATCCTGTCGTGGATGGATATGATGCGCACCACCTTGATTCGGCACAACTCGATGAACGCAGACAATTCGCGCGACCCACGGAGAGCATTGCTGAATTTGGCCACCACGATTTCGTCGCCTCTTTCGAGATTCGCTACAAGCTGTTTCCATTTAGGCCGCAGCGCCTCGTTATCAACCGATTCCTCTATCACTTGTACACAACCATACTTCTCCATCCACTCTTTGTCAGCCTCGAGTCCGTCGTAACGGTCCGCCTTGAATATGTAACCTACTTTTGCCATATCACTGTGTGCTTCTATGATAATAAGTACAAATATAAGAGTTTTATTTTAAACTAAACCATACTTTGAACAAGAATAGCATAAGAAGCCCTTTAAATGCCCCATTTTCTTCACTTATTTTCATTGAAAATCAAACTGTTAAGTACAATGTTAAAAATAGCTTATAAAATAAATTTCGGTGGTTGATATCTTGAAAATTATACTTAGATTTGCGGTGTTAAATACAAAATCAAACTACAAATTGCATGAAATCATACTTAAAAATCATACTCTACATTGCTGGATTTTCTGCCGTTTCTACTGCCATTTTCATGTTCCCATCATGCGGCAGCCCTAACGGCAAATCACTGACAGCCCCCCAAGACACACCTGCCGGTCTGTACAGGGAGTACCTCTCTGATATATGCAAGTCCCAAGAACTTTCCTTTGAAGAGCTGACCGTATGTATCGGGGAATGGCAGACCTTGAAAGATTCCGTGGCTGTAGCCATTCGGCGGGACACGGCCTATCGGGCACATTCCGACATACATAAGGAGTGCATTCTGCTGCACGATTCTATTTGTGCGGAACTTTCCCGGCTGGCCATGTCAAAACCGCGCACCTACAAGGAGGTGTTAAGTCTGAAAGAACGGTTCTCTCCCTATGCCGGAGATGTAGAACTACGCCGTTCCGCTGAGGAGATCCGTCCGTTTTTCGCAGCGCTGGATAAACGGCCTGCCTACCGGGGCAACAAAGGGCAAACGCTGTCGGCATATCGTAAGTTGCTTGCCGGAACCCTGAACGACGGCATACACGACAGCCGTGACCTCAAAAGATTCATCGAAAAAGAAGATGCCGTTTTTCGTGCATTCCTGTCTGGCCTGCACGATTCCGGCAGCGCAAACATGGCCGATATTACCCGCGACACGGAGAAATGCTGTTCCGAGGTGTTTCTCGCCGCCGGACGCAAAGAGATCACCTACAAGGAAGCTCTGATATACATGGCTCTGCGTGCCAACCGCCGACTGATACAGAACGTGCGTACCTGTCTCGACGACATACACCGGGGCGAAGTCGCGACACCCGAACAGGCGCATGCCTATATCTGGATGATACTCCAGCCCTACGCTTCCTTGGACGGCCTCTGTATGACGCTTCTCTCCCCGGAGGATAAGAAAACCCTCGACCGGATTGCGACCGAAACACCCGGTGCTTTCGAGACACTGCGTAAAATCCTGCCATCGGAGGGCAATCGGTTGGACGAGTTGCCCGGTATGCTCATGGAGATATTCATCACCTCATTGTAAAAGCCTATTCACAAAATAAACGATATATGATTATGTTACGACACTTTCTGGATGACTTCATGTCGTTCGTACCCCTGCAAATGCCACAACTTCTTAATGTGGCGACAATGGAGGAACCGCAGTTTTACGGCGACTACGTTCTGCTCACGTTTCCATTGCGGGCCCCCTATGATTTGGAGGAGGTCATGGACATATTCGAGGACGACATGGAGCTGATTACGCTCTACCACCATGTGCCGGTCGGATTGGAAAAATCCGGCCATAGCACCTGTGCCTACTCCAATCCCGCTTTCGGACAGATGTTCAAGATGAATGCCCGGACAGACGCGGACGGCAAGGTAAACCGCGTCATCGCGACCGTTTACGATTCGTTGGAGCTGATGTACGGCGACCTGTGTCTCGACCTGAAACTCCACGCCGGGAACGGCAGCTTCAAGTACAAAAAGAATCAGGAAGACGTGCTGTTGGATTTCATGTAAAACAGACATTATGCGAAACACGATATACCGCCAAATGATTTTCTGCATCGACACTTACCGCACCTGGATAGAGGTGGCCGATGACAACCTCTACAAGGAACACGTCATTCCGAGAAACAACCGGACCGACTTCCTTGTGACCCGCACGCTGGTACTGCGGGCCTACAAACCGCATGGTCCATACGAAAAGGGCATGACGTGGACGATTCCGGAGCATGATCTGGATGCGGCGTTGGCTACATACCGTAAACAGAACGGCACATTCAAGTCCCGGATGAAGAAAGGCGCATCGTCCCTGACAGCCGAAGATACCGAGAACATTATCCGCTTGGCTACCCACGGGATTGTCCGCTTGGAACTCGTGGTGCGGCCCGTTCACATACCTTCAAAACCCTATTACCTGTTATGACCTGGATTATATTACAATTCGTATTCCTTGCAATGCCTGTCGCCCTTCCGGCACTGTTGTACAGAAGCAGACGCTACTTTATGGCAAAATTTTACGATAAAATGGTGTGGAGCGAAAAGGCCCGCGGGCTGTACGCCCATGTGCTGCTCATCGTATTGCTCCTCTTTCATTATGTCTATACGAGCGGACACCCCGGCGAGTTCGGTATCGTGCCATCTACCATCGTGTGTGCCGCATGGGCCTCTTTCCGGCGGGCGGACCGATGGATGCGTGGTCTGCTCGACCGGCCGAAGCGTTTCGTCTGGTTTGCGCTCTTGGCATTGGTCATCGGCTTCGTGCCGCATCTGTACACGCTGTCCGTAACTATCGCCTTTGTTCTTTTGGCTGCCCTGTTTTACCCGTCGGAAAGGGTCATGTCCGAAAGAACAGACATGCGCAAGTTTCTCGAATGGCTGGAATCCCCCGGAGCATTAGCCGACAGTTATCATAGTATCATCACGCGAGGCTGCCACGATAATGCGGATAATGGCAACCTGAAACTATCCGCACATTATAAATCATCAAAAACAGAACGAAAATGAGAAATAGAAATGAAGCGCCCGCCGCCATACTGGCGAACGTGGAAGTGTTCGACTACCTGAAAGAAAAAGTCGGCGAGCGGAAGACGAGGACGGAAGCCTACTGCGATTTGTTGGATAAATCGTTGGCAGGGTTCGTCTCCCCGTTTTTAAGAAGGCAGGACTACGACCTCTCTCCCTGCCAGTGTCATGTAACCGTTTCCGACCTTGCATCGGAGTGGCATTGGCATCGGGCTACTGTCCGCTCGTTTCTGGACACGCTCGAAGCGCTCGGACAGTTGGAACGCACCCGGTTGGCAAAAAGCGTCGTCATTACCATGCCCCTGCGGACCGGCACGCCTGCCATGCCGGACAGCGGACAAGAAGAAGCGGACTTTGCCACAAGGATACAGGAAACACTGTACGACTGGATTGTCGGCAAAGCAACCTCTTTCGATGTGGGCAAATCATGCGGACAAATCATGCGCCAGACCTTGACGGAGATAGCCGGACGGGACAGCCGCATCTGTCCGGACAACCATTCCGGCACGACATCGGCACAAGCCGTCAGGTCGGAAGAACAACTGCGTGGAATCGTCTTGGAATGTATCGCCTATGCCGCCCTGCGACGGGTACTGCGTAAATCGAGGTTCGACGACGGCTCGCCGCTCGTGCAGTTCTTCCGTTTCGACCTCGGCGGGGAATGGGCAGCGTTCATCGAAGCCTCGAAAGAACTTGCAGAGCTTGTTATCGACGGGAAACCGGACGGGATGGACTCCGGTACGGACGAAGAGACGAAACGCCTTGAATCGTTTCGCAAACCCTTTTTATCGCTTCTGGCGAAAGCGCAGGAGGAAAGCTGAACGGGGATTTGCGGACAGAGATTGTATAACCACGGGCAATTCTCCCCGGTTCAGGTTCAAATATCCTTCCAGTTATAGCAGGCATCCGGGCTTGCCCGTCTGCCACTGAACAAAGGGAAGGGGGAGCCTAATACCCCGACCGACTGACGTCGGTGGGAAGGGTGTCCGTACAAGCAGCAAGCTGGGACACGGAGGATTGTCCGAAACAACACGGAAACAGTATGGCAAATGCAAAACAGGTTCTCGACGTTCAGGTGTCGAAAGGGATCACTGCCGCCCAAGGCAACGAACACCTGCGCAATCGCAGCAAAGAGGCGGAGAAGTATGCCATGAGCAAGGGTAACTATGACCCCACCCGCAAACATCTGAATTTCGAGATTGTGCCCGGAGGAAAGGTTCGCCCCATCGACACGAGCCGCAATATCCCGGAACGGATAGCGGACATATTGGACCGTCGAGGAATCAAGGACCCCAACGAGGGACTGATTGAACCGAAGTACCGAACGGTGGTAAACATTATCTTCGGCGGTTCGCGGGAGCGGATGCACGAACTCGCTTTCGGTACGCAGAAGGTGGATTTTGAAAAAGGTGCGGACAATACCCGCATCAAAAGGAAGAGCGACATCGAACGCTGGGCCAAGGATGTCTATTCATTCGTTTGTGGCAGATACGGAGAACAGAATGTCGCCGCCTTCATTGTACACCTCGATGAGTTGAACCCGCACGTGCATTGCACGCTTCTGCCGATTAAAGACGGGAAGTTTGCGTACAAGAAGATATTCGCCGGAAAGGACAAGTTCGAATATAGCGCGAGGATGAAACAGCTCCATACGGACTTTTTCGCCGAGGTCAACACGAAGTGGGGAATGGAGAGAGGCCGGAGCGTCGCCGAGACCGGCGCACGGCACAGGACGACGGAGGAATACCGCCGTATGCTCTCGGAAGAGTGCACCTTTATAGAACAACAGATTGGCCGGCATCAGGAAGTCCTGTCCGCCCTCCATTCGGACATCCGGCTGGCAGAGCGCAGGGTCAAGGGCCTGACGTCGATGGTGGAAAACCTGAAAAGGGAGCAGGCCGAGAAGGAGGCTCAACTGTCGGCACTTGAAAACGATATGGACGCCCGAAAAGGCGATGCGCTGGCCCTGTCTGCCGAAAAAGAGAAACTCGAAAAAGAGCTGGCCGCTATCCAAGGGAAACTGGCAGACAAGCAGGAAAAGTTACAGACTGCCGACCGACAGCTTTCCGACCTCAAGGAGAACATGGAAGCCATAGAGGAGCGCACGGAACAGCTCAAGGAGGAAGCCTACGAATACTCCCGTGATGTCCACTCCAAAGTGGACAGCCTGCTCAAGGACGCCATGTTGGAAAATATGGTCGATGAGTGGCGGAAGCTGTCGGCACGGATGAAGCCTTCTGAACGGCAGATGTTCGACGACACGCTCGTGCGCTCCGTGGCGGAACAAGGAACGGAAGTCATGCACTGCGCCACGATGCTCTTCCTCGGTATGGTCGATGATGCCACCACGTTTGCCGAAACACATGGCGGAGGAGGTGGTGGCAGTGACCTCAAATGGGGACGCGATGAAGACGAGGACAACCGGGCATGGGCGCTTCGCTGCATGAGGATGGCGAGCCGTATGATGCGTCCGTCCATCGGCAAGAAGCCCAAGCGTTGAATGGCAAAATTTTTAATAAGGAATCGGATAAACAACAAATTAAGGACATAAGAATATGACGAAAAATATCATTCTCATTTTTGCGGCGGTTTGTTCGCTGCAAGCCCGTGCGGATGTACAATCCACGGAAAGGGACACTGTACGCCACACGTTTCGTTACGATGACACTGAACTGTTGCAGCCCTTACAGCCCTCATATCTTGACGGAGTGGTCATTCCGGCACGAGGAAACGGTAACTGGTTCGTCAGTATCACCGGGGGAGCAACCGCTTTTCTCGGTACGCCCCTCGGCTGCGAGGACCTGTTCGGGAGGTTGAAACCCTCGTACAGTATCGCTGTCGGAAAGTGGTTCACGCCCTCGGTCGGCGCACGTATAAATTACAATGGGTTGCAGTTCAAGGACGGCACACTGGCCTTACAGGAATACCACCATCTCCATGCGGATTTGCTGTGGAATGTGCTTGGCGGCGGTTATGCCAGACGGGAACGGGTACGATGGACGGTCACTCCCTTTGCCGGAATCGGGTTGCTGCATCATGCGACGAACGGCCACAACCCGCTTGCCATTTCCTACGGCATACAGGGGCAATACCGGATTTCCAAAAAGGTAAGCGCCCTTGTGGAACTCTCCGGCGCAACCACTTTCCAAGACTTCGATGGATATGGAAAGGCAAATCGGTTAGGCGATCACATGCTATCGCTTACCGCCGGATTCTCTTTCCATATTGGCAAAGTCGGCTGGAAACGGGCCATAGACCCAAGCCCCTACGTTCGCCGCGACTGGTGGCTTGTTGATTATGTCAATGTCCTGTCGGAACAGAACAGCCGCTATGCGGGACAGCACGACAAGGATCGTCGAACGCTGGCCGAGCTGAAGAAGATTTTGGGAATTGAAGGGTTGCTCGACACGTACAATTACCTTTTTGATGACGACGGTATATCTGACGGCAATCGTTATCCCAAGAACAATTACAGCGGCCTGAACTCCCTGCGGGCAAGATTGAAGAACAAACATTGGGACGGGAAATCGCCTTTGGAAAGACAAGCCCCGAACGGGTATGGCTGGGCAGACAGCCTGCAGCACTGGCAGGACAGCGTGCCCGTCCCCGGAACAGAACAGCCCGGTAATCTTCCCGACAGCACCTTGACAGACTATGCCGTGCTGATGCAGTCCGGACGAGAATGTATCGGTGCTCCCATTTTCTTTTTCTTCGAACTCGGCACGTCGCACCTGACAAACACCTCCCAGTTGATCAATCTCGATGAACTGGCACGGGTGGCAAAAAAATACGGTCTGGTCGTGAAGGTTACAGGGGCGGCCGACAGCGCGACTGGAACCGCCGATATCAACGATGCCCTGAGCGTTTCGCGGGCCGGCTATATCGCCTCGGAGCTAAGCAAGCGAGGATTGCCGTCCGACAAAATCACCAAGACCGGTGAAGGCGGTATTTCCGATTACGTTCCCACGGCGGCCAACCGGCATACCAGAGTGGAACTGTTTTTCCCTGAATCAAAGGAAAATAAGTGAGCTTCCAGTTGGGTTGGACTGTGCTGAATATGCTTTAAGTCAAAGGCTCGGCCACAGGGTAAAGTTAAACGAAAGGAATCTCTTCCCGGGCTCCTTTCGTTTCTGTGCTGTGATATGAATATCGTCTCCCTACCAGTACGGATTGTGACAAGCGGAATAGCGGATATGTCCTTTCCCGAAAATACTTTTCAACTCGATGTAAAAATGAAGTTATACAGAACACGATTTTTATGATTTCAAGGGGAAAATAACCATAAAAAGGCATATTTTAAGACTAAATACGGTATTTATTAGAATATTCAGTTCGCAGAGAGATATTTTTAGTTTTTGGTTACCCTCTCACTGCTTACTCCCAATGATAGTTACGTTGATCACTCATAAAAACAGTCATCAGCCAATTGCTCACAAGCGCAAACGGAACAGAAAGCCATCTGCGAAAAATAGATAGCTTTTCAAAAAAAATATCCCAGAACTTATAACAATAGAAAATGTAGATTTAATACACAAAAAGTGTAGAAAGTGTAGAATTAAATCCACACTAATACTATGGACTGTTTGTGAAACAAGTGTTAATAACACGAGCCATTTTAGACTACTAATAAAAAAGCAGGGAAAAATGTGTTAATGAGTTATTAAATTCCAACTATTGGTTTCTATTCGGTATTTTATTTGCTTTTAATATTTCAAATATTAGTTTTTTTGTTTCACTTAAAATAAAATGTTTATGAAAAAGTTATTTATTGCAGTAGCATTAGTTATGGGATTGGGTACATCAGTTGCATTTGCCAATGAGATGACAGCAGGAATTGAGACAGTAGCTATGGTAAATGAATATAAACCTATTGAAGCCGCAAAACTTCCGCAGGCTGTTCAAGATGCTATCAAAAAGAATTATGCGGAATCTACAATCAAGGAAGCCTCTGTTGATGAAGCTGCTAAAACTTACAAGGTTATCCTTACCAGTAAAGATGGAAAAGATACAACCGTTGTATTCAACGAAAAGGGTGAGATTCAAAAATAATCTAATTTGTTTTAGGGAAGATTAGAGGCTATCTCAAAATAGAAAAATGGGATAGACCTACTTATAATCTATAAGTTGCAACATAAATATCTCCTGCTTTAGTTTTCTAATTATATGGCTAAAAGCAGGAGATTTTTTATTTTTAGGTTTCAATCTATAAGATTTTTACTTTAGCAATTCTATTTTGAACAGCTTCTGTATTTAAGGGCTTTTTTACGCAACTATTTTTTTACGAATTTGATAATAGCCCACTGTATTTTCTCGTAATTGAGTCATAAGTCTGATAAGGATAAAATCTTTCCAAGTCATGAAACTGATATTTAAAGATTCATCAGCAAACACTATCCAAATGGAAAACGACAGCCATCACAAACTCTTTTAATCAATCCCGCCCCCTAAGGCATGATAAAGGCTGATGACTCCTTGTATTTCGTCAAAACGATCCGATGCAGCATCCAGTTCTGCCTGCAACAAAGTCTGACGTGCTGTCAGTACCTCCAGATAATTTTGCGAACTGTGTTTCATCAGTAATTCCGCACTACGCACAGCCGATACAAGAGATGTGATTTGCTGTTCTTCAAGCTGCAATCTACCTCTTGCCGTCTGCCATTGTACCAAAGCATTGTTTACTTCCATACCGGCATCGAGAAGGCTCTGACGAAAAGACAGTACCGCTTCTTCCTGTTGAGCCTTGGCTACTTTCAAGTTTGCGATGTTCTGTCCTCTGTTAAAGAGTGGCTGCACGAGTGAGCCTACGGCCGACAAGAGCCATTGACCGGGATTGGTAATTGCGGTTCCCGCTGCATTGGTCCATCCGGCGGAACCACCCAGTGTAATTGACGGATAGAAAGCGGCTGCAGCCTGGTTGGTGACATAGAATGCAGCGGCCAGTTTGGCTTCACTCTGACGTACATCCGGACGGCGTTGTAAAAGTTGTAAGGGAACGCCTACTAAAAGCGTGTCCGGAAAGGACTGGGTGTCAAGGGTTGATCGCTCAATGCTGGCCGAAGGTGTACCAAGCAGCGCGGACAGAGAATTTTCCAACTCGGTAATCTGCCGTTCCAATGAAAGCAAAGAGGCATCTACCGACAACTTACTCGCTTCAGTCTGCGCTACTGCCATGTCAGTTGCTTGCCCGGCTCTTTTCAGAGCCTTCATTACCCTAAGATTCTCAGCCCAGTTTTCTGCTGTACGACGGGTGATTCCCAGTTGCTCATCCAGCATCAACAACATATAGTAGTTATTCGCAATAGTCGCTATAAGTTGCGTCTGCACGGCCTGCCGGTAAGCTTCATTCTGTTCCAGTACAGCACGAGCCTCCCGCTTGGCATTGGTAAGTTTGCCAAATATGTCAATCTCCCAACTCGCTGAAACTGCCAAATCGTAACTTTTGGTTGTATTACCATGCTCCGCCTTGCTAATCGTACCCTGCGGGCTTAAATCAAGGGAAGGCAGATAAGAAAGCCGCGCCGACTTAAGAAGAGCTTCAGCCTCCTTGACACGCAGGCGGGCAATACCCAGATCAGAATTGTTGCAAAGCCCTTTCTCAATAAGGCTTTGCAATTGCGAATCCGTAAAAAGTTCTTTCCACGATAGGTCTGCAATAGAGGCGGTGGTATCGGCAGACAAAGCCGGCTGATGATAAAGACTGTCAGCAACCGACACATCGGGTCTTTTATAGGTCCGATAAATTGAACATGAACTCAATCCCACCGATAAACATATACATATTATTATTTTTTTCATACACTCAAAATTATCTATATTCAGATTATTGATCTTTTTCTTCCAATTTGGGCAATTGACGTTCAGGCATGAGACGTTCCTGCAAATATTGGAATACGATGAACAGCACCGGTACGATGAAAAGCAGGGCAACCGTACCAATCAGCATACCGCCGACCGTACCCACACCAATAGAGATATTGCCGTTAGCTCCCACACCCGAAGCAAACATCAGAGGAAGCATACCAAAAATCATAGTCAGCGAAGTCATCAAAATCGGACGTAAACGAACTTGGGCGGCTGACACTGCCGCCTGGGAGATGCTCATACCCTGACGGCGGCGTTCCGAAGCATACTCTGTAAGAAGAATCGCGGTCTTAGCCAGAAGCCCGATCAACATCAACAGACCGATTTGCAGATAAATGTTATTCTCCAAACCAAACATTTTGGCAAATAAGAAGCTACCGGTAAGACCGAAGGGAACCGAGAGGATGACCGCAATTGGTACAAAAAGACTTTCGTAAAGGGCGCATAGTATCAAATAAATAAACACTACACAGATGACAAAGATGATAGTAGTGGAACTTCCCGTTGAAGCCTCTTCACGTGACATGCCGCCAAATTCATATCCATAACCGGCAGGAAGCGTCTCTTCCGCCACCTCACGCAATGCCTGAATAGCCTGCCCTGTACTATATCCGTCGGCAGGAATACCATTGACATTGATGGCCGAGAAAAGATTGAAACGGGAGAGCGTTTCGGCTCCGTATACACGTGTCAGTTTCAAGTATTGTCCTACGGGAGTCATCTCTTCCTTATCATTCCGCACGAACATATTGTTCAGTGCCTCCGTATCCAGACGGTATTCAGGCGGAGCCTGCACCATCACCCGGTACAATTTGGAGAAACGGTTCATGTTGGATGCATAGTTACCGCCTATATAACCTGACAAGACAGAAAGTACATCGGATGGGGAAACCCCGTTGCGTTTACAGCGTGAGGCATCCACTTCCACCAGATATTGAGGGAATTTGGTATCAAATGAGGTAGTGGCACGTGCAATTTCAGGACGGGCATTCAGTTTGTCAATCATCTGCCGGGTTATGGAAAGCAAATCCTCTATCTTACCTCCCTTCTGGTCCTGTACATAAATCTCAAAACCACTGCTCACTCCATAACCCGGAATCATGGGTGGAGCGAAAACCATAATATCAGCCGAAGCTATGTCAGCTGTACGACGATATATTTCAGATATTACAGAATTTATATCATCACCCTTTTCCGTGCGTTCACTCCAGTCTCGCAGGCGGACGATGAACATACCATTGGCCGCACCTTGCCCGCTAATCATGGCGTTACCCGTAATTTTGGAGAACATGCGGATTTGTGGAATATCCTTGATACGGCGGTCAATTTCATTCATCACAAGTTTTGTCTCTTCCAGGTTACTTCCCGGGGAAGTACGCACGTCAATGAATACCGTACCCATATCTTCCTGGGGCACAAGACCGGTTTTGGTCGTCTTCATCAAGAAAAATAATCCGGCACCAGCCACTATCAACAACATACCGGTCAGCCATTTGCGTTTGATCATAAAGAACACCCCGCCCTTGTATTTCATTACGACACGATGGAAAGCTGTATCAAAGGCTATGTGAAAACGAGAAGAAAAACTCATCTTCTCTCCCTGCTTCACATCTCCGTGCGGAGTCATGATGAGCGCACAGAGTGCCGGACTCAAAGTCATCGCATTAAGAAGGGAAATACCCACAGCTACGGCCATCGTAAGACCGAACTGCGTATAGAATGTACCGGTAGTCCCTCCCATAAACGATACCGGAATAAATACCGCCATGAAGACAAAGGTTGTGGTGACAAGTGCGGAGGTGATACCTCCCATGGCATTTATTGTGGCCAAATAAGGAGACTTGTATCCTTCATCAAACTTCGCCTGCACAGCTTCGACGACAACGATGGCATCATCCACCACCGTACCGATTACCAATACCAATGCAAAAAGTGTCAGCATATTCAAGCTAAATCCCGCTACGGCAAGGAATGCAAAGGTACCAACCAAAGAAACAATGATTGAAATGGCCGGTATGAACGTGGAACGGAAACTCTGCAAAAACACATAAACCACAAGGATTACAAGAATGATAGCCTCGAAAAGCGTCTTTACAACATTCTTAATAGAGGCATCAAGATAATCCTTCGTACTCATCAAATCGGCTATTTCCATACCTTTGGGAAGAGTTTCCCGGATATCCTCCACCACCTTATCAATTTCCTCGATAATCTCGTTCGCATTCGAGCCTGAAGTCTGGGCAATCATACAGTTAGAACCCGGATGACCGTTCACCTCGCCAATGTAAGTGTAAGTACGCGATCCTAATTCGACAGTGGCCACATCCTTTAACTTCAGCTCTTCGCCACTGGGAAGCGATTTGATGACCATATTCTCATAATCCTGTTCAAATTCATAACGGCCACGGTATTTGAGCACATACTGGAATGTATTTTCCGACTCTGCTCCCAACGTACCGGTCGGTGCTTCAAGGTTCTGTTCATCGAGCACTTTTGTAATGTCGTCCGGAATCAGACCGTAACGTGCCATCTTTCCCGGATCGAGCCAGATACGCAGCGAATAGTCCGCTCCCATCACATTGACCTCACCCACACCGGCAATACGTGCCAGACGAGGTTCAATATTAATTTTCAGATAATTGTTAAGAAACTTCTCATCAAATGAGTTATCCGGGCTGTACAAGGCCAAAGCCTTAATATTACTGGTCTGGCGTTTACGCACGGTAACACCGCTTCGCGTAACCTCGGCAGGAAGTAATCCCTGGGCGGAAGCGATACGGTTCTGTACGTTCACAGTCGCCATGTCTGGATCTGTCCCTTGACGGAAATAGATACGGATGTTGGCTGAACCGCTGTTAGTGGCTGAAGAAGTCATGTACATCATGTTCTCCACACCATTCAGTGCCTCTTCCAGAGGAACAACTACACTCTTCTGTACCGTTTCGGCATTAGCACCGGTATAAGTAGCCTGCACGCTTACCGTAGGAGGAGCAATTTCAGGGAATTGCTCGACAGGCAACTGGACAAGGCTGATGATACCCAATATAAGAATGACAACAGAAATGACTCCCGCCAAAATGGGTCTGTCAATAAAAGTCCTTATTTTCATGGCACAGCTTATTCGTTAGTAGTTGTATGAGTATCTATCTCTGTTCCTTCGCGTACAAGACCCGCGCCTTCTGCAATAATCACGTCGCCCGGAACCAGCCCGGACTCAACAATATATTCAGTCCCGTTATTCAGACGGAAAACCTCGACCGGAGCTGACTTGGCCTTACCATCAACCACTTTATACACAAAAACACGGTTCTGTAATTCATAGGTGGCAGCCTGCGGGATGACAATCACGCTGTCCTGGTGTGAAGGGACGAATACTGTACCGCTACCACCATTACGAAGCAGTTTATCAGGATTGTCAAATTCCGCACGGAGACTCACCGCCCCCGTGTTTTCGTCAATAGTACCGCTTACGGCATTAATCTTACCTGAATGTGCATAAGCTTTACCATTACTCAAGGTCAATTCTACATCGGGCATCCCATCCATCGCTTTCTGAAGTGAGCCATATTGTTGTATCAAGTCCAATATCTGATTCTCATTCATAGAGAAATAGGCATATACCTTCTCATCATCAGAAACGGTCACCAATGGTTCGGTGATACTGCTGCTGACCAAGGCTCCCACGCGGTAAGGAATCATGCTGGCAACTCCGTTTACGGGACTTTTAACCGTTGTATAAGACAAATCATTACGGGCATTGGTTTCCTGGGCACGGGCTTGAGCAAGATTAGCTTGGGCCTCGGCCAAAGAGTTGCGTGCCGTCTGGAGATCAAATTCCGAAACGACATTTTCCTTAAATAGTTCTTCCTTGCTTTCAGCCGTGAGTTTAGCCGTAGCCAGACGTGATTCCGCACTTTTTACATTAGCGATTGCCGTTTCAAGTGCCGCCTTATAAGGAACTTGGTCAATAATAAACAAAACTTGTCCTTTCTTTACAGGATCTCCTTCATTCAGAAGGATTTCTGTTATGATACCGCTTACTTGCGGACGTATCTCGACATGCTGTCGTCCCCGCAGGCTGGCCGTATATCCGGTTTTAAGTGTCCTATCACTAAATTCCACACGCAGTGTCTTGTACTTGGCACCCGCCTCTTGTTGTGGCTTCGGGTTACATGAAGACAATAGTATCAATGCTGATAATAAAATGAAGATGCCTTTCATTTCTCTGTTTATTTATGGTTATTGAATGAATATTTAAAATCTACAAAACGAATGTAGGCAAAACTAAAAAGATTTTATATATGCTCTAAGAATGTGTTGATAAACGACGGAAATGTGTTGACGAATGACAATAATCCACCTTTTGAGGAATGAATTCAAAGAATTATCTTTGCAGAAACAATCAAATAGTGTTTTTAGCTATCCTCTTTTAAAGATAAACAATACATGCCGATGCTTTTAAAAATTAAGAAAAACAGGAAAAAAGATACGGTCGAGCATCACGCCGCCATATACCCCAAGATAACCATTTATGTGGACCTGCTCTTTTGCTTGGTCATACTTCCACTGATTATCATGCTCGTTCCGATAGACAAATGGTTTGTCACCCAGCCTGCATTTGTCGTAACACTAATTGTATATATCTATTTGCTTTATTTTGTTTACCGCAAAGTAAATCTTCCTTCCTTGTTCATACGCAAAAAATACGGATATATCATACTGGTACTTGCACTGCTGATGCTCATTACCGAACTGGTGACGCATTTCCCCCTGCCGGAAAACGCCAACTCCAAACTCCCGCTGGAATTTCGCCGCCATCTTCATTCCCAAACCGTGTGGTTTTTCTTTCTAATCATTTCCGGATTCGGGCTGGCCATCGAAGTCATTTTTGAACTTTTCCGCCAAATGCTTGCCCGTCAGGAAATGGAGGCCGAGAAAAACCGTGCCGAACTGGCCATGTACAAGGCGCAGATAAACCCACATTTCCTTTTCAACACGCTCAATACCCTATACGGTTTAGTCATTACCAAATCTGACCAGACAGAATCGGCTTTTGTCAAGTTCTCCAATATTCTTAGGTACATGTATCACAATGCTTCTGTTGAAAAGATTAACATTGAAAGTGAACTGGAGTATATCCGCCAATATGTCGAATTGCAACAACTAAGACTCAACTATCATACGAAGGTGATATTCGAAAGCCGTACAGATCAAGAAAGCGTAAAAATACCGCCTATGATTTTGATAACATTTGTGGAGAACGCATTCAAATACGGAACATCTTCTTCCGAAGACTGCACTATACTCATACGAATTATCGTTGAAGACGGAACTTTGTTTTTCAAAACATGCAATTCTATAATGAGGGAGAAAGAACAGGACACTCCTTCTATCGGAATAGAAAACTGTCGCAAACGTCTCAGGCTACTGTATCCGGAACGTTTTACCTTGCTCACGGAAAGAGACAAGAAAAAAAATGAATTCAGAACAAAATTAACCATACAACTTTCATGAGAAAGATTAGCTGCATAGCAATAGACGACGAACCCATTGCATTACTTGTCATCAAACGGTTCTGTGAGAGAAAAGGAAACATGGAACTTACTTCTTTCTGCGAGCCCCGTATCGGGCTGGAAGAAATAGTCCGGACTAAACCAGATTTAGTGTTCCTGGATATTGAGATGAACGGTTTGAGTGGTTTGGATGTGGCAAAGGCACTTCCTGAAAAATGCACACTTGTTTTTACCACTGCTCATGCTAAGTATGCCCTTGAGGGATTCAACCTTGATGCTGTGGATTTCCTGCATAAGCCCATCGCTTACGAACGTTTTGAAAGGGCTGTGGAAAAAGCAATATTACACATCAAGGCAAATAAAAACGAGATAACTCATGATGTCATACAAGACACAATCGTGGTGAAACAAGATTATAGCAGCATAAATATACCTATTTCTGATATCTTTTATATTGAAGCTTTGGAGAATTATAGTAAAATATTCCGTTTAAACGGGGGAACAATCATCTCACGCCTTAATATTAAAGCAATTCACAAAATGTTACCCCAAAAACAGTTCATAAGAGTACATCGTTCCTTTGTTGTTCCTGTAAACAAGATACAACAATTTTCTAAACAGGAAATACATCTAATCGGACTTAACAAGCCCATACCCGTAGGAAGAAGTTATGCTAAAGAAGTATCCGAAATCCTTCTATAAAATGATTGACAATAACATTTCTCCACATTATACAATGAATATACAAAATATTTACTTGTCCTCGAAGCCGCACTACGAGATTCTGGACGGACTGCGCGGTGTGGCGGCTGCTATGGTAGTGGCTTTTCATCTGCTGGAAGCACATTCCGGCGGCAATCATCTGAACCAGATCATCAATCATGGCTATCTGGCAGTCGATTTCTTCTTCATGCTTTCGGGTTTCGTCATCGGCTATGCCTATGATGACCGTTGGAACCGGATGAGCATGGGAACCTTCTTCAAGCGCCGTCTTATCCGGCTGCAACCTATGGTGGTCATGGGAAGTTTTGTGGGAGCCGCACTCTTTTGGTTTCAGAAAGCCCCTTGTTATCCGGCAATGGAGGGCGTGTCCGTCGGTGCGCTACTGCTGGTCATGCTGTTAGGTTGTACGTTGCTACCTCTGCCGCTGAAATGGGATATTCGCGGCTGGATGGAAATGCACCCGCTGAACGGACCGGCGTGGTCGCTTTATTACGAATACATCGGCAACATACTGTACGCACTATTTATTCGCAAATTCAGCAAAACGGCACTGACCGTCTTCGTGGCAATAGCAGCGTGCTTTACGGTACACCGTTGCTTTACCGCACCCGCCGGCGACATCGTGGGCGGATGGGCCTTGAACTGGGAACAGCAATACGTGGGCCTCGTCCGGCTGATGTACCCGTTCTTCGGCGGGTTGCTCCTGTCCCGACTCGGCTGGCTGATACGTACCCGCAAGCACGCCTTCTGGTGGTGCAGCCTGATGATAATCGTCGTGCTTTCCGTGCCACGTATCGGTGGCGAGGACGGGTATTGGATGAACGGGCTTTACGAGGCGTTCTGCATCATCTGCATTTTCCCGGTCATCGTCTCGATGGGCGCGGGAGGCAGGATAACGGGCAGGCGTTCTGCGGCCGTATGCAAGTTTTTGGGAGACATATCCTATCCCGTCTATATCACCCACTATCCGTTGGTCTATATATATACGGCATGGGCCTGCAACCATCAGGCGACGCTTACCGAAGGGCTTCCTTACATACTGCTCACTTTCGTCGGGGCCTTTACGCTTGCCTATGTCAGTCTGAAATTCTACGACCTCCCGGTGCGCAAATGGCTCACGAAGCATTTTTTGAAAAAGAGATAAAAGCGGTAAAAGAAACGTACCTTTATCATCGTATTTCTGTCAGATGACAGACAAAGTTCACTAATTTTATGCTATTTACTGAATATCCCTAATAAAAAATGCCCCATTGATTTGAGTTTCAGATGGATCTACGTTTGGGGCATATAATTTAAACCCGTATGATAGACAACAGTTTATCATACGGGTTTTCTATTTTAGGGTCAGTCATCAGTCCTCGGAGTCCAGTTGCGTACCGCACGCACAAGAAACTTCTTGTCGCCTTGGATAAGGTACAGGTTGGTACCCTCGTAAGCAAAGCCGAAGCGGTTATTGGAGTATGGAGGAATTCTCTATCTTTTTCCAGTTGTTCCCAAAATTGCCTTGCACGGTTTCCACATGTCCGCGATGACCGTGCACCGGACAGGCATCCAATGCCTTCTCCAGCATCCGGAACTCCTCTCCGGTCAGTTTCACATTTGCCGCACCGAGGTTTTCAAGGATGCGTTCCCGGTTCTTCGAGCCGGGGATAGGCACCTCCTCCAACTGCATGATAAAGACTGATTACACCTTGTATTTCATTGAAACCGTTGACAACCTGTTCCAGTTCTGCCTGCAATAAAGTCTGTTGTGCAACAAGTACCTCCAGATAGGAGGTATCTCCATGTTCCATCAACAGCTGTGTGCTTTTTGCGGCAATACCAAGTTTGGTTATCTGCTGTTTGCCGAGAACTGTCTGCTCACGTGCAGTCTGCCATTGTACAAGTGCGTTATTTACTTCGCCTCCAGCATTCAACAGACTCTGTTGAAATGCAAGCAGCGCCTCTTCTTCTTGTGCCTTGGCTATTTTTAATCGTGCAATGTTCGTACCTCTATTGAAAATAGGCTGCACCAATGAACCTATGGCTTGCAAGAGCCATGTTCCGGGATTGACGATGCTTCCGCCATCGCTGTTTGTCCAACCGGCTGTACCGCTCAAAGTTATACTCGGATAAAATGCGGAACGCACTTCATTAGTTGCATAGTATGACCTGGCAAGAGCAGCTTCGGCCTGTTTTACATCGGGGCGCTTGCTTAACAGATCCAAAGGAATACCGGCAGACAGGCTGTCCGGAAAATGTTGTTCTTTGAGAGTGCCTCTCTCTATGTGTTTGGGAGTGTCGGCAAGCAATGACGAAAGGCCGTTCTCCGTTTCTTTTATCTGCCGCTTCAATGACAGGACGGATGACTCTGCAGACAAACAACTCGATTCAGCTTGTGCTACCGCCGCTTCCGTTGCCTGTCCGGCATTTTTCAGCGCACGTATTGTTTTGACACTTTCCCTCCACGTATCCAGTGTTCTTTCCATAATATCCAACTGCTCGTCGAGCATCAATAATGTATAATAGTTGTTGGCTATAGTGGAGACAAGTTGCGTCTGTACGGCTTGACGATAGTATTCTGTCTCTTCCAGAGCGGCTTTTGCGCCTCGTTTGGCATTGGTCAGTTTTCCGAACAGGTCGATTTCCCAACCTGCGGTAACAGCAAACCGGTAAGTTTGGGTCGCTTTCCGCCCGTCAAAACTGCTGGCAGAACCTTGTGGTTCAAGCGAGGCAGACGGCAGATAAGTCAGTCTGGAAGACTGCAGTGCGGCCTGTGCTTCCTGGACTTTCAGATAGGCAATCCGCAAATCTGTATTGCGTTTCAAGCCGTCCTCGATCAATCGGCGGAGTTGTGGATCTGTGAACAATTCTGACCAGTGCAGTTGCCCGATGGGAACCGTATCGAAAAGAACCGCCTCCTTTCCGTATAAATTATTTGTGTTCACTGCCGGACGCTCATATTTCTTGTAGATGCCGCAACTGCACAGCAACATGACGCATCCGATGAATCCTATTACTTTTTTCATACTTTATTTTTATAGTTTGTTGATATCCTCCATGTCTGGTAAAATCCTTTTCGGTATCCATTTCTCCTGAATGTGTTGGAAAACCATAAACAAGAGCGGAACGACAAAAAGCAGGGCTAAAGTTCCTACCAGCATTCCCCCTACGGTACCGATGGCCAGTGAGCGGTTTCCGTTAGCCCCTACACCTGTTGCAAAAACCATTGGCAGCAGACCGAATATCATTGTAAGTGCCGTCATCAGTATGGGACGGAAGCGAACTCTCGCCGCATCCAGAGCCGCTTCGGTGATGCTCATTCCCTGCCTGCGCTTTTCGGAGGCATACTCCGTAAGAAGAATTGCCGTCTTGGCCAACAGGCCCATCAGCATAATCAGTCCGGTCTGCATATAGATGTTATTCTCTATGCCGGATATTCTCGCAAAGAGGAAACTGCCCGTCAGTCCGAACGGAATGGACAGGATAATGACAATAGGAATAAGTAGGCTTTCGTACAGGGCGCACAATATAAGATAGACGAACAGGATACAGATGATGAAGATAACAACAGTCGTGTTCCCTATATTGGCTTCATCCCTTGTCATACCGCCAAATTCATACCCGTACCCGGTAGGCAACGAATGCTCTGCAACTTCGCGGATGGCAGCGATGGCCTGTCCCGTACTGAACCCTTCCGTCTGCATTACATTGATTGAAATGGAAGGAAACATGTTGAAACGCGACAGAGACTCCGCACCATATACCTTTTGCAACTTTAGATACTGCCCCACGGGGGACATTGTACCGGATGACGTGCGAACGAAGATATTGTTGAGCGATTCCGTATCAAGACGGTATTTCGGGTCGGCCTGTATCATCACCCGATACATTTTGGAGTACAGGTTCAGGTCAGATGCGTAGTTGCCGCCCACATAACCGGAAAGCGTATTCAGTACATCAGAAGGCGACACACCGTTCTTTTTGCACTTCACGGCATCCACTTCCACCTCATATTGGGGGTATTTGGTCTCAAAAGTGGTGTAGGCAAGGTTTATTTCCGGACGTTCCATCAATGCTCTGGAAAACGCCTGCGTGTATTTTTTCAGTTCTTCCACGTTCCCTCCTTTTTTGTCCTGAACGTGTATCTCCACCCCGTTGCTTGTCCCATATCCCATAATCATCGGTTGGGCGAAAGCCATTATCTTGGCGGACTTGATACCGGAGGTCAGATGTTGAATCCGTGCGATGACCGCATTTATATGGTCTTCATCTTCTTCGCGTTCGTTCCAGTCTTTCAGACGGAGAATAAACATGCCGACAGACGCGCTCTGTCCGCTAAGCATACCCTTGCCTGTCACTTTGCAGTAACTCTTGATTTGGGGCAATGTGCCGATTTTTTTCTCTATCTCTTTCATTACACGCTCCGTCTCCGCAAGACTGTTTCCCGGAGCGGTCGATACATCCACGTAGACGATGCCCATATCTTCTTCCGGGATCAGTCCTGTCTTGGTTGTTTTCATCAGGAAGAAAAGGACGGAAACGGCTATGACAAAAAGGCCGGCAGACAGCCAACGCCTTTTCACGAAAAAAGAGACCCCCTTTTGATATCTGTTCAACAGACCGTTGAAAGAGACGTCAAAAGCCTTATGGAAACGGAAGGAAAAACCGGGTTTCCCGACTTTCCCTTCCTCCGTATGCGGGGTCATGATCAAGGCGCACAATGCCGGACTCAACGTAAGGGCGTTTACGCCGGAAATGGCTACGGCAACGGCCATTGTCGCTCCGAACTGAGTGTAAAATGTACCGGTTGTCCCTCCCATGAAGCAAGTGGGGATAAACACGGCCATAAAGACCAGCGATGTGGTAACAAGGGCTGATGAAATTCCGTCCATAGCCTTTACCGTCGCGATGTATGGAGACCGGTATCCTTCATCGAATTTTGCCTGCACGGCTTCCACTACCACAATGGCATTGTCCACCACCGTGCCGATGACCAGCACAAGGGCGAACAAGGTAAGCAGGTTCAGGCTGAATCCAGCCACATACATGAAGGCGAAAGTTCCTATCAACGAAACAAGGATTGCCACAGCGGGGATAAAGGCGGCCCGCAAACTCTGAAGAAATACGTAGAGTACCAGTATTACAAGTAGGATAGCCTCTATTAAAGTTATAACCACATTACGGATAGAAGCGTCAAGAAAATCTTTGCTGCTTAGCATGTCCTCGATTTTCATCCCTTTGGGCAACTGTGCGGAGACTTCTTCTATCACCTTGTCTATTTGCTTTATGATTTCATTGGCATTGGAACCTGACTGCTGTGAAATCATGCAGGTTGAACCGGGATGCCCCGTGAATTCCCCCTTGTATCCGAAAGACAATGCGGACAGCTCTATGGTGGCAACGTCTTTCATGCGCAACACCTCACCGCTTGGCAAAGCGCGGATGACCAGATTTTCAAATTCTTCTTCCGTCGTATGACGTCCTTTGTATTTGAGCGTGTACTGGAATGCCCTGTCGGCATCTTCGCCCAATATCCCTGTCGGAGCTTCCACATTTTGCTCGCTTAAAACCGTAGCGATGTCGGAGGGTGTCAGTCCGTATTGCGTCATTTTCTGCGGGTTCAGCCAGATTCTCATGGAATAGTCCGCGCCCATGATGGTTACATCGCCCACACCCGGAATGCGGGAGAGCAGCGGCTCTATGTTTATCTTCTGATAGTTACTTAGGAATATCTCATCGAACGAATCGTCTGGGGTATATAAGGTAATTATTTTCAATGTGCCATTCTGTTTTTTTTCAGTGGTGACACCGATTTTGGTGACTTCTGCCGGCAACAGTCCTTGTGCGGTGGCAACACGGTTCTGGACATTGACCTGCGCCATATTCGGGTCAGTGCCTTGTCTGAAATAAATGGTAATGGAGGCACTTCCCGTATTTGTGGCGGATGAAGTCATATAAATCATGTCATCCACTCCATTGATGGCCTGCTCCAAAGGAGCTATCACACTTTTCTGTATGGTTTCCGCGTTGGCTCCCGTATAGGTGGCGGACACCACAACGGTAGGAGGGGCGATATCCGGAAACTGTTCAATGGGCAACTGGCTCAAGCTGATAATGCCGACCATTATAATAAGAGCCGATATGACACCGGCAAAGATCGGACGGTCTATAAATATCTTCAGTCTCATATTCCGGTTATTTTTAATGGTCCGTACTTTGCGTATCGACATGGATTCCATCGCTTAGGAATCCCACGCCTTCGGCAATGATTACATCTCCCGGTTTCAATCCGGCTTCCACGATATACTCCTTACCGTTGTTGATAGGGAATACTTCAATCGCCACGGACTGGGTTTTATTCTCGACGACCTTATAAACGTAGGTCTTGTTCTGGATGTCAAACGTGGCAATTTGCGGAATAATGATACACCCTGTTTTGACGTGTGGAATGACGACTGTGGCTGTTCCCCCGCTCCTTAACATTCTTTCCGGATTGGGAAACGAAGCCCGGATACTGACCGCCCCGGTTTGCGTGTCCACCATTCCGCTTATGGCGTCAATCTTTCCCTTATGTCCGTAAACAGATCCGTCGCTCAACAAAAGTTCAACTTCGGGTATGGATTCGATGATTCCCTCCTGTGTCTTGTTTTGCCGGGACAATGCCAGCAATTGGTTTTCCGTCAGGGAAAAGTAGGCGTAGACCTCCTTTATGTCGGAAACCGTGGTAAGCGGCGTAGCTATGGACGAACTGACCAGCGTACCTACCTTGTACGGGGTCATGCCGGACACGCCGTCCAACGGACTTTGAATTTCCGTGTAAGACAAGTCGTTTCGTGCCTGTATTTCCGCCGCCTTGGCCTGCTCCAATACCGCTTCCGCCTCCATCAGACTGTTCCTGGCGGTCTGCAAATCAAACTCGGAAACCACATTCTGGTTATACAACTCCTGCTTGCTGTCCGCCAGCAGTTTCGCCGTTGCCACCTTTGCCCGTGCGCTGTTCACGTTTGCGATGGCCGTGGCCAAAGCCGCTTGATAAGGAACTTGGTCTATGACGAACATCGTCTGGCCTCGTTTTACATCCGCTCCTTCGTTCATGCGTATTTCCATAATGCGGCCGCTGACTTGGGGACGTATTTCCACGTCTTGTATCCCTTTTATCGTTGCGGCATAGGAATTCGACAGGATAATATCGCCCAATGCCACCTTCATGGTCTTGTAGCCGCCATCCTCTTTTCTTGAGGGTTGGTCCTTGCAGCCAAACAAACAGCAGCCGAACAAGATTGTCAATACCGTAAAGATATTGCAGTTTTTCAATGATTCATTCATAATTATATCTGTTTATCTGATTATCAAACAAGAGGTTAGGAATAATCTGTTTTTGTATGATCCTCCTCTCCAATACAAAAATAGCAGGATTGTCATAAAAAGCGCATGTTCAAAACTGATGTAAATTTGTCCATAATTGACAAGTATTCTGGTGGCAAAATATTATCTTTGCGGAAAGATCGCGGAATGGAAAAGTACAATCAGATTACAATAGAGAATATTCTTGCAGACAAGGAGGAATATTGTGCTTATGAAGACAAATTGGTCATAGTGAGGCTTCGTGGAGAACAAAGATTCGTTTATAGTAAGATATTCCAATTCAAAGACACCGTGTCATTCTTGTTCACCCATACCGGAACGGCAAAGATTCAGGTGAACGATGTGGAATGTACCCTGACGGGAAACTCGATTATAGACATCTTGGATACGGATGTCGTTCAGAATATGTACTTGAATCCGGTCTACGAAGGCACACATATATTCATGTCTGTATCCTTTTTTTACGAACTGCTGAAAAACATTCCCCAGAAAGCGAACGAGGGGTTGTTGAACAGAATGGATTTTTTGTACATAGAGCTGTTTCCATCGGAAAGTGAGGTCATGTTACAGGCTATAAGGAACCTCACATTCCAGATCTGCAGGAAAGAGCATCTTGACTACCACGATCTCATCAAGGCATTTGCCTTGGTTTTTTTCTTGGAGTTCCGGAATATAGCCACTTCTCGCCGGAGGACTTTCAAGAAGAAAAACATCAACAAAGGACACGTCGTTGCCAATTTTACCCGTTTGCTTGCTGAGAATTGTCATAGACAGCATGAAGTCCGCTGGTATGCAAATGAACTTTGTATAGATCCCGTATATTTGTCGCGCATCTTGAAATCCGTTAAAGGCAAGACAGCAAACCAATGGATTGACGAAGCTATAATCAGGCAGGCAAAAATGTACCTGAAGGACTACAATTCCTCTATCAAGGACATTGCAGGCGAGCTTAATTTTTCAGACCAAGCCGCTTTCAGTAAGTTTTTCAAGAAACATGATGGACGCTCACCGTCAGATTACCGGAAAGAATTGCTATTGAAAAATGGAAGATGAACTGATCTTTCTGCGACATTTCATAAAAAAATCAGCGGCCCTTTATCGTAGTTCGAGAGTTTTTTGCGGTGATGACAAGTCTCTTTTAGTTGAATAGACCCTATCTGCCATTGCTATACCCCTTAACGTATAAAGCGTGCGTGTGCATACTGGTGATACAGGCAAACGAGGTATAAGATATATGGGGGATTGAGACAACACTACCCGTCTGTAAGAAACCATTCTACAGACGGGCAGTGAGTAAGGTATGGGCTTAAAGTCCGGCAATTGTCATTCGATGGTTACGCCGCTGGGCGGGACGTAAGCCGCACGGATACGGAGGAATGTACCGGTACGGGGAGTTTTGCCATGATAACCATTTTCTCCGTCATACGTATAATCCCAATCACTAAGTGCATAACTTGTAGGATTATCATCTCTATCAAATTTACCATCGTCGTTGTAAACATTCATTTCCTTCTCAAGGGCTTTGGTTGCACGGGCATACTTGTTGTCCTCGTAGTAATCCAAGCCGCTCAAGATTCGCTTCTTGGCTGCTGCCGATGACCAGTAGAAATTGTTTTGAAACTCCGGGTAATTATTGTAATAGGTAGTCAGGATACTTTCCAACTGGGAGATACCGGGCAAGAACCAGCCGGAAGAATTGCTCATGTTTTGCACGAATCCACTGGCATTGCGCTTGTTCTTGTTATAGCAATATTCCGCTGCCGAGCGAGGCTTGTCATTCAAGGTCATCGTACTTTGTCCGGCACGTGAAATAATGCGTCGGGTTGCTTCAGCTCCGTGTTTACTACCTAAAGTCCACTCGTCATTAATTTCCGAGTAGGCAAGAGTTATTCCATCACAGCCCCATTCCAGTCCGTCATAGATATAATCGCCTTCAAACTCGTTCAGGGGATCGTAGTGGGAAATGTACTCCTCGTAGGCTTCCACGTAGATAGTACCTTGTAATTTGCCTTCGTTGTACCACTGCACCGGCAACAGCCCGTGCTGCACGATCTCAATGGTACGGGTGCGTGGTGTTTGCGTGTTGTTATCGATGTACTCGATATTGACAGTAACGGTACGGTCTTTCGTACTCAAGTTCTCGTCCAAGTAGAAATAGATGCGGTCACGGCTCTTGGTGATGGTGTACGAGGTCTTGTCGGCAAGTTCGTCAGTCACCAAGTCCGTGGTGAAGTATTTGCGCTTGCCGTTTCCCGCGGTCCATTCCTTTCCATCTTTCTTCCCGGTTGCCAAATGGGTTTCTGTACTCATGTTGGCAGGCAGCGTTCCCTCCTGCATATTTTTAGCAGGCACACGTTCCATGCGCACCCAAGGGTGATTCTCCGGGTCTTTTATGCTGACAGTCATCCGCGGATTCGCATCCTCTTCGAAGAGGTACACGTCCAAAGGCGTGACGCAGAAATGGGCATCGTGGTCACGTTCGCGCAGCATGGACAGGTAGAAGGGATTGTTCTGCTCGGCGATATTGACGCGGGCATCGAACGTGATATGGTTCGGGTTGTTGCCCACACGGGTCAATCCGCTGATGACGATGTTGTTGGCATAATGTCTGTTGCGTATCACCTTGAAGTCCTTCACCGCATCCTTTCCGAGGTAGAAGGTGTATTCGGCCTCGATAGTGGTGTTGTCCTGTCCCACGGGCAGGGACGGGTCACCGTTATAGGTGGTATAGTAGGCTTTCATCGTAAAATAGGTAGCCTTGCTATTTTCGTTTACAAGCTCCGGTTTCCACCGCTGTTTGTCAACATCATCTACTACTCCGGCCGGATACTCATATTTCTCAGGATCAGTGTCCGGATTAATCATGTTCTCGAACATGTAGAAGGTCAGGGAGGCGGCCCCGCCGTGGTTGTAAACGACGGCATCGCTCTGTATGTTTTCTACATTGCGGTATGCGTCCTTGGTAGTCAGGCTGGTCAGGCCATTGTCAGGCTCGGTCAGGGGCACAGCGGTAGGCATGTTGTGTACGCCCCATTCCTTTATCGAGAGGCGGGGCAGCTGTCCACTCTCGTCCGAGTGGTCGGAATCTATGCTGATGTTGATATCGATGCGTGCCATTAGTGCCTTGAGTTGCATCGTGAGGCTTCCCTTCTCGGTGAGGTTCACGGTAGTCTTGGTCTTGCCCACCATCGGCATTCCCGTGCTGGGCAAAGCCGTGATGTCATCGTGGGTGCCAGAAGTGTAGCTTACAGGGTCGTACACAAACTCATCGAACAGCTCTTTGGGTGTCTTGCCATCTTTGTCACCACGAGGAAAGTTGTCGGGATAGCCATCGTTATCGGTATCGGCTATCACCTCCGGCGCCACGTTTGCCAAGGCATAAATGATGGCATATTCGGCTTTCGCAGAGTCTTTAAACACATTCGTAGGAACGCTGACGTTGGTCGTATTCTGCGCCGGAGCCATATACGGGAAGAACACATCATTGTTGTTCGATTCCAAATAATTTCCGTCTTTGTCAAAGAAGAACAGGTAAAGCTGGTTGATACGCTTCTCATCTTCGTCCTTGGCGATGGCCGAGCGTGTGGCAACCTGCTGCGGCAGCATGTTCTGGCAGACAGCCTCGATGGTGAACCCGTCACCGTGCGGAACGGTATTGCCGCCAAAGTCCTCCTCTGTGGTGCAGGCTGCCGGCAAAAGCATGGCGGCGACCGGCAGGAAGTAATAAAGTATCTTTTTCATCTTTATGCTTTTTCAGTTAATGGTTTACTGGATAGAGATGTCGCTGTCGCCCCCATCTTCCCAAAAGTCGTTGTCTTCGGCGATGAAGTTCAGTGCGAAAGTTTCGCCCACGAAATTGAGCTGTGCCGTGTAGCGTACCCCCAAACGTGGCTGGAAGCCCGCCGGACGTTCGGCCGTGGCGGTCTTTTCCGTCCCTTTGTAGGTATATTCGACATGGACCTTCACGTTCGTTCCGAAATAAGTGTCGTCCGTGGCGTTGCTCAACAGGAGCAGGTGCTTGTCGCCTATGGGGCTGACAGAACTGTTGGGTTTTACTTCAAGCCCTTGCGAATCGTTATATATCACGTATGTGCCGGAATAAGTACCGCTGTAGGCGTAGAACCCGTCCTCACTGGAGCTCTTGCTGAAATCGATGGTAATCGAGCGGGTGAAATTGCCCGACAGCGTAACCTTCCTGACGGTAACTGTTTCTTCATCTCCTCCGTAGTTGTAGTTGTTCACGGCGAAGCCCAAGCCCGTCATGATGTGGCTGAAATTGAAGCCCACGTTCCCCGTGGTGCGCAGGTGGTTATAGACAACGGCAATCATCGCATCGGGCGTTTGCGTGTCGTCCAATTTGTCGTTCACATTGCCGTCTGCACTGAACGGCATGTTGAACGTCAACTTCGGCACACCCCGAGTGCTGGCGTCGGCAGGACTTTCCACCATGAAGTGGTTTTGTGGGTAGTAAGCGAAGAAAGTGTACCGATAATCATCGGGAGCTGTAGCTTCGGGGTTTTCCGTCGTGTTATACCATTTACGAGGGCCGTTATTGTCATAATTATAAGTGCAGGCTGCACCATCGTAGGTGACAGTTTGCTTATAGAACACGTCGGGGAAGGCGTTGCCTCTCTTGTTACCCCAAAACGCACTGCCTGATGCCCAGTCCATCTCGGTATCGCTGCCACGCAGATAGGGTACGCAGTAACCTATCACGCCAAACGTGCCGTCTGTGGGAAACGTGTCGTAGAACGTGCTCCGTGTGCTCTTCTCCACTGTGACGGCGGGAGCGGCAAAGCGGATGACATCGGAAGAGGCGGCATCGGGCTGCGGCCATTCCTCCTGCTGGCAGGCGGAGCAGAGAAGCAGGAGGGCCGGAAATATATATTTTTGTTTCATTCGGATATTCATTTAATCGTCAAGTTACAAATGGCTTTTGTCGGGTTATTCGGTCACGTCGATGGTGACGTTCCCACCTGTGGCATCGCTCCATGCATTGACCGTAGGCGGGTCGAACACAATGTAGCCGCCGCCGGTAAGGGTAAACGAGTAGCGGTAACGATTCGCCGCCGTCCATTCGCTCACGGTCGCAGTGGGCAGGGTGTAGGAAGCGGTCTTCTCCTTTTCGGCATCGGTGTCGTAGGTAACGGTCAGTGTCACTCCGCCCGTCAGCGATTGCGGAATGAGCAACAAGTCGCCCGACACATCCGCATCTTCGCCGGGGAGTACGACAGTCTCCTTCACCACGCTGATTGTTCCTGTCTCCGTATTGCTCCACTGGGTAGACGCACTGCTATTATAGTCCCCCTTAACAGCCAATCTTCCAAGGGAAATGGAGTGTACCGTGGCATTACCTCCCTCGCTGCGTGCCGTGAAGGAGATTCGTGCCAGCAGGTGATGGAAGGTAAGCGCTACCGGACCGGGAGCCTCTGCCTGACCCTGCACTACGGAAATACCCGTTTGTTCCGCTGTCATCAGGTCAATGCCCTGCGTGGCATCAAAGCCGTCAATAACGAAATTGCCGTCCGTACATGCAACGGAAGTTACATTGCTGCCCAGTGTTTTCACAGACGGGTAAAGGGCATAGAAATCGTAGGTGTTGCCGGGGAGCCAGTATCTCGTGCCCTCGTAACCCCACATGCCGGAAACGTATGTCACTGTTTCGGCTGTAAACACGCTCGTGGGCGTACTGCCTTCCTCGTCGGTATAATTACCCCACACGCTAAACGAGCGACCTTCGGTCTGCATGTCGGCCGTCCCGTTAATGGCAGCCCGTGTCACGGCGGGACCGGCGAAGCGGATCGCACCACTTTCGCCGCCGGTCTCCATGTCCAAATCCGCGCTTTCCGCGCAAGCTCCCAACAGACAGGCTGCAGCCGGTATGAGCAAGGTTTTGAATAGGTTGTTATTCATAATCATACATTGTTTCTTTTATATCCGGTTATTTCTGACGCTACCGGCAGCGTAAAATAAGGAGTAATACTCCCCGTTAGTGGCTATGAGGGGACATTCAACCCCTCATAGCCTGATGTTATGTCTTTTCAGTTATGGTATGGAAGAATCATTCTCCGGCAGTCTTATCTTGCGGCGTTACTGGAGTTTCGTCTGCCCCTGTCCATTCATCTACATCAACGACTTTGAACTTAATTATCTGTTTACCTAAATCCGGCTGCACCGTGCTACCGTTGATTTCAACCGTGTAGTTGTACTTGAAACCCGGAGTCCATTCGTTCTGCTTTGTACCTTCAGTTGTGCCACTATATGCCAATTCTCCTATAAATTCATTCTCTGCTATTTTATTGCCTGCATTATCAGAGAAAGTGGCGGTAAAAGTAACCTCCAGATTTTCGTTGCTTTGCGGGATGACAAAGCAGGTCGTAGTGTGGGTATTTTCGGCAAAATTTTCGGCGATATCCTCTAATATTCCGAAGTTGTATTCCTCCTGTGAGGCTGATTGAGTTTCCCACACGATAGACGGTTTTTCTGTCTTATAAGTAGCTGTACCCGTAGCTGTTTTTACCGCCTTCACCTTGATGTCGGAGATTTTCATTTTATAATCATGGGAGTCCGAGTTATTGAACGTGAACTTCACTTGCGACAGCATGTGGTAGAAAGACAAGTTTACCGGCCCATTTTCAGATTTTTGTGCTGTTATGTCAGCGGGTATGGCCACGATCAGGTCCTTGGAATCGTTTACCGCATAGTTTTCGAACGTCATTTTCTGCTCATCTGCCCTGAATGATACAGCAGTATTTTGATTTTCACCATCGCAGTAAGCGCCAAAACGGTATGTCTTGCCAGTTTCCCAGTAGGCAGCTTGTGTTGGGGTCCAAACCGATTGGCCTTCCCCTTGTCCCCCGTTTACCCGGACGTTGGTATATACAGGAGTCCACGCATCATCATAGTTTCCGAACACGAAGAATTTTGTCAAATTTTTGTCTGTTGTTTCAGTCACATTACTTCTCGTTGAATGGTTCACGAAGGTTCCGAACTGGATCGCCCGGCTCTGCGGCATATCCACAACTTCTTCACTCGTACAGCTTGCCAGTGCTGCTACAGCCACTCCAAGCACAAAAAAACTTTTCTTCATAAGATGTAAAAATTAAATTAAAAAATTAGCTATTTAGTACCTGTTGTTTTATTCGTTTCAGTCGATGGGCAGCGGTATGTCCACCCATTCTCCCCAGCCGTCCACATCCACGTCAAAGCTACCTCCGCCTTCCAGACCCTCGTCATTGGAAATCGACAGTCCGCTCACGACGATAACGCCGCCCCGTGGTTGTCCTTTCACTTGGTCTGTGACATCGAACTCGAAAGTCTTGAACTTGCCGTTCACCATTCTCACCTCCAAGTTCAGGCTATACTGCCGTTCGTCCGTACCGTTTCGTCCGTAATGTTCCCCCGGATAGTCGGGCACGCCGAACGATTGTACCAGCGCTTCTGCCCCATAATCCTCCAGTGTGCAGTCGAACATTACCGTGGCTGCGGTTTTTCCGGTATGTCCGTCATTCAGATAGACTGTTTCGGCCATGCCCGCTAAGGCTCCACGGGCCAAGGCCACGTATTGTTGTCCGCTTTCGAACTCGTAGCGTATCATATAGGTGTAAACCAACGGATGCAAGGTAACTGGCAACTCCGTCGGGGCAAGTGTTTTTTCTGCCGTGTATTCTTCCATGTATGCCCCGTAAAGCATGTCGGGCTGGTTCACGGTACGTTCACCTGCGTGCAGTTCATGGAAAGAACTCCGGGTCACGCCGCGTGTGGTGGCTGTGGCGGATTCCGAGGCGACCACGCCATCGAACACGATATATTCCGTATCATTGTTGTAGAACAACAGTTCGTGCGTGCCTTCCGGCATGGCAACCCGTCCTCCTTCATCGGGTAGGTTGTTCTCTATCCGTTGTCCGTCGCTTGTATAGACTTGGACTCGTATTCCATCGGCCGGAGCGGGGCGCAAATCATCATAGTCGTGCTTCCAGTCCTCTTTCCATAATTTTTCCCAGTCATAAGTATAAGTACGTTCCCACTCTTGTTCCCAATCTGGAGAAAGATTCACCTTCACGGAAAAGCCATGCTCATCGTGGTCGTAACATAGGTCTTTTCGGCAGCTCGTGGAAAGGAATGTTAATCCTGCAAGCGTAAGCCCCACGAGGGTATGTCGTAACGTTGCTTTCATCGTGCGCCTCCTTTCTTTTTACTGATATCCCACAACCGCCACGCAAGGGCAAACTTCAATTTCAACGGACCGAAATAATTCATCCGGTTTGTCTGCTGGTACACGTAATGTCCATCAATGGGAAGGTATTCCTCGTACTTGCTGTGCATGTACCCCAAACCTATGCCGGCTTCCAGCGAAAGCCGCCGTCCGATGGGGAACATGTAGCCGTAGCTGATACCGACCATCTCGGCTTCGCCCTGATAGCCTCGTTTCCCGTTTTCGAGGTCGTACCACGTGAAGCCCCCGAAGACGCCGAGGTAATGGCCGTGCCACGGGCTGTCCTTCTTCTGACCGAACCACCAGCGCCCCTCCGGGCTGATCGTGGCCACCTGATAATACTTATGCTTGCCGTCGTTCTTCCACCACGCCATGTCGCCTTCGAGGTTCACCGTCCAGCGGTCGGAGATGCGGTACTCCACTTCGAGCGAAGGCATCAGTATCGCGTCGTAGAGCAGGTTGGTCTTGACGGCTAGCCGCTGCATCGTCGGTCTCTGCGGTTGCACGGGCGCTTCCTGCCGCACCGTTGCCGGCTCGGAGGTCGTTTCTGCCACGCTATCGGGTTGCAGGGCCGGTTCCGGCTCTTTCACTTTCGTCTCTTTTTGGGGAATGACTTTTACGGGCGGTTCGGGTTTACGGTAGCAGGCTACCGAGAGGCTGGAGCGCAAATCCGGGAAGAAGTTTTCCAACATGTAGGTGTACGGCATACCGCCCCGCAGGTCCATGAGCTGTTTTTTGCGTCCGTCCACTACGCGGCCTGCCTTGTCGAACACCCATACGGGCGTATGGTCAAGGATATGCAGCACCTCTTCCTTGTATAATATGTCCGAGGCGGCGACCATCTGGCGCAGCATGTCCCATGCAATGCCCTCGCCATGTATGCAGACCAGACTGTCGGGGATTCCGGCGTGGCGCACGAGATAGGCTTTCAGGGAGTCGGCCCTGCGCTCTGACAGCACCTCGTTGAGACGGTTTACACCTTCGGGTGATGCCCACGAGCGTATCACGACGCTTTCGAGGCGGCCCGCCCCGTGTTCTTCGCGCAGGGTGCGGATAAAACGCTCCAGTTCTGCGCGATTGTCCCGGAAGAGCACGTCCACTTCCCTGTGGCCCTGCCGGTAATGGATACGGGCCGAGTCCAATTCCAACTCTTGCGCATGAACATACCCGCCGCAGAATAAAAGAAATAATAACAGTATTCGTTTCATTGTCATAATTCTGTCTATGCCAATTTATTTATATCAGCTATTTATTCAATTCTCTGTACGTTTGTCCGTGCCGTGCTTCTTTCTTTAGAGGCAAAAAGCACCGAACCAACAAATAATCAGGCTGATAACTGTCAGTTATGCCGATTTATTTGTTCGTTAAAAAGATTATCGAAAAAAAGGCCGTATTATTCGGACACTCCGGGAAAATTTGTCCTACTCAAAGAGCTGAAACGCAATTTTTTGCAGATTTTTTTTGTGGATAATTCGTGTTTTTGTAATTTTGTGGCTGAAAACGAACGATTTAACCAACGATTTAACCAACGTAAAATCATACCGTCCGTTTTTGCAACTTCCCTTTCCGTCTTATCTCTTTCTCTTTTATGGCCTTATCTATTTCTTTATAGCGGCTACGGAATTTCAGAAACGTATCCCGCGAAATGTCGAAGCGTCTGCATATATCGGCAATCGTACAGTCTCGTTTCAGCATACCGGCGACAACCTTCCGGTTTTCGATCAACACGTTCATTTTCGTGTAGCTACCTTTTTTCCGACCGAGGACGACACCCTCGGCTTTCCGCAGGGCGAGTGCCTCTTTGGTGCGCATCGAAATCAGGTTGCGTTCAATCTCCGCTACCAATCCGAAAGCAAAACAGAGTACCTTGCTGTTGATGGAGTTGTCGAACGAATACCCCTCCTTGGTCGTGTAAAGGTTGATTCCCTTCTCCAGACACTTGCCCATGATGGCCATGAGGTCCGTCAGCGTGCGGCTTAGGCGTGATACTTCCGTGACGATTAGCGTGTCGCCATGCTTCATGCGCCGTATCAGTCCCCCTAATTTGCGGTCGCACCCCTTTTTCTTGCCGCTGGCGACCTCCGTCACCCACTGGCTGACGGAAAGATTTCTACTGTCGGCGAAACGCCGGATCTCGTCTTGTTGGTTAGCCGGGTTCTGTTTGACCGTGCTGACCCTTAAATAACCTATTATCATAATCCTTGAATTATTTTACGGGAGCGACATTGCCCCCGTTCGGTATAAATAAGGTATGATAACCCGAAATGAAAGGATTTTGCGCATAATTATAAGCGTAACATCTTATTTTACACCTATTTTAATATCTTTCCGAAGTATCGTCGGGAAAACCAGGCACATGTATCTCCTCCGGAAAAGACGTAAGCTCGTGAAGAGTAAAAAACGTTACGGAGGAAATGCCACATTCGTGGAACTGCATAAAATCGGTGTCTATGGCAACAGGCATTCCCTGATGCCGGATTTGAATGGCGACAGATGGACCGGATATCCCAAATGGTTAGACGAGCAATGCTGAAATCTAATAATACGTCTGGGAATAAAGAAAAATGCGGTCTTCTCGACAGTAAGCAGGAAGCCGCATTTGTAATAAGTACTCCGATTTTTGTCGGGAATTATTTATTATATAAAAATCAGCATATTAGGCAATTGAGGTGCAGACTTTTATAAACCACTCATTGAGGAATTGTTTTTCGCTTATCATACAATTTATCTACAAGGACAGAATAAATAGAAAGAACTTGACTCTTATTCCAAAAGCAAAGAAAATCATTCATGGATAATAGTTTATCATAGAAATTTTCTACTTTTGCAATCGGATTGAGGCAACTCTATCCAAGACATATTAGAAAGTTAAGAAGCGTTATGCTTATCTTGTGAATTGGAAACGTAGGAAATTTCACAATTACACACAAGGATAGCATAGTGGTTCTCACGCATATAGCGTGGGCTGCTATTACTACATCCGTGTGTAAGGTTTTTCCTACGACCTCCAATTCAGAATGTGGCATTGCAGTTCCACGCTTCGTGGTTTATTAAAAGCTCTTTGGAACTGGAGAGTTAGTTAGAAAATGAGAAAGAAGTTTTTATTTTCAGCCACACTTCTTGCCTTGTCAATGCCTCTATTTGCGCAAATGACAACAGACCATATTCATATTGGTGTTAAAGGAGGGATGAGTATGTCATGGAGTAGTTACTCCCAGTTGGAAAATCGAAATCCAAAGATGAAAATTGGAGGTGTAGGAGGAGTATTTGCAGAGTTTGAATTTGGAGAGAAACGCCTGTTTTCTATACGTCCGGAGGTAAATTGGCTTTCCAGAGGTACAAAAATCAATGATGACGATTTAGACTATAAATTAAATGCTAAATATGTAGATTTTCGTGTTCCCTTAATTCTTAATTTTGGTTCTTATGAAGGAGTTCGCCCATATTTATACGCAGCCCCAATTATAGGTTTCGTTCGTGGAGGAAATATTACCTTGAGTGATGCAACTGGTGATTATGATATAGACGTTACAAAGGCTAATATGGCAGATACTTATTTTGCCGGAGCTATAGGAGCTGGTGTAAAAATTCCAATCCATTTAAATGACCGCAAACGCTTACAACTGGCATTCGAAGCGAATTATCAATACGGTTTTACAGACACTTACAGTAACATGGAGAAAGACGGTGATGCGATTGCACTAAACCGCCCGGTTTATCATATTAACGGCAATCGTAAATTACAAGGGTTGGAAATAACGGCTACACTTTCTGTACCTTTGAGCATTTTTAAACGTGCTCCCAAAAAGAAAGTTCAACCAACACCGACATATGTTCCACAGCCTGTTATTGTTGAAGAAAAACCGAAAGAAGTAAAGAAAGAAGAAAAGCCTTGTTATACTTTAGAGGAAATCATGGAAATGATCGCTAAAGGAGAATCTGTTACAGGCAAGACTATTTGTGCAATAGATATTATAAACTTTGAGTTTGATAAAAGTATTATCAAAAAAGAATCATATCCCTACTTGGATAAGATTGTTCGTCTAATGAAAAATACCCCTATCCACATTATCATAAAAGGACATACAGATAATGTTGGTAACGAGGAGTATAACCTGAACTTATCCAAAAAGCGTGCCGAAGCCGTTTATAATTACTTGATAAAGGCTGGTGTGGAAGCCAGTCGTCTGAAGTATGAGTACTATGGTATGTCCCGCCCCATTACGACTAATGACACACCGGAGGGAAGACTTACAAACCGTCGCGTAGAGTTTGAAATCGCTAAATAATAAACAAGGAGAACATAATTATGAATAAGTTATACATGAATATAAAATATTTCATTCTTCTATTACTTGTTGCATTAGTATCTGCATGTAACGAAGAAGGTATTGCGACTTTAGTCATAGAAGACGGACAACCCAGCGTAGCAAAAATGATTGTCGGACAATGGAAACCCAACCATGCAGAAAGAGCAGATGAAGATGGAAATGTGATAGAAGACCTGGATATTACAGATATACCCGATTTAAATTTTGGAGAAAACGGTTCAGGGCATTTTGGGAACAGTGACACCGGAACAGGAGGCAGTGGTTCCGGGAATTTTGACTGGAGTGTTGATGAAGGTGAGAACACTGGCGGTGGCGCTGGATATGATGAAAAAGGTCCTTCTGTTACTTTTAACGGTGAACGTTGGTATATATTCCAATTGACAAAATCCATGCTGATTATTTATCGTGTGACGGATAAATATATTCTTATTTATTACTATTATCGTATAGGTGATTACAATACGGGAAATGAATCGGAGCCAACACCTATGGAGAAAAAAATCTATCGGATTACAGAAACCACTTCGTATGGAAATGAAATAGGATACTCTGCCGTTCATATTTTTGAATATGACACACAAGGACGCATAAAAACGTACAGTTTCGATGACGGTAAATCTGCATTTAATTCCGATTATACCTATAAGGGAGCAGAGGAAATCCATGTAAGTGGCGGTGGCGAATCTTATACAGGTTACTTGAGTAATAATCAATTAGAAAAGTTATTCAGTACAACAAGTTCTGCTCAAAAATTGGTGGCTACACCTCAATATAATAGTGAAGGATATATTTCATCCATAAATAACATTCAGTTTATTTATGAATCTAATAACTTAATAAAAAACAGTACTTATACTTATGAATATACTGATGAGAAAAATAACGCTAATATTGATTTAAACTGCATAATTTCTAATTACAGCAAAGACTACGAAAATCAATACAGCCATTATTCGTTGTTTGCACCTTTTGGATTCTACGGAAAGTTTTCTGCTAATTTAATTTCAAAAGAATCTTTTACAGACGGATATGCAGACTTTTTCTATGAATATTCCTATGAGATAGATCAAGAAGGCAAAGTCCAGTCTGTCATTCGTAAGTGCGTTGATATAAGAAATGCAGACAATATATTGAATACCACAACTTTTACAATATTTTGGGAAAAGTAATAACGGATAGTTAAAAATAAGAGGTTGTGTCAAAATGATGACACAACCTTTTTTCATTTACTCGCAGTTGGTTCTATTAGTGCTATACTTTCAAATTTATTTTAATAGTTTGCGTTCATTATTGCCACTCTCCAATATTCTCATTTGATGAATCGCTATTTGATTGAGCTTGATAAGTCGTTCTCCCTGCGGTATGCCTTGTTCGATGAATACGGCATTCAAGTTCTCCATGTTCGACAAGCAAATAAGCTCATTGATTGTGGCATAGTCCCGGATATTCCCTTTCAGTTCGGGGTGTTGCTCACGCCACATCTTGGCGGTCATACCGAACATCGCCACATTCAGCATATCGGCTTCGTCAGCATAGATAATACTGGCTTGTTTGGCGGTTACCTCTGCCGGGATAAGGTTCTGTTTTATGGCATCGGTATGTATGCGGTAGTTGATTTTCGACAGTTCCCGTTTGGCAGACCAACCGAGCAACTTTTGTTCCTCGGTTTTCAGTCGTTGAAACTCCTTGACTATATAAATCTTAAATTCGGGACTTATCCACATGGCAAACTCAAACGCAATATCCTTATGCGCATACGTTCCTCCGTACCGCCCGGCTTTTGCCTGTAGACTTATGGCATTGGTACGAGCAACAAACTCTTTCACGCTAATCTTAAAACTGTTGAGTCCCGATTGGTTTCTAATTGTGGCGAATTCGCCATAATTAAAAACGGGATTGTAAACTTTCTCCCAGATGCCGATAAATTCAAGTGTATTCCGGTTGCGCAGCCAATCCGTGATAAAGAAATCCCCGTCTTTGGCACGCAACATATCTGTCAAACAAATATAGTCCTCGTCATTGACTTTAACGACGTTTATTTCGGTATCTTTTACTGTAATCTTTGCCATTTTATATTTGATTCTTTGAGTTTTAAGTACAAAAGTAATTATAATCTATGAGACTTTCTCCTTTTCAATGAACAATATACAAAGCAGATTATAAACGGATGTCTCCTTGTTCTCGCTCGATCTTCCAGTCATACGACTCCTCGCTACATCGGCAACCTCGTTTCGGGTCTGTCGATGGTTTTATTTCGTCAAAAGGCTGTCGGCTTTCCGCACCGTCGCAAAGCTATTCGCCGATTTCAAGTGCTACCCATGCTTCATTTTTCGCCATGAGGTCGGTGCGTATATAGAGTTTTTCCTTTCGGATATAAACAAAGGTATTTCGCTACCTCCGGTAATACCTGCTTTTCCCTTATTTCAATCATGTAAAATCACCACAAATAGGTATTGTCCAGTCAATTCAAACCCCGTACTTTTGCAAAATATAAATGGAAACATCGTTCATTATTTATGCAGGTACTCAAAGAAGACATACGTGGCCGCATATTGGCAGTCGCCGAACAGCGATTCGGGCAGCAGGGGTATTCCAAGACCTCCATGCGCGAGATTGCCGGGGCCGTCGGTGTCGGCGTGGGAAACATATACAATTATTTCCGGAACAAGGACGAATTGTTCTGTGAAGTGGTCCGTCCCGTCCTGCACGCTATGGAGGCCATGTTACAAGAGCATCACGGAATACGCGGCGAGGACGTGATGGTGATGCGGTCCGAAAAATACCTGAAAGCCTGCATTGACGAATACGTTTCGCTCATCGAAACGCATCGCAGCTTGCTGGAGATCCTGTTGTTCCGTGCCCAAGGTTCTTCGCTGGAACATTTTCGCGAAAGCTACACCGACCGCTCGACCGGGCTGGTCAAGGCATGGTTCGCCGCCATGAAGAAAAAGTATCCGGATATAAATACGGCCGTGTCCGACTTCATCATTCACCTGCATACGGTGTGGATGTTCACGCTGTTCGAGGAACTGTTGATGCACGCGGTGCCCAAGCAGGAAATGGAATCCATTCTGCACGACTATATTCTGTTTGAAATTCAAGGTTGGAGGGCCATTATCAAGGTATGACGGATAGAAAAGACACATACGGACGAGCTGCCGTGACGGGGCAGCGGGAAAAGAGGAAATCTTCACGAAGGTTTCCTCTTTTTTATTCGTGAACAAATCTGAATATCGTTCATTAATAAATATCATAACAAATGAAACAGAAACATAAATTCGAGAGCATTGTCGCCGAGACATTGCTCATTCCGCTCTACTACAGGGCGAAAGAGAGCCGCCGAAAGAACCCGATTCTGAACGACAAGGTTGCGGAGGGTCTGGTGGACAGTCTGGAATACGACTATTCCCGTTTCGACGGGGCGAAGCTGAGCGAGGTCGGCTGCGTGGTGCGCGGGTGGTTTTTCGACCGTGCCGTGCGCCGCTTCATCGGGAAACACGCTGATGCGGTGGTGGTGAATGTGGGCTGTGGTCTGGACACCCGTTTCCAGCGTATCGGCGACGGGAAAGCCGTATTCTACGACATGGACCTGCCGGAAGTCATTGCGCTGCGCCGCGAGTTAATTCCGGAGCAGCCGAGTAATCCCTACATCGCGGCCTCCCTGCTGGAAACCGACTGGCTGGACGACCTGCGCCGTCGGCATCCCGACGCGCATTTCATCTTCGTGGTCGAAGGCGTGCTGATGTATTTCTACGAAAAGCAGGTAAAGACATTTCTGCACCATGTGGCCGAGCGTTTCGGGGGCGGCGAACTGTGGTTCGATGTCTGCGGTACGATGATGAGCCGTCACGGGGTGAAACCCGATTCGCTCCGTGAACACGAGGCACAAATCCGCTCCGGTCTGAGCGACGGGCGTCTGGTAGAACAATGGGAACCCCGCCTGCGCCTTTTGGAACAGGCCAACTACATGAAATTCTTCCGTCCGCGCTGGGGCTTCTTCTTCGGGCAGATATTGGGACGGATGACACGGTTGTGTTACAAGTTCAGCTCGATGTTGGGATATGAAATCGTATCGAAATGACAAGGTATAAAATCGGAAAAGATAATGGATAAGACAAAGAAGAAAGAAGGTCTGTCCCGCCTGTTCGAGATTGCGGGACAGAAGAAAGGGCTGCTCTTTCTGGCGGGTCTGCTATCGGCAGGCAGCGCCGTGTGTATGCTCGTACCCTATTGGGCTGTGTACGAGGTGTTGAAAGAGCTGCTGACGCACGGTGCAAGTCCGGCTTCGGTAAACGGGGCCGGCATGATTCGCTGGGGCTGGATCGCCTTCTGCGGGCTTATCGGCGGACTGGTACTGTTGTACGCCGCCCTGATGTCCTCGCACGTGGCGGCATTCCGCATTCTGTACGGGTTGCGCGTCCGGCTGTCCGAACACATCGGCAAGCTGTCGCTGGGTTATCTCAACAACACCTCTACCGGAGCCATCAAGAAGACGATGGAGCAGAACATCGAGAAAATCGAGGGATTCATCGCCCACACAATTCCCGACTTGGTGAACGTAGTGGCGACGGTCGCGGTGATGCTCGTCATTTTTTTCTCGCTGGATACATGGCTGACAGTGGTCTGTCTGGCTGTGGTTTTGGTGAGTTTCGCCCTGCAATTCTCCAATTTCATGGGAAAGAAGGCACGGGAGTTCATGAGTATTTACTATGACGCGCAGGAAAAGATGAGCACCTCTGCCGTACAGTACGTCAGGGGAATGCCCGTGGTGAAGATATTCGGGCAGAGCGTCCGCTCGTTCCGGCAGTTCAACGCCGAGATACAGGCGTACAAGACGTTCGCCCTGAAATGCTGCGACACCTACCAGAACGGGATGATCGCGTTCACCGTCCTGCTCAACTCGATGGTGACGTTCATTCTTCCCATGGGTATCCTGCTGATACAGGGAAATCCCCAGTCGCTCGCATTGGCCGCCGTATGGCTGTTTTTCATCATCATGGGGCCGGGCGTGGCTTCGCCCGTCTACAAGCTGACGTTCCTGGGCGGAAACACCAAGGAGATCGACGAAGGCGTGACGCGGATCGACCGCATTCTGGAGAAAAAGCCCGTTCCCGAACCGGAACGCCCCGAAGTGCCGCAGTCTTATGAGGTGGAGTTCCGCCACGTGTCGTTCTCCTACGAAAACACGGAACAGGGCACACGGACCGAGGCGCTGCGCGATGTCTGCTTCACGGCACCGCAAGGCCGGATTACGGCACTCGTGGGGCCTTCGGGAAGCGGTAAGTCCACCGTCGCGAACCTGATTCCCCGTTTCTGGGACGTGGAGCAGGGCGAGATTCTCATCGGCGGCGTGAACATCAGGAACATCGCTACGACGCAGTTGATGGATACCGTTTCATTCGTCTTTCAGGATACTTTCCTGTTCTACGACACGCTGTACGAGAACATCGCCGTCGGTTCCCCCGCCGCCACGAAAGAAACGGTCGTGGCGGCGGCCAAAGCCGCCCAGTGCCACGAGTTCATCGAGCGGCTGCCGCAAGGCTACGAGACGCGGATCGGCGACGAGGGCGTGTATCTGTCGGGCGGCGAGGCGCAGCGGGTATGCGTGGCCCGCGCCATTCTGAAGAATGCGCCGATACTGGTGCTGGACGAAGCTACGGCCTTCGCCGATCCGGAGAACGAATACAAGATGCAGCAGGCCCTTCAATCCCTGATAAAGGGCAAGACCGTGATTATTATCGCCCACCGGCTGTCGTCCATCGTCTCGGCGGACAACATCGTGGTCTTGCAGCAGGGACGGATCGTACAGCAGGGCCGGCACGACGACTTATCCGTCGCCGAGGGTCTCTACAAGAACATGTGGGATGCCTATACGAGCGCTTATCATTGGAAGTTGAACAAAAATTGAATACGGAGATATGAAAAAGAATAGTTTCTTGAACGATATTTTACAGAATACGAGTTGTCCGCAGGGATTCTGGGGGCGGATGATTTTGCGGGGAATGAACTGTTTCCACGCTTCGCTGGCCCGTCGCGGCATGAAACAGGTGGACTGGCAGCCGGAATGGAATGTGCTGGACATCGGATGCGGGGGCGGCGCCAACGTGAAGCGTCTGCTGAAGCTGTGTCCGCAGGGAAAGATTTACGGTATGGACCTGTCGGAGGAGAGCGTCGCCTTCGCCCGCAGGCACAATGCGGGAGAACTGGACCGATGCTGTTTCATACGGCAGGGCGATGTCTGCTCCCTGCCTTACGGGGACGAGGCCTTCGATGCCGTTACGGCCTTCGAGACCGTCTATTTCTGGTCTCCCGTCAGTAAGGCGCTGGCCGAAGTCTTCCGCGTGCTCCAGAAAGGGGGCTGCTTTCTCATCAGTCTGGAAGCGAGCGACCCCGAACTCGGAAAGGCGTGGACGGAACGGATAAAGGGAATGACGGTGTATGGAGCCGAAGACCTGAGACGGTTGCTGTCCAAAGCCGGATTTTCCGACATTCGGGTGATTCAGAAAAAAGAAGAACTGCATATCGTCGCACATAAATGAAAGGAGTGGAACATGAATGCGATTAAAAACATTACGATAGGCCATACGGAGCGTCTTTACAAGCCAGTGGGCTATACCATGCTCGCCAATCTGGTCAATATCATGCCGTTCTGCCTCTCCATCGAGGCGGTGCGCATCATCTTCGCCGCATTCGACGGCAGCGGACGACCGCTCGACACGGCAAGGCTGTGGTGCATTTTCGGTATATTGACCGTCTATATGCTGATGATGGCTCTGGCCGAACGGGCCTCCTACCGGGCCAATTTCAGAGGAGCCTATGAAATGAGTGCGTCGGGGCGCATTGCACTGGCGGAACATCTGCGGAAACTCTCTCTCGGATTTCTTTCTCGGCGCGACCCCGGTGATCTTTCGTCCATGCTCGTTACCGATTTCACGATGGCCGAGACGGGTATTTCCCACCATTTGCCCCAATTGATGGGAGCCGTCGTCATGCCCGTGCTGGCGTTCCTCTCGCTGGTGTGGATCGACTGGCGGATGGCCGTTGCCATGTTCGCCGCACTGCCGGTTGCCCTGCTTGTCCTATGGATGAGCACGAGTGTGCAGAAAAAGTTGAGCGGCAAGCAGATACAAGCCAAAATCAATGCCGGGAACCGCTTGGAGGAATACCTGCAGGGCATTCGCGTGATGAAAGCCTACAACCTGCTGGGTGACCGCTTTGTCCGCCTGCGCGATGCTTTTGCGGAGCTGCGCCGCGCCTGCATCCGTCAAGAGGCCCTGTTGGGTCCTTTCGTGCTGCTGAGCATTACGTTGGTGCGGGCCGGATTGACCCTGATGGTGCTGTGCGGAACCTATCTGCTGCTGGGCGGCGAACTCTCGCTGCTCGTCTTCGTGCTGTTCCTCGTGGTCGGCTCGCGCGTGTTCGATCCGCTGACTTCGGCGCTGACCAACTTTGCGGAGTTCCGCTACTTCTCCATTGCCGGAGGGCGTATTCTCACGCTGATGAACGAGCCGGAGATGGAAGGCGAACGGCAGGCTCCGGCCACCGGCGACATCCGGTTCGAGCATGTGTCGTTCGCCTATCAGGACAAGAAGGTGCTGCAGGACGTTTCCATCGCGTTTCCGAAGAACACGCTGACGGCTCTTGTCGGTCCTTCGGGCAGCGGGAAAAGTACGGTAATGAAACTTTGCGCCCGATTCTACGACCCGCAGCAGGGGCGTGTCCTTTTCGATGGCGTCCCGATGACAGAAATGGAACCGGAAAGTCTGATGAGCCGCATCTCGATGGTGTTCCAGGACGTCTATCTGTTTCAGGACACGATACGCGACAACATCCGTTTCGGAAAGCCCGGTGCGACGGACGAGGAGATCATCGCGGCAGCCGAGAAAGCCTGCTGCCACGATTTCATCATGCGCCTGCCGCAGGGATACGACACGATGGTGGGCGAAGGCGGCTGTACGTTGTCCGGCGGCGAGAAACAGCGCATATCCATCGCCCGTGCCATCCTGAAGGATGCGCCGATTATCCTGCTGGACGAAGCGACCGCATCGCTCGACCCGGAAAACGAGGTGGAAGTGCAGAAAGCCATCGACACGCTTATCAAAGGACGTACCGTCATCGTCATCGCCCACAAGCTCAAGACGATTATGAATGCGGACCGGATTGTCGTTCTGGAAGACGGACGGGTAAAGGAACAGGGCACGCACGACGAGCTGATGCGGCAGCAAGGGCTTTATGCCCGTCTGTGGACGATTCAGGAGAAATCCGCAGGCTGGACCGTATAGAATAACGGGAAGCCCGGATAATAGGACTTTCACGAAAAGCCGGAAAGAAGGCAACCCCCTCTTTTCGGCTTTTCCTTATCTTATCAAGATTGTCGTAAATCAATACGACGGCATAGTTACTGTTTCTGACTGCTGAACGATGCTACGCTATTCATTGTTCGCTGGACCTTTCGATTATGGTAGAGACAAGACCGCCGCCCGGCCTCGTATCCGGAAACACCTTATTTTATATTATATCGAATTATATTGTTATACCGAAAAATTTCCCTTTTAAGCCTATATTCCATATCCATTATATCCCGCTCGCCTTTCCTTTTTATTTATTCTCGTTCTTATCGCTCCCTGCCGCACTCCCTTGTCGGTGTGATTTTCCCATGCGAAGGTACAGCGTCATTCGGTCGTCAAGTACCGCTCCGCTAACCGGCTCGTGGATGGAACGGCAGCCTTCCCAAATCGAAGATAACCTTTCGTTCCCCGCCGTGCTGCGCTGTCGGGTTGGGTATTCCGTTCAATTCCCGGCGGTTTCCTTGCCTTTTCCTCATTTTCTCGCTGTCTGGTCTGCATGTAAAATCTATCCCGACAAAGAAGCCGGAACAGCTTCCGACAAAAGGGAAGAAAAAGTTTAACCAATAAAAATTAACGATTATGCCGAACTGGTGTTCAACAGCGTATGTGGTAGAGGGCGACGCACGGGAAATTAAAAACCTCTATGGATTGATGAAAAATTTGCAGGATAGAAAAACGCCTGCTGTGGAAAATGGCTTCGGGACATCGTGGCTGGGGTGTCTGGTGGATGCTTTAGGCGAAGACTGGAACAAGGTGAGTTGTCGAGGAGACTGGGCAAACCTCGAAATGGAGGGCAAAACCCTCCGCTTTACGACGGAGACGGCATGGGCGCCTTGCAACGAGACATTCGACCTCGTGTGCGAAAAATTCCCGTCGCTCCGTTATTATTACCAGACCGAAGAGCCGGGAATGGGCTTCTACGAGACCAACGACAGCGAAGGCAAGTATTTTACCGACAAATACATAGTCGATTTATGTACTGCCAAAGGCAAATACTTCTGCGAATATTTTGCCGACAGGGAAAGCCTGTTTACGTGGCTTGGTGAGGTCGCAGGTAAAACCGTCAGGTCGGAACAGGATACCAAAGCGCTGTTTGAGGAATGGGCACAGGAGAACCCCGATTCTTTCTGTTGTATCAATGAATATGTGGTCGTGGATTAAATTGGACAGACAGCCATGAAAATTTATCGTTAGGAAGAATACGGTTTTATCAGGACTGTTTCAGAGTTCGCCAAACATTTCGGGACGTGCAAATGTCTGACGCTCGTCAATGCGGTAAAAAGAGCGTCCCGGCATGTTTATAACGATATGGATGCACGAGAACAGGCGTATGAAGAGAAACGGGAGTGGGTTTCACTCACTTGCCGCCTCTATCTGGATGAAGGGCGCACGCATTTAATCGAAATAACGAAAGAGAAGTATGAAGCCGCCGGTCTATTCGTGATGCAGGAGGAGGTCGGTACATTCAGGCGATGTTACAGGAACAGAATCTTGCCAGCGTCATTCTCTGGGAACAGCCATGATGATAATCCCGTACTTCTGCCATGAAAAGATATGGGGCGGAAGCCGTGCGTTTTGCCGAACAAATCATGCTGGCCACGGGTTACTTCGGTACTCGTCCGTCGGAACAGCCCACAGTCGAAATAGACCACATGACATTGCAGGTGTCGTATAGTAACGGTATCGTGTTCCATTTCGTTGCCAGTCATAGCCCTGACGGGATATGTGACTGCTGCCTGCAACGGATAACACTCGACGCTAATCCCATATACGACGGCAGTTGTTACAAGTACTCCAGTGTCAATGGAGTTTTGCAAACGACATAAGCAAACGCCCAGTACCAAAATGCCTATTACCATTTTATAGAGTAGATGATAAGACCTCTCAGACTGCAAAATATTCGAGAGGCCTTTTTCTGTCCACCGTTTTCACGAGACGGCTTTCTTTTATAACCATCGTCCGTACCCTTTATATCATCGGAGCTTCCCTTTTTACATCACTATCGTATCCCACATTTTCCCTTATCTCGTTTCCGACACTTCCTCGTCGGTTGGATTTTCCCATGCAAAGGTACAGCGGTCGTCCGGCGTCAAGTACCTCCATGCTAACAGCTCGTGGATTTGCCCGGCAGCCTTCCCAAATTGAAGATGTCCTTTCAGTCCCCCGCCTCGTGTCTCGGTGGGTTGGGTATTCCGTGAAATCCCCGGCTGTTTGCTTGCCTTTCCGTCCTTTCCCCGCTGTGCTGGCTTGCATGTAAAATCTCTCCCGGCAAAGAAAGCCGAAAGGAGGGAAATAAATAACTCGGATGTTTAATTTAACTTTATCTATTATGCACACAGATGTTAATCAAATTACGGAAGAGAAAGTTCTGGACGAACAGGTTAAGACAAGAATTTTTGAGGCATTCCGGCAGTCATGTTTTGTTTGATGAAACAAGCGATCAATGCGCCTATATGGGGGTGGTTCGTAAATGCGACGGGAAGTGTTGCCTAATGTTACGCTTTAAGCAGAATCTGGACAAACTATTTGGTTGAAAAGGAATTGCAGCCGTTGGCAGAACCTTATCGACAAATTCAAAATAGCGGATAGAAAGATATATTAGTTTTTAATCTTAGCAAGATATGAGTATAATATGTACACGATGTGGCGGCACGCTGGTAGTATGCGAAGCCACGGTAACCCCCAACACCAAAGTGATAACGGAAATTTCCGACGATTCTTTACAATTCGGCCAGTGCGAAACCTGCAAGGCGCAAAGTGTCCTGACGGATGTAGAGAAAACAAAAGTCGCCATCAAGAGCGGATTTGCCGAATTTGTCAAGGCGAACGGCAGGAAGCCCCATTATGCGGATTGCTGTATAGTCTGGAAAGATACAAACAACTTGGAAAATGTACAAATCAGGCTGTTGGAAAGCGGTGAAAGTGTCGGAACCGACATGTTCTTTTCCTGCAACGGCCTCCATGCCTTCGAATCTCTGGCGGAGTTCGGAAAAGAAGTGTTCATTATAACGGAATGTTACGGGTTCAAAACCTTCACAGAAGAAGAAATTTCTGAAGAAAAGACGTATGAATACGAGTTCGGAGGAGAAAAAATCTCTGTTACAGGCAAAGAAGTACGTGCATTTTACCCGGAAGAATACAAGCTGGCGGTACAAGACATCGAATTGTTTGCAGCCTATAATACGGCAGAACGCAAGTATTACCGGAAAAGTGATTGTTTGCTTACCCCGGAGTTTGTCCAACGGCTGCTCGATGAAGAACATTTGATGAAAGCAGGTGAATCCGACAGTTTCATGATTCAGTTATCCTTCCTGTGGCATGTGCAGATTCGGAAAGAACCTGAAAATCTTGCACCGTTCAAATACGCTTTGGAAGCCTGTTGCTTGGAGCATATAGGGACTTTCAGCCGCCGGTACATCACGCTCGAAGAAACATTGCTTCATTGCCTGAACGGTTTCAATGAAAATGCAGCCATTCTGAACCGTTACCAATCCCTACAAGACTATTTTTATAGGCATACGCATGGTAAACGTTAATCCCCAGCAGAGATATGTACATAAAAAGCGGTCCCGAAATAATCGTCCGGGACCGTTTCTATCAACTTCAAGTTACATCAGTCCTTTTTCAAGTCAAAGTACAGCAAACGCGTTTTCAAGGGTGCGTCTTGTGGAATGTCATAATATTGCTTTTCTATCTCTTCTGTCTTGTATAGAGGAAGAAAGCCGTTTTTGTCGTAATACTTAAGCACCTTTTCCTCGTTGTACGCATCCACCACGATAAAGCGGCATCCCGTTTTATTGTCCTCATGGCGGAACCAATCTTTTATAAAGGCCATCAGTTGCTGTCCTACATGGCTCGATGTACCCTGATATTCTCGATTTACCCCCAGTCTTCCTATCAATACAGCCGGATAACTACGTCCACGTTTAGGGTTTACGATATTACGTTGCAAGCGATTTTTGTCATTGGAAGAGATTAATTTGGTTTTAATGCTATCATTAGCCAAGGTAAACAATGCTACAATACGGTGTGGAAATTCAGTCGTCACCCAACAATAAGTTTTCCCTAAAAGTTCATCCGCATATAAATCGGCATCATGAAGGAAAAAATCATCAAGATCATCCTCGCCACAAGTGAAAGGGAGACAATTTTCCCGTACTTCCTTGTTATAGGCAAGCATAACGCAATCATCGTATAAAGAAATCCCGTTCACTGTTAGTTAAATCGGAATGAACGGGATTTTTCCAATACCTTTTGTAGCCGTTTCTTGGCCGCCACGGACAACCGTGGAGTTACCTTTACGGCATTCTTTTCTGCACTACGCACGAAATCTTCTGCCGTAGCACCTTCCAAAATCGGAATATTCTTAATTGTTATAGCCATAGTCATTAATTTTGTGCAAATGTACTACTTTATTGCCATACAACAAAATGGTGCGCAGAATTTAACCGTAACAGGAGTAAGTCAATAGTACATGTCAGCCTATTGGTAATAGCTTCAACTTAGGGTTCCATTATCACATCGGCATAAATATATGAAAATCATCGACAGTTTACTTACCGATATTAACCGTAAAAACGCTCGTTTTCTTCCGATGTAATCTTAAAAAGAATCGTCATATTCAGAAGAGGTTTTCTTCAAATATAAAATCAGATAATCGTATTCATCGTCCAGATAATTCGCTTTCCATACGAGCTCATCATCTGTCAATTTTTGGATTGCAACCTTTTTGTTTTCACTATGATATTTCAATCTTATCCACTTCTCTGCACCATTATATTCATACGTACCTTCATCCGTATAGGTCGGAGAAAAGTGTATTAAAGTTCCATCTTTTTGAAAAGCCCATTTTGCCCATTTCGACCAATGATCCGGAACTACTTCACCATCTTTGTAAGATTCTCGGTTTACTTCTTCCTATGTACCCAAAAGCAATGACACATTTTCATTATTTATGCCACTATCTTTATTGTCATTATCATCGCTACAAGCTGAAGAATACTCCTTTATAGGTAATATTTCTTATCATTACTGATTATGAATAATCATCTAATATAAATCAATATCAATTGACTCCTAATATAATAGCTGATTGTAATAAATAGAAATACATAAATTAAATAATATTATATACATACAACGGTTTACATCAAATACCTAATAATAGGTATTGATGAATTGGACTAAACCTACGAACTTTGCAAAACAAAAAGTAAAACAAGATGGAAAACCTATACGAATTGTTGGAAGAAGCAGCATATAAAGTGCCGACAAAGGGAATTGTTGTTGTTAATAATAGTCAATGTGACCTTTTTCTAACTTATTCAGAGTTACGAGATAAGTCTAAAAAAATAGCTTTTATTTTAAAATCTTACTATCAAGTAAAGTCTGATAGTAAGATAATAATCTCTGTTGAAAAATCTGAGGATTTTATATTATTATTTTGGGGATGTGTTATGGCAGGTTGTATACCCGTTTTAATGCCTTCTGTACAATTTAGTAATAAGAAATCTATTGCTTTTGAACGTCTAAAGAATGCAATTGAAATATTAGGGGTAGTTACACTTATAACGAATGATATTAATTTATTTGAATACTATAAGTCTTCATTCCATAAAGCTGTGTATTTTGAAGATATTATGAAACAATTGGAATTGTTGCAAGATTATTCTTTACACATATCCAAAAGAGATAGTGAAGATTTATGTGTTATTCAGTTTTCATCAGGAAGTACAGGGGCACCCAAAGGAGTCATGCTCAATTTTAATAATATTTTGGCTAATTTGAAAATAAAAACTCTTGCGGATGAAATTACAACGGAAGATACTTTGATTCATTGGATGCCATATTTTCATGATTACGGTTTATTTGGAAATCATTTGGTTTGTTTGTATAACCAAATTACAGAAATAAAAGTAGAGCCTTATTCCTTTTTAAGAGATCCTTTGATTTTTCTCAAGAAAATTTCTGAATATCAAGTAAGTATTTGTGGAGGTACGACACCTTCAGGATTGGATTTGTTAATTCAAAAGCTTGAACAACCTAATAATATAGAAAAATTGGATTTCTCTCAAGTGAAGACCCTTTCAATTGGAGCAGAAATGATTCCGTCTAATTTATATGTCCGATTATCCCCTCTTTTTCAACTTGGGTTTAATCGAAATGCATTCCGCCCTTCATATGGAATGGCTGAAACAACATTGATTGTTTCTTCCTGTTTACCGGGTTATGGAAATAAAAACATAAGAATAGATAGAGAGGCGTTCTATGAAGGAATTATCAAATTAGTTGATAAACAACAAGATTTTTGCGAATTTGTTAGTGCAGGTAGGGTATTACCTGGTTTACAAGTACGTATAGTTAAAGATGCTATTCCTCAAAACAATTTAAAATTAGGAGAGATTCAAGTAAAAGGTGCTTGTGTTATGTCTGGCTATTATAATGACATACAATCAACAAATGAAGTATTAAAAGATGGTTGGCTAAGTACCGGAGATTTGGGCTTTTTTGATTATGATAATATTCTTTATATAGTAGGTCGAAAAAAGGAAACAATCATAGTGAATGGACAAAACTTTCATCCTTTTGATTTAGAAAATTGTGTTTTAGAGAAATTTGGTCTTTCGATTGAAAAAACGGTATTTACTTCTTTTTATTCTTCGACAGAAAACCGTGAAATTGTACTTCATTTCTTTGTATTATCAAGAAAAATGTCAGAAGAACAAATAAAGCGATTGATAAATGCGTGTAACGCATTTCTAGCAGACAAGGTTGGATTTGCTCCTGAATATTCTATAAAAATAAAAAAAGGAGAAATACTCAGAACTTCTAGTTCTAAAATAAAACGTCGATCTATGGCAAAATATTTTGAGCAAGGATATTATAATAAATCAATTGTAGAACTAAACAAAGCATTTTACACCATGGACTATTTATTGATTCTCAAAGAAATATGGTCAGAAGTTTTAAAAACAAAATCCATTCATCTAGAAGATAATTTCTTTTCTTTGGGAGGAGACTCAATACGCAGTATGATGGCTGTTTCTAAATTAGAAGAACAGTTTAATATTAAATTAGAAAATAGTTTCTTTTATAAATATCCTACCTTAGTTTCTCAGAAACATTATCTTGAACAATATTTATTGAAAGATATTCAATCTCCTTTAAATGAATTTGAGTTGTTAGTTCGAGAGTTTATCAGTGAAGAAATAGGAATTCCCTCTTTAGAAATACAATATACAGAAAATATTATAACAAAAGTGACTTCTTTTGCTGCAGTATATCAAATGATGAAACGCTTAACTGAAGTTTTTGATAAAATAACATTAGATGATATAAAAGATAAAACTTGTATACGAGATATAGCACAAACTATTAAAGAACGCTATGCAACTTTGGAGGGAAATTCTTTTCCATTAATGGATTTTCAAGAAACATTATTCTATCACAGTAAAAGTTTTATCCGTAATGAACCGACGGGACTAAGTTGCTATATCATTTGTCGAACGAAATTGAAAGGTTTTTTTGATTCAGTATGTTGGGACAAGACATTAAATCATATTATTAAATGTCATCCATTGTTACATTCTGTTCTTTCCGAAGATTCAGATAAACCGGAGATGATAACTCTTCCTGAATACCCTAAATTTAAAAGTTCTTATGAAGATATAACTTCAATGAATAAAGCACAACAGGAGGCATTCTTTTTACAAAAAGACGAAAAAGATCATGATTATAGATTTGATCTTAAAAAGTTTCCTTTATTTTACTGTAACATTTATAAAACAGGAGAAGATGAACATGAATTAATTATACATATTGATCACCAGATAATTGATGGTTTCAGCTTTTTCCAATTTCTTCAAGAATTAACATCAACTTATGATCAGTTTATCGCAGGAGAGACAATAACTGTTGAACAAGAAAAAGGTCTAACTTTTTCTGACTATGTTTTTGTGGAGAGATTCAGAAGACAAACAAAGCGATATCAAAACGCAATGAATTTTGCCCTAAAAGTATTTAAAGATTTACCCGAAAAAATATCTATTCCTACGAAATGTCAGCCATCTTTAATAAATAAAGTCCATTTTAATACATTACATACGGAATTGAATCCTTTATTAATGGATAAAGTTCTTGACATCAGTTCTCATACTTCCGGTATATGTCTTAACTCCTTACTTATGGCATGTTATTTTAAACTGATGAATTTGTGGTCCGGGCAAAATGATCTCATTATCAACATGCCTGTATTTAACAGAGAACAGCATTTACCTAATGCAAAAAATGTATTAGGTAGCTTTCTGGATATTTTCCCTGTTCGCATCCAAACATCTCCGCAAGAACCGATTGTTTCTATCGCACGTAAGATAGAACAATTTGTACGAACAATGCTTGAGTACCCAATATCCTCAATAGAATTGTCCAGGAAAATTGCAGAACAGGAAGGCTTAAAACAAAGCTCTTTAAGTGCAATTATTTTTAGTAATTCTATCAATATGCTTCCCAAAGGGATCAGTCATTCATCTAGATATTTGACAATAGGTGCACCTAAAGTACAAACTGGAGCACCAGGTACCTATATAGACCTTGTTATGTATACCTGGGAAAATAAATGGTGCTTTGACTGGAATTATGTTCGTGAGTTATTTGATGTGCAATTCATACAACAACTTTCTGAACAATTCACATCTATACTTAATCAATTGGTAGATGATGCAGATACTAGAAAATATGAAGAGCGTTCATGTTCAAATATACTCCCTCTCTCCTATATAAAATTATTGGAGCAAATAAATAAAACAGAACATACTTATCCTCTTAAAACAATATATGAACAGATCTGTAATACTGTAGATTTATATCCTAACAGAGAAGCGGTTTCTTATCAAGGAGTTTCTTTAACTTATATAGAGTTTTGGAAAAAAGCTAATCAGATGGCACATTTCTTACGTTCTCTTGGGGTTGTACGAAATTCAAAGGTCGTTTTATTGCTGAATAGAACTCTTGATATGCCTATAGTACAACTTGGTGTTCTCCTTGCTGGTGGAGCGTACGTGCCAATTGATCCTTCTTATCCTTCAGACAGAATACAGTATATGATAAAAGACTGTGGAGCAGAGGTTCTTGTAACTCAGGGAGTACATGTAGACAATATTAATAAGTCATATACCTCAAATATTAAACATTGCGTGCTGCTTGATAATGACTCCATCCCTTTGCCTGACACATATCTTCGATATACCGTAAATGATATAAATAGTCAATCTACGGATAATATAGTAACTTGTAATACTCCTGATGACTTGATTTATATGATTTATACTTCCGGTTCAACAGGACAACCTAAAGGAACAATGCTCAGACATAGAAATGTTTCCAATTTTTTGAATTATGAGAAAGAAGCATTCAATGTAAATTGTAACAACAGGTTTGCTTTGATAACATCGTATTCCTTTGATATGACTGTTACTTCTAATTGGTTACCTTTCATAGCCGGCGCTTCTTTACACATTCTTTCCGACAGTGCAACTAAAGATATAGAGACACTTCTGCATTTTATAGATGAGAAAAAAATCAATTTCTTGAATGTAACCCCCTCTCATTTTTCAATGTTGGTAAATACATTAGGATTTTTGGAGAGACCAGTAAGTCTATCACCCAATATGACTATTATGCTGGGGGCTGAAATTATCAATGTTTCGGATATAAACAGGTGGTTAGAAAATTATCCTTTGCATAAATTTATCAATGAATATGGACCAACAGAAACAACGGTGGCTTCTACTTTTTATCCTATTCCGATTGAAAAAGATGGCAAATGTCATTTAAATATAGTTCCAATAGGGAAACCGATTTATAATACACAGGTATACATATTAAATGACAACTTAGAATATACACTTCCAGAAGTTCCAGGTATCCTTTATATTGGAGGAGAGGGAGTGTCATGCGGTTATTTGAATAAAGAGGAGAAAACAAAATCTGTATTTATCAATAATCCCATTACTCACGAAGGCATTGTGTATAATACAGGAGATGTTGTAAAGATGACTTTGACAGGTGATATCGTATTCGTAGGACGTAAAGATTTTCAAGTAAACGTGAGAGGATATAGAATTGAATTGGGAGAAATAGAGAACGCTTTGTTAAATGTGTCAGGTATTACAGAAGCTTGCGCAGAGATTCAATATGATGTAAACAAACAGCCTGTAGTTGTAGCATTTTATGTTACAGCAAATAATTGCGATTTAGAATACAAAGATATAATGTCCGTTTTACAAACGAAGATACCTCATTATATGTTACCCTCTGCAATGGCAAGAATAGAACAGATTCCAATTTCTGCCAATGGAAAAACAGACAAGAAACAATTACCCAATATAACAAATCAGAAACAAAATTTTGTTAGAAAGGATATTATAGGTCCAAGGAATGAAAGGGAAAAACAAATAACCTTAATCTGGGAAAAGGTATTAGGAGTACCAGAGGTCGGTGTATTTGATAATTTCTGGGATATAGGAGGTGATTCTATCCGATCTGTAAGATTAATTAAAGAATTAAAGGAGGCCGGATTGACCAACATCAAATTAAAAGATTTATTTGATAAGCCTACAATAGCAGAGCTGCTCGAACAAGAAATAGAAAATAATAAAGTTGAGAATCTCATTTGCATGAAAAAGGTTTCTACTCCATGTGCAAAACTTATATGTCTTCCTTATGCAGCTGGAACTCCAGGTATGTATAGCACATTTTCTGGAGATTTTACTGGAGAAATCAACTTATATACAGTCCAATATCCGGGGCATGGGGATGGACGTGAGATAAAGTCCTCTGTAGAAGAAGTTGGTGCACTATTAGCCAATGAACTGAAAGAGACTGATAAAGAAATTCCTTTATTTATCATGGGATATTCTTACAGTTGCTATATTGCTTATGATATTTGTAAGCGATTTGAACAAGAAAATATTCCGATACAGGGCATTGTAATGATCGGTGGAACTCCTCCTACATTGCGTGATGACCTAATGCAATTCTTTTCAAATGATGATAACGCTCTTCTGGATTATTCACGTACAAAAGATCTGTTGAATGAAGAATTGATCGCAACCTTATCAGATGAAGAAAAGCATGAGTATTTGCATGAGTTAAGAATGAATACTGTCGCAATGGTAAATTACAAGTTTCTTGATTTTAAATTGAAGACTCCGTTATGCTCCATCGTTGGCAAAGAGGATGAGCCTACAATTCGAAATAATCAACATCTATGGAATGATTACTTTCAGAAAGTTTCTTTTCATGAATTACCAGGAGGGCATGTACTTATTACAAAATATCATGCGGAATTAGCAAATTTAATAATGAGTTATATAGAATTACATGTATAATATGCTCGTGTTACCCTTTTCCGATATAGCAGTGGAAATTGTAGAGGACAATCCTTTTGTAACTTCTGCAAATCTTTTTAATGAGGAAAAAATATTCATTAAAAAAGAATGGTCTAAAATACGGCTTAAAACTTATATTTTGGGACGTTGTGCCGCGCATCGTGCCTTACAGATTTTACAAAAGGAAATTGTTCCCATTTTAAAAGGGAAAGATGGTGAACCAATATGGCCATTTGACTTGGTTGGTTCTATATCTCATAAAGAAACAATAGCAGTTGCTGCTGTTGGGAAAAAAAATAGGTATAAGGGTATTGGAATAGATATCGAAGATCAAACGATGATATTATCCAAAAAGGAATATTCTCTTTTTTGTACACCTAAAGAGATGGAGTGTATAGATAAGAAAAAAATTTCCCCTATTGATATATTTTCACGTAAAGAAGCTATTATAAAAGCATATTATACGACATATAATAAATTATATAATTGGATTGATATTGACACGATAAATGTATCTAAAGGACTCAATGTAACTAGAATGTGTACGTTTAAAAAAGAAAATTTTATTATAAACCTATGTTGTGTAGAAAAGTAAGAACAATTTTAGTCATTATAGGAATATGTTGTTTTCCTATGACATCTTGGGCACAAGTTTTTCTTTCTGGTCGAATCGTGGATAAAAAAACAAATGAACCTGTTGTGGGTGCTTCTGTATATATACGAAAAAACCAGGCTGGTGATAATGCAAATGATAATGGGTTATACAGAATAAAACTACCTCAAAACGGCACGTATCTTATAGAGGTGTCCTTTATAGGATATAAGACTATAAAACAGTCTGTTACTGTAAATGAAAATACAACTAAGAATTTCTTTTTGGAAGAAAGTTCAGAAGTTCTGAATGAGGTTGTGGTAAAAGCATCCTCACAGCAGGCAGAAATAAATCATATACGTAAAAGCCCTATGGCTGTAACGGTTGTCGATGGGGCTAAATTAAGAGGTCGTTCAAGTGGAATTGAAGAAGTACTTACTCGTACTTCTGGAATTAAAGTTAGAAAATCTGGAGGTTTGGGTAGCTCTTCTAAAATGTCCATACATGGCTTGGAAGGAAAAAGAGTAGCTATTTATATAGATGGTTTTCCTTTAAATAGCCCTGATGGTTCATTTGATATAAACGACATACCTATCGATGCCATTAAATATATTGAAATATATAAAGGAATAGTTCCTGCTGAATATGGTAGTGATGGTTTAGGAGGAGCAATTAATGTTGTCACAAGAGAGGACGAGTGTGATTTGGTAGGTTTTACTCAGGAATTTGCTTCATTTGGTACTTCCAAAACTTTAGTCAGTGTAAAAAAAATGTTTGAAAAACCAGGTATTCAGATTGGAGGAGGATTTTTCCATAATAAATCAGATAATGATTATAAAATGACTTATCCTGTTTTTGAAACAAATTTACCTTCAAGTGCCTACCAAGAAGTAATAAGAAATAATGATTATTATAGATCCACAATGTATAATGTAGGTTTAACATTTACAAAGCTCTGGTTTGATAAGATTGAATTAGAATGTGCTTTTTATAACAATAAAAAAGGAATTCAAGCTTTAGATTTTGATTCACGTTTTTCCCATACATATGGGACAAACGTTATGCCTACTTTGACCTTAGAGAAGAAGGATTTCTTATTTAAAAACCTTGAATTCAAGTCTGGCCTAGTAACTCCAATCATTCATACACATTTGGTTGATACCGCTAGAACAAAGCGGCAATGGGATGGAACCATAACAAATACAATGGGAGAAACTGATGATAATTTATTAAACTATTCAGATGACAAACAATTTGAAATCAGACACAAATTGAATTTGAAATACAAATTAAAGCAACACACTTTTAATCTTAACAATCAATTCACATATTCAAGATATAGGCCTAAAGATGATTATACGGCAGAATATGTCGGTTTTGATCCTAGTGGTTTTCCCAGCAATATGAAGGGAAATACTTTGGGGTTAGCACATGAGTATTCTTCCCATAATAATAAATTTCAAAACTCTTTAATGTTCAGTCTATACTATTTGAATTCTGAAATATATAGGACAAGTGATAAAATAATAGATGAATCTGAAAGTGTTAAGAAAGAACCGGAAAGAACAAAAATAAATAAATTTTACTATGGGATAAGTGAAGGAATCAGTTATGAATTTCTCAAAGGAGTAAGAGGTAAATTTTCCTTATCACATAACGTGAGGCTTCCTGATACGGGAGAATTGTTTGGAGACGGGGTAACAGTAAAGCCTTCAGTTGATTTAAATCCAGAAATAAGTAATAATATAAATTTAGGGTTAATCATGGATAAAAATAATTTTATGGGGTTAAGCCGTTTTCAGTTAGAGGCAAATTTATATTATATGTATATAACAGATATGATAAGTTTATTTCCTGCTGATATACGAATGATTTATACGAATTTAGGTAAGACTCAGATCATGGGAGGGGACTTTGATTTAAAAATAGATGTGACTCCGCAGCTTTATGGTTATTTTAACTTAACCTATCAAGATATTCGGGATAAGCTAAAATGGACTACTAATGACCAAAGTGTAAACAATCCGACTTATGATAAACAGGTTCCCAATATTCCTCGTTTTTATTTTAACTATGGCTTAGAGTATCATACAGAGGGGTTATTGGGGAAACATGAAATATCCAGAATCTATATAGATGCATCTTATGTCCATGATTTTGATTGGAGTTGGCAAATGAGTAACTTGCCAGAGCAGCGAAAGAAATGGTTAATTCCTCGCAGTCATCTTTTTACAGCAGGATTCCAGCAATCTTTTTGGAAAAATAAAATCTCATTAGGGTTTGAAGTTGAAAATATATTCAACAAGGAAAGTTATATGGAATTTAAAAAGCCTTTACAAGGTCGTACTTTTAAAATCAAATTACGATTTAATTGGTTTGGTGATGAATCTTCAGGAGGGGCAATGAGTTTGTAACATTATAAATAATTATTTTATTAGTTAAAAAATGAAAAATCAATGGTTTTTATTGTCGCTAATAGCGACCTTTTTAAGTTTTACTTCATGTAATGAAGATGATCCGTTTCCAACAAATGAAGAAGGTGATATGAGCTTTGTTCATAGTGTCACGGTGGGTGATAATGCTTATGTTAGTTTATTTAAAGATTTAAGCATAGAACAGACAAGTACGCAAAACTCTTTAATCTTTGCGAAAGAATCTTTTCTTTTTACCTATAGAGGTAATGTTTATGTATTAGAATCCATGAATGCCCGTTTATATAAGTATAGAGTTGAGAACGGTTTGTTAATTCAAGAAAAAGAAACGATGATTCTCCCTTCTGGTTCTCTTCCTGCATTCCTTACATTTGATTCGGAAGAAAAAGCTTATATATCATGCGTAGGATTAGGGAAATTGTATATAATAAATCCTACAACAATGCAAAAAACAGGTGAAATAGATTTGTCTGAATATGCAATTGGCAAAGAAAGCGGTGATAAAAACCCTGAACCTGGTGCTTCGGTTATTAGAGATGGTATTTTATATGTAGGATTAGCTCAGGATAAATCCCAATTTAACCCTAATACAGGAGCTTATGTGCTTTTGATCGATACAAAGACAGATAAGCCAATTAAAATGATATCTGATAGTAGAGCTACAATGGCTACCGCTTATGAGTATTCAGGAGATCCTTTCGTTGATGAAAAAGGGGATCTTTATATTTACTGTGTAGGTGGTTTCGGATATTTTGCAAACTGTACAGAAGGTTTCCTGCGTATAAAGAAAGGAGAAACAGAGTTTGATGCGTCATACTATTTTCCGATAGCAACAATTAGTATACCAGACATAAAGGGTAATAAAGCAAACTATATTTATAGCAAAACATATACAGGAAATGGTAAGTTATATGGATATTTTAATGTTCCGGGATATGTTAGTAATCCGCCTGATTATGTAAATGACAAATCAATGCAAACATTTGAAATAGATGTTTATAATAAAACTGTCAAAAAAATGAATTTTGATGGAACTACTGGTTGGTCATGTAGTCAATGTAAAGCAGGAGATTATATGGTGTTTGGGATGGCTTCTACGCAAGGAACGGGCTATTATCTTTACAATTATAAAGAAGATAAGTATGAACCATTAAAGATAAAAACAGAAGGTACTCCTTTTAAAATTCAATACTTAAAATAAATAAATAAAGACTGCCGGGATCTTTTATCTCCCGGTAGTTTTTTAATTTTCTATGGAATGAACAATCGCAATTATGACTGTATAATCATTATAAGTGTAATCTCAGGTTTATTTATCATAATCTGCGATTATATAGTACAGATGAAAACTATTGAAACAGATTATTTTGTTTCAAGACTACTTTCATTAGATGAAACCATTCTAAATTTATCATCTTTTGGATGTATATTTACTTTTCCTTTTTGGATATTAGGGACATACCTCATATACACAACAATGCGTAAGGTTAATAAAAAGCTTGCGCTCATTAATACGCTATGTATGTCTTATTCTTTATTGATGTTGGGGTTTTATCATTACAGTTATGCTATAATATACAATATTGGCACATCAAAAATGATCATGCAAACAAATATAGACTGGCAATTATTAACAGAATCTAATATGCCTTTTTTCCCTTTTATGTTTATTCTACTTCCTGTTAACTGGCTGATTGTTGGATTTAGTAACTTTTCATCCAAAGCTATAGTTCCCCGATGGTCTATAGTTGTGAACCCTGTTATACTAACAATTATTTTATCTATTGTCACTTGGATAATTCCAAAGACAGAATGCTTACTACCTGGTATTTTTAGTTTGGGGATCACTCTGTATTACATAATTTGTTGGACAAGCTTAAAAAAGATAGGAATTTATGTCTAAAAAGAAAGTTTTAGTAATTGGTGGCACAGGGATTGCTGGACAATTTATTACAGAATACTTGCTACGTTATCATGATATTTGTGAATTATTTATAGCATCAAGAGGTATTCACAAGATATCAGAGGAGAAAGTAAAGTTTATAAAAATAGATATACATAATACCCCAAATATAGAATCTGTTATTAAACAATTTGATATTATAATTTTAGCACTTGGCCCTTTTTCATGTGTGGGGACAGACATTTATACAATTTGTTTAAGAAATCACATAATATGTGTTGATATTAATGATGACTATGGACATAGTGGACGTGTACTAGAAATAGGAAATGAGAGTATAACAAACTTTGGGGGGACAATTTTCACTGGAATGGGATTGTGTCCTGGACTGACAACTTTCATGCTAGAATATGCTGCAGAACAATTAAAAGAGCCTGTCTTAGATGCCCAATTGAGAATCTATTTCGGAGCAGGTGTTGTTTCTGGAGCAGCTTCAATAATCAATATGTTTGAGGGTTTTAAAGATGATTTGATGTTTCTTTCAGAAAAGGAAATTCGAAGAATAAAACCATCTAAATATCAATCAGATAGAACATTCGATTTTGATTGCCTTCATTCCAATATGCCATTAATATTCTTTTCTAGTCCTGAAATAAGGACTATACAACGAGCTAGTCTATTTAGGGAACTACAAAATTTTGATTGTGCTTTTCATCTGCAAAATCTTCCTATGAGTATAGTTCCGTTATTAAGAAAGAGCTCTTTTTTTCGAAAATTGATTTGTAAAATGGTAAATAAGCAACAGAGGCAATTGGAGAGAAATGAGAAAAATGAGAAGTCCGTGATAGTATGTACTTATATAAGAAATCAAAATTCTATTGTAGAATGTTTATTACATTCAGATTCCTCATTTAGATTAACAGGAGCATTTTGTGCGGCAATTGTGTTCTCAATAATAAAAGGATATATGCCGATTATTCCTGGTATATTTACTTTTGAAGACATAAATATTAATTTGCAGTTATTAAATAAGATATTGAAAGACAATAACATAAATATATCCATAAAGAAATAGTGTTATGGTTTACAATAAATATATAGGAATAATAGGTGGAACTGGAACAATTGGTACTATTATAGTTAAATATTTGGTACAACTACAAACTCACTGCCATATTTTAATTGGTGGTAGGAGATCCATAAAAGAAATACCTATGTCTACATTCTATAATACTGAACGGCTTAAGTATAACCAAATGAACTATAACAATGATGTAGAATTGGATAATTTTTGTTCTCAATGTTTGTTGGTTATTAATGCTGTTGGACCTTCATTTAAAATAAATGATAAGATTGCCTTACATGCATTAAGAAATAATTGCCACTACATCGATATAGGAGGATATGGCATTTTACGTGATTTATTGAAACCGTATGAAAAAAGCATTGAAGATCAGAAGCTTTGTTTTATTGTAGGCGTAGGTTGGATGCCTGGTATTTCAGGTGTATTTTCTAAAACTATTATAGAAACTCATTTAAACAGCCCTGAGAATACTAATTTTAATATCTATTACGGTGCTGTTGATAATTGGTCGTATAGTTCAACTTATGATCTGGCCGCATCCTCTATGGAAAAAGCACGTTCCTATGTTTATTCTCATGGAAAAGAAATACAGGTATCTCCTTTTCGATATACACATCACAAATTTTTTCCTTTCATTGGGCATGAAAAAATATGTATGCCATCATTTGATGAACAATTAACTCAATTGGCAACTTCTTTAAAGCAAATAAGAAATATATCAACCTTTGTTATGATAAATGATTATATCTCAATGGGGAAATTTATGTTTATAAAGACCTTTTATAAACATAAATTAAACAAAGCGACACTTATGTTACAAAACGATTATCAACGTCTTGTTAAGAAAGAGAATAAGTGGGGAAGTGTAATTTGTCAAGTTTCTAAAATAGAATCAGAAAGAAATATAGATACTTTTTACTATTTATATACAAATAATAATTTATTATATACTGCATTACCTGCTGTTATTACTACTCAATACATTTTAGAAGGTAAAACAAGAATAGGATTAAATTGTCTTTGTGACTCTTTGGATTGCCAATCTTTTATGTCGGATTTAGATTTTTACGGAATAAAATATTCATATTATGAACATAAAAATTAAAAAGAAAATTATTGTATGTATGTTGTGGTTATGTGCCATAGCATGTTTCACGGGTTTTCCGTGGATATTTTTCTCATGGGATGTAATTCACTCTTACATGGGAATCCATGATATACCATCAGATTTGACTGTTGTCCTGTTTCGAGAAGAATGTTTGTTCTTTGGTTTCTTTTGTATCTATTTTCTCTTTCTTAGAAATATCGAAAAATACAAAGGACTTATTAGATTCTGTTCTTTCTTAGTCGCATTTATGGGACTTTTTATGTATTTACTAAAACTTCAAACTGGGATTGTACATATATCATCAGATTATGAACCTTTTGTTTGGTTTATAATTGGAAGTTTCATATTCTATTTAAATCATAGTATTAATGGTATAACACCAAAGAAACAAAAACTGCCCGTCTTAAGTCGTTTATTCCAAGTGCAAGCAGGAGTATTGTTGTTGAATATCTTTAATATTTTATTTCCCGAACAGACTTGGAACATAATGTTTAATATTTCTTATTCTGCAGTTTCACCTTATGATAAATATACATTTGGGATGATAAGTGGTTTTACAGCATTTTCTTCTATAATCATATATTATATCAGTAATAGGATTCTTTTTTTTATGAATTTATCTAAAGCGATTCTCATTTTCTCTTTTCTTTATTTCTTTGGTTTCTTTATATGGGGAAACTTTAGTGAGTTGTATAAACCTATATTTATTTTATACGTGGTATTAGTTGAGATTTTAAATATCATAGGAATTAATTATATATTTAAAAGGAGGATATATGAGAAATAAAGAAGGGTTAGTCGATGATCTAATAACATCAATTCCAGGGGAATGGAAATTTGATGAACAAGTATCACAATATTTCGATACTCATGTAAGAAAAAGTGTTCCATTGTACGAGGAAGTACAAAAGGCTGTTATCGAAATAAGCGAATGGTTCATTAGAGACAATAGTGTTGTATATGATTTAGGTTCCTCTACAGGAGAAACCATTTCTCTTTTATTGCAAAAGCATTCAAGAAAAAAGAATGTGAGATTCATCGGAGTCGAAGAAAGTTTACCTATGATAGAGATTGCAAGAAAAAAATGTAGTAGCGAATTGGTTCAATTTCTACAACAACATATAGAGGAAATAAATGAATTTGCTAATATAGATTTAGTCTTATCATTGTATACGTTACAGTTTTTGCCTTTATGGAAGAGAAAAAAAGTCTTACAACGAATATATAATGGCTTAGTAGAAGGTGGAGCTTTTATATTTGTAGAGAAAATAAGGGCAGAAAATTCACTATTTGAGGATATCTGGAATGACTTGTATTGGGATTTTAAGCAAGAAAATGGTTTGAATGAACAGCAAGTTATAAAAAAGTCTCAAAGTTTGAGAGGTGTTCTGATACCATTAAGTCTTACTGAGAATTTGAACCTGCTATCCGATGTTGGTTTTCAATGTATGGACACTTTCATAAAATGGCACAATTTTGCAGGAATTATAGCTGTAAAGATGCCTTCAAAAAATGATTTAGAAGAAAATGCTTGTTTAAATACAGATAAAAATAAGGTACAGCAATGAATACAAAGTTGATAATTCATATAGTAATTAGTTTGATATCATTAAGTGGGTTAATTGTTTATTATTACGCATTTTTACTAGGTTATAGAAAGTATAATTTTCAATTAAAAAAGCACTCAAAGCTTCCAGAGAAGTTGTATTTTATGAGTACTTATCCTGCACTCATATGGTATGTGTTACCTTTTATAGATCAACCAAGGATACATGGAATATATGATTGGTTAAATGGAGAATTTACTTTTTTTAATGTTTTGTATATTTCGCTTTCTTTTCTGCTGTTTATATATTTCTTTTGCATTTGGGGTAAAAAGTCTGTTTCCCAAAATATTGAAGCTACTAAAAATGCATTTTATGCCCCAAGTAAATTGTTAACAGAAGGAATATATGCAAGAGTTCAACATCCAATGATCATAGGGGATATATTAGGACATTTTTCTTTGGTGTTATTAACTGGTGGAATCTACACTTGCATTTTATTCCCTATATATGTATTTATAGATCTCTGTATGATAAAAATACAGGTTAAATATTCTTTAGAGCCATATTATAAATCAGAACTTTTAGTTTATAGGAAGAAGACCCCTGCTCTCCTTGATCGGAAATTAATATTTGTAGTTCTATTTATGGTGTTATTGTTTATCGGTAATTTTTTTAATTATACAAAAATAATATGATTTGTTTTAGCTGGGTCTCACAAATTATTTTGGCCATAATTTCATTTCTTTGGTTGATTCCTTATTATATAGCATTTAAGGTTGGAAATCATAAATATATGTCTAATGCACTAGATTTATCATGTAATAATAGATATACCTTAATGTATTATTCTGGTTTTTTCATATCTATTGTTTGGTATATTATGCCTTTCTTAAATCAGCCTCGTTTTAAACTAAATATTTTTTCTTTGTTTGATACAAAGGTAATAATATTGGAAAATGTTCTTTACAATATTATTCTTATTGCATTAATTGGATATTTTATGTTTGTTTGGGGTACCAAAGTGGTAAATTGTAATCTACAAGCAACCAAAGATAGGTTTTTACATCCTTCAAAATTAATAACGGATGGTCCCTATAAAAAAGTGAGAAATCCGATGATAATGGGAGATTTATTTTGCCATTTAAGTTTTATTCTTCTGCTCGGGGCTATACATACATTATGTTTATATATAATTTATATATGTATTAATATTACAATTGTGCATATAGAAAATAAATATTCTTTACGTGTATATTTTAAGAAAGAATATAAAGAGTATGCTAAAAACACTCCAGCTTATATGAATCAAGAATTATGGTTATTTGCCATTTTTTACTTTACAATTATTGTGATAAATACTTATTTAACGACATTATATATTTAAATAAGTAATGAAAAAGAAAGAAGGATTATCTAGGTTGCTGGAAATCGCGGGAGAAAAAAAAAGTTTATTATTTTTCTCCGGAGTATTTTCCGCTATAAGTGCACTGTGTATACTTATACCATTTTGGTCTATATATGAAATATTAAAAGAGTTGCTTGTTCATGCTTTTGATTTATCTACGATAAATTCTGACCTAATGATCAATTGGGGGTGGTTTGCTTTTATTGGTTTGATTGTGGGGGTATTATTTTTGTATACGGGGTTAATGTTATCTCACATAGCTGCTTTTCGTATTTTATATGGATTAAAAATAAAACTTTCAGAACATATAGGTCAGTTGTCCCTAGGATATTTAAATTCGACATCTATCGGTTGTATAAAGAAAATCATGGAACAAAACGTCGAAAAAATAGAGCATTTTATAGCTCATACTATTCCCGATTTGGTGAATGTGTTTGCAACCATAACTTTTATGTTTATTATTTTCTTCTCTTTAAATGGCTGGATGGCATTCACCGCTCTATTATGTATACTTTTAAGTATAGGAATGCAATTTTCTAATTTTGTGGGAAAAAGAGCTGCTGCACTTACGAAAATCTATTTTGATGTACAAGAACGCATGAGTGCTTCAGCTGTTCAATATGTGAAAGGAATGCCAATTATAAAGATATTTGGACAAAGTATACATTCTTTTCGGCAGTTCAGTACAGAGATCGAAGCGTATAAAACATTTGCTTTAAAATGCTGTAATAATTATCAAAATGGTATAATTGTGTTTATTATTCTGTTGAATTCAATAGTCACATTTATTCTTCCTGTAGGAATATTAATAATGAGCTCTGATCCTAAAAACATCTCATTGGCTGCAATTTATCTTTTTTTCATCGTGATGGGTCCCGGAGTAGCTTCCCCTGTATATAAACTCGCATTTCTAGCTTCAGGAACTGTGGAAATTAATGAAGGAATAAAACGTATAGACAAAATATTTGAGGAAAAAAAACTATATGAGCCAATTGTTCCCCAAATACCTCAGACATATGATATTGAATTCAGAAATGTAAGTTTTGCTTATGAAGATGGAGAAAATATGACTAAGACAGAAGCACTGAAGGATATCTCTTTTATTGCTCGACAAGGTGAAATAACAGCTCTGGTTGGGCCTTCTGGGGCAGGGAAGTCAACAATAGCTAATCTCATTCCTCGCTTTTGGGATGTTTCCTCTGGAGAGATTCTAATAGGGGGAATAAACATAAAAAATATTTCCTCACCTCAACTATTGGAGATCGTGTCTTTTGTATTCCAAGATACGTTTCTTTTCAATGATACCATATATGCTAATATTGCAGCAGGAAATACTCAGGCTAATTTATCAGATGTTATACAAGCTGCTCAAGCTGCTCAATGTGATGATTTTATTCGAAATTTCCCTAAAGGATATGACACGATTATCGGAGAGAAAGGTACTTTTCTTTCTGGAGGAGAAGCACAACGAATTTGTATAGCTAGAGCTATTTTACGGAATTCTCCTATTTTGGTATTAGATGAAGCGACTGCTTTTGCTGACCCGGAAAATGAATATAAAATACAACAGGCCTTACAAAAATTAATAAAAGGTAAAACTGTTATTATTATAGCTCATAGATTGTCTTCTATCACCTCAGCTCATCAGATTCTTGTTTTTAAAGAAGGATGTTTAGTTCAAAAAGGAAGACACGACGAACTTTGTGTTACTACAGGCGTGTATAGAAATATGTGGAATGCTTATATAGATGCACATAACTGGAAGTTAAATTTAAAAAGATGAAATAATATGATTACAAAGGCTATAAAACATATTACTATAGGACAAACCAAACGTTTATATAAGCCTGTTGGCTATACAATGCTTGCAAACTTTATAAATATGGTTCCCTTTTGTCTTTCAATAGAAGTTATAAATACTCTTTTTAAAGCTTTTGATGGAACTGGAACTCCTTTAAACATATCTAAATTATGGGTACTAATCGTGATAATGTTTGTATGCATAATTTTTATGATTTTTGGGGAAAAGAAATCCTATGATGCAAATTTCCGGGAAGCATACAATATTAGTGCAGAAGGTCGTATTGATCTTGCCGAACATTTACGCAAGTTGTCATTAGGTTTTCTTTTAAAAAAAGATTCTGGAGAATTATCTTCCATGTTAATAACTGATTTCGCTATGACAGAGCAAGGTATGTCACACCATCTTCCTCAATTGCTTGGTGCGCTGGTCATGCCTATTTTTGCTTTTTTAGGTCTATTGTTCGTAGATTGGCAGATGTCTATTGCCATGTTTTTATCTCTTCCTATTTCTTTTTTAATACTTATTTTCACTTCTAGTACTCAAAAGAAACTAGGGCAAACTCAAATTCTGGCTAAAATACGTGCGGGTAGCAGAATGGAAGAATACTTACAAGGTATACGTGTTATCAAAGCATATAATATGACCGGAACAAAGTTTATCCGTTTGCAGGAAGCATTTAATGATCTCAAGCGTGCGAATATCAAAACAGAAGCATTAATTGGACCTATTGTCATGTTGTCTGTAACCCTTCTTCGTATGGGACTTACTTTGATGATATTATGTGGTACATACCTTTTAATTGGAGGAAAGCTTTCTGTTGCTACTTTTGTGATGTTCCTTATTGTTGGCTCTAGAGTTTTTGACCCATTAACATTAGCACTAATTAATCTTGCTGAATTCCGTTATTATTCTATCGCAGGTGAACGTATTTTGAGTTTACTAAATGAACCAGAAATGTCAGGAATACAAGATGCTCCGGAACAAGGAGATATTATATTCAGAAATGTATCTTTTAGGTATAATGATAAATATATCCTACATGATATAAATGTTACAATGAAACAAGGTTCTTTAACTGCTATAGTTGGACCTTCTGGTAGTGGGAAAAGTACATTGATGAAACTTTGTGCCCGATTTTATGATCCTGATAAAGGTGTAATATTATTAGGTAATAGAAATATACGAGAAATCGATCCTGAGAAACTTATGCAATGTGTTTCGATGGTGTTTCAAGACGTATATTTATTTCAGGATACCATAAAGAATAATATTCGCTTTGGCAAAGAGAATGCTACAGATAATGAAATAATAGAGGCTGCTAAAAAAGCTCAATGTCATGATTTTATAGTACATTTACCTCAAGGATATGATACAATGATAGGTGAAGGTGGATGTACCTTATCTGGAGGAGAAAAACAGAGAATCTCAATTGCACGTGCTATATTAAAAGATGCTCCTGTAATTTTATTAGATGAAGCAACTGCTTCTTTAGATCCTGAGAATGAAGTGGAAATACAACATGCGATCAATTCTTTAATACAAGATAGAACAGTTATAGTTATAGCGCATAAACTAAAAACGATAAGTAATGCTGATAAAATTATAGTTTTAGATGATGGAAATATTATAGAACAAGGGACACATGAACAATTATTAAAAAATGAGGGATTATATGCTCATTTATGGAATATTCAAGAAAAATCCTGTAATTGGAAAATAAATACATAGAGATGGCATAAAAAATCAAAGCAATCTCCAGAGCTTTGTGGGGACGGCTTTCGTCTAAGAAAATACAATTTGTCATATTGTACACTGTTGTTTAACGTTGATTAGTTTAAATCACCTCTATATATAGTGATATAAAAAAATTACTCACTAAAAAGCTTTGAGTTATCTTATGAAAATGCCTGCTGGACGAATAAAAGGAGCAAGATGCAGGGTTAGTATTTCATTTACCCATGAGAAAGAAGAACTTAATTCTCTTGTAAATACACAGGATGAAAGATAAGTCCATAAAAATAATAATCCTTCTGTTTGTCTGATATGACTTCTTTGAACAAACTAATGTAACGTGTCCTAAATTCCACCGATGTGTTAATAGCATCTAATAAAGTTAGTGCTTTTCCGGATGGTATGATGGAGAAATTGGAAAAGGCAGGTAAGAGATAAATTCTCACGACTTCTTCAAAAATCTGTTCTTTATTAATAAAATGATGGTACATAACTCCTCTTGAGCATCCTACCGAGTTCTGTATCTCTTTCATCGTAACTTCTCTATAGTCACGTGTTAAGAACAATATCATTGCCTTTCTTAATATCTCATCTTTAAGTGTGTTCATAATATATTTTTTGTTTTGTTTGCAGACTGACTGGTCGGTCTTTTGATGTAAAAGTATTAGTATCTATTGATTTTACAAAATATTACTCAAAAAATATTGATTGAATTAACATGTTTTTATCAATTGAAATGTGATGAATATTTTATTACACATTGTAATTGTATAGTAGGACTATATAAAAACAAATTAATAGATTGAAATGTTTATTTGTTTTTAATTATATACTATTTCTTCTTCTGTATTCTTTAGGGGTTATTCCGCAATTTTTTTTAAAGTATTTACTAAAAAAAGAATTGTTAGGGAAATTAAGTTCATCAGCTATTTGTGCAATTGTCTTATCCGATGTGCGGAGTAAGATTTTTGCTTCTAAAAGAATATAACGGTCAATCCAGTCATGTGCGCTCTGTCCACTTATTTTCTTTATTATGTCCGATAAGTATTTGGGAGAAATGAACAGTTGTTGTGCATAAAAATCCAGCTTCTTGCTCTTTTTGTAATTTTTGATAATCAACTGGACAAAATGGCTGAACAGTTCCTCTTTTCTTTCCTTTTTATGGTTGTCCTTATCCAAATTTACAACTCCCGCAATATAATATATCATGGATTGCAGAATGGAGCGGACAATCTTGTCCCGATAGGGTGAATTGTCTTCAAGGTGTTGTACAAAGAAGTTATAGAATCCTTGTATCCTGACACATTCCTGTGCGGAAAGGTTCAAGCAAGGATGCCGTTGTATATGCAAAAAGACAGGCAGGATATCTTCTATCTGTGGAAAAGCCTCTTCAATGAATCGCTGTGACACGATAATGAAAAGTCCCTTGACATGATCGGATATTTCATTATGCTGTAAAATATCCTCCGGCAAGGTGATGACCAGATTCCCTGCAGAAACATGATGTTCTATCATGTTTATTTCAACGGTCAGGTCACCGTACAAACATAGACTTATCCCCAATACTCCCAATTTTACGGGATATCCTTTTTCTATCCCTAATTGTTGGAGGTCGTTCATCACGATAAAATCATCGTTGATACAATTCATACCTCCTACTAAATTACGCGTCATCGGAATATCCAGTTTTTTTAAATTTCTCATACTACTTATTCAGATTTTAGCCACAAATATAGTCTGTTTTATTTCCTAAACAATAGAAAACAGGAAATTGGAACATATTCTTCGGAAAAAGGGAAATATCTTTTTTGTGAATTATATGGAACTTTGCCACAAACTTAAAAATAGAAAACATGAAGCAATTATTTGTCATTTCTAATTTATGCGGGCTGCTATTGTTTGTCGGTTCGTGTTCTTCATCGGGAGGCTCGGAGGAAGGAGTACCCTTGGTAAAAATAGATACGATAAGAACGAGCGTTACTGTGGATGAAGTCAACTATCCGGGTATTGTCAAAGCCGGGGATAATCTGGCTTTGGCCTTTAAGGTAAGCGGACAGCTTGAAAGCGTACTTGACCGGGAGGGAACTCCCGTAAAAAAAGGAGATTTGATCGCCTCGCTGGACACGCATGATTACAAGGTCCGGTTGAGTGCGGCTGAAGCAGCTTGGTCGCAGGCAAAGACGGAATTTGAAAGGATAACCAAACTGTATGAGGCGCAAACTATGGCTCCGAACGATTTTGAAAAAGCACGGGCAGCCTTCATACAGGTGGAATCTAAATATCAGTCCGCCAAAGACGCCCTGTCTTATACCCAGCTTTACGCCCCGTTTGACGGATATATACACGATGTATATCATTGCGGCGGAGAGATTGTCCAGACCGGGACACCGATAGTGGGATTCATTGGCAGAGACAATCTTGAGATCGAGATCAACATTCCTGTCCGGGATTATAAAAGACTGCAAAACCTGAAAGAGGCCAAAATACTCCTCGGCGATAGTATTATGGGAATCCGGATGAAATCCGTCAGTCGTCAGGCCAATGCAAACCAGCTTTATAAAATGCGGTTCACGTTTTCCGATATCCGGAACGCAAGTACCCTGACTGCAGGTATGAACTGCCGGGTAATCCTTTCCTATGACGAAACGGGAAAGAATTCAGTCCGGATTCCTCTGTCCGCTATATGTAAAAGAGACCAAGAGAGTTGTGTCTGGAGGGTGGATGAAAGAATGAAAGTGAGCATGTTTCCTGTACATATTCTGAAAATAGACCGTACCGGGGCAATTGTCAGCGGTCTGGCAGACAATGAACGGATTGTCGTTACAGGTGTAAACGGGTTGTCTGAGGGACAGACTGTTGAGAAAATGCCCGCTGTTTCAAAAACCAATATAGGAAATATGCTATGAAAAGTCTGTCGGAATATGCGTTGGGAAATAAGGCGATAGTCAAACTTTTTATCGTTGTTCTTGTAATAGGAGGTTTGTGGTCTTTCTATTCCATGAGCAAAATGGAAGATCCGGAAATTACGGTCAAGCAGGCGTTGGTGATGACCGTTTATCCGGGAGCGGATGCCCATCAGGTAGAAATGGAAGTGTCGGACAAGTTGGAAAAGGCTATCCGGAAAATGGGAGATATTGATTATATAGAGTCGAAGTCCATGAATGACCTGTCTCTGATAAAGGTGGTAATGAAGACAACCGTTCCCAACAGCGAGATGGAGCAGAAATGGGATGTGCTACGGAAAAAAATTGTGGATATTCATCCGTCATTGCCTGCCGGAGTGTCGGTACCGCAGGTGCTTGACGATTTCAGTGCCGTTTACGGTATGTTCTACACTGTTACAGCGGACGGCTTTTCTGACAAGGATATGATACGTTACATGCAATTTATCCAGCGGGAGCTGATAAACATCGAAGGCATACGGAACGTCGAGATATATGGAACAGCCAAGCCTTGCATCAACATTAACATCGACAGGGAGAGAATGTCACGTATGGGGATACTTCCGGCAGAAATTATCTCCACTCTGCAAGGACAGAGTAAAACCGTATATGCCGGATATTTCAACAGTGGGAACAACCGCCTGAAAGTGCAGGTTTTGAATACGCCCCGCTCCGTAGAGGATATTCGTAATTTGGTCATAGAAGGGCACGAGAAGGATCAGTTCAGGTTGAAGGATATCGCCGATGTGGAGAACGGTTATGAAACCCCACAACGAAATGCCATGAAATATGACGGGAGAAAGGCATACGGAATCGCCCTCGCCATGGAATCCGGCTATGATATTCTTAAAATTGGCCGGATCGTTACCCAAAAGATAAATGAACTGAAAGAGGATTTGCCTGCCGGTTTTGCGTTCAATAAAGTCTTCTATCAGCCGGAACGGGTAAGCGAAGCCATTGGTACATTTATTGTCAACCTGATTGAATCTGTCGTGATCGTCATACTGGTCCTTATGTTCACAATGGGATTCCGTAGCAGTGTGATTATCGGGACTGGACTGGTCATTACCGTATTGGGGTCATTCGTTGTCCTCTATTTCTTTGACGGGACATTGCAGCGGGTATCACTGGGGGCCTTCATCATTGCAATGGGAATGTTGGTGGACAATGCGATTGTAGTGGTTGACGGTATTCTTGTGGACAGCAGCAGAGGAATGAAAAAGCCGGAATCGCTGGTTCATACGGCCAATCTTACGGCCCGTCCTCTACTGGGGGCCACGTTAATTGCCATAATAGCTTTCATGCCTGTCTCATTATCCCCGGATATGGCAGGTGAATATGCCCGTGACCTCTTTATAGTTCTGGCCGTCTCGCTTCTGCTAAGCTGGGTACTCGCACTGATACATGTTCCCGTCCATGCTGGGAGTTATCTCAAACTGGAATCCTCTGCGGTCGGACAGGATGTCTTTGACACCCCTTTGTACAGGAAGTTCCGGAAAATGTTGCTGTTGCTTTTGAAACATAAGGTTATTACCATCTCCTGCATTGTAGGACTGCTTGCCGTCAGTACGGTATGTTTCCGGTTCCTGCCGCAGACTTTTTTTCCGGATCTGACCTACAATCAGATTTATATGGAATATAAGATGCCGGAGGGAACACGCATAGAAAAGATAGAGGCCGATTTCAAAGAGATAGAGGATTATTTGAAAGGACGTGACGAGGTTACCCATGTCACGACCTCTCTGGGTGGAACTCCGGCACGTTACAATTTAGTCCGTTCCGTAGCAGACCCAAGTCTACGCTATGGTGAACTTATCATTGATTTCAGAAGCTATGAGGACATAGACAAGTGTATGCAGGAACTCCAGCAATATTTGAGTGCCCGTTATCCTGATTCTTTTGTCCGGCTGAAGAAATACAATACGATGTATATGGATTTTCCTATAGAGTTGCTGGTTTCAGGTCCCGACCCCCAAGTATTGAAAAATTTAAGGAACCAGATACAGAATATTATGTATGCAGAACCTTCTGCCATGCTGGTAACGGACAATTGGGACGATCCGGTGCTTGATATAGGAATCGGTTTCAACCAGCAGGCGGCGCGGAGTGTCGGATTGGGAAGGAACGACGTGGGAATGTCTTTGCTGGCGGCCACCGACGGTATTCCTGTCGGTTCGCTCTACGACGGCAGCATCGTTGAGAATATCTATTTGAAGAGCACAGGGCATACCGGACTGGAAGATGTCAATGTATGGGGAATTATGCCGAATGTAAATTCCGCTCTGGATGAAGAACGGTTAAAAAGGATAGTTGCGGGAAGTGTATCAAAGGAGGAGATGATTACGGATATGACTTATGCCATGCCGGTCCAGAGTGTTGCGGACAGTCTTATATACGAATGGAATGATCCCGTAGTCTATCGTTACAATGCCCAACGGGCTATTATCGTGCAATGTAATAACGCTTTCGGATACACGGCGGAACAGACGCGTCTGTCGCTTGAACGCCAAATCAAGGAAAAAGTCACTTTCCCAAAAGGGTATTCCATGAAATGGTTGGGAGAATATAAGGCAAGCACCGATTCTAACAAATATTTGTTCATGAACCTGCCCATTGCAATTATTTTCATGTTCAGTGTGCTTGTTTATCTTTTCCGTGACTTCAAAAAGCCGATGATTATTTTTCTGTGTCTTCCGCTGGCATATATCGGAATTGTGTTCGGCATACTGGTAAGCGGCAAGCCTTTCAGCTTTGTAGCCATCGTGGGAGCTTTGGGACTGATCGGAATGATGATTAAGAACGGAGTGGTTCTGATTGATGAGATAACCCTTCAGATGAATGCCGGTGTTCCTCCCGTCAAGGCGTTGCTCGCAGCATCTTCTTCCCGGCTGCGTCCTGTCATGATGGCCTCCGGCACTACAATTCTGGGTATGATTCCGCTGATATCCGATGCCATGTTCGGCCCTATGGCCGTCGCCATTATGGGTGGTTTATTGGTGGGAACTGTCATTACACTGATGATTATTCCGGTTTTTTACGCCTTGTTTTTCAGAATAAAATGTGAGTGATATATGAAAATGATTCTATTTTTTTGCTGTATGGTCCTGATGTCGGTACAGGGATACGCTCAAAAGGTACTGACATTGAATGAGTGTCGCGACATGGCACTAAAAAACAATAAGCAAGCCCTTTTGTCCGGTTATGCCATTGAGAAGGCCGGGCTGTCGATGAAAGCGATGAGAAGCAATTATCTGCCTAAATTCTCCGCTTCCGGTGGATATTTGTATGCCGACAAGGATTTTTCCATGAACCTTATACCGTCGGTGAGCGCAAGCCTGAATCTCAACAACACTTATTTTGCGGGGCTTCAATTGGAACAGCCTGTCTATATGGGTGGTAAAATTATAGCTGCAAACAAGATGAGCCGTATCGGTTTCGAGATTACCGGTCTTGATAAGAACAGGACGGACTCGGAAATATTGCTGGCAGTGGATGAAGCCTACTGGGACGTGGTAAAGACGAAGGAACTGTTTGCCGTTGCCAGTAAATACAAGGAAGCTGTTGAAGAGGTGCTGCGTAACGTGCAGAACCTGTATGAGAGAGGTATGGTTCCTAAAAATAACCTGTTGAAGATACAAGTCAAACGTAACGATGCGGATTTGATGCTGCAACGGGCGGAAAATGCAGTCCGGTTGTCAGAAATGGCGCTCTGCCATATTATCGGCTTGCCGTTGGAATCGGAAATAAATGTTTCCGGGAAGCTGAATATGGACACAGGTACGATTGTGAAAGAGGAATTATCCATTGAAAATCGTCCCGAGTACCGGATGCTTTCCAGAACCATCGATTTGAAAGGACAGGAAATCAAACTGATCCGGAGTGAGTTTATGCCCCAGATTGGATTGGTTGCCGGATATAATTATTTGAATGGGATAAAAATGAATGGGAACAAGTTGCTTTCGGACGATGTATTCGCTGTTATGCTGGCTGTGAAAATTCCCTTGTTCCACTGGGGAGAAGGAAAAAATAAAATCAAGGCCGCCAGACTGGAACAACGTATGGCGGAAACCAGACGGGAGGAGTTGTCCGATAAGATACGGTTAGAGGTTTTCCATGCCGCTAATATTTGGAAAGAAGCGGAACTCGAAGTACGCCTGACAAGGACAGCCTATGAAGAAGCGGAGGAGAATTTACGGGAAAGTGGCCGGAATTATAAGACTGGTATGGAGACTTTGGATAATTATCTAGAAGCACAGGTCGCCTGGCAGAAGGCTTGGGCTGAATCTGTGTCTGCTAAAGCTGCCTGGCATGTAGCAGAATCTAAATATTTGAAAGCTATTGGAAAACTTAATTGATTGACTGCTATGAATAGCGATAATGAAATTAAAAATGTAATCAAGAGAATCGAAACAATCCTTGAACTGGAAAGAGATATTAGCATATCCCAGTTGATTAGAAGTATGAATATGAAAGAAAGAATTGTCCTTATAGCGATTGGATATATGTTGCGGGATGAAAAAATCTATCTTGATGAGGAATATTCTAGAATTGCTATGAGTTTCAATCAGTTCAGCTTTTGAAGTATATTGATAGTGTTTTATCTGTTTTAAAGAATAAGTAACCTATATATTTTGTTGTTCATAAATTGATTTCTGGTGCACATTGCGATCTTGTGATTGGCACGATGAAAAGAAACGAACCAATCAAGGTTCGTTTCTTTTTAAAAATGAAAGGGGGCACTTCAAGTCACAAATGAAGTGGCATTCTTTTCTTTCAGACAGTGGCAGATGAATGGGGAGTGGTAACGGGAAACATCCGGCTTATTATCACCTGTTCGTACAGCCAGAGTGCTTCTTCCGAAAGTTGTGCGAACTCCTCGCCTGTCACCTCATGTTGGTTGACGCAGGGAAAGTAGTGACACGCGTAAATCATCTGTTGCCGGATGTGCTGGTCGTCACGTACAGTCCAACATTCTATTAATTTATGAGCGTGCTCTGGCGGGTGGTGATAAGTTCGGTGACTTGTCCCATCAAGCCGAAGAGGAACAGGGAATCATTATTTACCAGTTCGCAGTCATCTTCGATGAAGCAGTCCTTGACAAGCGTTCCCACCGATACCTCGTCTTTCTTGAATACGGGTATGAACTTGAAGAACTGCGGAAAAGTTGGTTCTGCCATGAGGACTACATACATTTCCTTTTCACCACAAAAGGTTCTCCGAACACCACCATCGGATAAACCTTGCGCAACTTCTTTTCTTCCATAAACGTATTTTTTGATTGTTCGATGGAAGTATAGGACGGGAAAAAAGAAAGGGTATGGAAAAACGGAAAGGAAAGTGAGGAAATCTCGTGACGTTTTCCGCCATGCATATATGAAAAAGAGGGGTACGTTATATTTCTTTAACAACATAAAATAGTGAATTTTGCCTTATTTTGTGTCCTTTCATATAAGCGCACAGAATAATAAGCCTATTTGTATGAATAAATTTACAATAGACATAGACGAAACATTTAAATACTATTATCGTTCGTTATGCTTGTACGTACTGCACTATGTCCATGATACGGATATTGCAGAAGACATCGTACAAGATAGTTTTTCTGCCTTGTGGGAGAAATTAAGTATCAGTGGAGCCAAAATAGAAAATGTCAGAGCCTACCTTTATACGACTGCCCGTAACCGCAGCCTGGACTATCTGAAGAAGGAGGAGATTTATGATCCGAATCTTTCCCCTTCTGATTTTGAAGATACGTTGAGCGATGAGGAAGCGGAGGAACGTTCGGTCAGGGAAGCGCAGATGTGGACTGCCATTGATGCCTTGCCCGAACGCTGCCGTGAGATATTTTTGCTGAATAAACGCGACGGCATGAAATATAGGGAGATAGCCGCCAAATTCCAGATTTCTGTGAATACGGTGGATAACCACATCTGCAAGGCACTTCGGCTGATACGGGAAGGGGCACAGAAAGTTTACGCATTTTTATTTAACTAACATTCACAAATTCTGCATAGTGAATTTGCCTGCAATTCCAGTCATTAATATGAAGACTAAAACAAAAGAGTATGAGAACCCCGGATGAAAAATGCCTTCACTTTGTCTTGCGCCACTATCAGAAGAACAAGTTGGATACGCAAAAAGCATTGAAGGCTTTCAAAGAGAAATACCAGATAACGGAACAGACACGAAAATCCTTCCGCTTGTGGTGGATACTTCCCGGTATGGTGGCAGCCATTCTGGTCGTAGTTCTTATTTATCCCCGCTTCCGGGAAAACGGAGCATGGAAGGAGGTAACGGCTTACTCGCACCCTGTGGATTATATGCTTCCGGACAGTTCCTCCATAACCCTGTTCCCGCATTCCTCCGTCTGTTTCCACGCAAAAGATTACCAGAGTTCCAGCCGCAGGGTTCACATGGAAGGAAAAGTCACATTTTCTGTCAAGCGTGACAATGCCCGCCCGTTTACGGTAGAAGGAAAACTGTCCCAAGTCAGAGTATTAGGGACTGTCTTTACCGTTGATGAGAGCCGTGCAGACACAGCTATCGTGCAAGTCACGTCGGGAAAGGTGCAGTTCTCGGCAATCGGGCAGCCGGACGCCGTGATACTAACCGGAGGCATGGCAGCGGAAGTGACGGGAGAGCGAAAAGACATACAGATAATCAAAGAAGGGAAAACGGGTAGCTTCATTTTCGACAATACTCCACTACCTAAAGTGCTTGAAGAACTGTCGAAGTTCTACAAGGTGAAGCTGGTTGCCAATAAGACAGACAGGCGGCTGACAGCCAGTTTTAAGGACAAAAGCCTGGATGAGATTATTGAGATTATAGAAAAAGTGTTGAATGTAAGAATTGAAAAGAAGAAACAATGAGAATCGTACTGACCCTGTTCCTATTCTGTGTATGTATGAGTATCAAAGCTCAACAACAGGATATGACGGAAATGAAAAAAGCTATCGACTTGATGCAGGGGATGTACGACATAACTTTTGTATATGATTCATCCTTGGTGACTGCCAAGCCCCAAGCCTTCCCTTCGGCGGGAAATTCTTTGAAGGAAAACTTGGAAAGGATTTTTGGCGGCACCGGCATAAAATGGGAAATCCGCGACGAATACGTCCTGCTGTTCCGTCCGGACAACTATACCTTTTCTGGATATGTGTGTGAAGACAGCGGAGAAACGCTCATCAATGTGACTGTCCTTGACCTGAATACCCTGAAAGGCACACTGAGTAACGAACATGGCTTTTTCAGCATCACGCTGCCGGAAGGGAAACACAAATTTCGTTTTTCTTATATAGGTTATCAAGATGTGGTGAAGGAGGTGGATTTGAGTTCCAATTATAACGGTGTTATCTACTTGAAAGAAAGCAGTACCTCGCTGAAAGAAGTTGTAGTGGTTGCAGACATGAATGCTCCCCTCCGCACGACACAGACCGGCAAAGTGTCTCTGACCTCGGAACAGTTGAATACGGAGTTTTCGCTACTTAGTTCACCGGACTTGGTAAAGACCCTCCAGAATATTCCCGGTGTGGCTTCCGGAACGGAGCTGCTTTCCGGCATGTATGTACACGGGGGCAAGAACGATGAGAACCTTTTTCTGCTGGACGGAACACCGCTTTACCAGATTAACCATTTGGGCGGGCTGTTTTCCGCTTTCAATACGGATATTATCAAAAACGTGGATTTCTATAAAAGCGGTTTCCCGGCACGTTACGGCGGCAGACTTTCTTCAGTGGTGGATGTACGTACCAAAGAGGGGAACATGAAGGAGTTTCACGGGACTTTCTCTTTGGGGCTGCTTGACGGCAGAGTCCAGTTTGAAGGACCGATCATAAAAGACAAGACCTCGTTCAACATAGCCATGCGAAGAAGTTGGGCGGATCTTTTCACAGCTCCGGTATTCTTTCTGCTCAACCGTTCCAATCCCGATGACAAAAAGAACGTGCGCTATGCCTTTCACGACATCAATGGGAAAATCACCCACCGTTTTTCGGACAATAATAAACTGTCCCTTAGCGTGTATTCCGGAAATGACCTGCTGAAAACAAAAGCCCGGCAAGTGTTTGATGACGGGGAACATTACAACTCCGATTTCAAGGCTCAATGGGGCAACCTGACTACGGCTTTGACGTGGAACTGTCAAATCGCCCCGAAGTTGTCCAGTAGTTTCTCCGGTGTCTATTCACGCAATATCTCCATGTATGATTATGTGGAAGGCAGCCGTTTCTTTTCCGACGGGGAACAAACTTCCATGACGGGAATGGAACGGTCCAACCATTCCGCGATTGATGACATGGGATACCGCATGGAGTTCGACTACCGTCCCGGCACGAATCATCATATACGCTTTGGCAGCAATTACCTACATCACATATATCATCCGCAAAGCACGGCTTCCAGAAACCAGACGGACAGGGATACCTTATCGACAGAAAGCGCAAGCAGTTATAAGGGTAACGAGGTCGCTTTTTATGCGGAAGATGAAATGCGACTGTCCTCCAAGGTGAAATTAAATGCGGGCTTGCATTACACCCTTTATCAGACAGACGGAAAGATGTACCATTCCTTGGAGCCAAGACTGGCCATGAGTTACCAATGCTCGGAAAAAGCCACGATGAAAGTGTCCTATACGGAAATGAGCCAGTTTGCACACCAACTGTCAAACACCTATCTGAATCTGCCGACAGATAGTTGGGTTCCTTCCACACGTAAAGTCCGTCCCATGCGTTCAAGGCAAGTGGCAGCCGGGATATATACGGAGTTGCCCCGGCATATCAGTTTGAACGTGGAAGGATATTACCGTACTACAAGCCAACTGCTGGAATACGACGGGGGCAACAGCCTGATGCTTCCTGCCGAGAACTGGGACAATCTGGTCAAGACCGGCAAAGGAAAGTCTTACGGCGTGGAATTGTCACTGGCATACAAAGACCGTTACAATGTCATCGAAGCAGGATATACGCTTTCATGGAGCTTGCAAAAGTTTACTGATTTTTATCCCGGCTGGTATTCCAGCAAGTTCGACAACCGGCATAAACTGAACATCGCTTACCGGCATAAGTTCAATGACCGTATAGATGCCTACGCCGCATGGGTTTACCGTAGCGGCGACCGTGCCACCGTCCCGACCCAGTATGTAAACGGGCCGTCTTTTCCGGGCATACCGGATTCCGGCGAACCGGAACTGGTTTACGAGAAGCCGAACAACATCACGCTCCCGGCATATCATCGGCTCGATTTGGGAGTTAATTTCCGACGTACTACCAAAAAGGGATTCGAACGTATCTGGAACATCAGTGTCTATAATGCCTATTGCCGCATGAATGCGTTTTATACCCGGATAGAACGCCTGCCCGATGGCGGTTTCAGGGGTAAGGGATTTGGCATTTTCCCGATTATACCCTCGTTTTGTTATACCCTCAAATTTTAAGAGTATGAAACATTTACCTCATATATTATTGCCCGTGTGTATCGGCTTGCTTTCGTCCTGTACCTATCATTTTGAACTGGACGATGTGGGAGCTTCCCAAAAACTGGTGTTGTACAGCTATCCGGGAAGTGGCGACACAACGGTAGTCCACCTTTCACGCAGCCTTCCCGTCAGTCAGAAAGGCGAACTCGGTCGGGGACTAAAGGGAGCGGACGTCCGTTTGTCCGTAAACGGTGAAGCAGTATCCCTTGCATGGACGGATGATTCCATACCGGGAGTTCCCGCCCAGAGCTATTACGCGGTGAAGACGTATGAAAACGGTGACAAGGTTAGCATAACTGCGGCAGTAGAAGGAATGAAAACTGTTTCGTCCGCTACGGTTGTCCCATCCCGATTCCCTTTGACATCAATCAAATTGGCTCTCAAAGACGGTAAACCGAACCAGCGCCAGTTTCGGATACACTTTACAGACAATGCGCTGATAAAAGACTATTATGCGTTGAAAGTGGAGCGTAAACAACAGTTCTGGAACGATAGCAAGTATTCGGAAGAAAGTAGTTCCCTCACATTAAATTTGGATGACGAACCTCTACTGAATACTTCTTCGGGGCTGGACGATATCCTGATGGTTGAAAACGAGTTTTATCGGAATTTGTATTATTGGGACGATACGAAAATTCAAGGGAAAAGCTACACGGTTCGTCTGAATACCAATTATGAGACAGATTATGAAGACGACTTCATAACTCCTGACGGGGTTGAGCATATCAAATACCAAGTGAAATACAGAATTAGCCTGTACAGCCTTTCGGAAGAGTTTTACAAGTATCTGAAATCACTGAACGACCAGAAAAACAACGGGCTCGGAAACTCTGAACTGGCTCCCATACGCTCCACTTATACCAATGTCATAAACGGAATAGGTGTCGTGGGAGGATGCAGGATGCTCCAAACGGAATGGATAGACAATTTATAGGAAAACTAAATAATAAAGAAAATGAAAAAGACAATTTTATCAATGCTTTTCCTGCTGGCAGGAATAGGATGCTTTGCACAAAAATCCGGCATTATCATCGGTGTGACGGACGGACATTTGGGGAAATATTCGGGATATGCTTACATGAGTACGGGAACGGCGAACAACTCTTCCTACCCCGAAACCCGATGGACGCCCGGAGTAGGCTTCAATTTGGGTTACCAGTTCAGCTTCGATCTTTCCAAACGCTTCTGGATCGACGTTTCCATGTTGGGAAAGGCCGTTCAGGGGAAAGCAGAATCTTTCGACTTGAATGGAAACGACGTTGTTCCGTGGTCTGACAAGGCATGGATATGGGGACTTGCTTTGAACGGCGCAATCAATTACCGCATCTGTTCCGGACTGTATGCCGGTATTGGCATTGAACCCACTGGTTATTTCAAAACCGATAAATTGAAGGAAAACTTGGAAAGGCAGGTTTTCGACTTTCCGATCGTCCTCACCTTAGGCTATGAGTTTAAGAACGGCATGAAATTGTCCGCTTCCTACAAGCATGGTTTCAAGCCATTGTATGACAATGCTTTTGCTTCCAATACAAAGAATAACAAAGAGTTCGGCATATCATTATATGTGCCCATGTTTAAATAATAATCAATCATTAAATTATTCAATTATGAGAAAAACGCTTTTTAGTCTTGCTTTGGCAATGGCTGTATTATCATCATGTAGTTCTGATGATATAGTGAACAATCCGATGAACGAGGAAAACCATTCTTTCCCGGCCTCCAGAAGTTTGCATGAAAACATTCTTTCCTTTTCCAGTGAGGAGGAATACAATGCCTTGCTCGATTCCTTGAGCACGTTGTCCGATGAGGAACTTCTGCAATGGGAATCCAGACAGAAAGGCTTCACCTCCATGTACAGGATGCACAGCGAAGCTTTGGGACAGATATTAAACGCCACATGCAAGGAAGAATATGAATCCATTAAGACTGCTTACCAGACTGATTTTATATTCAACGACAAGGACAGCACCGATTTGTCGATATATATGCCGGTATTGAATGTAAGCAAGGCAATCACATTGAACCCCGAAGGGTTCGTATGTATCGCCGGTGAGAGAAAGAACATGAAGGAGTTTGAAAATTATGACGGATATAAAAAAGAACTTTCTTTACTTTATCCTGTCCCGTTGGGTGTCACGATCGAAAATGGTATAAACAGGGTTCACGTGAAAACGAAGAAAAGAAAGTTCACCGCACAGATTGGTATGCGAGGAAACCAACAGGCTATCCGTGTAAATGCGTCTAAAAAAATTTTATGGGGCTGGGTGGAATATACGACTGCGTACTATTGGAAATACACGCCTAACGGCCCTGTACAATTTGGCAAAGAAGTGAAAAGCGGGCATGACATTATGATTTTAGGCAATCCTTTCCCAAATGGAGCGAAATTGTATATGTGGACTCGCGGTACCGGTGAAGAAAACTGCGGAATAATGACCGTGCAATTGTAATCCTTATTGAACCGGATTATTAACCAATCATTCGGGACGAATCTCTGATATAGCCAAATGTTCGTCCCGAATATTAAAATTATCATTTTATGAGCAGGAAAGTATTTACTTGTTTTATTGTGATTTCCCTTTTTCTTAATAAAGCCGCTTCTTACGGTCAGGAAATTCAAGTGTTGCGTGACACCGTCAAGGTTGCCGTGCAGGAAGGAAGTGCTTTACTCCATAACGAAAAATCCATTACCCAAAAGCCTTTGGATATACGGAAAACGGCTATTCTTTCCGACAGTTGCACGTCCCGGATAACATCTGACATGCAGAACTCTTATAATCCGGTATTTCCTACCGACAAATCGCCTTTGCATGAGGGGGAATATTCTACCTCCGGTATCATTAAAAGCTATCCTTCCGGCTATTTTTACGGCATAGGCAGGCAGGAAAACTTCATCGGCTTGGGAACAATGAACTATGCAGGTATCGGATATGTGTATTCTCCCGGTTGCTGGTCATTCGACTTGCAGGCATATACCGTAAAATGGAGCGTCCCCAGACGCGAGAGCCAGCTATTGGGATTGTCCGGGCTGTTGACATATCCCGTCAACGAGAAAATCCGTCTAAACACATTTGCCTCATACTCCTTCATTCTTTCTTCTCCTTTCAGTTCCTCGAATTACGGGGGATTCGTTTCCTATGACATCATTCCCAACTGGGGGATAGATTTCGGCGTCAGAAGCCATACCGATTTTCCGTTGCATAAAACGAAAACGCTTCCGATAGTAGCTCCGTATTTTCAGTATAAAGGCAACAAATTGGGTATTGATGTCGGTGGCGGATTATTTAATTTGCTATTCAAATAACCTGCACTGATTTCTACCGTTACTCCTGAAACGAGGATTATAAGATAAAAATCTTTTTGCTATTCGTATAATAGATCTTATATATTTTACTTACATATTTAATACAACATGTTTGTTATGAAGCCTTCTCGAACGTTGTTTAATCTTCCGATCTAAAAGCAAAAGTAGAAACTTAAGAAATCATCGACAAGATGCACATTAATGGGCATTTACAAAGCAAAACATCCCTATTAACTTGATGAAAAAGCGTTAATAGGGATATTCCCTATCAGAAAGACACCCTGCTTCACGCTCTACAGGGGGGGCTTACCGGTGCAGACTGCCGACGTAATTTTCCTCTTGCACCTCGGTTTGGTATTCTTCCATACCGTCCAGTTTTTCGTTTACCTCTTGTAGGTTGGCTTCCAGTGTAACATTGTGATTAAATGGGAAACTGTATTGTATGACAAGGCCGGCATTGGTTATCTGTCCTACGTCAAGTGTGTCAGTTTCTCTATTATACCCTACATACAGGATATAGCCGTCCAGCATTTCGAATGCCTGAACTTTCTGCTGTGTCAAGGTGGCAAACTGCTCCATCACCATATCTTTGACGAGCGTCAATACTCCCGATAGTTAGTGTCATCTTGATGAATATGGCGATTCTTTCAAGTTTCAACTCATAGAGCCCTCCTTTGAGGTTAGCGCAACTGCCCTCCTTGATACGTTTGGTCGTGTGTATTATTGTACGACCAACGACTGCCGAGTTCGCTCACCCGTTCCTATGCGAATAATGCCAATTAAGCCCCGCATACCTCCGTTGTACGAGAATGTGGAGAGACCTGTCATCTCTCACTTATCAATCCATTCTGATAGTGATATATCGGATATTTTATTACGAACATAATCGTTTCACTATTATCACGATTATATTTTGTCCGTGCGATTCCTGCCCTTTGTACGCCATTAGGAAGCAGACGCTTGTATCTGTCTCTTTTATATACAGCCAACTTGCTATTTATTTCCTCGAATCCCGTCATCGCCACAGACTGTTTTTATCGTGCAAAGATACGGCGGACAAACGGCAGACCAAGTATCGCAGAGCTACCTTGCTGAATTTTGACGAAAACTTTCCGAAATCACAGATTCCGGTATTTCATAAAATTTCATCGGCGGTTCCTTGTTCGCGGTTCTTACTTCCGCCGTTAGGGATCGCACATAAAAACCAACCCTGCGGCGGGCCGAAAAGCTCGGAACAAAGGGAAATAAAAAAACGAAGCGATGACAGCAATAGAACAGATTACCACCGTAGCCCAAAAACTGGGCTGGCAAGTAGAGACAAGTACCGACAAGCCGAACCTCGTGCAGTTCGAGTTCCAGCAATATACACCCTACGGGCAGGATTTCGGTTTCTCGGTTGAGATGAAAGACAATGACACCGATGGCTTGTTGCAGGAAATCGGAGCGTATTACGAGGATTTCGACTCCGACTATGAAGCCTATCTGTGGGTTGGCACGGACGGGCACGGCAAAAACGGTGCACCTTACCATATCAAAGACATCGTGAGTGATATGGAGCAGGCAGAAACCATGATAGAGAAACTTTACAAAACATTAAAAACAACCATACAATGAAAGCGAAAACACTCTACACACGAGACGCCGAAAGAGCGGGGATAAGCCGTTTCCCCAACTTTCACCGCACGGGTAGCATTACCGGAATGAAGCGGCTTTACTACGGCAAAAACGCCCTATTGGTACGTTGCGGAAGCTGGATTTACAACGTATCGAGCGAACCCGAAATTTACTACAACATGGCTCATTAAATGATATTCATTATGAAAAGAACAAGTTACAAAAAAGATTTTCAGAGTTGGAAAGGCATAATGGCTCTAAAACTGCTCTGCTGCAACATAATTGCGGGTCGTTTTGATTGGAAGAAATATTGCACGCCACAATCTTATTGTGGTCAGGAAATTTGCGTCATGCCGCTACATTGCTCCTACGGACAGATAGGCTATACCGTGTATTTCCCTTATGCCGATATGCCGGAAGTGGAATACGATTGGGAAATGAACAAATTAACTATTGACAAAGAGAATTGGGAAAGCTATTTAACGTGAGTATAATTCAAAATATAGCTAGTTGCCCGTCTTTGAAAAACATACATCAATGGCGGGTTTCTTTCAAAAAACAGTATATTGTTATGGTAGAAAGGGAGTTGGAAATAAAGTTATATTAAAGGAGCGGGGCATGGAATATCCAATATCTTTATCTTCAACCATATATTTTTCTTGAAATTGAGCAATTTCTTTGCAAAAATCATCTGTCATACAATAAATCTCTGTAACTTTGGTCTCTGAAAACATCATGGTAATTGCTTAAATGTTAATTGAATACTATAAATTCAATGCTTTTATTGCTATGTGCCTAATTTATTTACAGAATTAGAATTGAAAGAATATGACACAGACTTTTTATATCAAATAGCAATCTTCTGTCCTTGCAGATGCAGGGGGGGATGTATCAAAGGAATACAATAACTTCCAAACAGCGTTGTTGAGTGAAATATCCAAATATGCGAAAGCCGTGGATGCGGCAGTTGTAGCCGAGAGAAAGGGGCATTACTTTACAAGTTGCTTCATTGAACGTAACGGTAAATTTGTATACATAAGTCATTCTTCGGATGCGCGGATGGACGGTGTGGTAAAGATAGAACTTGATTCGTTCCTGATACGGACCGCCCGGCACGCAAAGGATTATACAGGTGGTTTCAATCAGTATTGCGATATGTCACAGCTACAGTCAATGATTGACAAACTGTTGTCTTAATGTAATGTATAAGAATATAAGGTGGCTTCACTTCAACGCCACCTCACATTCGTTTCCGTTATCGGCGCAGACCACCAATGTAGCTTTCCTCTTGTACCTCGACCTGATATTCTTCCATGCCCTTCAGCTTTTCGTTTACCTCTTGCAGGTTATCGTCCAGTGTTATATTGTGGTCGAAGGGAAAGCTGTGTTGCACGGCGAGACCAGCGTTAGTGGCCTGTCCGACATCGAGCGTATCGGTTTCCCTATTATATCCGACATACAAAATATCACCGCTTGGCATCTCGAATACAGGTATTTTCTGCTGTGACAAGACGGCGAATTGCTCTGTCGTCATATCCTTGGCCACCTCTTTCACGTCATCACTGGCACGATTGGTGCCATAACGTGTGATATGGTCTCGCACCTCCTGTTCCGTGTATTTCAGCATGACATCGTAAGCTCCCCCGACACTTCCGTTATACACTACGGCGAAATCTTTGTCCTCTATAAGAAGGTCATCGCCTCGGTTCTGGAGAGGAGAAGCGTATGTATGCTGTTCGTCCATGCCGTTGCCGTCGTAATACTCCTTGGCGAGTGCCAGCAATCCTTTGTAGTCGCCTTTGTCCCGCAGTTCGTCGAGCGGTCTCGTGTCGTGGTCGAACTGAAGATAGGCCACCGAAGCATAAAAAATGCGTTCCTTGGCAGAGTGTTTGTTGTCTTGCCCTTCAGTGACATTTTGTTCCAACTCCTTCGCAATCTTATCCACCTTTTGGGTGACGATGGACGAAGCCCTTTTCACGTCCAGAAGCGTCGTCTTGATGAACTGCGGCGACGCCTTCAATTCTTCGAGATAGCCTTTCAGGTACGGACAACTGTCCTCCTTGATATATTTTATCATGCCGTAGCGTTGCGCCACCAGTGCGCTTCCCAGTTCGGCCACCAGTTCCTCTCTGGCATACTCTTTCGAGCCGAAAGAGGCCGGTTGGAATCGGTCGAGCACGCCCTCCGCACCGGTGGAGTGAATCATCTCATGGAACAGCGTCCCGTAGAAAGATTCCCCGTCCTTGAACTGCCTGATTTCGGGCACGACAATCTCGTTTTTTGTAATTGAGTAATACGCATTGTCCTGATACATCGGCTTGATCGGGCAAATCCAAAGGTTATCCTTTATCATCGTATCGACGGGGGCGAAGCTGAAATGTTCGCCTTCTCCGATTTTCGGCAGCGAGTTTTCCCGTTCCAGTTGCTCCCATAACTCCGGCCGTGCTTCCCGCAGGTTGGTTTGCGCCACGTTGAATACCCGGAATACCTGCATTTTGGGATAGACGTTATACTCTTTCTTTTCGTCGTCAGAGAGTCTCTTGTAGTCGTCGTACTTGATTTTCTCCTTCGTCTCCTTGTGTATGCAGGTAAAGGTAGTCAACATGACGGGAAAGGATTTCTCGCCGCGCAATATTGACACGCGGGGAAGTTCCTGCCCATCCTTGTCGGGTTTGTTGAGCCGTTGAACACAGTCGAACGTGCAGAAACGGGGAATCGTGTACCCCTTGTTCTCACAGTGCAGGAGCAGCATCAGAGCGTTCATACCGTTGTATTCCCGCCCGGAAAGATTGCGGGGCCATTGCAAGTTTCGCTCGGTAAACCACGGTTTGTGCCAGTCTTTCTGGATACTCTCGATTTTCTCGATCATTAATGTTACCCATTTATTTATGTCAGTTTCTTTCATATTTACTTGATAAT
>OISE01000080.1_pt1 | contig 34441 bp, 48 predicted proteins | sample 1586401 | NCBI WGS metagenome assembly OISE01 (sample SAMN02675048, study PRJEB24791) | human gut metagenome, SKBSTL034 | isolation source: stool | host: Homo sapiens | place: USA
GCGCGTCGAAATCGCTGGTGCTTTTCTGGTTCTCTTTTGGCACGCAAAAGAGAACTTAGCCTCGCGTAATCGCGCTCTACCCCCGCGCCACAAGCGCGAGATCCAACCAAACATCGTCTTATCGTAAAAATGGAGGTCCATCATGGCCGGTACTCTTTATATCGTCGCAACCCCCATCGGCAACCTTGATGATATGCCGCCCCGCGTCGCTGCCACTTTTGGCGCGGCGGACTTCGTGGCCGCCGAGGACACCCGCGTGACCATGCGGCTGCTGAACTATCTGGGCCTGAAAAAGCCGATGGTCAGCTACTACGAACACGCATTGCAGAAGGGCGAAGGCATCCTGCGCCGCATCGAGGCGGGCGAGAGCTGCGCCCTCTGCTCCGACGCCGGTATGCCCTGCGTCTCCGACCCGGGCGAGGTCATCGTGCGGGACGCGCTGGCCCGGGGCATCAAGGTCGTGCCTGTTCCGGCGGCATCCGCCTGTGTGACGGCGCTGGCCGTCTCGGGACAGGACACCTCCCGCTGGGTGTTCGAGGGCTTCCTGCCCGTGAACCGGAAGCAGAAAAAGGAGCGTCTGGCCGAGCTGTTGGGCGAAAAGCGCACCGTCATCTTCTACGAAGCCCCCCACAAACTGCGCACGACGCTGGATGACCTCGCAAACGCCTTCGGCCCGGAGCGGAGCATCACCCTCTGCCGCGAGCTGACCAAGCTCCACGAAGAGATCTGGAAGACCACCCTCGGCGAGGCACAGACCCACTATGCTGCCAGCGAGCCGCGGGGCGAATATGTGCTGGTCATGGCCGGCGCGCTGGTCTCTGCAGAGCCGGAAGCCGAACTGACCCTTGAGCAGGCCGCCCAGCGGGCACTTGAGCTGACCGGGCAGGGCTTCGGCCCCACTGCCGCCGCCAAGGCCGCAGCGCAGGGCACCCCCTACTCCAAGAGTGAAGTATATAAAGTACTGCTGACTTTGCAGCAGCGCGACCCCGAATAAAATTTGAGGAGGAACCTTTTCCCGTGACGAAACTTCTGATCCTGAGCGACAGCCACAGCAACCGTCTGGCCCTCGAGCACATCCTGAAGGCCGAGGCCGACCACATCGACGCCCTGATCTTTCTGGGCGACGGCCTGCGCGACCTCGAGCAGACGCTGACCCTTTACCCCCGGCTCCGGGCCTACGCCGTGGCCGGAAACTGCGATTTTGGTGCACTGGAGCCGCTGGACGGGCTTGCGGCCTTTGATGGGGTGGTCGTCTTCTACACCCACGGCCATATGTACGGAGTGAAATACGACCTCGACACGCTATCCGACGCCGCAGCGGCCCGGGGCGCGAACGTCGCCCTCTTCGGCCACACCCACGTCCCGGTGGCCGAGCAGCGGGGCGATGTGTTCCTGTTCAATCCCGGCTCCTGCGGCCGGTGCTACACCGGCCCCAACACCTACGGCATCCTGACCCTTGCCGACGGCAAGGTGGTGGGCCACGAGCACAAAGAGGTACCCAAGGCATGAGCATCAATGAGGTGCGCTGGCTGTCCGAGTGCGGCAGCACCAACGCCTACGCAAAAGAGCATTTCGAGGAGTTTGGCCCGGTGGGCGCGGTGTACACCACCAACCAGACCGCAGGCCGGGGCCGTCTGGGCCGCAGCTGGGTAAACGCAGAGGGCCGCGCCCTCTATTACACCGCAGTCATCCGGGAGCCGCTGGCCCAGCCTGCCACCCTGCCGCTGCTGGCCAGCCTCGCTGTCCGTGAGCAGCTGGCCCGGCGCTACGGCGTAGACTGCCAGATCAAATGGCCCAACGACCTGCTGCTGAACGGCAAGAAGGTCGTGGGCATCCTCTGCGAGAGCGTAAGCTACGGCTACCAGATGCAGGGGCGGGGCATCGTCTGCGGCATCGGCATCAATCTGGCCCAGCCCCAGAGCTATTTCGACGCCGCCGACCTGCCCAACGGCACCTCGCTGGAGCTGCAGGGCGCAGCGGTAGACCTCGACGCCGACCCCCAGTGGCTGGCCGAGGCACTGACCGATTTCGGCTTCGACCGCCCCCTCTACACCTTCGCACGGGAGGGCTTCGCGCCGTTCCGGGAGGAGTATAAGGCCGCCTGCATCAATCTGGGCCGTCACGTCACCTTCGACCTGCCGGGCGGGGAGCTGGGCAGCGGCACGGCCATCGACGTGGACGCCGACGGCCAGCTCATCGTCCGCACCGACAGCGGCGAGGAGAGGGTCTTTACCGGCGAAGTCTCCGTCCACGGCATCTATGGAGCTGTATAAATTTTTCTGCACCCCCTGCGCCTCTGCGGGCCGTCCGGCCCCGGGGGCGCATTTTGTTTTCCCCGCGAAGGATGCGGCGGTCTCGGGTCTCTCCACAGTTTTCCACAGAGCCGTTTTGCCGGGGCACACTTGTGGAAAACTCCGGGGCCAAAAATTCCAGAGGGGAGAGCCGTTTTCCTCCCGGGTGCGAAATGCCTCCGAAAATAAATTTTTGACCTCGACTTTCTTTTGGAAAAAAGGTGCTTCGACCCCTTTTCTCCCCAGTTTTTCCCTCATTTCCCACTCTTGAATACATCATGTATAACCCGATGCTCGATTTTCTGTGGAAAACTCAGTGGAAAAAGTGGAAAACACTGTGGGAAAACCGGCTTCTTTTTCACAAAATCAGTGGAAAACCCCGTGGAAAAAGTTAAAAGATGATTCCAGACGGGATACTTCTCCCATCTGCGGATGAAAATGGAACACCGCTGTTCCCACGGATTTTCTTGAATGGACCGGGCAAACATGATACAATGAAAGGCAGGATATGGCCCCGGACATGGGCCGCAAAATTTATTTTCACGGAGGCGTCTGTCTATGAACTGGATCTCCCGCCTTGAGCGGAAATATGGCCGCTTTTGCATCCCGAATCTCATCTCCCTCATCGTAGGCGGACAGATCCTGGTCTACGCCATCGAGCTGTTCGTAAATCAATTTGTCTCATCCTACCTCGGCCTGAGCCGGGGCCTGCTGCTGATGGGGCAAGTGTGGCGTCTCATCACCTTTGTCTTCATCCCGTTCTCGGGCGGCGGGCCGCTGAGCGTCATTCTGGGCATCTACTTCACATGGTTCATCGGCTCTGCGCTGGAAAAGGAATGGGGCGATTTCCGCTTCAACCTCTACTTCCTGCTGGGGATGGCGGGCACGGCGCTGGGTTGTCTCGTCACCGGCATCCCCGCCGACACCTACTGCCTGTCGCTGTCCCTGCTGCTGGCTTTCGCCATGCTCTACCCCGAGGTGCAGGTGCTTTTGTTCTTCGTCTTTCCGGTGAAGGTGAAGTACTTCGGCCTCTTTGCTGCCGCCATGTGGCTGTTCAGCTTCCTTACCGCCGGGTGGCTGTATAAGGTGAGCTATCTGCTGAGTATGCTGGGCTTCGCGCTCTTCTTCGGGCCGCAGGCCCTGCGCAGCGTCCGGGCGTGGATCCGCCGGGAGCAGTGGAAGCGAAAGAACCGGAGGTGAGCCGCTCATGATGATCGACCGCCTTGCGGGCAACGCCGCCCTCAAAGACAGCGTCCGCCTGATGCTGGAAAGCCGCCGCCTGACCCACAGTGTGCTCTTGGTGGGTGAGACGGGCTTAGGTGCGGGCTATGCGGCCCGCTGCGTGGCGGCAGACTATCTTTACCCTGCGGGCGGCGCGCCCGCTGAGGCCCTTCTGCGGGGCGAATGCTGTCGTGCCATAGGTAAGGCCGGCGACCGCAGCAGCGGCAGGGTGGAAACGGGCATCGTGCGGGAGGCCATCTCCGTCACTGGCATGGGCACAGGCGGGCGGTATCTCGTCAGTCAGGTCAAGGCCATGCGCACTGAGATCTTCAACACCAGCCTCTCTGCCGAAGGCCGCGCCGTCCTGCTCTATCATGTGGAGCGGATGAACGAGGAGTCTGCCAACGCCCTTCTGAAGGTGATGGAAGAGCCGCCTGAGGGAGTGCTGTTCCTCTTGACCGCGGACTCGCTGGCTGGTGTCCTGCCCACCATCCGCAGCCGCTGCGTCAGCTTTGCCGTGGCCCCGGTCAGCCCCGAGGAGTGCGCCAAGTGGTGCATCGGGCAGGGCGTGGACAAAAAGCAGGCCCAGCTTTACAGCGAACTGTTCGACGGCCACATCGGCACCGTACTCGCGGCGGCACAGGACGACGCCCGCCGAGAACAGGTGGAAAAGGCCCTGACGCTGGCGAAGGCTGCGGCGGCGCAGGACAGCTACGCGGCCGCCGTTCTGCTGGCAGGGTACGAGAAGGACAAGGCCGCAGCCGCCGCGCTGCTGGGCGATTTCCGGGCTGTGGCTGCCGCCGGACTTCGGGGCTGCGGCGGCGCGCCCTTGACGGGCGATGCCGCCCGCCGCGCCCTCTCGCTGGCCGATGCCGCCATCCAGCGGCTGGGGGCGCAGGTGAATCCGAAGATCGTGCTTTCTGTTCTGGCGGCGAAGCTGGGATAATGAATCAGGGGGAGCATCTGCAAAAGGGCAGGTGCTTCTCTTTTATTTTTGAGCGGGTGTGCGCGCTGGTGGCGCGGATTAAGTTTTTTCTTTCGGTCAAATGGCTTGCGCTCCGCGCGGGCCAGAGGCAGGGAGGGGTGTTTCGACTCCCCCCAAAAAAACATTGCCAAGCCATACAAGATGGTGTAAAATAATATTGTAGGTACGTTTTACTCTTGGCAATATTTTTGGATTTAGGGCGGAAAGCAGATCGGAAGGTACGCGCGACCCTCTGCTTTTTGCACCCGGTGCCCGCGCATTGACACCTGATCAACAGGACGGTGTGGGGGAAAAACCCTGCTGCTGTTGCAGAAGAACTTGTTTTTTCAAACTCTATGCCGACAAGCTGGAAAAACGGCGCTTTACCCAGAATGTCCAGCCGCAAAAAAATTCCGGACTACTTTGGCATTACCGTTGAAGAGCTTATGGGCACAAAAAAAGAGCCCGTCGGGATGGGCGAGCTCGACAAACAGATGCAGGAAATTGTGGCGTTGCTTAACAGCGCAACGCGGTGGAAACGCTGCTGCGCTCCCGGGCAAAGCCGGAGTGAATCAGCCGACAAACGGCAGATCTGTTTTGGCAGGGGCTTCGGTCAGGATGGCCAGAACCTCGGGGACCAGATCAGGGTACTGCCGCAGGATAGCAAGGATCTCTTCATTTGTCATCATGCCAAAACGCTCCTTTTTGTTGTATCTATAATTTTATGTTACAACAGCCATAAGCCGAAGTCAAGAGAAAAGAGGAAAATCAAATTAAAATTTTGGAAAAATGCAAAGTTATTGCGGCAGGCACAATTGTGGCAGCACTGATGGCAGGCACTGCGTTACCCGCGCTGGCCGCCAGCCCCGCCGGGGACGTTCCTTTTGCGGTGCTCGCGCAGCAGAATAGTGCTGTGACCCCGGAGCAGGTAGAAGCACTGATCAGCCAGATCGGCACTGTCACGCGCAGCAGACGCGCGGCAATCGTGGCCGCTTTGGATGCCTATAACCAGTTGGATGATGCAGGAAAAGCTGCTGTCACCAATTTTGGTGTGCTGGCAGAAGCACAGCAGATTCTTGGTATTCAGGATGCACTTGCAAAGTGCAATGTCAACTACGATGCAGTAGAAGACTGCTGGGCGATTACAACCCCGCATGATGACAGCATCGATAAGCGCAAGACGTGTGGCATTGGCCCCAACCTTTATATCTGGGACAAGGGGAACACTATTGTTTTCTGGGAAGATTTTACTTACATGGGCTCTTCCGAGCTGGATATCGATGACATCATTCTGCGCGGTGGAGATTATAAGTACACTTACATTTGCGATTATGATAACTCCGATTATGGATACGACAAAGAGCTTGGTAAATGGTTTGCATGGGCCACCTTTGAAATGGAAGACAGTGAAGTCGAATGGTTGCGAAACCTTTTGAGTGCCGATACCGTTATCATGCGTTTCGAGGGAACGGATTATAGCAAGTTTGATTACACATGGACGGTGCAGGACCGGCAGGCAATCACCGATATTATTGACCTCTATAATCTTCTGAAAGCAGTTACACCGGAAGTGCGTGAAAAAGCACTGCGTAACTAATACGTTCGGCCTAGGGAATAGAAGCTTGGAAGATTTTTATGCGATTAAAGAAAAAGCATATTGCGGCAATTGCATTGAGCGTGGCTATTTGCGTAGGTGCTACCGGTTGTAAATCGGAAGAAGTCAAGAACACGGACCCTGAATGCTCTTCCGAACGCGATACAATGTGCTTTTCAGACAGTTTCGCCTTCTGACTGCTCAGGCTGGTTCCATTCCTGCGGCTATTCGCCTTATTTTTGAAAATTGCTATAAACGCATTTTTTTGTGCTTCTCCCATTTACGGCTCCGCCGAAGATTTCACGCTTCTGCTGGACATTACCGTCAGCAGAGAGGTAACACCAGCTGCGAAGCAGCAAGTCGGAGAAACGAGAAAAAAGCGTTTAGCGCAGCGGCTAGCTTTTTTCCGTTTCGACAACTCCTTCGGGGTCTGAAAGGGGCGAGCAGCCCCTTTCTCGTGGATCCAGCGCGTCGAAATCGCTGGTGCTTTTCTGGTTCTCTTTTGGCACGCAAAAGAGAACATTAACCTAGCGTAAGAGCGCTCTGCCCCGCGCACAGGCGCGCACACCTGCTTAAAGAGAACTAATCGTCTCCCTCTGCTCTCTTTATCGCCTCTTTGATGACCGGATACGCAAACCCCCGCCGGGCCAGCGCAGCCACAACGAGGTCTTTCCGCCCTGCGGCCAGCTTGCCGCGATACCGCCCCTCCACGAGGGCGGCGGCAGCTTCCAGCTCCGGGTCTTCGCCCGCTTCATCCGGGGCATAGACCTCTTCCAGCGCAGCAGAGATCTGCTGCGCGTCCAGCCCCTTCTGCCGCAGGTTCTGCGCGGCGGCGCGGCGGCTCTTGCGGGCAGCCAGCAGGCCGTGGGCACGGGTCAGGGCATAGCGCTCGTCGTCCACATACTGCCGCTCCACCATCTCGGCCACCACAGCGGCGGCGGTGGGCTGGGTGAAGCGCCGCCCCAGCCGCTCATAGAGCTGGCCGGACGAAAGCTCCTGCCCGGCCAGAAGCTCCATCGCACGGGCGCGGGCCTTGGCGGCGTCGGTGGATTTTTCCTCCTCGGCCAGCGGACGGCCTCTTCTCGAAAAAGCCATTTAGTCTTCCACCATGATGTCCAGCTCGCTCTCGCTGCTGCGGGCCGGTGCCTTGACGACCGGCTCCTTGGAGGCGGAAGCGGTCTCGCCGCCCTCCTCCTTGTCCGCCGCAGCGGCAGCCTTGCCCACCGGGCGGCGGGTGGCGTAGAGCTTATCCGCGTTGGCGCGGATCTGGCCCTCGATGTCGTTGGCGATCTCGGGGTTGTCCTTGAGGAACTGCTTGGCGTTGTCGCGGCCCTGACCCAGACGGATATCGCCGTAGTTGAACCACGCGCCGCTCTTCTGGACGATGCCCAGCTTGACGCCCACATCCAGCAGCTCGCTCATTTTGGAGATGCCCTCGCCGAACATGATGTCGAACTCGGCCTCACGGAACGGAGGCGCCACCTTGTTCTTGACGATCTTGGCGCGGGTATGGTTGCCGATAAACTGGCCGGAAGAGTCCTTCAGGCCCTCGACGCGGCGGATGTCGATGCGGACAGAGGAATAATACTTCAGTGCGCGGCCGCCGGTAGTGACTTCGGGGTTGCCGTAGACGATGCCCACCTTCTCACGCAGCTGGTTGATGAAGACGCAGACGGTGTTGGTCTTGCCGATGACGCTGGTGAGCTTGCGCATGGCCTGACTCATCAGACGTGCCTGCAGGCCGACGTGGCTGTCGCCCATCTCGCCCTCGATCTCGGCGCGGGGCACCATAGCGGCCACAGAGTCCACAACGATGGCGTCGATTGCACCGGAACGCACCAGCGCCTCGCAGATCTCCATCGCCTGCTCGCCGGTGTCGGGCTGGCTGACCAGCAGCTCGTCGATGTTGACGCCCAGCGCCGAGGCATAGGCCGGGTCAAGGGCGTGCTCGACGTCGATGAAGGCCACCTCGCCGCCCTTCTTCTGAGCCTCGGCGAGAATGTGGAGGGCCAGTGTGGTCTTACCGCTGGATTCCGGTCCGAACACCTCGATGATACGTCCGCGGGGCACACCGCCCACGCCCAGCGCGAGGTCGAGGCCGAGGCTGCCGGTAGAGATGGCGTCCACCTGCATGGCGGTGTTGTCGCCCAGCTTCATGATCGCGCCCTTACCAAACTGCTTTTCGATCTGGGCCAGCGCCGTTGCCAGCGCATCCTTCTTTGCGCCCGGCTCCGTCTTCTGGGTGGCGGGGGCGACATTGTTGTTCTGATTTTTTGCCATAGCGTGCTGCTCCTTTATCGCTTTACCTGCGGGGTGCAGGCTGTGCTGTACCGATTCTTTCCTCTATAGTATATCACAGATTTCAGATATGACAACAGATAGTTGTAGATATTTTTTATTTTCTCACGCTTATTCTGCTCTGCGGGCCATTACGCAGCGGTCGTTGCCGCCAAAATCCTTCCGGCAGGTGATGTCCACCCAGCCGTTTGCTTCCAGCAGGGCCTCCACAGCCTCCCGCTGCTGCCAGCCGATCTCCAGCGCCAGCGCACCGCCGGGGCGGAGGGCCTTCTGGTAGTGTTCCGCGATGGCCCTGTAAAATACGAGTCCGTCGTCCCCGGCCTCCAGCGCCATGGCCGGCTCTTTCGCTACCTCGGGCTGCAGCTCCCGCATCTCCTGCGCCGTCAGGTAGGGCGGATTGGAGACGATGAGGTCCAGCTGCCCGTCGGGCAGGGTCTGCCAGTAGGTGAAGAGGTCGCCTTCCACCGGCTCCGCAGCGCGGGCAGTCCGGAAGCCCCAATCGAAGGCCGGTGCCTCAAAGGGCGAAGCCTCCAGCACATTTTCGGTGCTGCCGCCCTGCCCCTTCAGGGCCAGACGGGTGTTCTTTTCGAGGTAGGCATAGGCCTCCGGGCTTTTTTCCACGCAGGTAACGACCGCCGCCGGGCAGAGCCGCTTGACGCCGAGGCCCAGACAGCCTGTTCCGGCACAGAGATCCAGCACACGCGGCGTTTCCACGCCTGTCAGCATCCCGGCAGCAGCTTCGGCCACCACCTCGGTGTCGGCGCGGGGGCAGAGCACCCCCGGCCCCACGGCCAGCTCAAAGTCGAGGAAGGGCCAGCTGCCGCAGAGGTACTGCAAAGGCTCCCGGGCTGCGCGGCGGAGGGTCAGCGCCTCCAGTCTGGCCGCTTCGTCAGCGTCCAGCGGGCGGTCTGTGAGCCGGGCGTCCCGACCTGTGGCCAGCCGGAACAGCTCCCGGGCGTCGAAGTCCGCGTCGGGACAGCCTGCCGCCGTCAGACGCTCTTCCACTTCCCGGACGGCGGCCCGGGGCAGCATCCCTTCGCTCACCATGTTCCGTCCTCCGGCTTTTCGGGCAAAACGGGCGTCACGGCTGCAATGGCCACCTCGATCATGCTGTCGTCGGGTTCAAAGACGGTCAGCCGCTGCACCCAGAGACCGGGCTGGCGGATGATGCGGGTTGCGAGGTTGTCCGAGCGGCCGCACCATTTCAGCAGCTCGTAGCTGATGCCCATGACCACAGGCAGAAGCAGCAGCTTGAAGACCACACGGAGGCTGGTGCTGCTCCACGGCAGGACACTGTAGAGAAAGACGCTGACGATGACCACCAGAATGAGGAAGCTGGTTCCGCAGCGGGGGTGGAAGCGGGTATACTTGCGGACATTCTCCACGGTCAGCTCGTCGCCGGCCTCGTAGCAGGCGATGGTCTTGTGCTCGGCACCGTGGTATTCGAAGACACGGTGGATCTCCTTCATCTTGGAGATGGCCACCATGTAGGTCAGAAAGATGGCGACCTTGAGCAACGCTTCGAGGATGACCTTCGGCCAGCGGGTCAGGACGACCACCTTGCCGAGACCGCCCACCAGCACCGTGGGCAGAACGGTGAAGAGCAGGATGGCGAACAGACCGCCCACAAGGGCCGCACCGGCCATCAGGATGTCTTCGGCCTTTTTGCCCAGATGCTCGCCCACCCATTTTTCGAAGGCGGACTCTTCCTCTTCGGCGTCGTACTCGTCGCCCATGCTCACCTGTGCGGAGTACATCATGTACCGGTAGCCGGTAATGAGGCTCTCGATCATCGAGATAGCGCCCCGCACGATGGGGATCTTTGCCCAGATGCCGTGTTTGGGGGTGTCCTCGATCTTGGTCTCAATGGTGCCGTCCGGCTTGCGCACGGCGCAGCAGATCTGCTTCGGGCCGCGCATCATGATGCCCTCCATCAGGGCCTGACCGCCTACGCTGGTCTTAAAGCATTCCTTCTTGGGTTCGTGATTCATAAAATGGATTTCTCCTGTCCGTTTTTTAGCCTCTATCTTACCACATAAATGTGACAAAATCTTACTTTTTGTAGAGCGGCAGGCCCAGCGTTACCACAGTGCCCCGGCCCAGCGTGCTCTTGATGTCCATCGTGCCGTCGAGGGCGGTCATGATGGAGTCCACCAGTGCCAGACCGATGCCGCTGCCCCGCACCGAGTTGCTGCCCTTGTAGAACTTGGTCTTGACGTTTTCCAGATCTTCCGGCGGGATGCCCCGGCCCTGATCGAGGATCTCCACGAAGGCCTTGTACTCCCCGGCCCAGAGCTTGACGGTGATCCGTCCGCCGGGGGCAGAATATTTGATGGCATTGTCCATGATATTGATGAACACCTGCCGCAGTCGGTCGGGGTCGGCGTAGACCGGGATCATCTCCTCCGGCTCATTGTACACCAGCACAAGCCCCTCCCGCTGGATGCGGGCCTCGCAGAATAGCACCGCATCGGTCAGCTCCGCCACGAGGTCGAGGGGGCGGCAGGTCATCTTGAGGCGTCCGTTCTGTAAGCGGCTGAAATCCAGCAGCTCTTCCACCATGTTGTAGAGGCGGGCCGTCTCGTTGTTGATGATCTCGAGGCCCTTGCGGTAGTTCTCGTCCGAGGGGTCATCCAGCGTGCGCAGGGTCTCCACCCAGCCTCGGATGGAGGTGAGCGGAGTGCGCAGCTCGTGGGAGACAGAGCTGATGAACTCGTTCTTCATCTTTTCTGTCTCCTCGAGACCCTCAGCCATCCGGTTGATGGTGCCCCGCAGACGGTCTACCTCGTCCCGCTCGTCGCCGGTGACGGGCAGACGGACGTCCAGCTCGCCCCGGGCGATGCTGGCGGCAGTGCGCTCCACCTGCCCCAGCGGCACCACGATGCTCCGCACGAAATAGAGTCCCGACATGATGGTAAAGGCCAGCACCGCCGTGCCCATGATGAGGGCCACCACCGCCGTCCGCTTGAGCTGCTGCCCCACCAGCGTCAGGCTGGTGACGAGGCGCATCGCGGCCACATCCTCGGCGGCATAGGGCACGAGGCAGCAGGCCGCCATGACTATCTCGCCGCTCTGGGTGCGGTAGATGGCGACACCCTGCCCGTCCATAGCCTCCTGCGCCTGTTCAAAGTCGGTGCTGGTCACGATGCCCTCCGCGTCGGTGCCGCTGGACGAGGCGATCACGCCGCCGTAGCTGTCCAGCAGCATGAACTCGTATTTGTCCTTGTCGGAGAACTGCTCCACCATCCGGCGCAGCGCCACGCTGCGGCTGGCGGCGGTCTTCTGGCTCGTCTCGCCGGTGTACATCTTGAGCTGGCCGGTGATGGACGAAAAGCGGCGGTACATGGTCTGCTGGACGCCGTTGTAGTAGCTGCGGGTGGTGCTGTAGAGGAACATGACCTCCACCAGCAGCACCAGCAGCACCGTAATGAGCAGACTGCCTCGCAGCCATCTCCGGGTAATGCCGCTTCGCATGGCCTTTTCTCCCTTTCCGTCCTTACTCCTCCCACCGATACCCATATCCCCACACCGTGAGGATATGGGCCGGGTGGCTGGGTTCATCCTCCACCTTCATCCGCAGACGGCGGATGTTCACGTCCACGATCTTGACGTCACCGAAGTAGTTCTCGCCCCAGACCCCTTTCAGAATGCGCTCCCGCACCAGCGCAACCCCGGGGTTGCGGAAGAACAGCTCCATGATCTGGAACTCCACCTGCGTCAGCTCGATGGGTTTGCCCGCCTTGAGCAGGACGCGGCGGTTCTCGTCCAGCACAAAGCTGCCGCTTACCAGCGAGACCGGGGCCTGCTCCCCCGCCGCCGTGCTGGCCGAACGGCCTACGCGGCGGCAGAGGGCCTCCACCCGGGCCAGCAGCTCGCTGACGCTGAAGGGCTTGGTCATATAGTCGTCGGCGCCGATGGACAGGCCGCGGATCTTGTCCTGCTCCTGCCCCTTGGCGCTCAGGATGATGATGCCGATCTTCTGGTCGGTGCGGCGGATGGTCTCGCAGAGCGAGAAGCCGTTCATGCCCGGCAGCATCACGTCCAGAATGGCCGCATCGCAGCCCGGGCACTGCTCCAACAGCGGCAGAGCCGCTTCGGCGCTGTCCGCCTCCACAGCCTCCATCCCGGCCAGCCGCAGGTTCAGCGCGATCATCTCCCGGATGCTGGCTTCATCCTCTACTACCAGAACCTTGACCATTTATCGTTCCTCCGTTTCTCGCCTGCTTGCCCTGTGCGCAAGGCCCGGCATTTTACGAAAAATCATTTTTACTCCGTCAGCTTAGATCTGCCCGGCCTGAGAGGGCTAATTCAGCCGATACAGCGACCGGGAGAGCCGGTAATCCGGGTCCTCGATGGTCACATCCGGGCCGAGCTTTGCCTGCATCTGGCGGGACGCCACCACGCCGAGGCGGACCCAGCCCACCGCGCTCTCGCTGGAAGAGGCCATCCGGATGGTCAGCACCAGCTTATTCTCGTCCACTGTCCGCAGCTCCACGGCACCTTCCACCTCCGCGCTGTCGGTCAGCATCAGGTTGCCCTCCCACTCGATGGGCAGGGCGACATAGCAGCCCGTCTCCTCGTCCAGAAGGCCGAAGCTCTTCTCCGGCGCGGCGGCAGTGTAATCCATCCAGACGATGAAGTCCATCCGTCGGCTCTGGCTCATGTTCAGCAGGCCTGCCTCGTCGGGCTGGGTGGGGATCTCCACCGTGCCGTCGCCGTCCAGATCCCGGCTCACGAGGTTGGGTACGTTGCGCAGGGAAGCGTTGTACAGCTCCTCGCTGCTGATCTGAGATGCAGGCACCATCTGCTGGCTCTCCTCATCGAACCGCAGCAGCACCGAGGCCAGATTGTTGCCTGAGATGCCCGTCCAGCCGTCCAGCACCAGATAGTGCCTGCCGTCCGCACCGAGTCCTGCCGCCACCGAGGCACAGCCCGAAAATTTATCCCCCGACAGCGCCATCACGGCCACCTGCTGGAAACGTCCGTCCTTGTCCACGGTCAGCAGCTCGATCTGGACGCCGCTGCCCTCCTGCGTGGACATCAGGATCAGGTCTTCGTTGCCGCCGCCGGTGATGTCCTCCACAAGGTACTGCTCATAGGCCTGCTCGAGGATGGCCGACACCTCGCCGTTCTCGTAGGAATAGACCGCCAGATAACGATCCTCCTGCGAAGCCGTATAACCCACCACCAGCTGGGCCGTGCCGCCCGCCTGAAGCTGCGCCAGCCGGACATTGTCCACCGTGTCGGCGAGACCCTCTACCGTCTGGCTCACCTGCCAGCTACCCTCGCTGTTCTTGCGCAGAAAGGCGACGCATACATTGGAGGTGAGGGTCGTGGTGTAGAACACCGCCGCATCCTGCTGGCCGTCACCGTCAAAATCCTGTAGGACGAAGGGGGAAAGCAGGTCGCCCTGCATCGGGTATTTCAGCTGGGCGCTCTCCCCCAGCCAGTCGTTCAGGGCCGCTTGCAGCGCACCGTAATCGCCCGCAAGGCGGGGCGCGCGCAGCAGCTCCTCCACCTGTATCGTCTCCTGCATGGGGAAGCTGCACCCGGTCAGCAGCAGGCAGAGCGCCAGCGTCAGCGCCGCAGCCCGCAGCCATCCTTTGATTTTCAACATATCCCCTCCTGCCTGTGGAAATCTGCATACCATAACAGTATCAGTATATCACGCAAGGGGGACGATGCCAAGCGGCGAAAACAGAAAAAAGCCCTCTCCCGGACGGGAAAGGGCTTTTTGATACTGATCTTATTCAGTCAGAGAAGCTTAGACAAGCTCCAGAACTGCCATCTCAGCAGCGTCGCCGCGGCGAGCGCCGATCTTGATGATGCGGGTGTAGCCGCCGTTGCGGTCAGCGTACTTGGGGCTGATCTCGTCAAACAGCTTCTTTGCAACATCTTCCTTGGTGATGTAGGCGTAGACCTGACGCTTGGTGTGCAGGTCGCTGGCCTTACCCAGGGTGATCATCTTCTCGGCCATGGAACGAACGTCCTTAGCGCGAGTGACAGTGGTCTCAATCTTGCCATTCTCTAACAGGTAGGTAACCATAGCGCGCATCATAGCGTTGCGGCTGTCGCTGGTTCTACCGAGCTTTCTGGTACCGGGCATCCCGTTTCACTCCTTAATTATTTTTAGTTGTCATCATCCGTGTTCAGCTTGAAGCCCAGGGAGTCCAGCTTTGCCATGACTTCCTCGAGGCTCTTGCGGCCGAGGTTGCGAACCTTCATCATTTCGTCCTCGCTCTTGCTGACCAGATCCTCCACCGTGTTGATACCGGCGCGCTTGAGGCAGTTGAAGGAACGGACGCTCAGATCCAGCTCTTCGATGGTCATCTCCAGAGCCTTCTCCTTGTCGTCGTTGGTCTTCTCCACCATGATCTCAGCGCCAGCAGCCTCGTCGGACAGGTTGACGAACAGGTTCAGGTGCTCGGTCAGCACGCGGGCTGCCAGAGAAACGGCCTCCTGCGCATTGATCGTGCCATCGGTCCAAACCTCGATGGTCAGCTTGTCATAATCGATCGCCTGGCCCACACGGGTGCTCTCGACATTATAATTCACCTTGAGCACGGGGGTGTAAATGCTATCAACGGGAAGAGTGTTGATGTCATTCTTCTCGATGATGGCCTGTTTGTTGCGCTCAGCGGGCACATAGCCGCGACCCTTATCGAAGGTCAGCTCCATGACGAGCTTGCCGCCCTCGCCGAGGGTTGCAATGTGCCACTCAGGGTTCAGGATCTCAATATCATCGCCCTGTTTGATGTTGTCCGCAGTGACCTCACAGGGGCCGACTGCTTCAACACGCACTGTCTTCGGACCATCGGTGTACAGCTTTGCAGCGATACCCTTCAGGTTCAGGACAATCTCGGTAACGTCTTCCTTGACGCCCTCAATGGTGGAGAACTCGTGAACCACGCCGTCGATCTTGACGCTGGTCACGGCGACACCGGGCAGAGAGGAAAGAAGCACACGACGCAGGCTGTTGCCCAGTGTGATGCCAAAACCACGCTCCAGCGGCTCTGCCACGAACTTGCCGTAGCGGCCGTCGGGAGACAGGCTTGCCGTTTCGATTTTGGGACGTTCAATCTCCATCATATCTATGCCCTCCTTGTCAAACCGATGTTGCCATCGGCCCATTATTAAATTCTTTCAAAGAAAAGAATGCGAAAACCGGCCATCCACATGAAAGGCCAGGCCTTCTTAATGGATTACTTGGAGTACAGCTCGACGATGAGGTGCTCTGCAACTTCGTAGTCGATGTCGCTGCGCTCGGGGAGCTTGTTGACGACGCCCTTCAGGGTGCCGGCCTCACGGTCCAGCCAAGAGGGCAGAGCCACGACGGGAGCCTCAGGGCCAGTCAGCTTAGCGAACTTAGCAGAGCTGCGGCTGGACTCACGGACCTCGATGACATCACCGGCCTTGATCAGGTAAGAGGGGATGTTGACCTTCTTGCCGTTGACGGTGAAGTGAGCGTGAGAGACCAGCTGACGAGCATCGCGGCGGGTCTGAGCAAAGCCCAGACGGAACACGACGTTGTCCAGACGGCGCTCCATGAGCTGGAGCAGGTTCTCGCCGGTCTTGCCGGGCATAGCCTCAGCCTTCAGGTAGGCGTTGTGGAACTGCTTCTCCAGCACGCCGTAGATGAACTTGACCTTCTGCTTCTCCTTCAGCTGAGTAGCGTACTCAGACTGCTTCTTGCGCATGTTGCCATTGGAGTTGCGGGTAGTATTCTTCTTTGCATAGCCCATGACCGCAGGAGAAATGCCCAGGGCCTTGCAACGCTTTGCGATAGGCTGCGTATTCTTTGCCATAATTCAGTTTCCTCCTTCGATCAGACACGACGGCGCTTCGGGGGACGGCAGCCGTTGTGGGGGATGGGAGTCACGTCCTTGATGAGGGTGACTTCCAGACCGGTGGCCTGAAGCGCACGGATAGCGGACTCACGGCCAGCGCCGGGGCCCTTGACGTAGACCTCAACGGTCTTCATGCCATGCTCGATAGCGACCTTGGCAGCAGTCTCGGCTGCAGACTGAGCTGCAAACGGAGTGCTCTTGCGGCTGCCGCGGAAGTTCAGGGAGCCAGAGGAGCACCAAGACACTGCATTGCCCTGCAGGTCGGTGATGGTGACGACAGTATTGTTGAACGTAGACTGGATGTGAGCCTGACCGGCTGCAATGTTCTTACGCTCTTTCCGCTTCATGCGGACGTTTGCGCCCTTCTTGGCGTTATTTGCACTTGCCATTTCTCAGAACCTCCTTACTTCTTCTTGTTAGCGACCGTGCGCTTCGGGCCCTTGCAGGTACGTGCATTGGTCTTGGTGCGCTGGCCACGGCAGGGCAGATTCTTACGATGGCGGGTGCCACGGAAGGACTGGATCTCAACCAGGCGCTTGATGTCCAGAGCGACGTTACGACGCAGGTCGCCCTCGACGATGATGTTAGCCTGATCGATGTAGTCACGGATCTTGGCCTCTTCTTCCAGAGTCAGGTCCTTGACGCGGGTATCGGGGTTGATACCAGTAGCTGCCAGGATCTTGTTGGCAGTGGTCTGACCGATACCGTAAACGTAGGTGAGACCCACCTGAACGCGCTTCTCGCGGGGCAGGTCAACGCCGGCAATACGTGCCATAGTAGTTTTCCTCCAAAATCATCCCATGTCAGTGTCGGGGTCTGCGCCGGGACTCTACGCACTTGACCCCCAGGCGCCCGAATTAGCCCTGGCGCTGCTTATGCTTGGGGTTCTGGCAGATGACCATCACGCGGCCTTTGCGGCGGATGACCTTGCACTTTTCGCAGATGGGTTTCACGGAAGGCTTGACCTTCATGATGTTGAACCTCCTTTTGGTTGATACCCTGACGCTTATTTGGAGCGCCAGGTGATGCGGCCCTTCGACAGGTCGTAGGGCGACATTTCCACGGTTACCTTGTCCCCGGGCAGGATACGGATGAAATTGGTCCGCAGCTTGCCGGAGATGTGCGCTAAGAGGATGTGACCACTGGGAGCAAGCTTCCCGGTGTTCTTGTCCTCGCTCAACATTTCCACCTTGAAGATGGCGTTGGGCATGGCTTCACGCACGATGCCTTCGATCTCGATGACGTCTTCTTTAGACAAGCTAATTGCCTCCTCATTTGGATCTGCTCAGTTTGTCGTGTTGGGACGGACAGGCGGCGATGAAAGCCACATACTTCTTCTCCTGCGGCACGAAATCCGCAAAGTGGGCAGAAAATCCCTGTCCACCGAGAAAGCATCTGGCTGCCACGGCCATTTATAGATTATACACCTTTTGCATCCATTTTGCAAGTGGTTTTTTCCGTATTTCCGATAAAAATTTCTTGCTTTTTCAAAACAGTCTTTTTCCGCCCCCTGCATTGCCATTTCCACCGTGAAGATGAATCTTTTTCACCAAAAGTTGTCAGAATTGCATAAATGGCGTCCTGCAAAACCAAAAAAGACCTCCCCTTTCAGGGAGGTCTCGGCCTCAGTGCTTACTTGAAGCTGAAGGTGCTCGGGTCAAAATCGGGATCATCCCAGCTCTTGGTCATGATCTCGGTGTGGTCCTTCAGGATGGCGATGGAATGCTCGAAGTGAGCCGCCAGACCGCCGTCCTTGGTCTTGACTGTCCAGCCGTCGCTCAGCTGCTTGATCTTGTAGTCGTACTGGCAGATCATCGGTTCGATGGCGATGGTCATGCCGGGCACGAGGCGGGGGCCGCGGCCCTGATGGCCGTAGTTCGGCACCTCGGGGTCCTCATGCAGCTCCCGGCCGGTACCGTGGCCCACGAACTCGCGGACCACGGAGAAGCCTGCGTCCTCGCAGTAGCTCTGGACGGCATAGCCGATGTCACCGATGCGGTTGCCGGCCACGGCCTGTTCGATGCCCTTGTACAGAGCAGCCTTGGTGACGTCCAGCAGGCGCTGGGCCTCGAGGTCGATCTTGCCCACCCCATAGGTGCAGGCGTTGTCGCCGTTGAAGCCGTCCACCTTTGCGCCGGTGTCGATACTCACGATGTCACCCGGACGGATGACGATGTCATGCGAAGGGATACCATGGATGATGGTATCGTTCAAACTGATGCAGGCCGTTCCGGGGAAGCCGTACAGACCCTTGAAGTTGGGGATGCCGCCATGCTTCACGATGAAGTCATAGATCAGCTTATCCAGCTCCCAAGTGGTCATGCCTGCCTCGATATGCTCACCACCGTATTTCAGGGCAGCTGCGCTCAGAGCATTTGCCTTGCGCATACCGTCCAGCTCTTTCGCATTCTTGATCTGAATCACTTTTTATGCCTCCAAAGCCTTCATGATCTCTGCCGTGGTCGCCTCGATGGAGTCACTGAAGGGGATGACAGCCAGCTTGCCGCGCTGACGGTAGAAGTCCACCAGCGGCTCGGTCTGCTCGTGGTATGCCTTCAGTCGATCCAGCACGGTGGCGGGCTGGTCGTCCTTGCGGATGACGAGCTTGCCGCCGCAGCAGTCGCACACGCCCTCGACCTTGCTCTTCTTGTTGACGATGTGGTAGCTTGCGCCGCACTTCTCGCAGACGCGGCGGCCGCCCATCCGCTCAACGATGACATTGTCGGCAACGGACAGCTCCAGCACCTTGTCGATGCGGATGCCCATCTTCTCGATGGCCTCTGCCTGCGCGATGGTGCGGGGCACACCGTCCAGAATGAAGCCGTTGGCGCAGTCAGCCTCGGACAGGCGCTCCTTCAGGATGCCGATGATGACCTCATCGGGAACCAGTGCGCCGGCATCCATGAAGCTCTTGGCCTTCAGGCCCATCTCGGTGCCGTCCTTGACGGCGGCGCGGAGGATGTTGCCCGTGCTGATGGCGGGGATGTTCAGTTTTGCGCAGATGATCTCAGCCTGCGTACCTTTGCCTGCGCCGGGAGCGCCCAACAGAATCAGATTCATAGAAATTTCTCCTCTCCTTATTTAAAGGATGGTTTTTTCTTCGAGTCCGCCGCGGTTTGGAGCCGCTAACGGCTCACCAAAGCAAAAAAGCACTGAAAAGTCCGAGCATGCTCTCCTTTCCAGTGCTTTCTTACATCAGTGCTTATTCTTTACAGATCAGCCGAGGAAGCCCTTGTGGCTGCGCATCGTCATGAAGCTGTCGAGGCTGCGGGTGGTATCGAGTGCCACACCGACCACGATCAGCAGGCTGGTACCGCCCAGCTGGATGCTCATGCCGGTCAGGTTGCCCAGAACGATCGGCAGTACAGCCACCACAGCGAGGAAGATCGCGCCGATGAGGGTGATCTTGTTCAGCGTGCGGGTGATGAAATCGCTGGTCGGCTTGCCGGGACGGAAGCCGGGGATCGAGCCGTTGTTGCGGCGCAGATTGTTGGCGATCTCAACGGGGTTGTACTGGATGGCCACATAGAAGTAGTTGAAGGCCAGGATCAGCAGCAGGTAGATGACGACGTAAAGCGGCGACGTATAGTTGAAGGTACGGAAGAATGCGTACCAGAACGGATGCGCAGCCTGGTCGACCTGCAGGAAGCTGCCGATCGTGCCCGGGATCGAGACCAGAGCGGAAGCGAAGATGATGGGCATGACGCCGCTCATGTTCAGCTTCAGCGGCAGGTAGCTGTTCTGCCCGCCCATCTGCTTGCGGCCCACCACGCGCTTGGCGTACTGGATGGTGATGCGGCGCTCAGCGTTCGTCATAATGACGATGAACACGATCACGACCAGTGCCAGAACGAGCAGCAGGGGCAGGAAGATGTAGAACTGGCTCTCGCCTGCGGCAGCACGGGTCAGGAGACCCGCCACCGTGGTGTAGAGAGAGGACCAGTTGGAAACGATCGAAGAGAAGATCAGAAGGGACAGGCCGTTGCCGATGCCCTTGTCATCGATCTGCTCGCCGCACCAGGTGATCAGCTGAGCACCTGCGGTGAAGGTGGCGATGATGACCACGGCGGTAAAGATACCAGCCGCGCCGGAAGTGTACTTCAGTGCGCCCATGTTACGGACCACAAAGTAGTAGCCGAGGCTCATGATCAGAGCGATGATGCCGCCGGCGTACCGGGTGATCTGCTGCAGCTTCTGCTGGCCGTCCGGTTCCTTCGCAATGTTTTCCAGCGAGGGGATGGCCACCGTGAGCAGCTGCACGATGATGGATGCGTTGATATAGGGTGTCACACCTAACGCGAAGAGCGTGCACCGGGACAGTGCGCCGCCGCTCATCATATCAAGATATGCGAGCATATTGCCGTTCGAGAACATCTGCGTCAGCGCAGAGCCGGTCACGAAGGGCACCGGGATAGCACAGCCCAAACGGTACACCACGAGGATCGCCAGCGTGAACAGGAGACGATTTTTAAGCTCGGGGATCTTCCATGCGTTACGGAATGTCTGGAACACCTTACATCACCTCAGCCTTTCCGCCTGCCTTCTCGATTTTCTCTTTGGCAGAAGCGGAATAGGCTGCGGCCTTGACGGTCAGAGCCTTGGTCAGCTCGCCGTTGCCCAGGACCTTAACGCCGTCCAGGGTCTTCTTGACCAGACCCTTTGCCTTCAGAGCCTCGGTGTCGACGACTTCGCCGGCCTCGAAAGCTGCCTCCAGATCGGCCACGTTGACGATGGCGTACTGGGTGGCAAAGATGTTGTTAAAGCCGACCTTCGGCAGACGGCGTGCCAGAGGCATCTGGCCGCCCTCGAAACCAGCGTGCTTCACGCCGGAACGGGCCTTCTGGCCCTTGCTGCCAAAACCGGCAGTCTTGCCATTGCCGGAGCCAATGCCGCGGCCCTTGCGGGTCACAGCCTTGTTTGCGCCGGGAATCGCGTGCAGTTCATGAAGTTTCATTATGCGTATCCCCCCTGATTAGGCTTCGGTGACGCTGAGCAGGAAGCCGATCTTAGCGATCTTGCCCTGCGTAGCGGCATTGTCAGGCTGAACGGTAACGTCGCCCGGCTTCTTCAGGCCCAGAGCCTCAGCGGTAGCGATCTGCTTCGCGCCGCGGCCGATCAGGCTCTTCTTCAGCTCGATCTTGAGCATCTTATCTGCCATGGTTTGTTACCTCCTTAACCCAGAATTTCTTTCACGGTCTTGCCGCGCTTCTCAGCAACAGACTCTGCGCTGACCAGGCCGCACAGACCTGCGAAGGTAGCAGACACAACATTGATGGGGTTGTTGGAACGCATAGACTTCGCACGAATGTCCTTGATGCCGGCAGCCTCGATGACGGCACGCACGGGGCCGCCAGCGATCATGCCGGTACCAGCGGCAGCCGGCTTCAGCAGGACTGCACCTGCGCCGTACTTACCGACGATCTCATGGGGGATGGTGGTGCCCTTCAGGGCAACCTTGCGCATGTTCTTCTTGGCAGCAGCCTCGCCCTTGCGGATTGCCTCAGGCACTTCGCCGGACTTGCCGATGCCGTAACCGATGGTGCCCTTGCCGTCGCCCACAACGACCAGAGCGGCAAACTTCATGATGCGGCCGCCCTTGACAGTCTTGGAAACGCGGTTGATGGAGACAACCTTGGTGATCATGCCGTCGTCTTCACGGTTTCTCATAGCCATAATGTGTTTCCTCCTCTCATTACAGCTTCAGGCCGCCCTCACGGGCGCCATCAGCCAGGGCCTTAACACGGCCATGATAAACGTAACCGCCACGGTCGAAAACGACCTCGGTGATGCCCTTTTCCAGAGCCTTTGCTGCGACCTTTTTGCCGATCTCAGCAGCGGCCTCGACGTTGCCGCCGAAACCGTTGAAGTCCTTGTCCATAGTGGACGCCGACACCAGAGTAACGCCCTGCTCATCGTCGATGATCTGAGCGTAGATGTGCTTGGCGGAGCGGAAAACATCCAGGCGAGGACGTGCTGCGGTGCCGCTGATCTTGTTACGAACGCGGCGATGACGACGAAGACGAGCTTCGTTCTTGTCGATCTGCTTAACCATTGTCTTTCACTCCTTACCTTATTTCTTGCCCTTGCCGGCCTTGCCTTCTTTGTGCTTGACAACCTCGCCCTCGTAGCGGATGCCCTTGCCCTTGTAAGGCTCGGGCGGCTTCTTGGCGCGGATCTCGGCAGCATACTGGCCGACCTTCTGCTTATCGATACCGGTAACAGTGAAGTGGTTGGGGTCCTGCCACACGATGGTGCAATCCTCAGTATCGGGGATGTTCACCTGATGAGAGAAGCCCAGGTTCATCACAAGGTTGGAGCCCTGCTTCTGGCAGCGCAGGCCGACGCCCACGATCTCCAGCTTCTTCTCGTAGCCGTTGACAACACCGTTCACCATGTTGGCGATGTTGCTGCGGGTCAGGCCGTGCAGGCTGCGGGCCTCGGGTTCGTCATTGGGGCGGGTAACCAAAACCTCATTGCCCTCGACCTTGACGGTCATGAGGGGATGATAGTTGGAATTCAGGCTGCCCTTGGGGCCCTTGACGGCGACGGTGTGTGCTGCCTCATCGACAGTGACCGTAACGCCGGCAGGAATGACGATGGGTTTTCTTCCAATTCTCGACATTGTCTTTTACCCCTTTCTTACCACACAAAGGCCAGGACCTCGCCGCCAACGTGCGCAGCACGAGCAGCCTTATCGGTCATGATGCCCTTAGAGGTGGAAATGATTGCGGTGCCCAGGCCCTTCATGACCTTCGGCATATCCTCGCAGTTGGTGTAGATGCGCAGGCCGGGCTTGGACACACGGCGCAGGCCGGCGATAACAGGCTCGCCGTTTGCCTGATACTTCAGGGTGACAACGATGGTGCCCTGAACAGTGTCGTTCTTCACCTGCATGCCCTTGATGTAGCCCTCGTCAACCAGGATCTGGCAGATAGCCTTCTTCATGTTGGAAGCGGGGATCTCCACAGAAGGGTGTTTGGCAGTGCTAGCGTTGCGGATGCGAGTCAGCAGGTCCGCGATAGGATCAGTAATCTGCATTTGCCACTAACCTCCTTAGATTAGCTCTCATTTGTTTTATAATGATACCGCCCCGAAACATCGTTGCCCGGGGCGGAATCCGACTTGTTATCCAGCCCTTGGATGAATTACCAAGAAGCCTTCTTCACGCCCGGGATCTCGCCCTTGTAGGCCAGCTCACGGAAGCACACACGGCACACGCCGTACTTGCGCAGCACGGAGTGGGGGCGGCCGCAGATGCGGCAGCGGGTGTATGCACGGGTAGAGAACTTAGCAGGACGAGACTGCTTGAGCTTCATAGACAGTTTAGCCATTGTAATCTCCTCCTTAGTTATTCTCAGCGAACGGAGCGCCCAGAGCCTTCAGCAGCTCCTTGCCCTCTTCGTCAGTCTTGGCAGTGGTGACAAAGCAGACATCCATGCCGCGGACTGCATCGACCTTCTCGAAGTCGATCTCGGGGAAGATGATCTGCTCCTTGATGCCGCATGCAAAGTTGCCGCGACCGTCAAAACCGTTGCCGTTGATGCCGCGGAAGTCGCGGACACGGGGCAGTGCGATGTTGAAGAAACGATCGACGAACTCGTACATACGCTCACCACGCAGGGTGACCTTGCAGCCGATGGGGGTGCCCTGACGCAGCTTGAAGTTAGCGACGCTCTTCTTGGCACGGCAGACGACTGCCTTCTGGCCAGTGATCTGGCCCAGATCCTTCATGACAGCCTCAAGGATCTTCTCGTTGTCCTTAGCTTCGCCGCAGGCAACATTGATGACGACCTTGTCCAGCTTGGGGATCTGCATAACGCTCTTGTAACCGAACTTCTTGTTCAGAGCAGGAGCAATTTCATTGACATACTGTTCTTTCAAACGAGCCATTGTTCCTTACTCCTTTCTTACAGCTCAGCGCCGCACTTCTTGCAGACGCGGACCATCTTACCGTCCTTCTCGACGTGGCCCACGCGCACAGCCTTGCCGCACTTGGGGCAGATGGGCATGACCTTGGATGCGTACATTGCACCCTCAGCCTTGACGATGCCGCCCTGCTCGCCCTGACGACGGGGCTTGACGTGCTTGGTAACCATGTTCTGGCCCTCAACGATGACCTTGTTCTCAGAGGGGCTGACCTGCAGGACCTTACCAGTGTGGCCCTTGTCCTTGCCGCTGATGATCATTACGTTGTCGCCGGTTTTAACATGAAGATTATTCATTTTTAAAACCTCCTTACAGCGATTCCGGAGCCAGGCTCAGGATCTTGGTGTAGCCGGCATCGCGCAGCTCGCGAGCGACGGGTCCAAAGATACGAGTACCCTTGGGGCTCTTGTCGGCCATGACGATAACGGCGGCGTTCTCATCGAAACGGATGTAGGAGCCGTCGTCGCGGCGGACGCCATGCTTGCTGCGCACGATGACAGCCTTGACGACGTCGCCCTTCTTAACGGAGCCGCCGGGGGCTGCCTTCTTGACAGAGCAGACCACGACGTCACCAATGTTTGCGTATCTCTTGCGGGTGCCGCCCAGCACGCGGAAGCACATCAGCTCCTTGGCACCGGTGTTGTCGGCAACTTTGAGATAAGTTTGCATCTGAACCATTTCAGATATCTCCTTTCAAACTGTTCAAAGCAGCGGGCAAAGATGATTACTTTGCCTTCTCAACGATACGGACCAGGCGCCAGCGCACATCCTTGGACAGGGGGCGGCACTCCATGATCTCAACACGGTCACCGATGCCGCACTCGTTCTGCTCGTCACGAGCCTTGAACTTGGCGGTACGCTTCAGGATCTTCTTGTACAGGGGGTGCTGCACGCTATCCTTAACGGCAACCACGATGGTCTTATCCATCTTGTCGGACACGACGACGCCGACGCGGGTCTTTCTCAGATTACGTTCTTCCATCGTTTAACCTCCTTACTGCTTCTCAGCCAGAATGGTCATCACGCGAGCGATGTCCTTCTTGACTGCTTCGATGCGGCCGGGGTTCTCCAGCTGGTTGATGGCATGCTGGAAGCGCAGGTTAAACAGCTCGGCCTTCAGGTCTGCCAGCTTGCTGGTCAGCTCTGCGGTCTGCATTTCGCGGAGTTCATTAGCCTTCATTGGTGCCATCCTCCTTCACGGAGTCCTCACGGACAACAAATTTGCACTTGATGGGCAGCTTGTGCATTGCCAGACGCAGAGCCTCACGAGCAGTTGCCTCATCGACATCTGCCAGCTCGAACAGCACGCGGCCGGGCTTGACAACAGCGACCCAGTACTCGGGAGAGCCTTTACCGGAACCCATGCGGGTCTCAGCGGGCTTCTCAGTAACGGGCTTATCGGGGAAGACCTTGATCCAGACCTTGCCGCCACGCTTGATGTAACGAGTCATGGCGACACGAGCAGCCTCGATCTGAGTGGAGGAGATCCATGCCGGCTCCAGAGCAACAAGGCCGTACTGGCCCTGGCACACCACGTTGCCGCGGGTAGCCTTGCCGGTCATGCGGCCGCGCTGGACGCGGCGGTACTTAACACGCTTAGGCAGTAACATTACTTGTTGCCTCCTTCCTTCTTCTGAGCGGTCTTAGCGCTCTTGAGGACCTCGCCCTTGTAGACCCAGACCTTGACGCCGATGCGGCCGTAGGTGGTAGCAGCCTCAGCGAAGCCGTAGTCGATGTCGGCACGCAGGGTCTGCAGGGGGATGGTGCCCTCGTGGTAGCTCTCAGTGCGGGCGATGTCGGCGCCGCCCAGACGGCCGGAGCACATTGCCTTGATGCCCTTTGCGGGAACGGTTGCGCGATCGCGGGGGCTCATGGCATTGCGCATGCACTGCTTCATAGCGCGGCGGAAGGTAACGCGGTTCTCCAGCTGACGAGCGATGTCCTCGGCAACCAGCTGAGCGTTGGTAGCAGCGCTCTTGACCTCGATGACATTGACGATGACGGTCTTGCCATACTCCTTGGTCAGCTTGTTCTGCAGAGCAACGCGCTCTTCGCCGCCCTTACCGATCACCATACCGGGCTTTGCGCAGTAGATGTTGACGGTAACGCGGGGAGCGGAAGTGGAAGGATCCACAGTGCGCTCGATCTCGATCTTGGGGACGCCAGCGTCCTTCAGCTGAGCCTTCAGCTCAGTGCGGATCTTGTGATCCTCGACGAGGTTATCGCTGAAATCCTTCTTGGAGGCAAACCAGCGGCTGTCCCAGTCTTTAATAACGCCGACACGAATGCCGTGCGGATTTACTTTCTGGCCCATTGTTTTCCCTCCTTACTCTTTCTCTTTCAGAACAACGGTCATGTGGCTGGTGCGCTTCAGGATGCGGTAGCCGCGGCCCTGTGCACGAGGCATCATGCGCTTCAGCGTCGGGCCGGGGCAGACATAGCACTCGGCGACGTAGAGGTTGTTCTTGTCCATATTGAAGTTGTTTTCCGCATTTGCGGCTGCAGACTTCACCAGCTTCAGAAGGGGCTCACAAGCGGCCTTCGGGGTGTACTGCAGGATTGCCAGCGCTTCGTCCAGGGGCTTGTTACGGATCAGGTCCATAACGATAGACACCTTACGAGGACTAATGCGGGCATAACGAAGAATTGCCCGAGCTTCCATGTTGTGTTCCTCCTTCTCTTACTTCGAATTACCGGTGTGGCCCTTAAAGGTACGGGTGGGAACGAACTCACCCAGCTTGTGGCCAACCATGTCCTCGGTCACGTACACAGGCACATGCTTGCGGCCGTCGTGGACGGCAAAGGTGTGACCAACGAATTCGGGGAAGATCGTGGAGGCGCGGCTCCAGGTCTTGATGACCTGCTTCTTGCCGGAAGCGTTCATTGCTTCAACGTGCTTCAGAAGAGCAGCCTGGACGAAAGGTCCTTTTTTAATGCTTCTACCCATTGTCTTAAACTCCTCTCTTACTTACCTGCACGCTTCACGATGAGCTTATCGGAGCGCTTATGATGCTTGCGAGTCTTGAGACCCAGAGCAGGCTTGCCCCAGGGAGTCATAGGACCGGAGTGACCAACAGGTGCGCGGCCCTCGCCACCACCGTGGGGATGGTCGCAGGGGTTCATGACGGTACCACGGCTGCCGGGACGGACGCCCATGTGGCGCTTACGGCCAGCCTTGCCGAGGTTGACGTTCTCGTGGTCGATGTTGGAGACCTGACCGACGACTGCGGTGCAGTTGACGGGCACGTTGCGCATCTCGCCAGAGGGCAGACGGACCAGAGCGTAGCCGTTCTCCTTAGCCATCAGCTGAGCCATGTTGCCAGCGGAACGGACCAGCTGAGCGCCGCGGCCGGGGTACAGCTCGATGTTGTGGATGATGGTACCGACGGGGATGTTCTCGAAGGGCAGGCAGTTGCCGGGCTTGATGTCGGCAGTCTTGCTGCTCAGGACCACGTCGCCGACCTTCAGGCCATCGGGAGCAATGATGTAGCTCTTGACGCCATCGGTGTACTCGACCAGAGCGATGAATGCGCTGCGGTTCGGATCGTACTCCAGAGTCTTGACGGTAGCGGGCATATCGGTCTTCTGACGCTTGAAGTCGATGACACGATACTTGGTGCGGTTGCCGCCGCCCTGATGGCGGACGGTGATACGACCGGTGTTGTTGCGGCCGCTGTGCTTCTTCATAGGCTCCAGCAGGCTGCGCTCGGGAGCGACCTTGGACAGGACGCTGTAATCCGTGACGGTCATGCCGCGGCGGCCCGGAGTAGTGGGGCCATACTTTTTGATAGCCATTGTGCTATTCTCCTTTGTTTATCTTATGAATTATTATCGGGGTCATATCCCCATAGAGGAACCCTCGGTGGGTTCGATCAGACCATGCTGTTGAAGAACTCGATCTCCTTGGAGTCCTTGGTCAGGGTCACGATTGCCTTCTTGGAGGCGGCGGTGTAACCAGCATGCATACCCTGACGGCGGAAACGGCCGCGGACAGAGATGGTGTTGACCTTGGAGACCTTGACGCCGGGGAACAGGACCTCGACAGCCTGAGCGATCTCGACCTTGGTAGCATCGGTAGCGACCTTGAAGGTGTACTTCTTGTCGGCGATACCGGCCATGGAGTTCTCGGTAATGACCGGCTTCAGGATAATATCATGTGCGGTTTTCATTAGCCAAGCACCTCCTCGAGCTTCTTCGCTGCGTCGACGCTGATGATCAGCTTGTCGGCGTTCAGCACATCGTAGGTGTTCACGCTGCCAGCGAAGGTGGTCTTGACGCCAGCGATGTTGCCAGCGCTCTTGACGAACTTTGCATCGACAGTCTCATTGACCAGCAGGTTCTTCTTGCCAGCGCCGACGGCGTTCAGCATGGAGACGACAGCCTTGGTCTTGTACTCGTCGCAGGCGAACTTATCAACAACGACCATGTTGCCATTGGCAGCCTTGTCGGACAGGACGCTCAGCAGAGCCAGACGCTTGACCTTGTTGTTGATGTGGTAGTTGTAGCTGCGGGGCTTGGGGCCCAGAGCGACGCCGCCGTGAGTCCACTGCGGTGCACGGATGGAACCCTGACGAGCGTGGCCGGTGCCCTTCTGACGCCAGGGCTTCTTGCCGCCGCCGGAGACTTCCATGCGGATCTTGGTGTTCTGGGTGCCCTGACGCTGGTTGGCCAGGAAGTTCACCACAGCAATGTGGACTGCCTTCTCGTTCGGGGTGATACCGAACACGGCGTCGGAAAGCTCGATCTCGCTAACATGCTGACCGTTCATATCGACTACGTTAAACTTTGCCATTGTAGCTTTCCTCCTTACGCCTTCACGCTGTTGGCCAGAGTGACGATGGTGCCCTTGGAGCCGGGAACCGCACCCTTGACAGCGATCAGATTGTTCTCGGTGTCAACCTTGACAACGGTCAGGTTCTGCACGGTGACGCGCACAAAGCCCATGTGGCCGGGCAGGCGCTTGCCGGGGAACACGCGAGACGGGGTAGAAGTGGAGCCATTGGAACCGGCGTGGCGTGCCACCGGGCCGGTGCCGTGGCTCTCACGCAGACGGTGCTGGCCGTAGCGCTTGATAACGCCCTGGTAGCCCTTGCCCTTGGAGACGCCCACGACGTCAACCTTGTCGCCAGCTGCGAAGACATCAGCCTTCAGCACATCGCCGACGTTCATTGCGGAGACATCCTCCAGACGGAACTCGCGCAGGGTCTTCTTGGGGGCAACATTTGCCTTCTTGAAGTGGCCTGCAGCTGCCTTGTTGACCTTCTTGGCGGAAACCTCGCCGAAGCCCAGCTGGACAGCCTGATAACCATCGCTCTCGACGGTCTTCTTCTGCACGACGGTGCAGGGACCAGCCTCGATGACGGTCACGGGAATGACCTTGCCGTTCTCATCGAACAGCTGGGTCATACCGACTTTCTTGCCGATAATGCCTTTAACCATTTTCTTTTCCTCCTGTAAAGGTTATTGGTTGGCAGCGCACGTCACTGCCAACATGACCCCTCGGGAAACGAGGGCATCGAATTTGATCGAGTGTCTTTTACAGCTTGATCTCGATGTCCACGCCAGCGGGGAGCTGGAGGCTCATCAGAGCCTCGACCGTCTTGTTGGACGGCTTCAGAATGTCGATCAGACGCTTATGAGTGCGGCTCTCGAACTGCTCGCGGCTATCCTTGTACTTGTGGGTAGCGCGCAGAACGGTGACGATCTCACGATCGGTGGGCAGGGGGATGGGGCCGGACACGCGGGCACCAGTGTGCTTTGCGGTCTCCACGATCTTCTCTGCTGCGGCATCGATCAGCTGAGCATCATAGCTCTGCAGACGGATTCTGATTTTCTCTTTGACTGCCATTGCTTACGCCTCCTGAAAAAATTGATTTTGCCCTAGGCGAGCCGATAAATTGCTCTACACAGTTCCGGGTGTTCCTCGATTTGGTACTAGAAAAACCGGTGAACCGCTTGGCAGTTCTCCCGGAGATATATTAGCAAATCAAATCCGAACATTGGTTCCTCCCGTTTCGCAGGTCGCCCTGCCGAGGGAACGTATTCCATCGCTGTCAGTAATTCTTTCGCCCGGTTCTAAGATCGGACATACTCCGCGGAAATAACCCATCTCAGCTATCGCCGGATGACAACCTCCCGCATCTACGCATATCGCTGGCCTGCACGACTTGTATCGCACAAGCCCTTTGCAGCCGAGAGATATTCTATCACATCTTCGTGCATTTGGCAAGTGTTTTTTCGAAAAAACGCAGATTTTATTTTTTTATTTCCTCTGTTTTCTCTTCCAGCTGATTTTCTGTGCAGAATGCACAATGCCATGGCAGTTTTTTCTGTGGAAAACCCCGCTGACTCTTAGGATGCCCGCTCACCGGCCCTCTTATACCATCGTCCTTCCGTTTTTTATCCACTGCCTCTTGCAAAAAGCCGCCGTGCAGATGCACAGCGGCCAGAGTCTCAAACCGGTTTACTTTTTCGCGTTGGCCTTCAGCTCATCCAGCAGCTTTTCCCGCGGGGTGACGTACACGGTGGTGTAGACCTCGTAGAGCACCATGCCGGGCTTTGCGCCGTTGGCTTTCCAGATGTTCTTCACTTCGGTGGTGTCCACGGCCACCTTGGCGGCGGCACCGGCCTTGAAGGCGCTGGAATAGACCACGGCCAGCTCTGCGGCCTCCTGCTTGGTGGCGTCGGGGATGTCCTCGCCACGGCTCATGACCACGACATGGCTGCCGGGGGCCTTCTGGACGTGGAACCAGAGGTCCTTGCCCCGGGCAGTGTGGAGGGTGAGCCTGTCGTTCTGGGCGTTGTTGCGGCCCACAAGGATCTCGAAGCCGTCGCTGGAGGTGAACCGGAGGAAGTCGGCGGGCTTCTGGCGCTTGTCGCGCTGCTTGTAGTATTTCAGATAGCCCTGACCCTTCAGCTCGGCGCGAATCTCATTCAGCGCCGCCTCGCCGGAGGCCGTCTCCACCTCGTAGAGCACCGTTTCCAGATAGGCGATCTCCTTCTCGCCCTCGGCCAGCAGGTCCACCAGCATCCGGGCAGCCGTCTGCTTCTTCTTATAATTCTTGAAGAAGTTCTGGGCGTTCTGGCTGGGGCTGAAGCGGAGGTCCAGCGGGATGGTGACTTCCCGGCCCTCATCGTACCAGTTGGGCACGGTGATGCTCTTCATCCCCTTTTCAGCGAGGTAAAGGTTGGCCGACAGCAGCTCACCGTAGAGACGGAGCTTCTCGCTCTTGCCGCTGGCGGCAAGCTCTTCCTGCCGCGCAGCCTGCTTGCGGACGGCGCGCTCATACATATTATGGACGGCCTTGTGCAGCTCCTTGCTCTTGGTGCGCAGGCGCTCAGCGCGGTCCTTCTCGGCGTAGTAGCCCTCGAGCATGGCGTTGAAGGAGGGCCATTCCTTGATGAGATACTTGTCGCCGTACTGCCGGGGACGGAAGAAGGTGTACTCCACCGGCTTTCCGTCCGGGGCGGTGACGCTGCACGGACAGCCACCCTCGTCGTAGATCTCCTTCAGCTCGTCGATGGCTGCCATCAGCTGGTGCTTCTGGGCCTCGGTCAGCTCGTTGGCCAGCAGATGCTCCCCGTCGAAGGCACGCCATGCAGCTTCCCGGCAGACCACCGGGCCGACGCCTGCCACCGTCTTGTTCAGGGCGTCCGCCACCGGCAGGTCCCGCTCACAGGCCGCCGCCACGATGGACGCCGCACTGACCGCCAGAAAATCGGGCCGGGCAGGCTTGGGGGGCGTGGTATAGGGCAGACCGGGCAGGAGCTGACGGACATCGCTGTCCTCAAAATCCACCCGCTTAAGGGCGTCGATGATCTTTCCGTTCTGCACCAGCACCAGATTGGAGTAGCGGCCCATCAGCTCCGCACAGAGGATGTTCCGCACAAGGTCGCCCATCTCGTTGGTGCACTGGAACTCGAAATAGACGATGCGGTCGCCCGGCTCCATCCGGACGTCCAACAGACGTCCGCCGGTGAGATGCTTCCGCATCAGCATACAGAAGGAGGGCGGCGTTTCGGGGTTTTCGAAGCTCTCCTCGGTCAGGCAAACTCTTGCCGAGCCGCTCCGGGCCGACAGCAGCAGGCTGTAGGTATCGGTGCGGGTGCGCAGGGTGATGACCAGCTCATCGCGGGTCGGCTCAAACAGTTTTGCGATCTTGGCGTCGGCCAGCGTGGTCTTCAGTTCCGCCGCCGTCAGCGCCAGTGTCGCGGCATCCAATGCCATTTGTATTACCTCGTTTTATTATAAATAAGTATAAGGGTCGCGGGCGTCCTCGCTCACGAGGACTTCCAGCGCCGGGAAGGCCCCGCGCAGCTTTTCGGCCACCGCCGCCGTCACCGGAAATTCGGTGGCGTAGTGGCCCGCCGCGATGAGGGAAAGCCCCAGCCGCTTGGCGTCGATGGCGTGGTGGTGATTGGCCTCGCCGGTCAGCAGGCAGTCCGCCCCCTGTGCCAGCGCGTCCTCAAAGAGGCTGCCGCCCGCGCCGCTGATGACAGCCAGCCGCCGCACGGTCTTTCCGGTGTCGGCGAATTTCACCTGCACCGCAGGGCCGTCGAGGGGCTGGTTGCAGCGGGAGGCAAGCGCCTGCTGCGCCTTTTTCGCCAGTTCAGGCACCGTGATGGGGTCGATGCTTCCCACTCGGCCGCAGCCCTCGGCGAAGGCCTCCATCTCCCGCATCCCGAAGAACCCGGCCAGCACCTCATTGACGCCGCCCTCGGCGGCATCCAGATTCGTGTGCATACAGATGGCCGAGATGCCGTTTTTCACCAGCTGAAAGGCCACGTCCTGCCCGCCCAGCTTCTTGAGGGGGGAGAAGATGACCGGGTGGTGGGACACGATGAGCTGACAGCCCTTCCGGGCCGCTTCCTCCACCACCTCGGGGGTGATGTCCAGCGTCACCAGGACCCGGGACGCTCCGCCGCCGCAATCCACCAGCAAGCCGGGGTTGTCCCAGCTTTCCGCCAGCGCCAGCGGCGCGATGCGCTGCATCTCCTGATAAATCGAATCGATCGTTGTCATAGCTTTACCTGCCTTACCGATACGTTTCCTTTTCCTTCAAAGAAGCGGCCTGAGAGGGCAGAGACGCGATCAATGCATCCATCTCCCTCGCCATCTCGCTGCCGTCCGGCACGCCGAGGCGGAGGCGGGGCAGCTTTGCTTTCTGCCATGCGGCGTAGCCCTCACCCTCCGGCCACTGGCCGGTGAGGCCGAACAGGCATTCTTGGAAGGTGGGCGTCCTCACCTCGTCGGTGTACTCCGCCGCCATGACGGCATACCAGCGGCCCGCCGCCTGCACCGGCCGGTCGGCTATGAGGGCAAAACCGTGCTCCCACAGCCAGCGGCGGAGGTCGCTGTGGCGGGTGGCCGGTACCATCACGAGGCGCGGCCCGCCCGGCGCAGACACCCACGGAGCTTTCTCGATGATCTCCCATGTCGTCTGGGCCGAGACGCCCGCCAGCACAATGGTGCCTGCCTCGCCCGGGGACAACACAGAAAGACCGTCGCCGAGCCTCAGCTCAGCGCGGTCTTTGCATCCGGCATATTCCAGCGTCTGTGCGGCCTTCGCCAGCGGGCCGGGGCGCAAATCGGCCCCGATGACCTTGGGGTACTTCCCCGAAGCGGCCAGCACCGCCGTCAGCTTACCGTGGTCGCAGCCGATGTCGGCCACAGACTGACCGGGGCGCACCAGCTCAGCGGCAGCGCTCAGACGCGCATCCAGTGTCGGCAGCACTCAGGACTTCTTGGAGGCCAGATGAGCGTTCAGCTTCTCCAGCAGCTCGTCGCAGTCCACACCGTGGACCTCGCAGGCCTCCTCGATGCTCTCGCCGCGGGAGGCGGGGCAGCCGAGGCAGTGCATCCCGATCTCCATAAAGTAGGGAGCGGTGCTCTGGTCCATATCCAGAATGTCGCCGATGATGGTCTCACGAGTCACCTGCTTCACAGGGTGGTTCTCGTCCTTCTTGAGCATATTGAAAATATCAAACATGGTAGTATCCCTTTCTGTCTTTCACGATGCGCCTTGCAGCGCTCAGCTATAATATACCCCAATCATATCCTATTTTTCAAGTAGAAATTGAAAAGCTTCTTGTTTCTTCCGCAAAGAAGTGTGGTTTTTCGGGTGCTGGTGTTCTCTTTTGTGGGCTAAAAGAGGCCTAGAAATGGTTTTCGCGCTGGTGGCGCGGGGGTCAGAGCGCTGTTGCAGTAGGGCCGGATTTTCTTTAAGCAGGTTCGCGCGCTGGTAGCGCGGGGGATGTTTTTTCTTTCGGTCAAATGGCTTGAGCTCCGCGCGGGCCAGAG
>OISE01000081.1_pt1 | contig 34112 bp, 22 predicted proteins | sample 1586401 | NCBI WGS metagenome assembly OISE01 (sample SAMN02675048, study PRJEB24791) | human gut metagenome, SKBSTL034 | isolation source: stool | host: Homo sapiens | place: USA
ATACTTTATTACTGTATTGGACTTTTATCGGACAGTAATAAAAGCAGAAAGAATTGATATGGATGGAGCATGACTGTTTTCCTTGTTTATCCACATTTTGAGTACAGAGAGTGCACCTAGTGTAGATGACCATGGTTGTATGGGAATGTAGGTGTTTGCTTCGTGAGTTTAATATATCTGTCATTTGTCAGTTTATGTCGTTAATAAGTCTTTTTATGCTGCTCATTTTCAAGGAATAGGTTGTTAAATAGTTTGTTGTATATCTGTGTAACACAACGAGAATATGTATTTTCGCATCTGATTTTCGACGTTTTGGATTTTAAGCTCAGTTGAATGTCTTCCATGTAGTAGGTAATACTTGAAAAGTAGGGCAGATGTGCCTATTGGGGTTGTTTTTCGAGTGTGTGCTTACATGGTTCCATGATGCTCATTCTACTTACTTAAAGGCGTTTATCCTTTGAGGTTATAGAATAAAATTCTTTTTGGGAGTGGGGCTGTATGGATGTTTCTCAAGCAACAGCATATTCAAATTTTATTGTCTATTTGAACTCGCATCAATAACTCGTTTTTAGTACCGCAGTATAGCTTCCATTCGATGGAAGTATTTTCCCATAGTGCTGTGGTCTTGTTGTCATTCTTTTAGCTGGTTATTGAGCTTTTTCGCGATGAAGGGTAATGGACTAGGCGGCTGTCGTATGATACCCGCTCTCCACAGTTGGCTGTGTAGCATGTTTGTGCGTTCAGCTCGTCGAAAGTTTACCCGATGTCAATCGCTTTATACATTTACATTTATGAAATTTCAAGTAAGGAAAACGCCCTTGCGTAAAGCGGCGGCCCTATTGTTGTTGACAATGGTGTCTGTCGCGGGTGCATGGGCACAATTGGTGGATGGTAAGGTTTACAATATTGTCAATCATAACTCTTCTAATTCGTTGAGTAGTAATGCGAATAGAGGGACGGGTGTGTCAAACACAGATAGGGCAAACTATTACCAATTATGGATTGCAGAAGCTGGTAAAGGAGAACATCAAGGAAAATTTGCTTTGCGCAACTTGGGTAATGGACATTATTTGCGTAACTCAAGAAAAACATCGGTTGCTTGGACGATGGTGCCAGATGTTTTCCTGGATGCCAATTGTTATAACTATTGTGTTCAACAGGCAGGTTCTTCTAATATTTACACGATGAGTGACCATGTGCAGGGGGCAGGATACAATTGCATGCACATAAGCGGTTCTATCGTTAGCTGGGAATTTAAGCACAGCGCTTCGCGGTGGAATATCCATGAAGTTGCGATGAGCCCAGAACAGATTCAAGCTCAGCTTGACAAGATTGCGCAAATCGAAGAATTCAATGCGGGTAAGTATGAAGTAGCTCTTGCTAAAATCTTCACCGATAAAGCCTGCACCGTTCTCGCTTCGAACTATGCCGCTATGACTGATGAGCAGTTGGCACAAGACGCTACTTTCAAGCAACTCTCAGCTGCCTTGCAGCAAATGGTTCGGAAGGTTAAGAAAGCTGACTGGACGGAGGATAATCAGTTCTCCAACAAACCTCAATGGGACAGCGAATATGCTAAGAAGTTTCGGGTACAACTTTATGAACCCTATAGCAATCCGCATGAGGCTGGACGTGCCCTGCGCATTCAGCCGCACTCTGTGATGAATAACCCCACAGGCATTTATGCCAAGAAAGGGGATGTGTTCTATGTGATGGTAGAAGGCAAGATAGAGGAAGGTTCTCAGCTTTGGTTCAGTACCTTCAAGGGCTACGAGCGTCCCGAGGGGCATGCCTACAAAGGTCATAAGCTCAAGGAGGGTCTGAATATCATTCGTTACAATCAAGACTCGCTCAATACCTTCATCTGTTACACGGTCGAGACTTTCATGGACCGAAAGCCTACGGGGCTTAAGCTTTCTAGCTACAAGGATCTCAAAATCCATATCGAGGGCGGTCACATTAACGGTTACTATAACCGCATGGGTGACAAACTCTATACGCCTGATAAGAATAAAGACTGGGAGTATTACGAGGCGCGTGCCAACATGCCCGCTATCACCATTTTGGGTAAGTACCAGATTCTGCATCTTTACCAAGACAGTATGGCGGTGGGTGGTAAGAAGTATCCCGGTCTTCGTTCCATTATGAACGAAAAAGTTCAAGTGGAAGATGTCATTGCCGCTTGGGATAAACTCATGATGAGCGAACGATTGACCTTGGGGATACTCAGCCGTGAAGAAATCGAACAAGCTAAGAAGGAATTCCCGACACTCGATGACCCGTCGCGTGGAATTTATACCTACATGGGTAACGATTCTCTTGCACCCGTTGATTATTCTGATACCTATCGCGTACATGGCATGGCTTGGGGTATGCTGACAGGCTATATGGTGGGTTCCAATGGTTATAGCGGTTATCATATCAGCACCTTTCCAGCTATTACTGTAGGCTTGGCTTCAAGAACTTCGATGGACATTGACAACATTTGGGGACCGGCACACGAAATCGGGCACCAACACCAAGAGTTGCTTCACATGAATGGATTGAAGGAGTCTTCTAACAATATTTTCTCTAATGTGGCGGTATGGTTTGACGGTAAGGCTACTTCCAGAATGTCGGATGGTAAATTGCTCAATTTGCTCAATATTTACAATCGCGACAATGGTGACTTCTTCCACACTACGCTGGGTGTGCAGATGCACCTTTATTACAAGCTTTGGCTTTACTACCATCTGGCTGGTAAGAACAATAAGTTCTATCCGCGTCTTTTCGAGATGCTTCGCAAAGATCCGATGGGAGTTACTGCTCCCGCACAGGACGGCGCCAAGTGTCTGCTTCATTTCTATAAGATGTGTAGTCGTGCGGCAGGCGAAGACCTCACCGACTTCTTCCGTGCACACTGTTTCTTTACGCCGATGAACCAGCGTTTTGTGGCTGACTACACTTCTTCATCTTACACGCTGACCCAGGAACAGGTCGATGCCGCTATTGCTGAGGTGAAGTCCTGGAATCTTCCGCTCAATCGTCACATCATCTTGATAAACGACTGTGCCGGTAAACCCACGTATTCTCACGACGGAAAGACCCTGCGTCTTATTCAGAACGGTGTACAGGCCGATTTGGGCATGTATACAGACTTTATCCATCCTGAGGCATCTCCCGTTACGGGTTCGTATACTTATCGCTATGCCAATGGTAAAATCGAAGTGAGTGGCGGACAAGGAGGAGTGGGCTTCCTTGCCTACGACGATGAAGGCATGCTTCAGGCCTTTTCCGATAGCTATGTGTTCCCGCTTTCTGAGCGAGCCGCCAAGAAGCTTTCGCTTCATAAACTTCGTATCTATGCTGTGGACGGGGCTGGTCAGCTGACCGAGATTTCTGCCAATGACTTGATAGGAACTCAGCGTGAATTGCTGAATACAGCCATTGCGAGTACGAAGAAATTCTTGCAACAAGTAGATCCCCAAAGTCGTTGCGTAGGTTTCTATCGCCAGGAAGCAGTAGTGCAGCTCAATGACCTCTTGGTACAGGCTGAAGAAGTGTATGAGCAGAAGACAAAGGAAGCCTATCTCCCTGTTTATTATCAGTTGATGGAGGAAATGGCTCGCATAAAGGAGGCTGCTGATTCACGCATCACGTTCGTCCCGAACAGTGAGTATTTGCTGGAATGTCAACATTCACCTAATAAGTATATTATCACCCAGCCCGATGGTACGCTTCAGATGACGGCGGATGAAAAGCAGGCAAGCAAGTGGCTTTTCGAACAGGTGGGTGAGAATGCTTATTACATCAAAGACCCACGAACGGGCAAGTACATGTCAGCTGCCGAAACGGGGAAGGCTGTAATCTTGGTTGAGAGGGCGCAAGCTCCTACCTACCGTATCGAAACGCTCGATGAACAGTTCTTTGCCTACTTTGCTGTAGGTTGTGACAAGGGTTATCTCAATTATAATGGTGGAAAAGTACAGGGCTGGGCTAAAATCGAAGGTACGCAGAGTCGTTGGCGTTTCCAGTTGATGAGTGTGCAGGAAGCCGAACAGGCTTACCAAGAACTCAAGGTGGCAGCAGATCAAGCTGAAGCATTGGTGCGCGAGGTGACCGAAATGAAGGAAATCGCGCTGCAGACCCAAGACAGTCAGGCAACTGGTTTCCTTTATTGCAATGCGGCAGCAAGTGATAAGCCAGAGGTAAATGGTTCGGCTGCCAATGGTTACCATTTGCTTGACAACAATATCAACACCTTCCTCTTCACTGAAGCGAATGAGAAAATTGATTCTGAGGACAAGCTCGATCACTATCTCCGCGTCGATCTTAAGGAGCAATCCCTGCCAGCTGTAAGTATGCGCTACGTTACGCGTAATGCCGACGGATTAGAGCGTCCCAAGCACATTCTGATCGAAGGTAGCCAAGATGGTAGTCAGTTCATTCCCATTCAGGAAGTGACTAAGGGACTTCCCAACCATCCCATTACTACGTATGAAACCGAGTTGCTCAATGCCAACTATCGTTATTTGCGTTTGATGGTCAAGGCTACTTATGGGGGCAATAAGAGCATGAACCATCCCTATTTCTCGCTTGCATCTTTCGGGTTGTACAAGCCGGAGTTGCTTGCTCGCTATACGCAGGCCAGTGCTGAACTCGCTGTGCTTTATGAGGCCCTCAATGCGGCACGTTCGGCGATGCTGACTCAAAAGGGGGATGTCTATGCGCTTCGTCAAGCTAAGGACAAATTGGTTCAAGCATACAGTGCATTTGCCCAAGTTTGTGAGGCGGTTGAACAGGCTGAGATCGCGCAAAAACAAAAGCAACTCCATGAGCTCATTCAACAGACCGAAAAGCTGATAGCAGAAGTCGGTACGGTAAAGTATGAGGTAAATCGTGAATTGTTTACTTATCATCCCGTTGCTTTACAGGCAACGAATGAAGCGAAGAAGGGGTACGTTACTTCCAACGCAGACCAAAATACCGGTGGCGGACAAGCTGATGGTGGTGGAGTAGCCGCTTTGTTTGATAAGAATGTTCAGACTCACTTCCATAGTCGTTGGTCGGGAACCGTTGTCCATGAAGCTCATCACCTCTTAATCAAGGTGGCTGACGTGGCAACCGATGCCGAGTTTGTTTTAGGTTATGCGACCCGTAATCATAGCGGTGGCCCGTTCCCTCAGACCATTCGTTTGGAACAGAGTTTGAATGGCAAAGATTTTACTACCATTAAGGAGTTCACCCATACGGCTGATGCTTTACCCCAAACGCATGGAAAGGTTTGGAAGTCAGGCAAGATTTATCCGACGGATAAGTACCGCTACCTTCGTATGGTTGTGACCAAGTCAACGGTCAATAAGCTGTTTGGTGGTCAGTATTGTTTCGCTCTTGCCGAACTTGCTATTGACACTTGTGAGTACAAGACCGAGGTTCGCGCTTCGGTGAACGACGGATTAAACTGTGTGACTGCTGAACTGTTAGGAGCGGTTGATTTGACGAAACTGGCGGCACAATCCATGGCTCAGCTGACAGTGTCGGAGCAAATTCTCACCGATCAACTCGTTCAACTCCAGCAAATGCACGACTCTCTGCTGAAGGCTAAGAACGCTTCGGCTGCTTACAATGCACTCCAAGCTTTCAGCCAAACGCCCTATCTGCCTTGTTACGAATTGACAGCTGGTACGAAGGTGGGGCAGTGGAATTCCCAAGGAGTCGAAGCCTATAATCAGGCTTACCGCCAGGCTGCCGCTTTACTGAAGAACAAAGGAGCTGCAGCTCAGGATTATGCTGAGGCATTAAAGCATTGGCAGGAGGCTGTAGCCTCATTGACCGTAGTACAACCCGAAGCAGGTAAGTTCTACACAGTGCGCAAGGCCGATGTAAAGGGCAATCTCTTCCTTTATGCCGATGCGGATAATGTGCTTCAACTCAGTGCTGAGGTTGATGCAACTCAAAGTCGTGCAGCTTGGCAGTTTGTGTCAGAAAAAGGGAAGTTGACTATGAAGAGTCTTCATACGACTTCGTATCTGCCCGCAGTGATTGATGGTCAGAAATTGCAGACCGAGGTACATGCAGTTTACGAACTGAAGCCCTTGGCGAATGATGGAAAAGTGGCATTCGCTACGGCAGCCAGCGAATCGCAAGGCTGGTATGTAGAAGAAATTGCCGATCCGACGCAGTTAGGCTATGATCTGACCGTAAGCAAGTATGGTTATGCTGGTCTTTATCTTGACTATGCCGTACAGCTCCCTGAGGGGGTACAGGCTTATACTGTGGGCGAGATTAAGGGAAGTACGGTAAAACTCCAGCTACTTGCAGAGAGTGTGGTTCCAGCTTCAACGGCTGTGATTGTTAAAGCACCCGCTGCAACCTATCGCTTGAGCTATTTAGCGAATGTTCCGGTTGGGGTTGGTGATAATCAGTTGCGTGGTGTTTCTCGTACGCAATTCATTCAGGCTGAGAACAACCATGCATATTATCTCTTCGGGGTAAAAAATGAGCAAGTAGGTCTTTACAAGGCTTGGTTGGAATACAATGCTGATGGAAGTATTACTACCGGCAACCAAGGTACTGATCATGGCGGACATTTCAGGGTATCAGCCAATAAGGTCTATCTACCTTTAGCTACTTCTATCACGGGAGCACCGCTTTCCTTCCGCTTCGACGAAGTGCAGACCGATATTGCTCATCCAACGGTGACAGACGAAGTACAGACGATTTACGATTTGCAAGGACGTCGTATTCATCGGGTGCGTCAAAGCGGACTCTACATCGTCAACGGACAGAAGGTTTATCTCACTGCTCCGAGTAAGTAACATACAATCGGGTGGAGTGGATTTGTGCTTATTTCAACCACTCCACTCCTCTTTAATAACAACAAGAAAACAATGAAAAAAAGATATGTAGCTCCCCAATCCAAGTATTATCGCTTTGTATTGGAAGGCTTTTTGGCAAATAGCCAAAATTGGGGTATTCATGAGGATCGTGCGGATGAAGGCTTTGTCGAACTTAGCCACAAGTTGGAGGGAATTTGGGAAGAGGAAGAGACCTCTTGGTAACGTCTAATTTCTCTGTCGACCAATCAGATATAACAGAAAAAAACGGGGCGCAGCATTGCTGCGCCCCGTTTTTTAGTACTTCTTGGGCATCACATTACAGTAGGGGCTACCGGTTTGTAAGTTGTGTATTCTTTGAAAGTCTACTTTCCTAAGGGGTTGTGAGTTGTGTGTTCATTGAAAACCTACCCTTGATGCCCTTTTTCAGTTCATTTAAATAGTGGCTTTCGTAGTGATTATTGGGTATGGTAACTAAAACGAAAAAACTCCGAAACGCTCGATAATGAAGCATTTCGGAGTTTTGCAGGTGGTGCCACCAGGAATCGAACCGGGGACACAAGGATTTTCAGTCCTTTGCTCTACCAACTGAGCTATGGCACCTTGTTTCTTGTTTGCGGGTGCAAAGGTAGGCATTATTTTTAAAATACCAAATGTTGAGCCTAATATTTTTATTGGAAAGGGAATGGATGTGAGGAATGGGAAGGATAAAAGTGCTGAAATATAGGAAATAATGAAGCGAATTTATACCAAAGTAGCAACCTCGTGCGTTATTAGGCGTAGAATGGAAAGGAATGTTTCCTCTCTCTAAGATCGATTGTTATATGAAAAAGATAGCTCTGATTACGGGCGTGACAGGACAAGATGGTTCCTATCTAGCCGAATTCCTTTTAGATAAAGGATATGAAGTACATGGTATTATTCGCCGTTCTTCGGTCGATTTTCGAGAACGCATTGCGCATCTCGAAGGAGAACCCAACTTCCACTTGCATTATGCCGATTTGACGGACTCGATGTCGGTTGTTAAAGTCGTTGGCACCGTGAAGCCTACCGAGATTTATAACCTGGCGGCACAGAGTCACGTACAGGTTTCGTTTGACTCACCGGAATTTACGGCAGATGTCGATGCGGTCGGGGTATTGCGCATTCTGGAAGCAGTGCGAATCTGTGGGCTCGAAAAGACGTGTAAAATTTATCAGGCTTCGACCTCAGAACTCTATGGTAAGGTAGAAGAAGTGCCGCAAAATGAGAATACGCCCTTTCATCCTTATTCCCCTTATGCTGTGGCCAAACTGTATGGTTACTGGATTGTCAAAGAATATCGCGAGGCTTACCAGATGTTCTGCTGCTCGGGTATTCTCTTCAATCACGAGAGCGAGCGCCGCGGCGAGACTTTCGTAACGCGAAAGATTACCTTGGCTGCGGCACGTATCGCTCAGGGTAAGCAGGACAAACTTTGGTTGGGCAATCTGTCTTCTTTGCGCGACTGGGGCTATGCGAAAGACTATGTGGAATGTATGTGGCTCATTCTGCAGCACGACCAGCCCGAGGACTTTGTCATTGCTACGGGTGTGCAACACTCTGTGCGTGAGTTCTGTTATTATGCATTCAAGCATGTAGGCATAGAGTTGGAATTCCGTGGTGAAGGAATGGACGAAAAGGGTTATGACAAGGCGACGGGTCGTTGCTTGATTGAAGTTAGCGCCGATTTCTATCGTCCCACCGATGTGGTCAACCTGTGGGGCGACCCGACGAAGGCCAAGAAGGAGCTGGGATGGAATCCCGGCAAAACTTCCTTTGAAGACTTGGTGCGCATCATGGTAGAACACGATATGGCAAAGGTCGCTGTGGAACGTGAAAGCGAGCGCGTTAAAACTAATTTGGCCGCTTACTTGGAAAAGGGTATTGTCAAATAAGTAGTCGTACATTCATGGAACTTCAAGCAAAGATTTATGTGGCAGGCCATCGGGGCATGGTGGGTTCTGCCATTGTACGTGAGTTACATCGTCAGGGCTATACGAACTTGGTGACTCGTACGCATGCCGAGCTCGATCTCTGCGACCAGCAGGCGGTCAATGCCTTCTTTGAGGCAGAGCGTCCGGAATACGTGTTTCTTGCTGCGGCCAAAGTAGGTGGCATCGTGGCAAACGAAAGTGCACTGGCAGACTTCATGTACGAAAACATGATGCTCGAAATGAACGTCATCCATGCAGCATGGAAGAATGGTTGCCGGAAGCTCGAATTTCTCGGCTCTTCGTGCATCTATCCCCGCCTGGCTCCCCAGCCTATGAAGGAAGATTGCTTGCTTGCCTCAGCCTTGGAGAAGACCAACGAAGCTTATGCACTGGCCAAAATCTCGGGACTGAAGTATTGTGAGTTTCTGAATCGTCAGTACGGTACGGACTACATCAGTGTGATGCCGACCAATCTTTACGGTCCCAATGACAACTATCATCCCACCCACAGCCACGTACTTCCCGCGTTGATTCGGCGTTTTCACGAAGCCAAAGTGGAAGGCAAGTCGAGTGTCACCTGTTGGGGCGACGGCAGTCCGCTGCGCGAATTCCTTTACGTCGACGATCTTGCCAACCTCTGTGTGTTCTTGATGAACCATTACAGTGGGAACGAAACGGTCAATGCTGGAACAGGCAAAGAGTTGACCATCAAGGATTTGACCGAATTGGTGGCTCGCGTAGTCGGTTACGAAGGAGAAATCCTATGGGATCCCTCCAAACCCAACGGTACTCCCCGTAAGTTACTCGATGTAAGCAAGGCAGAAAGCCTGGGCTGGAAGTACCGTACGGAATTGGAAGATGGTATCCGCCTGGCTTACGACGACTTTCTGCACAACCCGATGCGTGCCGAACGCTAACGGAAGGGGCGTGACACCCAAGACGCATCTTTACCTTGTGTCAAGAAAGCCCGCAAACAAAATCATTCGTTTCACCCTCTTAATCCCTCCTTATTATGAAGATCGTACTCTTGTCCGGAGGTTCCGGCAAACGTCTTTGGCCGCTTTCGAACGATGCCCGTTCGAAGCAGTTCCTACGTTTGCTCGAATCGCCTACCGGCAAAGCCGAGTCTATGATACAGCGCATTGTGCGCCAGATAAATGAAGCCCAATTGACAGACGACATCACCATTGCCACCAACGTGTCTCAGCGCGATGCCATCCAAAGCCAGTTGGGTAATCAGGTCGAAACCGTTACCGAACCCCAACGTCGCAAGACCTTTCCGGCCATTGCGCTGGCTACGGCTTACCTGGCTCTCGAAAAAAAGTGTGATCGTGAAGAAGTGATTGTCGTTATGCCTTGCGATCCCTATACCGAAGCCTCTTATTTTGATACCATCAAGCGCATGGCAGACGCAGTTCGCCGCAATGTGGCCAACCTCGTACTGATGGGCATCAAGCCCAGCTATCCTTCGACAAAGTTTGGTTACATCCTGCCCGGTGTGTGTCAAGAAGGAATTTGTTCCGTTCGTCGGTTTAGGGAAAAGCCCTGCCGTGAGTTAGCTACCGAATTTTTGGAAGAAGGTGCTTACTGGAATTCGGGTGTCTTTGCCTTCAAGTTAGGCTACATGATGGACATCGTGCGCAACTATTTAGCGACCGATACCTTTGCACAATTCCGTGCCCGCTTCGAAGAATTGCCCGCCATCAATTTTGACTACGAAGTAGCAGAGAAAGAAACGTCCCTGGCAGTTCTGCCTTACGAAGGACTGTGGGAAGAACTCGGTACTTGGGGTGCACTCGCCAAACGATTGAAGGATAATACCTCGGGCAATGTCTTCTTAGGGCAGCATGTGGAGAATGTCAGCGTCATCAATGAGTTAGAAATACCGTTGCTCTGCGAAGGAGTGAATAATCTCATTGTCGCCGCCAGTCCCGACGGCATTGTGGTGTGTGACAAGGAAGCGAGCGAACAGATAAAGGATTATGTAACCCACATTCACGCCCGTCCCATGTACGAAGAGCGTCGTTGGGGCATCTACAAGGTGCTCAACTACGTGAAATACCCCGATGGTTTTGAACATCTGACCAAAGAAATCATCCTCCATCCCACTTGCCACATCAGCTATCAGATTCATCAGCATCGTGAGGAAGTGTGGACCATTACCGATGGGGAAGGTTACTTCTATCACGAAGGCACGAAGCGCAAAGTCGGTCGGGGCGACGTGATGCACATCAAGCGCGGCGAACGTCATGCCATCAAGGCTATTACTCCGCTGACCTTTATTGAGGTACAAAGCGGTGCCCCCTTGGTGGAGGAAGATATCGAGCGGTTAGAGTGGCCCGATACCGAAGCGTAAGGTAAGGTGAGTCCGTTGACAAACGAAGTGAATGTGTCAACGGACTCCTTTGTCCGAATCATAGGGGAGTCATGCTTCCATCTATATGTTCGGGATTGGTTATCAATGTGTCCTCGTGGTGGAGGAATACACATTGATAGTCCAACAATGTGTCCTCGTGGTGGAAGAATACACATTGATAGCTCGACAATGTGGCCTCGTAGGTGACGAGGTCACATTTTAATCCGGCAATGTGTCCTCGTCGACCGTCCGGCCACCTATTTCAGCCTAACGATGTGTTCTTGCTTCCCTGCGAGAACCCATTTTCCCGTTTCAGTCATTCATTTTTATGCGTTATACACTGCTCCGTACGTTCCGCTTCCTTCTATTCCTCTCGTTCGGTGTACTTGTGGCTGGTTGCCAGCATCCTTCTGCTTCATCTTCGCAACAGGAAACCGAACGCATAGACAGCCTGCTTGATGCCAACAAGGTTGTGCTCTTTTCCGATCCGGCAGCACTGAACGCACGACTCGTGCAATGGCAACGCGAGGTGCATGACAGCGTTAATTGGTATAAGATAGAGACCTATCGCGCCTCTGCCCTCTACCGCCAGGGAGATACCTTGCAGTCACAGTCTCTCTATCGCCAGGTGTTAGATTGGTGTGCCAATCGTTCTGATTGTAAGGAATTGGCTGCCGATGTGTGGAATCACCAAGCCTTGCATGCCGACCAGGAAGGAAAGGTTGCTACGGCGTTACATTGTGCCGGTCGGGCCTTCCGCTTGCTCGACGGACTTCCCCACAAAACGGATAAGTTGGTACGAATCTGTATCAACCTGGCAGACATTCATTACCGTTCGGGACAGATAGCCGAAGCGGCGCGTTACTTTCGGCGCGCCCAGTTGCTCAGCGATTCTCTGCATTACGACGCACTCAACTCCTCCATCTATACCGGTTTGGGGCAAGTTTCGATGGAACTTTACGACTTTAAGGCAGCTCACCGCCATTTTGCCCAAGCTGCCCGCTACCTGCCCGATGACGATTTGCTCGACTTCTTTTTTCACTACAATACGGTGGGCAACTGTTATTATTTCGAGGGGCGTTACCGTGAGGCACTGATTCCCTTTCGGAAGGCTTTGGCTTATGCTCAGCAGATGGAAAATGATTGCAACCAAGCCATCGCTTACAGCAACCAGGCTGAAATCTACCTCATGCTCGACAGCATTCCCCAAGCCAGTCGCATGTTACGCTTGGCCATGAAGCACTATGAGCGTTCGGGGCAGTGTCCACCCAATGCGCTTCATTACATGCAGAGCCTGCGGGCAGACCTGGCCTTGGCAGAGGGCAACATCGCGAAAGCCCGCCGCTTGTTGGAGCAATATCCCGCTCGCCTCTTTCAGCACTCGCCCCGTTACCTCATGTTGCACTTCCAGCGTCTCGAACGCTATGCGGCACGGGCTGGCCGTTGGCAGTGGGCCTATCATTTCTCCGAAGAGCGTGAGAAGTACAGTCAGATACTCCAAAACCAACAGACGCGTAACGTAGTGGGCGAGCTTGCCTTGCGTTACAGCCGCGATACTACCCTCATTCGTCAGCAATTGAAACTTGCCGACCTGGAAACGCGCAGTGTGCGCCAGCAGAATTACATCCTTCTGGCAGTGTTTGCCGTCGTCATCGTGTTGTTGGTCAGTGTCGTATTGTTTGTGTGGATGCGTAAGCGGGCAAACGACCGACAGCGCAAGCAGGTGGAGTGTATCAACGAGCTGCGCATGGACATTGTGCGCAACCGCGTGTCCCCGCATTATATCTTTAATGTCTTGGGCACCATACTGCCACGCCTTCAGCGTTATTCCGAACTGACACTCCCGGTCGATATGCTCATTGACGTGTTGCGTGGCAATCTGCTCGCTTCGGATAAAGTCGCCGTGGCGTTGCGCAACGAGTTGCAGTTGGTTGAAAACTTTGTCAAGCTCCACCATTTCAGTAAGGGCGACGACCCGAAGGTAGAGTGGGTGGTAGATGACGATTTGCGCGACTCCGTTCTTCAGATTCCTTCCATGTCGCTTCAGATACCGGTCGAAAACGCTCTCAAGCACGCTTTCCCCGAACGTCATGCCTCCAATTGCATTCGCATCGAAGTAACCCACAGTGAGGGTGTCCTCACTTTGCGCGTCACCGACAATGGCGCGGGCTACAATCCGGGAAGCATCAAGCCCAACGGTCGCGATACGGGAACGGGCTTACGCCTGTTGAGCCGCACCATCGAAATTCTGAATCAGTACAATGCGCGGCAAGCCACGTTTTCCATCACCAATCTGCTCACTCCGCTACACGGTACCTGTATGGAACTCCGCTTGCCAGAGGACTATCGTTACCTCACTTCGAGCCAAACACGTTAGGATAAACAAGAAGCGCAGCCCGTCGCTCTTTGCAACCGGGTTGCGACTGGGTGTCTCTACCTTTGCCTGTGTCTTTCGGGCGAAGAATCTGTTAAGTATTTCCTCAGAGACATCCGACTTTTTTATTCCTTATCGTTTATGCATCTTCATCATTCATCCCACGCTCATGCTCATGGTTGTACAGACCACACGTCTTGTTCTCATTCACACGGCCACACCCATCACGCTCACCATCACGAAGCGACGGGTGGTTGCGCCTGTGGTTGCCATGGACACAGTGCTCCCCTTTCGGAACGAATCACCCTGACCCTCTTCGGACTATCGTTGGTGCTCCTTGGTTTGAGCTTCTTCGTTCAGCCGCTGTCAGCCTATCCGTGGTTGCTTCCTTTGCTGGCCTACCTTCCTGTAGCCTTCCCCATCGTGCGCGATGCCTTCCACAGTGTGCGCAACCGTGACTTTTTCAATGAGTTCACCCTGATGCTCGTAGCCAGTATGGGAGCTTTCGCTTTGGGCGAATATACCGAAGCCGTAGCCGTCTTGCTCTTTTACACGTTAGGTGAATATCTGCAGAACCGTGCAGCTCGTTTTGCGCGGCACGACATTCGGCAGTTGGTGCAGCGCACTCCGCGTCGGGCCACCCTTTGTTTGGCCGACGGGACTCGCCAAGTCGTTCCCTCACAGTCGCTTCAACCCGGTGACTTGATAGAGGTTAAGCCAGGAGAGTGTGTACCCGTCGATGGTCAATTACAGCCAGTCAGCGGTTCGCGGGGCGAAACGCTCGAACAGGCAGACTTTGACACTGCAGCCCTTACGGGCGAATCGATGCCGCGTGCCATTCGCGTTGGCGAAACGGTCGAAGCCGGCACCCTCAGCCTTTCCCAGAGCGTGCGCTTGCGGGTATTGCGTCCCGAGTCGGCCAGTGCCGTTCAGCGTATGCTCCACCTGATTGAAGATGCCTCTCAACGAAAGGCACCAGCCGAACGAGTGATTCGACGCTTTGCTCATCGTTACACACAGATAGTCTTCTTACTTGCTGTTCTCTTGGTGTTGGTTGCGCCGCTCTGTTCCGCTCAGCCCGTTTCGGTATGGCTCTATCGTGCGTTAGTCTTTTTGGTCGTGTCGTGTCCCTGTGCTTTGGTGCTCAGCATTCCGTTAGCCTACTTTCGCGGCATCGGTGTAGCCTCACGCAGTGGTATCCTCTTTCGGGGCGGCATCTTTCTCGACACTTTGACTCGGGTCAAACGCGTATGTTTTGACAAGACGGGAACGCTCACTACGGGCGAATTTGAGATTAAGCACCTCGTAGCTTGTGCCCCCTATACCGCCGATCAGCTCTGCTATTATGCCGCTTCGCTTGAACAAGGCAGTAACCACCCTTTGGCACGTGCTATTGTGCGCGAGGCCAAGTTGCCGCTGTCAACCCACGTTGAGGGCGTGTGTGAACAGGCAGGCAAGGGCGTACAAGGTTGTGTCGACGGTGATCAGGTAGTGGTCGGAACAGAGGCGTTTTTGCAATCACTGGGCTTGACCTTGCCCGTTCTTTCTGAGGCTGAGGCTCATGCCGATTGTTCGCGTGTCGTTTGTGCACGAGGTGGTCAGATCGTCGGTTACCTCTATCTCACCGACGAATTGCGCCCCGAAGCTCCCCAAGTAGTCGAGCGATTGCGTGCGGCTGGGGTTGACCGCTTACAAATCCTTTCGGGTGACCGTGTCGCCGCTGTGGAGGCGTTGGGTAAACGCTTAGGCATTGCTGCTCAAGGAGAATGTACCCCCGAGCTCAAAAGTCGCGAAGTCGCGGCTTCGTCAGCCACAGGAACTCCTGTCGAAACTTGCTTTCTGGGTGACGGATTCAACGATGGCCCGGCTTTGGCTTCAGCCGATGTCGGTGTAGCTTGGGGAACAGGCGGTTCTGACCTTGCAATCGAGACTGCCGATGTGGTTTTACGTCGCAATTCCCTTTTGGCATTGACCGATGCTTTCTCCATCGCCCGTCAAGTGAAGCGCGTTGTTTTTCAGAATATCGCTTTCGCCTTAGGTGCCAAAGCTCTGGTGTTGCTTTTAGCCTCTTGGGGCATTGCACACTTGTGGATGGCCATCCTTGCCGATACCGGCGTGGCATTGCTCTGTGTAGCCAATATCTGGCGCATCCGTCGCGGTGTCTGAGGCGGTAAGGCAGCGTGCGTCCTTGTTCGGAAAGCCTCTCTTTTCCTCCTAACTTCTTAAGCAATTCATGCTCATGTCCATTCTATTAGAAAGTCGTCAGATTAAGCCTACGGCAGTACGTTTGTTAGTATTAAGTGCTTTAGAAAAAGCCGAATGTGCCCTCTCGTTATCCGACTTGGAGGCCCGTCTCGGCACGGTTGATAAGTCTAGCATCTTCCGCACGCTCAGCTTGTTTCTCAACCATCATTTGGTTCACACCGTCGAGGACGGTTCGGGTATGTTGAAGTATGCACTCTGTCCGCCCGACTGTCATTGTGGCGAAGCTAATCATGAAGGCTTGGAGGATTTACACACCCATTTTCGCTGCGAACGTTGTGGCAAGACATTTTGCCTGCGTGGTCTTCCCGTTCCACAGGTACAGCTTCCGCCTGGTTTCTGTCTGACCTCTGCTAACTATGTGTTGGTCGGCTACTGCCCAGATTGTGCGCGCAAATCAGGGCGATAGCCATCGGTTGCAGACCGTTGCATCGCTCTCTTCCTTTTTCGTCTTAATAGCAAAGCCCCCTCGCGAATTTCGATTCGCGAGGGGGCTTTGCCGTTAGGAGAGTAAAGAATTATTTGTCCTTCTCCAGTTGCATGCCGATATACATGCCCTGGTATTGGTCGAGCAGTTTACCCGCAGCTTTCAGAGACTGGCGGTTGCTCAATGCCGCAATACCCTTGACCAGCTTCATCAGTTTCGTGCTTTCGTAGAGCAGACTGAGTTTGCCATTCTTCATAGCCACGCGCGTCGTCGAAGTCGCGAGTCCGGCGAGGTACGTCATCTGGAGCGTCTTCTTCTCCACGTCAAACTTATAAGTACCCTGAATGGTTCGACCGCCGAGGTTGGCCGTGTACGTCTTGTCCTCGTTGAACGTGTAAGAGCATGCTCCCGGTTTGATACCGATCAGCGCCAATTTTTCGTTGACTTCGCTTTCGAGCTTGGAGGAAGCCAGTTCGCCGCCAACCTGCGCCAAGAGGTTTTCGCTTTGGAATACACATTCAGCACCCGTATAGTTCCAGGTGCCCACAATGCTCTTCTCCGTCAGCTTCTTGCTGCCGTTGAGCACATTGCCCAAGAGGTTTTCCAGAAACGAACCACCCTGGGGAGGCTCCTGTTCGCTCTCCGTCGGTGTTGTCGTCGTCGTGTTGCCTTGACCCAGCAATGCGTTAGCGGCACCGAGGTAAGCGTTTTGGCTCGTGCCGCAGCTGCTCATCGAGCAAGCACAGGCAGAGAGAAGGGTGAAGAGTACGGTTTTCTTCATCATAGTGTTTGTAGAATTATGTGATGCGGGCTTTTAGCCCAGGTGAATAGTCGAGGCTTGCTATAGGATATTATTCCTCAGCTTGCGCCAGCGGATTCCATCCTTGTGCTTTGAGGTCAAACTCATTGCCGTCGCGCGTCACGAGTTTCTGTCCTTCGCTGGCAGCCGTGATGTGCCCAATGATTTTAACGTCCTCCAGTTGCGCCACTTGTTCGTGACAGGCGAGGGGCACCGTAAACAGCAATTCGTAGTCTTCGCCCCCGTTGAGTGCAGCCGTGTAGACGTTCATGTTGAATTCCTCCGCCGTCACCGCCGTTTGGTAATCAATAGGGATACGCTCCTCGTAGAGTCGGCAACCCTTCTGACTTTGTTTGCAGATGTGCATCAACTCCGAGGAGAGGCCGTCGCTGATGTCCATCATAGCCGTCGGACGGATGCCCGCTTCGTGCAGTCGCTGAATGATGTCGCGGCGCGCTTCGGGTTTAAGGAAACGCTCAATGAGGTATTCCTTGCCGCTGAAGTCCGGTTGGGCTACCGTTTCAGCCTGTCCCTTCTGCGACTGGAAGATACGCTTTTCGCGCTCCATCAGTTGCAGTCCCATGTAGGCCGCACCGAGATTACCACTCACACAGACGAGGTCCGTGTCGTGTGCACCGTCGCGCGTCACCACGTCGTTTGCTTCTGCTTCGCCAATGCAAGTCAGGCTGAGAGCAATGCCCGTCAGCGAAGAGGTCGTATCGCCTCCGATGAGATCCACCCCGTGGCGTTCGCAGGCCAGACGGATGCCCGCGTAGAGTTCGTCCAAATGCTCTACCTGAATGCGGCGTCCCACAGCCAGACTAACCAATAACTGGCGCGGAGTACCATTCATTGCATAGACATCCGAGAAATTTACCATCGCCGCCTTGTAGCCCAAGTGCTTGAGCGGTGTATACGTCAGGTCGAAATGAATGCCTTCCATCAGCATATCCGTCGTCACGAGTACGCGTTTGCTGTCTTCCGGGTTATTGCTATATCGGAGCACGGCGCAATCGTCACCCACGCCGCGCAGGGTCGAAGTATTCTGTAACTGGATGCCTTGAGTCAAGCGATCAATCAAGCCGAACTCGCCGAGGTTTGCTATTTCTGTCATAGGAGATAGTTTGAGGGTAAAAGATTTCCGAACCTCCGCTGTGGCAGAGATTCGGAAGTATCGGGAAATCATATTTTAGGCCGCTTTCGTCCGGTCGGTTCCAAGTGCCGGTAGGTTCGTTCGTAGGTTCACCTGTTGTTGCCTTTCTGTCGTAACCTTCCGATTGTCCGACCTTTCGTCGGGCGAAAAGCCTTTAGAAGTAAAAGCCCAAGCCGATGCGCAACCCGAAGGTGCTGTTATCGGCAAAGTCGTGGAGAGACATCTTATAATAGAGGGCCGGTTCGAGCGTGATGTGACGGTTAAGGAAGAACGCGTAGCCCACTTCCAGCGGAATCTGTACATCGTTGTTATTCGGCGTGTAATGAACGTATTCTGCACCGCCGCTGAGGTAAACACCGCATTGGTCAAAGTAATAACGTGCGGCAGCACCTACACTCACGTCGTCAATGGCGCGTGTGTGGTTATAGCTAACGTTGGCTTTCAGTAACAGACAGTCTGCCACGAAGTAGCCTGCCGTTGCATCGAGTCCGAAACGGAACTTTTCGCTTTTGCTATACGACATACCAATGCCTGAAACAGAAGCACCGACATATTTCTTGCCTTGTTCGAATTGGGCATGTGCTGAAAGTGTGCCAATCAAGAGGCAGCAGATAAGAAGAATTTTTTTCATACGCGTTAGGAGTAAAAGTTCTCCATAAGGAAGAGAGTTGAAGTAAGGAATGTCTGGAAAAAGAAGACACCTCGTGGAGAGCTGTTTGCTATGTGTACTGTGCGCAAAAGTACCACAATTTTCTAATACTCATGGGGATGTCTGTCGCTTTTAGCTGGCCCTCATCCATTTTTTGTGCGAGGTGTAGCGCGGTGTGTCCCATCGTTCTGCGCAGGTTCACTTCCACACAGGGCATCAGGGCTTTGCCCGTTTCTGTTCGTACCGTCATCAGGTCTACGCCCAGCGGTCCGACATACCTTCCAGCCAGATAGTGTGAGAACTGTTGTGCCATGGTGTGGCAGAGTGTTCCGACGGCTTCCGCACTCCCGATCAATTCCGTCGTTTGTGCTACCAACGCTTCGGGGGAAGCCACCAGGTTGCCCGCATATTGTCCCGTAGGGTGGGTGACAAAATGAGAGAAGCCTTCACAACGCACTTCACCCGTTGCCGTCGCCGTAAACTCCAGGGCAAAGTCCGTGTCTCTTTCGTAGGCCGGCTGCAGTTCGACTGCTCCTTGTTCGCGAATCAGTTTGCGGATGCGTCCACATTCCGAAGCGGTGGGCGTACGATGGATTCGAAACACGCCTCGTCCACTGCACGACCACAAAGCCTTTACCATCAGCGTCGGGTGGTGTTCCAATTGTTGAAAAACCTCCGCTTCGCTATGCGCCAAGAAGGATTCGCCGACCAAAGGCAGTGGAAAGCCTTTCAACGCCTCCTTCAGCAAGGGGAGTACTTCGGTTGTTGTCTGTCGGCTGCTCAAGGTGCGGAGCGTTTGGAGCTCTTCCGCCTGGGGCAACAGCCTTTCGGGTGCTCCCGCTTTTCGCAACTGGTGACAAAGCAGCAAGTCCCAGCCCCAAGGTACGATTTCTTCTATGTCGTTCCATACCGCTGCCGTCAGTTCTCGTGTGTGCAACCAGTTCAGCTCTTTGCCCCATGCATTCGTCTCAGTTTTCTCCCCGTCTGGCTTCGTTGTCTCCTCCGGAATCCAAACGGCATCGCCCGCTTCAGCCCAAATCGCTGGCAGCAGGCACCATTCCACAGCCAGTTTGCGTGCTGCTCCCGATGGATAATAATAAGGAGAGTGTGCGGCCAAAGCTTCGTCGTGCGAAGGGTTGAAAAGATGGAGTTTCATACCAGAAGAAGTATAGAATGGGAGTACTTGACGATTTTCTACCACCGTCTGTTTTTCGATTCTCTCCGCCCTCTGAAGGTTGGAGAGAGTCGGCGGCTGAAAAGACGGGGCTCGATGGGAAATAAAAAAAGCGAGGAGTTTGTGAAAAACTCCTCGCTGGGTGGGGTGCTTAGTGGGATTCGAACCCACGACATTCAGAACCACAATCTGACGCTCTAACCGACTGAACTATAAGCACCATCGTGTCTTTCTTTTCGAAAGCGATGCAAAAGTACGGAGTCTTTCTGAAACTACCAAGCGTTCGCCAAACTTTTTTCTGTTTTGGGCGAAAAAAAAATGAGAGAAGTAGGTTTTGATTGTGTTTATGTAATGTTTGATTTGCAAATGTGGCGCGTTTTTGTTTTGTGAAGCGGTTGTGTTGGGAACGTGAATTTGTGGTGAGATTGGGGCATACGATGGTTTAGGAATGTGGGAAAGGCTGGCAACGATTGAAGTTGTTTCTGCTTTAGGTTGTGGCATGCCGCGACCGTACCTCTCCTTTATATATATAGGGGTGGGTAAGGCTAATGACTAGCGGAGTGCTTCGACTTTGTTTGTGGTCATGCAGGCAAATTCTGCTTTCTTTCGGTTGGTAAGTGAGTAAAAGCCCCTGTACAAAGAAAAGCAGGAAGAGAATATGCTCTTCCTGCTTCCATTCGGTCGTAACACCCCGCATCCTATCTAACTACCGGGTGCCGACCTTTTAACCAATACATTTCTTGTTTCTTGTCGGGGAACTTGTCCCCTGGGGTGCGTCGCGTTGTACTTACTAGGGATGTTCTATTATTACAGTTTAGGAGTTTGTGAGTTTAAAAAGTTTATTCATCCAGTCAATGACTTTCAACCTAAACTCTTCAACCTTCAACTAATCAACTGATCCTTAATAGAACCAACCACTATTTATTACGCAGTTTCAGTGCGTGGTTGCCCACCTTGACGATGTACACCTGGTTCGTAGGCAAACTGATGCTCACACGGCTGTGAGCAACCGTTGTTTGGTTCAACAGCGAGCCACCTACCGAGTAAACCTTTACGACATCGTCCTTACTCAAGCCTTCTACGATAATCTTACCGCCTTCGCTGTAAGCTTTAAGGTTGGTATTGTCTACGTGCGCAATGCCTGTTGTCGGGTCTTCCTCAAATACGACTCCTTCGTAAGCCAGGGTAGCCGTCAGCGTGGCATCCTTGTAGAGAATGGGCGACTTGTAAGTCGTTTCGTGAAGGTCGGGCAATACGTTCAAATCATTGAGTGTGAGCGTAGCGACCTTCCAACCCTCTTCGGGCGTAATCTCTACCGTCAGCGACTTCTCCTTCGGTGTAGCCGTCACCGTGGTGAATTGGTCGCCCAGGGTATAAGTGAAGCTCACCATTTCGGCTTCTACCGGTGTGGGAACCTCAACCTTCACCGTATCCGTCTTATAGATCGGACCCGAGAAAGCCACACTGATTTCTTCGTTGGCCAAGGTGCCGTCCAGCGACGTAACCGACTTCGCTGGCAATACGAGTGTGTATGCCGTGCTATCTTTCAGTGCGTAGGGAGCCAGACTGTCGTCGGCAAAGTTACCCCATACGATGCAGCCGTTATCCGTGTTTGTCACGTTCAAGCTTACGCGCTTCACCAGTTGACTGTCTGCGCGCAACTCCATGCCCGCACCTTCTGCAGCCTTTACCTCGGTGTTGAATCGGAAGGGAACCATGCCGAGTTGCTGAATCGTATCGTTTGCCGCAATACCTACTCCTGTGGATGAGAGTTTGGTCGGTTTGCCACAGTAGTGCAAGAGCATGCCGGGAGTGGCGGGGACACCTTGAATCGGAGCAAAGGCACCCGATCCGGGGAAGAACATTTCCGTGCAGTATGACAAGACATTTTCCGGAATCTGAACCGTGTACCAGGTCTCGGGTTCAATCTTCTGGTCGCTTACCAGGTGAAGTTCTGCCTGGCCCGCTTCGGTCGTTACCAGTTTGATTGTGGCTGTGTTGATAACCTCGTGACCGTGTACAGCGTCGAGTTTACCTGCATAAACCTGCGCCGGAATCATTGATTCGCCGTTTGTACTCGATGTGCCGTCGTTGCCCATGGTCAATGCAATCTTGGCATCCGTGTTGTTCGTAGTTGCATCGGGGTAAGTAATGACCACGTCTGCAAGGCTGTTGATGACCGAACCGTTTGCCGGCGTAACAGCTGCTTCGCCAAAGTTGTAAGTATAGGTGATTTCTTCTTGAAGGATATTGAGGGTAAAGGAGCTTGCAGACGATACCGCAAAGTAGAGGTATTCCCCGGCGTTGACCACATACGACGGGGTAACTTGTGCCCACAGTTGTTGGTCTTTTGTCAATTCTACATCTTGCAAGCTGCTGATGTCAGCGTTGGGGTCTGTGGTTATTTTAATTTTCGCCTGGGTGCTGTATCCGAGTTTAAGTCTGTAGGCACTTTTCTTGCTTGCCTTGTATTTGTACCATTTGTATTCACCTTCGGGTGTTGAAGATACAATCGTACCCGAAGTGAAATTTTCTGCCTGGCTGATAGGGTTGTCAGCGGCAGCTACTGTTGTTGGGTTCAGGGAGGGAGCTGCATAGAGTGTAAGGGGAGCCACTGTAGCGCTTGCCAACAAGAGTTGGAGTGAGAGTAAGGTCTTTTTCATGTTACACGATTTTAAAATGTAAGTAAAGGAGATTCTTTTGGTTGATTACAATGTTTGCATCTTGGTTGATGAAGCTTCGTTGGTTTAGTAGAGAATAATTACATAAACCGCTGAATTAGTTGCAATAAGAAAGTAAATTGAATGATTTGCTATCTTTATGCGGTTGCAAATCTATGAATTATTTCGTAATAGATATACTACTTTATTTAAAAAATATTTTCATCTCTCGCAAAATATTAAGGATGGCTCTAATAATGATCAGTTGATCAGTTGAAGGGTGAAGCGTTCTGGTTGAATGTCATTGGCTTGATATATAAACTTTTAAACTCCTCACCCCCTCAACTGTAATTGATAGCACCCCCCTTAATCTATTTACTCCGTGAGCGGGTGTGCGAATTGGCGTATAGAGGGGTTCCTTCCCCCAAGGAGATTGTGTCAGCGCAGCATGAGGTGAGGCTATCCCCAAAAAGGTTACGCAGTCTTCGAGTGCGTAGATGCATGACGGTGGAGACCTGTTTTTCTGCAAGTAGGGTATAGGAGTTGTTCCTTAGCACAAGGAGCGTAGCATGGAGAAAGGCGTTGTTTCGGTTTTGTACAGTTCCTTCCGATTGCAGCGGTTGGAGATTAACCGCCCAGGGTGCTTTATCGTTCGTATGTTGTCTGTATGGCTGCTTTCCGAGGAGGATTTGCCACCGTCGGGAAATTATTTGGCATTTATCACAGGTTTATTCCATTGTTTGGAGCAAGGGAATAGAGGGGGCGTAGAAAGGGGGATGGGTGGAAAACTTAGATGCTGGTATTTTAGCTTGAGAATGAACGATATTCTTTGGTTTATGCGCAAAATAATGAGCTTGTTTTTCAGGAACGAAAGGAACCCATGAAGGGGGAGCAAAAGAGGAAAACGAAAAAAAAGTTTGTAGGATTGCATTTTTAGTTAGAAAGCCTGTATATTTGCAAACGTGAAAAGCAATTAGAACGTGAATGACGCTCTGAAATCACAGGTCGATAACGTAAAGCATATTTCCCTGTGTAGAGTCCATTACACCGTTCGGATCGCAACAGTAGGTCATCTACCGAAAGCCGAGGACTTTATCCTATAAGAGGCGGAGTGCCAGGCGACGGGCATGACCCCTACACACAAAAACCAGCCAAGCACGCGTGTGACGACTGCACAGCGCGCTTCGACTCACCCACCCACCTGGGGTTTAGCTATTCATCCCCGTAAAGAAGGTGAGTCGGTCCTAATTTTAGCCGTCCCTGTTCCTTGTCTGTGTGCTTTCAAGGCCGCCCGAGGGACATTCCGCTTACCTTATTCGTCCTTACATGTAGATGTATGAACCCAAAGGAGCTTGGCGGATGAAAAACTCCATTCGTTCTTTTTACATACTGTTACCTTCCCGTGAAGTGGGTCGTACCCCCTCTCTCTTTTTACCCGCATGGGTTTTCCCCTCAAGGAGAATCACTGTTCTTCTGCTGAAAAACAATGTTTTCCCTACGGGTAAATTCCCTCTTTTTCCAAAATCAGACTTTTCGCCGCTGTGCGATAAGGGTTGAGGAACGGAAAAACGATGATTTCCTACGGGCTAATTTCCTCTTTTTTTCCCAACAACCTTCTTGCCACTGGGCGATAAGGCTTTGGAGACGAAAAAAGGGAAATTTCCTTCGGGCGATGAGGCTGTTTTTCCAAAAAGAGGCATTTCGCCATCGGGCGATGAGGCTTTGGAGACGAAAAACGCAAATTTCCTTCGGGCGATGATGCTGTTTTTCCAAAAAGAGACATTTCGCAGCTGGGCGATGAGGCTTTGGAGACGAAAAGCGCAAATTTCCTTCGGGCGATGAGGCTGTTTTTCTCCCAAGAGGCATTTCGCCATCGGGCAATGAGGCTTTGGGAAACGAAAAACGCAAATTTCTCACAGGCAAATTCGCTCTTTTTCGTTTCAAACCTCTTTTGCTGGGCGAACAAACCGAAGCTTAGAAGCAAAGACGCTTGTCGATTCGGGGAAATGTCAGTTGGGTGCTCCCTCGTGTTGTTTCGCTTGCGGGAGAAGGGGAAGCATACGGTCACAACTTGTCTTCATCGGGAAGGAATCAAGGTCGAGAGAACGAAAACAATTGCTGGTTGAACAGAACGAAACAACCTTTTCAGAAGTGTTGTACTATTCTGAAGTGTGAGTAGCACCGAATGGGACTCATTCTCGAAAAGCTGGAGCTGTTTGGATATTGTAGAAGGACTGAACCTCGGAACGCTTACGAAGGCTGGCTCTACCTACAGCCTTCACCGTTGAGTGCAGTCACTCTGTGGTCGAAAAAACAATCCGTGCTAAAAACCCCTGTGTAGGTTTCATACTATTCCTATGCAGCGAGGACGCTCGTTTGAACGCTTTCTCACCCTAAAGGCAACAATCCCAAGGGGTTGGATAGTACCGCCTATTGCCTTTTTGAAACGATTGCGGTGACTTTAAATTTATTCATTATGTTACCCAAAGTAACTACGATTGCCAAGGTGAAGTTGACGAACCGCGCACACAATGCCTTGATGAGTGAGTGTTTACCTATCTTGCTCAAGATTGAGAGTGATAACCAGAAGTTTAAGGACGTGTTGGAAGCTTACCAGAAGGCCTATGCCGAGGAGGAGAAGTTCTTCAAGGTGGGTCGGAAGAATCCGTACAGCGAAGCCATCGTACAGTTGGCGCATAAACGCCAAACTACCCTCACGATGTTGAAGGTCATAGTGGAAGGAGAAGCCGTTGCCGGCTACGACTGTGCCGATGCGGCCCAATTGTTGCTGGAACGCATTCAGGTATTCGATTCGGAGAAGAGTGGAAGCATCACGGAACAAACCTCTGTGGTACGTAATCTGCTGGCTGACCTGGAAGCGGAGGCCATGCAACAAGCGTTGACAGAGACGCAGACGCTCTTCCTCTACACGGAGTTGAAAGCTACGAACGAGAAGGTGTCGGAGGCACTCAATCAGTTCCGCGATTACAAGCGTGACGTGGTGCCGCAAGCATTGAAGGACGCTCGTCTGAAGATGGATGAGGCTTTTGACGAGGCGGGGCTCAGACTCCAATCGCTGGCCGACCTCTTTGGTGAACCGTTTGTGACGGCTCTGAAGAGTTGGAACACGCGTGTCGAACACTTCAAGTTCTCACAGAAGCTCAAGGCGGCTCATCTCAAGGGAGAAGAGGAGGTCGACCCGAAGCCGGAGGATAAGCCACAGACGGATGCCAACGGACAGCCGAAGCCGCAGCCCGAGGGCAACCCGTCGACGGAAGGTCAGGGAGCCAATCCGAAACCGGACGACACGAATCCGAAACCTGAGGGCACGAACCCGAAGCCGGACGGCACGGCACCGACCGACCCGAAGCCGCAACCCGAGGATAAACCAACGGGTGGTTCGGGTATTGTGACGCCCGTACAACCTGCGCTCGAAGGCCAACAGGCTACCAAGCTGACTTAACCTGTGCAGAACGATGAGAACGGATGCCCTTAGGGCATGACCTTTTTTACAGGCAATTTGACTGGATGCTTTCCCGCCCGACGGGGAAGCATCCTTTTTTGTCTGCAACCGTTATGCGGGCGGCGAAGGGGGCGGTGTGGGTTGCTCGCAGCCTGCCGTGCCCTGAAGCCGAAGCGGGCAGAAGAGGGAATATCGTTACGCGAGCTGAGAATTTTCGGTCTACCGCAATCGTACAACCTTGGAAGTAGCATCTCCTTTACTTCGAAGGAGCGAGAACCTGAAGGGAAGAGAGCGATCCTTGGCTCCTTGCACGGAAAGTGATGAAACACACTCAGCCCCGTAGAAGCTACACCAACCCAATTAGGAAAGCCTGGGTTCGTGTTGCCTCTACGGGGCTGAATCGAAAGAGTAAAGTCCGTGGATAGGGAGGGGCACTCCCTATGCAGTGCCCAATTATGCCTGCGGGGATGGGTGCTCCCCGTCAGTCGGAGTCATTTCAGTCGGCTCCGTTGCTGCGGTCGTTTCCGAGGCAGGCTGCGCTTCGGCTGAGGTTGCCGTGCCGTTCGTTGCCGATGGTTGCTTCCCATCAGTAGGGTTCTCGGTCGTTGAGGGAGCGGGTGCGGTGTCGGCGGCAGGTTGTGCTTCGGCCGGAGCCTGCACTGTGGGAGCCGGGTTGGTCACCGAGAGCGGGGAGGGCGCAATGGCTACGGCGGGAAGTTCCGTTACGCGTTTGCCCGTGTGGGGATTGTAGATATTGTTCTTCAGATTGATGAGGTGCGGACTGTTGGGAGCCAGTTGCAAGCCTTCCTCAATCATGGCGAGCGCATCGTCTACCATGCCCAACTTGTTGTAGGCAATGGCTTTCTGCCAGAGGTAGAAGCCCAGTCGGACGGGGTTTTCCGAGATAGAAGGGTCGATCAGCAGTTCGTCGACTGCCGCCAAAAAGTCCTCGTAGGCTTCGAGCGGCAGGAGGAAGTTGATCGCGATAAACTGCTTGTTCGTCAGCGTTTCGGGTAAGTGGTGTTGCAAGCGGTCGAAGAGTTCGCGCGCGTGGTCGGCCAAGGCCTGCTTCTGCTCGGGGGCTTCCGCTTGTTTGTAGCGGGCGATGGTCAGTGTGAGCAAGTCCTTGACGCTACTTTCAGCCTTTTCGCCCGTTTCGATGGCGCGCAGGTAGTGCTGTTCCGCCTCCTCGTAGTGTTTAGCGAGGTAAGCCTCTTTGCCGCGTGCATATTCCGACACCTTGGGGGGCTGAATGAAGCTTGAGAAGTTATTGGCCTTTTGGGGAATGTGGATTTTCTTGCGCATTTCCTTTTGGCGTTGCTGAATCGCCAGGCCCTTTCGCATATCTTCCGCCATGGCCTGGGCGTCGACATAGTCGGGATTGGCCTCGATGATGTGTTCCGCCAGGGTGAGTGCCGTCTGCAGCTGGTTCGAGTCAATATACGTTTCGGCCAACTTCATGAGCATCGGGAAAGTCGTGGGTTTGTGGATGCAGACCGCCTCTTTGCCGCGCGGACGCTCCTCGATGCTGTAAGTCAGCTTCGTGTTAAACTCCAATTTGTCGTGAAGGTCCGGGTCGACCACATTTTTCAGCACAAAGTGGAGCACGCCGTTTCCGTTGAAATCGTGTATGTAGCCGTAGTGCTTCTCCTTATTGTAGTTGACCACACGTCCACAGGCCCTAACCTTCGTTTTGCGGCAGGGTGTGGCTGGTTGGGGCGCCGCCGCTTGTTCTACCGGTTCGTCTGTCGTAGTCGATGCAGCGGGTTGCGCCTCTTCGCGCACTTCGGTAGCCTTTTCGGCGAGCGTTTGCTGGGGAGCTTCAGCTTCCTGCTCCGTCTTCACCTCCGCTTCCTTGTTCTTCTTTTTGAAGATTGTTTTGCGGTTGGGGTCAACCTTGTCGAGGTCAATGTGACCGAGCACCTTAATTTTAGGGCGGTTATCCTGGATGAGGGAGAGAAAGTCGGTTTCGTCTTTCTGTTCTGTTTCGTCCGTCGCGAGCACTTCCTGTTCTTGGGGCGAATCGGTCGTTTCCGTGGGGGCGGCAGCTTCGTTTTCATCTTCGACAAGCGAAGGAGTGCGGGCTTCCTCGGCCAGGGCTTGAGCAATGGTGGTAATCACCGGAGTCGCTGAGGCTTGAGCTGTCTGCACTTCGTGAGCCTCAGTGGGCGAATGGTGTGTGTCCGTTTCGACGAGGGGGGCACCTTCGACAGGTTGTTCGCAGGCGGGAGCCAGGGTGGCAGGCACCGCGTGGGGATCGGCAACGGGGGGAAGGTCGGCCGTAAAGCTACGCACGTCTTGGGCGGCGATGCCGCAAACTTTGTCGTTCGGTTGTCGCAGCACGATGAAACGGTCTGTGACGTATTCGATGGTTCCGATAAATGTTCCGGTAGAGCAATTAATTTCGATGGTGTCGCCTGCTCTGTAGTTGGTTTTGATAAATGTAAGCATCGTTCTTTGCTGTTAGAGGGATCCGTAATGCGGGAGTCCGAGTGTGGGGGAAAGCCCTGTATGAATAGCTCCTTTCATCCTTAAGAGCGAGGAGAGGACGGAGGCGGTGCGGATCCGAATGGAATAAGAATGTGGGTAGGTTAGGAGGTTTTGGTGAGCGTACATCAGAGCCTGGCAGTTGAGGCCTGCTGGCTGGGCGAGCTGTGCAAATGCTTGCGTGTAGAGGAGGGGAACTGTCCGTCTTCCTCGTGTTGCGCTTCGGGCGCATTCCCTTATCGAGGCAACGGCGTTGTGACCCTGCTGACGCTTCTCAAACCGTACATCTTCGTGGTAGGATGCGGAACAAAAGTACTACATTCTAATTGTGTGATGTACATTTTGTCAAGATTTTGCATGCGTGAAAAGGCTCTTTGACGGAGAAAAGCGGGGCGTAAGTATTCCCCTGTCCGACAGTGTCGTGCCGGACGTGTCTGCGCGTCACTGGTTTTGTCGCAGCAACACTTCCAGTACTTCATCCTTGGGTATTGGCAACAAACAAGACGCGTCTTAGCGAAGTGGCAGACCTTCGACTAAAACGCGTCAACTGTTGTAGGGTTGGGGCTGGACAACCCGGGAGGAATGTCGGGGTCCCTCATCATCTATCTAAATCTAATCATGTCTGTTCAGATGGTCGTAATCTGTTAGAAACGGTAGCTCAGCGTGAGGCTGAAGTTGCGGCCCGGACGGTAAGAGCGAGTGACTTCCTCTACCTCCTTCTGCGTGCCGTTGGGGAGGGACACTTCGTTGAACTGCTTGAAGAGCACCTTCTCGCCGATGATGTCCTTAAGACCCAACTTGACGTTTAACTTGCCGAAGTTGCGGGCTACAGAGAAGTCGAGCGAGTTGCGCGGCATTTCGTATGAGTCGGGGATGTTGACCGTTTGGTCACCCGTGCTACCTAAGCTGCGGCCGACACCGATGAGGCGTTTACCGATGCGGTTGTAGAGCAAGGAAGCGTTCCAGTCCTTGTGGCTGTAGAAGACACCGAGGTTGATGAGGTAAGGAGACTGTCCCTGCATGGGGCGGTCCTTCTGACGTGACTGTTTGTCGAACTTCACTTCGCTCTTAATCAAGGCTCCGTTGAAAACCAAGGTGAAGTCGGGCAAGCCGATGAAGCGAAGGTTCTTGCGGACATCGAGCTCGAGACCGTAGTTGTGAGCACGGTGGGCATTTTCGTAGGAGTACACCAAGTCGGTACCACCCGTTACGGTGTAAGTCCATTCGATGGGGCTGTCAAAGTGCTTATAGAAAGCTGCCAGAGAGATTTGGTCGCCCGGTGCGGGATACCATTCGTAGCGAAGATCGACGTTGTCAATGTGGCAAGCCTTGAGGTCGGTGTTACCCTGTACAGACGACGCGAGGTCGAAGTCGAAGAAAACCGAGGGGCTTACTTCGCGGAACTCGGGACGATTGATGGAACGGCCGTAAGAGGCACGCACCTGGTGTTGCGGAGTGATGCGGTACGTAGCATTGACTGAGGGGAAGAAGTCATTGCCCTCGTAGAAGCGGCTCTTCGGACTTACCTCGTAGTCGCGGGTGTTGCTAATCAATTCCATGCGGCTGTGCTCAAAGCGACCACCGGCGTAGAGGTTGAAGGCACCGAGCGGCACATTGACCGCAGCGTAGGCTGAGAGCACGCGGTAACGACCCTCGTAGTCGTTGCGCATCTTGGTGTCGTCGATAAGGTAAAGTCCGTTGTCACCATAGTTGGCATCAACCAAGAGCTGGGTGGGCAGGTCGAGGTAACGGAAGTCAGCCGGCAACTGGTTGTCTGCCGTGTTCCACTGGTAGATGAAACTGCGTGTGCCGTATTGGCGCGAACGGTATTCGGCGTAACCACCCGTAAAGAGTTCGGGTTCAACCTTGCCGCCTTCGAAGGTGTAGCGATAGTTGACACCTGCCGAACCGATGTGTTCGTCGAGGCGCGTAAATTCACGGCTGATTTCGTTACCCGTGGTCAAACCGATGCGGTCGGGGTCAAGCTGGTTGTCGAGCGTATAGCGACGACGGTCGGGGAGATTGCGATTGGCGTAAGCGTAGCCGGCATTCCAGTCGAGGCGAGAGTGGTCCCACACGTACTTACCCGTGAGCTGCGTGTTGTAGGTCGTACGGCTGGAGTAGTAATATTCGGCTTCCTTGATTTGGTTGCTTTGTGCATTGAAGCCTTCACGAGAGGTGTAGCGATCGGTACCCAACTGATTGAAGATATTCTTCCACTCGTAGCGGCCGCTCTTGCCGGCAGGTACGAAAGTAAAGTTGAGCATCGCGCCGAGTCTTACATTCTGAGCGTACTGACGGTCTGTGCTGCGGCGCAGGTAGACACTCTGGTCGTGCGTCAAGTCATAAGCACCGTAGAGTGAGTTCTCCATCGGTTCGTATGTCTTGAATCCGTTATGATAGTTGACCGCACCGAGTACAGCAAAGACTGCACCGTTGTCCCATTCGCGTGAACGGCTGAAGTCAGCGGCGAGCGAGAGGTCGGCCCAAGGATGCTGGTTGCGCACGCGCCAGTCGTTGTTCAGGCCATTGCCCAACAGACTGATGCCTCTGCCGCCAGGGGTCGGCTTGAGCGTGGTGTGGAGTCCGTTCTTTAAGCTGCGGAAGTTATCGAATCCGAGGAAGTCGGTCTTACCCCCTTTTCCAGCATGGAAGGACTGAAAGTGCGTTTGGTCATTGATTGAGGCACCGACACTGACACTTGCCGTATTGCTGTGCGGAACGTCTTTGGTGTCGATGAGGATGAAGCCGCCAGTGAAGTCGGCAGGATATTGGGGCGCAGGCGATTTGACAATCTGCATGTTGTCCATCTGCGAGGAGGGAATGATGTCGAAGGAGAAGGCGCGTGAGTCTGCTTCGCTCGAAGGAACGGCCGCTCCGTTAATCCATACATTATTATAACGCTGGGAGAGACCGCGCACCATGACGAACTTCTGGTCAATAATCGAAATGCCTGGTACGCGTCGGATGGCTTCGGAAGCATCTTTGTCCTGTGACTGACTGATCTGTTGTGCCGAGATACCACTTTGCACGACGAGACTGTTCTTTTGTACGGTGACAATGGCGTTTTCGGTGTTGCGCTTAACGTGCGCCGTAACGGTAGCCGCACCGAGGAGGTTTTCCATCTCTTCCATCCGTACCACCAGCACCGTGTCCAGGCGTGCGGGGTTGATGGTCAGGGTTACCTTTTGGTAACCTAAGTAAGTCGCTGTCAAGGTGTACGTGCGCGGGGAGAGTCCCTGGAAGGTGAATGCGCCGTCCGTATCGCTTACGGACATTTTGTTACCCGGAGTGATTTGGAGCGTAGCTCCGACCAGCCCTTCACCTGTCTGGCTGTCGATGACGCGTCCTTGGAGTGTGGCGGCTACATCCGCCCAGGCTTTGCCTGATACCAGCAGGCAGAGCAGTAGAAACACAATTTGTCTCATTAGAGTGATTGGAAATAGTTATTTAGCACGGCAAAGGTCTGACAGAATGGTTAAGGGGCGGTGAAGGGCGGGTTAAGAAGGGATGAAGGAGCAAAGTGACCACCGAACGGACGCTTTTTTTGTTTATAAGAAGGACAGCAAAACGGGTGGTAGACACGGAGGGCTCGGGGCAGCTGGATGAACGAAGCCTTTAGATAGAAGGAGGAGATGTCTGCCTGTGGAAGGGGAGGGCAGACCGCGTCGGGAACCCCCTGACAGCTCGAGCTTCCGTCCCCGATGGGGGTAGCTACGTTCCTCCCCAGGAACTGCCAACCGACTGACGTTTTTGTCACGCTGGCTGACAAACTGGCAGGAAAAGGGTGATTTCAAAAATATTTTGTGCCAAAACGACCTTTTTACCCCGTTTGGCACGCTCTTGCCTTATAAGAGGGTGCATCACGGAAACGCAGACGCTTGGCAGTGTGCGGGTGACGTGAAGCACCGTCGTCCCGGGTCGCTTGCTTACGGGCAGCGAGGACGAGATACTCATTCTAAGCAATCAAATAAACAACTCATAAATTCATACGCATCATGAACATTAAACCGTTAGCAGACCGCGTGCTGATTAAGCCCGCTCCCGCAGAAGAGAAAACAGCTGGTGGCATCATTATTCCTGACACCGCTAAGGAGAAACCCCTTCAGGGTGAAGTTGTAGCTACTGGCGAGGGTACCAAAGACGAAACGATGGTACTTAAGGCTGGCGACGTTGTGCTCTACGGAAAGTACGCTGGTACTGAAGTGGAATACGAAGGCGAAAAATATCTCATCATGCGCCAAAGCGACGTGCTCGCTGTTTTGGCATAATTCAAATTGTCTAACATCCCTATAAATAGAAATCATCATGGCTAAAGAAATTATATACGACGTAGATGCTCGCGAACGTCTTCGCGAAGGTGCTGACGCATTGGCTAATGCGGTAAAGGTAACGCTCGGTCCGAAGGGTCGCAACGTTGTTATCGATAAGAAGTTTGGTGCGCCCCGTATCACGAAGGACGGTGTGAGCGTAGCCAAGGAAATCGAACTGGAAGACGCTTTCCAGAACGCTGGTGCACAGCTCGTGAAGAGTGTTGCTTCGAAGACGGGCGACGATGCCGGTGACGGTACGACGACGGCTACCGTCTTGACGCAGGCTATCTTGACGGAAGGCATGAAGAACGTGGCTGCAGGTGCTAATCCGCTCGACGTGAAGCGTGGTATCGACAAGGCTGTGGCTAAGGTCGTAGAAAGCATCAAGGCGCAGAGCGAGCAGGTAGGCGAAAGCTATGACAAGATTGAGCAGGTGGCTACCATTTCTGCAAACAACGATCCCGAAATCGGTAAGCTCATTGCTGACGGTATGCGTGCCGTAAGCGTGAACGGTGTGATTACGATCGAGGACGCTAAGGGCCGTGACACCGTGTTGAAGACGGTAGAAGGTATGCAGTTTGACCGTGGTTACCTCTCGGCTTACTTCGTGACGGACACGGAGAAGATGCAGTGCGTGATGGAGAATCCTTACATCTTGATTTACGACAAGAAGATCTCTAACATCAAGGATTTCCTCCCCATCCTCGAACCTGCTGTGCAGAGCGGCCGTCCTTTGTTGGTCATCGCTGAGGATGTAGACAGCGAAGCACTCACGACACTTGTTGTAAACCGTCTCCGTACGCAATTGAAGATTTGCGCTGTCAAGGCTCCGGGCTTCGGTGATCGCCGCAAGGCTATGCTCGAGGACATCGCTGTGTTGACGGGTGGCGTAGTGATTAGCGAAGAGAAGGGCTTGAAGCTCGAACAGGCTACGCTCGAAATGTTGGGTTCTGCTGATAAGGTGACTATCTCGAAGGAGAACACGACCATCGTAAACGGTATGGGCCATAAGGACTGCATCCAGGAACGTATCGCTCAGATTAAGAACGAGATGGCTAACTCTACCAGCTCTTACGATAAGGAGAAACTCCAGGAACGTCTGGCTAAGCTCTCAGGCGGTGTATGCGTACTCGAAGTTGGTGCAGCAAGCGAAACGGAACAGAAGGAAAAGAAGGACCGTTGCGACGATGCACTCTGCGCTACGCGTGCTGCTATCGAGGAAGGC